>ERZ791802.31-NODE-31-length-185314-cov-10.737303_pt1 | contig 185314 bp, 152 predicted proteins | sample MGYA00510308_ERZ791802 | MGnify/ENA primary metagenome ERZ791802 (study PRJEB30046, sample SAMN00792028) | human gut metagenome | study: EMG produced TPA metagenomics assembly of the A metagenome-wide association study of gut microbiota in type 2...
CACTTGAAAAGTGCGAACATAAAAATAGTTTCATCAATATTCTCCTTTATAAATTACTATTTGTCTTCTCCATATTTTTTATTAATTGCTGTACTTTATCTTTAAACATTTCATTTTTTGTCAACTCAATTAAAATGTCATTATTTTACAGTATCTTTAAAAAAAAATCTTATATTCTTTATTTCCTTTAAAATTATTTCTCCTCTTTAATATTTTTGCTCTTTAATAATAATTCATCAAAATCGGAAATATATATTTTATCTTGTACTATTCTATATTTTTCAAATTCTGTTTCTGCATGTATTTTTGCCATTTCAGCAGATATTTTACCATTATCCTTTAACACATCATGATCCCATAATGTTAAAAATCCATTTAGCCTTTCTTCCCAATCTTCCATTGTCATAGGAATATGCCTCATTGCTTGCATTTCAGCCAAATCCAAATATGCAGATACCATTCTCTCTAATTGTCCAATTTCTGTTTCTGATAAATAATTTTTTGCAATAACTACATCATATTTATGAATTTTACTATCAGGAGCTCCTTTCCACGATGTTAGTCCCATATTTTCTTTTTGGCTATCTGCTCTATTATATATAATTTCCGCAGCAGTGTTTCCAGAAACAGCATAATGTAATTTGTTTTGAACAGATGAAAAAAATCTAATTGTTGCTTTTGCTGTTTTATCATAGTCAATAGACGTTGCATAAATATCTGTAATTTTTTGATAAAATTTTCTTTCAGACATTCTAATTTCTCGTATTCTTTCTAATTGCTCTTCAAAATACTTCTTAGTTAAAATCGAACCATCATTTTTTAATCTTTCATCATCCATTACCCATCCTTTAATAGTAAAATCCTTTACTATTTGGTTAGCCCATTTTCTAAATTGTATAGCTCTTTCATTATCTACTTTAAATCCTACTGCTATAATCATTTGAAGATTATAATGTATTACATTTCTTGAAATTTTTCTATTTCCCTCATCTTGAACTATTAAGAAATTCTTAATAGTTGATTTTTCTTCTAATTCCTTATCTTCATATATCTTTTTTATATGTTGATTAATTGCAGATGTTGATACACCATATAATACTGATAACATTTTTTGAGTTAACCAAACATTTTCATCTTCATATCTCAATTCAACTCCATTTTCTCCTGCAGCTGCTACATATGTTAAATACTCAGCAGCACTTGAACGAATTAATTTATCTGCTTTTTTTCTATTATCATATTTCATTTATTATTCTTCCTCCATAACTTAATATTATATTTATCGATTTTATCTTGTTTTGTAGCTTTTGAATATTTGGATTATAGTTATCATCCAATAAATCTTTATTATTATAAGTTACATTAATTATTCTATTTATATCATAATATTTAAAACTTTTCCATAATCTTACAAAATTTATATTCTTCTCAATTTTACGTCAAACATTTGTTTTTGTCAATAGTTAAAAATAAATTTCAAAATTTTTTCAAACGCTGAAATCTAAGTATTTCTATTAAATTCAAATTGTTTTATCACGCATACTGTCTACTTTGAAATCTACCTTCTGGTATATCATGAAGTGCTATTGCTATTGCTAAAGAATAACCTAATTTTAATGATGCATCAAATCCAGAACCTATTGCTAACCCTTCTGGAAAGTTATGTATTGCAAGCCCTATACTTACAATCACCCCTGTTTTTAATAATGAATTTGCATTCTTCTTTATAATTTTATTATTATTTAATTTCTTTTCTACTATTAAATCACAAACTATCATTGCAAATATCCCTAATATAATGCCATATAAAACACTACTTATATTAGATATTTCTAAAGCTTCTGGTATAAGTTCAAAACATACAATTGCTGTCATCAAACCGGAGGCTAAAGATAGTATGAATCCTAAAAATTTTTTTGATTTTGTTTTTAAAAACACTCCTATTATTCCACCAATAGTGGTTCCAAATGTTCCAAAAAATAATCCTAATAAAGTAGTTTTTAAAATCTCACTCATAATAAATAACTCCTTCAAAACAAACTTTATACTAGTTTATTTTTTAGGAGTTATTTTATGAATTTATTTTTTCATTCTTTTTCCTTTTTTAGGTTTATTTATCATTGCTTGTGCAATAATAACAATTGTTAATATAATAAAACTTAAATAAATATTATCACCTGTCTTTATATTATTTTCTATTATTTCATTTTTTTCTTCTTTCTTTATTTCTATATTTTGCTCTTTATTTTCGTTATTTTTTTCTTCATCGTTATCTTTATTTTTATTTTCTTCTTTATTAGTATCATCTCTTTTATCTTCATTTTTTACATATTTATTTATAATATCAAATCCGTTTATTATTGTTTCATATCCCTCTACTTTTTCTTCTTCTATTTCGTATTTTATTATATTATTGTTTTCATCATATTTTTCTAGATCTGTAAATTTATATTTCCATTCTCCATTTTCATCTGCTTTTACTTTTTCTTCTTTTATTTTATTTCCATTTGCTAATAAATTTACTGTTATTTCGTCTGGTCTCGTATTATCTTTATTTTCGTAATCTTCCCAAGTTTTTGTTCCTGATATTTCTATTTTTTCTGTTATATATTCATTATAGAAGTCTAATTTTTCTCCACCATCTAAAATTGTCATAACATACACCAGTTTTTTAGCTTCTTCAGTAACATTAATTTTAATTAAATATTTATTCGTATCATAAATATATTTTGAATTTCCCTCATCATTTTCACTAACTATATAATAATACTCTCCTACATCATTTATTTCAAAATTAAAAGTAAATTCTCCATTTATATTATTTCTAGTTGTATATTCAATTTTTTCTCCGTTTTCATCTTTTATTTCGCGTTTATCTTTATCTACTTGAGTTAATTTAAATTCAAATTCTCTTTCATTTATTTTACTATTTTTTAAATATTTATTACCAGATATTTCTATATCAATAGACTCTCTTTTTAATGTATTTGTTACTGTAACTTCTTTATTCTGATTTTGTCTTGTTATTTCTATTATGTTACTTGGACTAAATGAAACTTTGTACCCTATATTGTTAATTAAATTTACGTTTGTTCCACTATCATCTACTTCATATAATTTATATTTTCCTACATCTAAATTATTTATTGTTTTCTCTTCTCCTGCATTAATTACTATTAATGCTTCTTTTATAAACTCTGATGATTTAACTATTTTTCCATCTTTTTCGTATATATAATTTCCATCTTCATCTTTTAAAACAAATTTATATACACCTTCATTTACCACTTCTCCAGTATATTTTTCTACTACTTTATTTATTTTTATACTTCCCTGTACTTTAGGTAATACAGTATTTATAATATCTACTTTTTTATCTTCATTTTTTCCAAGTTCCACTTCTGATCCTTGACCTTGTATTATATAATTATCACCTTGATCTGCACTTAAGATGTTTCCATCTTTATCTGTTTCATATATTTTATACTTTGTATCACTTGGCAAATTATCAAATGTATATGAATTCGTTTCTCCAGAATTAACAGTTATTGCTATAACACCGCTATATCTTTCATATTCTTTTGAATCTTGATCATCACTATTATATTTTTCATTATATTTGTATAATACAAAATAAGCTGTCACATTTCCTGAATCTGCTTTATATGTTTTATTTACTGTTATTTTTCCTGAATTATTGTTTTCAAAATTTTTAACCCAAACCCCTACTTTTGCAGGTTCTGCTATACTTAAATCTGATAATTCAGTATCTGTTTTAGCATTATATGCTTTATATCCGTAAGCAAAATTATTCCATGCGATATTATCTTCTCCAACATTTTCTACATATTCTGGTACTCTACCATAAAACATTATTTTTATAGTTTCACCTGGATTTAAATATGTTGTATTATCATCTTTGTTATAATCTACCATGAATCTAACATTTGTTGTTTGGTCATCTGATGTATCTTTCCAATTAGTAACATCATCTTCTCCATACCAATCTCTAGCTCCATATTCAAAAGTATTTGCTCTATCATTAGAAAATGTAATTTTAATATTACTATTAGATATACTTCTAGAGAAGTTTCCATTATTATCATAAATTTCTGCTTTTATAAACTTATCCCATTTTACTTCAAAAGCTGAATCTCTAGGATATGTTGCAATAACTCCTATATCTCCTACATAAGGTAGTCTATCTATTAATACTAAATCTTTTATATTTACTTTTGATTCATTTGTTACATTTAATGTATATTTAACCACTTCACCTTGATGTCCTTGTACATAATTATCCAATATTCCATTTTTATCTTTTTTACTAATACCTGTATCAAACTTTGGTTGTTCATAGTCTGCATCATATAAATCTGGATTATACTCTATTTCTTTATATGATGTTGTCATATGTGAATATATGTCTGCAAAAGCTGTATTTTCAATTGTATTTTCAGAAGTTATTACACCTTCTTTTATATTTTCTTTATTAAAATCCTGACTAGGTTTTAATTGTACTGTGTTTAAAAATGCTCCATATGAACCAGCTTCTTTTACTTTACTTGAAAATTTTATTTCCAATTTATATCCTGGTTTTAATACATAATCTTCTCCATTAAAATTCCAAATAAGTTCTTTACTATCTTTATAGCCTTGTGGTAATATAAAATTTTCGTTTTTCCATGAATTAATAATATTTCCAACTTTGTCATACATTATTATTGACGGATAATATTTAGCACCTTTATATGTATTATCTAAATAACTAGTATCAAAGCAATATGGGTCTGGTAATATATCTTTTACAGTATAATCTCTCATATTCTTTGCAGAATCTTTATCATCATTGCTTACTGTTATTTTCCATACTAAATTTGCTCCTGCATTTGCACTTCCATTTGATAATTCAACATTTCCATCTTTGTCTACTTTGGTTTCTCCTGATGCAAAAAATCCTTCATAATCTTTTCCTATACCAGGATATAACACACCATCATTTATATTTATCTTTGATTCATCTTCTAAATCAAGAAGAGGACTATTTTCTTCATCTTTTTTGTCAGATTTAACAGTAACAGTATTTATTTCATTCATCGCATTTATATTTGTTCCATTTTCAATATCTGATATCATTGAATCTAATTTTACATCATTTACTTTTACTAAATAATATACATCAAATTCAACATTAACAGAAGAATTATCAATTAAATTTATAACTGCTGTTAATTTTTTTCCATTTACAGTTACTTCTGATTTGTTATTATTGTCTATATAATCATATGTTCCACCATATGAATATCTATCATGTCTTATTACTGCAACAATTGGCCCAGTTCCATATGCATTTTGGCCATATGTATTTGTTAAATCTGTAACATATTCTAAATTATCAGACAACATATCTGTTATCGTAAATTTATCTACTATATCATTTTCTGGTTCCACATGAACTCTATATAATAAATACTTATTTTTTATATTTGATGCAACAATATTAATGTTATCTTTAAATTCTATATTTGATAAATAATTAAATAAATTATTATTATTCCATGTTGCATTGTCCCAATTCAAGTTTTTGTCAACAACAGCAACACTTTTATTTAACTCTGGCTTATTCACTAGTTCTTGTGCATCACTTCTTATAATGTCATTTGTTATGCTATTATTAGCAATAGATACACCTGCATCTAATGCCTTTAATTCATATGTTAAAATAATATAATCATTTGCTTTTATTGTATAACCACTTAAATTCACATCAAACTTATATGCTTTTGCATTCCAATCATAGTTTATATTACTTTCAACAACATCTATAGTATCTCCTTTTGAATTACTTATTGTAATTTTAGTTTTTCCATCTATTCCATTTAAGTTTGTTGCGCTATCATGAAATATTCCATTTTCTTGATTTAAAACTATATCTGAATTGCTTGTATTTGATATTTTTACTTTGTAGTTAACTAAATAATTTTCTTCAAAATCTATATCTACCTTATCTTTATTACTTTCTGTTTTATTCTGATATATCAATTTATCTTTATTTGCATTTTCATAAATCTCATTAACATATTTTTCTATATCTAATCCTTTACTTTTTAATACCTTAACAATAGATTCATTACTTGTTTTATTTAAAGTTGTACTTGTTGCTATATTTTTTATTGTTATATCTTCATCTTCTAATGCTTGTACTTTAACTTTACAAGGTATATATAAAGTTACTATAGAATTATTTGTAAATATATTATAAATTTCACTTTCTAAATTCCATGTTAACATTTTTGTTTCATTATCATATATAATTCCTTGTGTATATTGCTTTTTATCATTTGGTAATTCATAATATGCGTTACCTAGATACTCTAATTCATCTGGTATAACATCTGTTGTTACTATCTTTTTATCTGTTAAATCTTCAATTTTGTAATCTTTACCAGTGTTTTTTAACTCTATTTTATAAATTACTGTATCATCTGTTTTTACATAACTTTTATCAGCTGTTTTTGATATTTCTGTTTTATTAATAGCTACAGATTCATCAAAAACTTCAGTTGTCACTTCACTTTTTTTCTCAAACTCTCCATCTTTATCCACTATTGCCACATTTGTTATACTTGAATTAGTATTTTCTTTTACTTTTCCTGTTACAGTATATACTATTGTTTGTCCAGCTTTCAAAGTCACATTATCCCATTTTATTATCCCATTTTCTATTACTGCATTTTCTTGATCTGTACAAGTTATATTTCCTAAAGCCTCTGGCAATTCGTCTATAACAGATGTAGTTATGTCTTTAGTTCCTTTGTTTTTTACCGTAATTGTATAAGTTACTGTATCACCTGGATTAGAATATTTTCCTCCAGAAGATGATGCTGTTTTTGTTATTTCTAAATCAGGTTTTATTTTTTTCACTTCAACTTCTGTACTACTAGCTTCAACTTTAGAAAAGTTTTTGTTTATATACATATTATTTATTAATTTAAAATCCGCATCATCTTTTATCTGTAATGTAATAGTTCCTGTTACAGTTTCTCCTGCTTTTACATTTTCAAAATTCCATGTAACAGCATCTTTTTCATTTTCTCCTATTGTTACTTTTTGGTTTATATCTATATGGTTTGTATAATCTGATTCTGCTGATATTAAAGATGTTCCATCTGGTATAATATCTGTTATTTGTATATTACCATTTTCATCTCCTGTATTTTTTATAGAAACTTCATAAGTTATCTTATCACCTTGTATTAAATAGCCATTAAACCACCCATCTCCGCCTTGAGCTGTATTTGAAATTATTCCTCCGTTTTTTATTTTCTTTGAGCTATTCTCAAATTTAGAACCTTCCGTTATATTTACGTTTGTATTTTTGGTAACAGGTGTTGCAGCTCCTGTGTAATTAGTAGATTCATATGAAGTATTTAAAGTATTTGATATTACTCCATCTTTTTCTACAATAAAATTATTATTATATTTTAACTTTATTTCTTCACCATTTTTTAAATATTGTTCAATATCATTCTTATTAGCTATTTTTTTATTAAGTTTTATTCCTGTAACTTTTTTTCCGTCTGAAGATATTATTGGTGTAAAATCACTAATATTTAATATTGTATTATCCCCTATTTCAATATAATCATATAAATTAAAATTACTATTTTCTATATATATTCCATCCGGAAAAGTTAATGTATCATCTATAGTTAAACTTTCTATCTTTTCAGAGTCTTTCCAAGCTTCTGGCATAGTTATATTTGCACCTATTTTATATTCAATTGGAAAACTTGCCTTCAAAGCTTCTAAATCACCCTTATGAAAACTTATTTCATCTTTTGATACAGTCTTATTATTTTCTAACTTCACTTTATTTTCAACATTTTTTACTACTAGATTTGCTTTTTCGTCTCCATTAACACTAACAGAAATTTTTTCTTTTGGTTTAGTTGAATCTTTAAAATAACCATCTAAACTAATACGAACTGTACTTCCTTGCGTTAAATTATCCATTGTTATGTATCTTTTTCCATTTTGATCAATATTCAATACAGCTGTTAGAATTTTAGTTTGATTATTCCCGTCAACAACAGATACCTTATAAACTGCTCCATTTGTATTTCCATCTGGAGAAAAGCTTTCAAAATAGAAATTATCATTATCTAAATCTATTCTAATACTTGTACTTGTTGTATCTATATTTGATGCAACTCCTAATGATACCTCCATTCTAACTTTTTGCTCTACTTCTGCTTCTTTTATATTTTCACCTGTTTGCGGGTCTAAAAAATTTATTTTTACATAAGAAAATATAGCACTACCATTTTCTGCTAGTAATTTTAGAGTACCAATATTTGTTGTTGAAATTATTAAATTTAACACTATTAAACTAATAACTATTTTTTTTACAATTTTCTTCATACTCTTAATAAATGTTAACTTAAAATTAACATATCTCCTTTCTTTTGTAATATTCCTCATATTATTTATACAAAAGAATTTATGTCTTGTAAACAGGTATTTTTTTCATGTTAATTTTCTTATTTACGGAAGTAGTTTTTATAACTTATATTACATTTATTTTACATTTTTAAATACTTTATATTACAAAAAAAGAAGCAAAATTTAAAATGAATTTTGCCTCTTTTATTTTTATTATTCTTCTTCATTTCCCTTTAATTTCTCTGCTCTATCTGCTGCAATTAAATTATCTATCATTTCGTCTAGATTTCCATTTAGAAAATCATCCATTTGATATATACTCATTCCTATTCTATGATCTGTAATTCTTCCTTGCGGATAGTTATAAGTTCTTATTTTTTCACTTCTATCTCCTGTACCAACTTGTATTTTTCTTTCATTTGCAAGCTTTGCATTTCTTTCTGCTTGTTCTTTTTCATACAATCTAGAACGTAATAATTTCATCGCATATTCTCTATTTTGTAATTGTGATCTTTCTGTTTGACATTCTGCAATTATTCCTGTTGGAATATGTGTTAATCTTACGGCAGATGATGTTTTATTAACATGTTGTCCCCCAGCACCTGAAGCTCTATATACATCCATTTTTATATCTGCTGGATTAATTTCTATTTCTACATCTTCTACAACAGGTAAAACTGCTACGGTTGCTGCTGATGTGTGTATTCTACCACTACTTTCCGTATCAGGAACTCTTTGAACTCTATGTCCTCCGCTTTCAAATTTCAATCTACTGTACACACCTTTTCCTGTAACCATAAATGAAATTTCTTTATAACCACCAAGACCTGTTTCATTTTCATTTAGTACATCTATTTTCCAATGTTTTCTTTCAGCATACATAGAATACATTCTAAATAAAGTACCTGCAAAAAGTGCTGCTTCATCTCCCCCAGTTCCCGCTCTAATTTCACAAATTACATTTTTATCGTCATCAGGGTCTTTTGGTATTAATAATATTTTTAGTTCTTCTTCTATTTTTGGTAGTTTTTCTTTCGCATCTAGCATATCTGCTTCTGCAAGTTCTTTTAATTCTGGATCATTTAGCATTTCTTTTGCTTCTTCTAATTGTTTTTCTGCCTTTTTATATTCTCTATATTTTTCAACAATTGGTTCTAATTCTGCATGCTCTTTCATCAAATTTTTCCATTCACCTTGTTTTGCAATTATTTCTGGATCACTTATTTTTCCGAGTTAACTCTTCATATCTCTTTTCTACAGCTTCTAATTTTTGAAACATTTTTCGATTCTCCTCTTTTCAATAAATTCAAGTGTATCTATTATATACCAAAATGTTAATATTTTCAAGATATATAAAACATATACTTGATTTTAATGAATTATAGATTTATCATTATTATTTATTCCAACGTTATTATTTTATAATTTTTATTTAATTTATCCAAAATTTCTTTTTCTCTATTAGTACATGTAAATAAAATAATTTGATTTTCTTTAAATTTATTGCTTAAAAATTCTAATGTATTCTTTAATCTTTCATCATCATAATATGCAAAAGCTTCATCTAAAATAATTGGCATATTTTCATCTGAAATTTCTTTTGCCATAGATAATCTTAAAGATAAATATAACTGCTCTATTGTTCCACCACTTAATTTTTCTGCTGACACATACTTTCCATTTGGTAACTCTACAATAATTCCTTCATCATCATTAATTGTTACTTTTTTATATTTTCCATCTGAAATCTCAAATATATTTTCTGATAAATTTGATGTAAACTTTGGAGTTACACTATTTTTCATTTTTTCATATGCTTTTTCTATAAGCATTTTTGCCATATTTATTTTATCATTTTTTTCTTTTAGTTCTTCATAATTTTGTTTTTCTATCTGTAATAATTCTTCTAGATTTATCAAATTTTCTAGATTTTCTATTATATTTTTATTATTCAATTCTAATGTATTTAAATTAAGCTCTTTTATTCTTATTAAGTTCTGTACATTATCTATTATTTCATTATAATCTATACAATTAAATAGTAAATTTAATTCTTCATTATTTAATTTATATATATATTTATTTTTAATCTTTTCTTTTTCATTTTTCAAAGAATTTATTTTTTCATTTATTTTTTTTATTTCATTCTTTTGTTCACTATTATTTTCTTCTAATATTTTTATTTCATTTTTTAAAGAACTTATTTTTTCATCAAATTCATAATTTATTTTGTTTATCTTTTCTAAAACTTTTTTATTTTGTTTTAATACTTTATTTTTATTTATAAAATAAAGTATTAATAATCCTATTGCCAAAATGCATAATATCATTGAAAAAGTTATATTTTTAATTATCACATAAATTGCTATAGCACTCAAACAAAAAATAAATATTAAAATAAAATAAATTTTACCATTTATTTTGTTTTCTATCTTATTGCTTTCTATTTTTTCTTTTTTGTTTATCAAATCTTCTATCTCATTTTTATTTTTTTCTATAGATTCTTCATTTTTATTTAAAATTTTATCATTAAAATTAATTTTTTCATTTTCTATTCTTTCTTCGTCTTTTTTTTCTTTTAACTCTTTTAAATATTTCTCTTTGTTTTTTTCTTTTTCTATTTCTTTTTTTAAATCATTAATTTCTTTTTCTATATTATATTGTTTTTCTTTATATATTTCTAATTCTTTTATTTTCTCTTCATATTTATTTATTTTACTTATTGATATATTTATTGGTTTTCCTGAACTCCTATCTGTACCAATTTCGTCTAATTGCTTTTTATTTAATTTATCAATTGCCTTTTTATATGAAACTCCATCATCACCTGTTCCAGCTAAATTTGCAATTTTTTGTATATAAACATTTTGATCTTGTTTATTTAATTTTACTTCTTGTTGCATTGATACAATACTTGTTAAGAAAGTAAATTCATCAACTTTTGTTTGTTCAAAAAAGAATTCATTTCCTATTGTTTTGTCTATATTAAATTTCTTTGATATATCTTCTAATTTATTATTATATATTTTAGGACTCTTTTTTCCAAATTCTCTATATACCTCATACTCTTCTCCCGAATCTAATTTATATTTTATTTTTCCTGAAAAGTCACCATCATTCCAAGGTTTATATAAATCATAATCTGAAAATGTTTTTCCTTTTTTATTTTTTGATGTTCCATAAAATGTATTCTGAATAAATTTTAATAAAGTTGACTTTCCGGCTTCATTTTTTCCATATATTAAATTTATATTTTCTGATAGATTATATTCTTTATTTTCTAATTTTCCAAAAGAATTAATTTTTATTTTTTCTATTTTCAAAAATATCACTCCATTATTTTTCTAATATTTCTAGTCCTATTTCAAATATATCATTATAATATTCTTCCCTATCTGGACTATTTTTTATTTTTTCTATTATTTCTCTTGCGAATAATCCTTTTAACGTTGTTTCTTTTGAAATACTTTCTATATCATAATCAATTTTTGTTTTATTTTTTATCTTTAAAATATTATTATTATTATTAAATTTATTTATTTCATTTATATTTATTTCAAATTTTCTGATTCCTATTAAATTTATTTTATAAAACGATTCTTCATCCACCTTATATTTATTTATTTTTTCTATTAATTCTTCTTCTGAATTTACAAAACTTATGTCTAAATCTTCTTCTATAAATACGGTTGGATCCATTTTTATAAATTGTAATTTCAAATTATTTTTTTCTAACTTTCCTACAATCATACCATGTTCACCTTGTTCATCAAATCCTAACGAAACAGTTGATCCTGGATAAATTATATTTTCATTTTTATTTATTTCATAATTTGTTTTATGAATATGTCCTAAAGCAACATAATCAAATCCTATTTGTTCTAACTCTTTTTTAGAGATTGGGTTATATATTTTTTCCACTGTTTCTGATCCATCTAAAGTTCCATGTATTATTAGTATATTTAACTTTTCTTTATCCTCTATTTTTACATTTTGTAAATCTACTCTACCTTCATAGAAATCTCCAAATCCATATCCATATATATTTAAATTATTTAATTCTACTTTCTCTATTTGTGGTCCAAATATTTTTACATTTTCATTCCATTTAAAATTATTATAAAATGAATTTTTAATATATGGATCATGGTTTCCTGGTGAAATAAAAATTTTTGTATCTGGTATTGTTTTAAATAAATTATTTATATATTCTATAGTACTTTCTCTTATATATTTATGTTCATATAAATCACCTGAAATAAATAAATATGGTATTTCATTTTCTTTTATATATTCAATTATTTTTCTAAAAGTTTCTCTTTGCTCTATTCTTCTTAGCTTACAAAGATTTTGCTTATTACTTAACGTAATAAATGGTGTATCAAAATGCATATCTGCTATATGTACAAATTTCATATTTTTTTCCTTTCACATAAATTTATCACTATAATTTATATCATACCTATATTTTGCAGTCAATATATTTTTGAACATATGTTTCATTTGTTTGTAATAAAAAAAAGAAAAATATAAATATTTATATTTTTCTTTTTTATTATTCATTTTTATTCATCATCGTCGTCATCATCAAATGGTCCAAATAATTCATCAAACTTAGCTTCGACTTGTTTTTCTATATCTTCAGAAAAATCATCATCTTGAGGTAAGTTAGGTGCTTCATTTTCTCCTAACAAAGTATTCAAATCATTATTTTTAGTACTCTTTTTTGTATTTTTCTTACTTTCGTCATCCTCATCATCAAATAAGTCATCTAATAAATCTACTTTTAATTCTTCTTTATCGTCTTCTCCTTTGCTATCTGGATTATATGGATTAAATTTTCTCCATACGCCTCTATTTCCTGAATCAAAATCATTATGATCTAATGTATATTCTTGTAATTTCTTTATCATAGGCGATTCAAAATAATAAAATTTTCTGGCTTTAACTGGTTTTAGTCCTTTTTCAAATATAATACATAAATCATTATCCATTCTTCTTAATTCATCTGGAGTCATTAATGCTCTTCCCATTATTTGATCTGATGTATTATAGCCTTGTCTTTTATCATTCTTATCTCTACTTATTGATTTACTATCTCTAGAAATTGTTTTTTCTCCCAAAGCTTTTGAAAAATATTCTACTGTTTTAAAAGAGTTACTTCCTAAAAATAAGTGAGTATCACAGTTACCCATTATAGTTTCATGTGACTTCTCATATGTAGCTTCTAATTGGTCTAAGTTTTGTAATATTACACTAAAAGAAATTCCTCTACTTCTTGATGTTGATATCTTTTTATCAAAGTCTGGAATTTTACCAATATTAGCAAACTCATCTAGTATAAAGAAAACTGGAACTTTTAATCTTCCTCCATTTTTATCTGCAAAATCATACAATTGTTGAATCATTTGCGCAAAGAATATTGTAAGTAAAAAGTCATATGCTGTATGTGTATCTGATGAAATAACATACACAGCTGTTTTTTTACTTCCTATATCTTCAAAGTTTATTGTATCTGTTGAAGTAACTTCTGATATATCTTTTGAGTCAAATTTACCAAGCTTTGATTGAAGTGAACTTAAAATATTACTAAATGTTTTTTCTGAGGCTGCAACTACTTCAATAGATTTATAGTTAATTCTTGCCGGATGATCTGCTGGTAATTGATTCATTAACTCTGTTAGCATGTTACTTCCACCACTAGTATTAGCAGCTCTAACCATTTCTGCACAACTAACTAAGTTCTCTTCTTCTCTTACACCTCTACTAATTAAATAGTAAATCAGTGCTTTTAGTAACATTTCAGACATATTATCCCAATATGGATCAGACGCTCCTCCTTCTGATTTTTGTCCTCTTATTATTGTATTTGCTATAACGTCTACATCTATTTCATTATTAATATGTGCCAATGGATTATATCCATCGCTGTTTTCCGGGTTTACTAAATTTAATACTTTTATTTCATATCCATTTTTCTTCAAAAATCCGGCTGTTTTATCATATAATTCTCCTTTAGGATCTGTAAAAACATATGAACCTAGCATTTGGCAAGCATTTGGAATAGAATAAGATGTTGATTTACCAGAACCAGAACCGTCCTACAACTAGTACATTTACGTTTCCTCTTTTATCAATTGGTAAATAATTTTTTTGTGCTAGTATTATTCCTTTATTTTTACTTAATATTCTGTACTGTTCTCCACCTTCACTCCAGTCACTAGATCCATGTTCTATATCTGAATATTCATTTTTGGGAACAGCTTTACTAAGTCCTATTATAATTACAATAGCAAATAAAGCTGTAAAAAATATTAATGTACTAAAAAAAGTTCCTATATAATTACTCGCAAATACTTTCGTTATAGAGTTAAAACTAGATATTGCAGGAATTATTGTTTCTATAAATATTGGAAAACTAAAATTTCCATTTACTCCAGTACTTTGCTTAATTGCAATTGACATAGGCGCAACAAATAGTATGGTTAACACAAACCATACTATTATAAATAATATTAAATTTTTTCTAAAGTTTTTTGCAACTTTATCCATTTTATAGCCCATAAATACACCTTCTCTTTTGTTAAAAAATTAATTTTACATTTCGTATTCTTGTTCTTTATTTGCAGATGTAAGTATTTTACCAGCTGCTGTTTTACGTTCTACAACTTTTCCTGTTTTATCTTTTTTTACAGTATTATCATGTGCACTAATTGTAATAAAATTACCGTTTTCTATTTCATCTTTTGTCTTTTTTAAAGATGCACTTCTTCTAGGTGGAATTTCTACACGCCCCTTCTCATTTGCAACTAATTTTCCTCCAACAATATATGCATTTTTATTACTTTTAGGTTGTTTATCAGCCATTACATCCTCTCTCCTTTTATAATTTCTTATCATCTCTTACTTCAAAGGCAAAATATGATTTATAAGGTTTTAACTTACATTTACCTTTGACTTCATTAGTATTTTTATCAAAATATAAAACTGGTTTTATTTCCTCCGCAGTTTCTGGATCAATAATTGATATTGGTCTTTTTAAATTTGGTGTATATTTAAATTCTTTATAATCTGATTCATTTTCTGTATATAATGTATCAAACTTAACAGGTACTGGTTTTTTACTGATTTTAACTTTATCTCCTTCAAGTAACCCCATATTAACTACTACTTTCTCTTTTGCAAATGAAAGTATAACTAGTTGGTTACCCTCTTCCAAAGGATTATCAACAAAAAATGTTTTTTTCTTACTCTCTCCCCTTAATTCTTCTATGTAATCAAGTCTCTCTATTGTGTATTTTGGAGAACTATCTAAAAACTCTTTTTCTGTTTTATTAATTTGATATATTACTGTGTTTACTTCTTTTGGATCAGTTATACTAAAATGCTTACCTTGTAAGCTTTCCATACTATGCACCCCTTTTCTATGAACATCTCTTATCTCATAGTTTATCATTTGTTTTGTTCATAAATCAATACATTTATTATACCTCTTTTTATAAAAATTGTCAATATGTTTATGTTAACAATATATATTTCTAGGATTAAATTTCGAAACTTCATTTAGTTTTTTGAATAACTCTTTTTCTTTTTCTGTCATATTTTTTGGAATCATTATTTTGGCTTCTATTATAAGGTCTCCTCTTCCACCTTTTCCATTTTTATAGCCTTTATATGGAACTTTTACATAGTCTCCGCTTTCAATTCCTTCTGGTATGTATACAGAAACTTCCTCATCTATAGTTTCTACATTAACTTTAGTTCCTAAAGCTGCTTCCCATGGAGTAAGTAATAAATTAGTATATATATCATATCCACTTAGTTTATATTTTTTGCTATCTTGTATATTAATTTTTATAAATAAATCACCATTTTTTCCGCCATTAATTCCGTTTTTTCCTTGCCCTATTAAACGCATCTTTTCTTTATCTCTTATTCCTGCTGGTATAGATATTGTAAAAGTTTTCATTTTTCCATTTACAGTTCTTAAAGAAACTTTTTTATCAGCTCCATAAAAAGCTTCCTCAATAGATACATCTATTTCTGTTTCTATATTTTCACCTTTTGAAGGAAAATTGTTTTTCTCTTTTGGGTCTGATACATTATACTTTGGAATTGAAACTCCAAAAAACATATTAAAAAAATCACTAAAAATTGAGCCTTTTTCTCTTTTACTCTCCTCATAATTTACTTTTTTTCTTCCTATATGTGTGTTCCACATTCTGTCATATTTCTTTTTAGACGTAAAATCTGACAAAACCTTATATGCTTCATTTATATCTTTAAATCTTTCTTCTGCGTTTTTGTTTCCTATATTTACATCTGGATGATACTTTTTGGCTTGCTCTCTATATGCTATTTTTATTTCATCTATTGAAACTTTATTATTGTCTAACCCTAGTATCTTGTAATAATCTTTAAATATCATTAGACATCCTCCTCTTTTAAGGTAAACGTATTATATCACACTTTTTTTACTATGAAAATAAATTTTATAAAAAATGCACCAAACTTTTATGCTAAAAAGTTTGGTACATTTTTTATTTTTTAACTTTTACTTATTTTCTAAAGCAAGTTTTATTAAATTATCTAATAAATCACTATATGGAATACCTGAATGTTTCCATAATTTTGGATACATACTAATTTCAGTAAATCCTGGCATTGTATTTATTTCATTTAAATATATCTTTTCAGTTTTTTTATCTATAAAGAAGTCTACTCTAGCCAATCCTTTGCAATCTAAAGCTTTAAAAGCTTTAATTGCTATCTCCTTTATTTCTTTTTCTTGATCTTTTGTTATTTCAGCGTTAATAACAACTCTTGAATTATCATTTTTATACTTTGCATCATATGAATAAAAATCCTCTGCTGGTAATATCTCGCCTACACAAGATGCTTTTGCATCTTCATTTCCAAGTATAGCACATTCTAATTCTCTTGCTTCTATTCCTTGCTCAATCAAAATTTTATTATCATATTTAGCAGCAACTTCTATAGCTTTTTTTAATTCCTCTATATTATTTGCTTTACTTATACCAACAGATGAACCCGAATTAGAAGGTTTTACAAAGACAGGGAATTCTAATTTCTTATTAATATTTTTCATAACATCATCTAGTGAATTTACATTTTCATTAAAGTTCTCATCTATATATACATATTTATCCTCAAACTTTCTTATATATGCATATTTTACTTGATTTATCTTTGCTTGATTTAATATAATTTTAGTATATACTTTATCCATGCATGCACAAGACCCTAATACTTTGCACCCAACATATGGCACTTTAATTAATTCCATTAAACCTTGAATCGTACCATCTTCTCCATATAATCCATGTAATACTGGAAATATGACATCAAATTGTTTTAGAATTCCTATAGGATTTTCAATATTTTCTAATTCAGTTATTTCTTTGCCTATTGGAACTATTTTTATATCTTCTATTTTTTTTATATACTTATACCAAACACCTGCTTTTGATATATATATTGGATATACTTCATATTTTTCTTTATTTAAATTTTGAATCACAGAAGTTCCTGACACTATAGACACGTCATGTTCTGTAGACATACCTCCAAAAATAACTCCAATTTTTATTTTTCTCATTTTATACTTCCTCCTTTATAAAAAATTAAAGAGCCTCAACAATTTCTTTGAATTTCATACCATTTGATGCTTTTATTAAAATAACGTCATTTTTTTTCATTATATTTTTTATTTTATTTATTGCTTCTAAATTATTATTACAATTAATTATATTTAATTCATTCATACCTAATTTATTTGCTTCGTCAGAAATATACTTGGCATTTTCTCCTACAGTTATTAATATATCTATGTCATTTTTTACAATAACTTTTCCAACGTCTCTATGTAGTTTTTCTGAGAATTCTCCTAATTCTAGCATATCACCTAAAACTGCAATTTTTCTTTCTTTCCTACTTCCTAAAAAATCTATTGCGGCTTTCATAGAATCATAATTGGCATTATAAGTATCATTAATTATTGTTATATTATTTTTATTTTTTATTTCCATTCTGTTTTTAGTTAATTCAAATTGTAATATTCCTTTTTGTATTTTTTCAATTGGTATTTCAAATAGCTCTGCCACAGTTATAGCACATAAACTATTATAAACAAAATGTTCACCACCAACATTTATTTTTATTTCATATGTTTTATTATTAATATCAACTTTATAATTACTTCCATTTTCATTTGCTTCTATATTATATCCTCTATAGTCACATTTTTCTTTTATTCCATATGTTTTTATTTTATATTTAGAATTTTTATTTTCTTCATACCACTTCTTTAACAAATCATTATCCTTATTTATTACTAATGTTCCATTTTTTTCCAACCCTTCTATTATTTCTAATTTAGCTTTTAATATATTTTCTCTTGACCCTAAATTTCCAATATGTGATGTTCCAACATTAGTAATAACTGCAACATTTGGTTTTGCTATATTGGTCAAAACTCTTATTTCTCCTAATTTATTCATTCCCATTTCCACAACTAAAGCTTCATGATTTTCAAGTTTCAATATTGTTAATGGTAATCCTATATGATTGTTTAAATTTCCTTGGGTTTTTAATACTTTAAATTTAGTTTCTAACACACTTGCTACTATATCTTTTGTACTTGTTTTACCTACACTACCAGTAATTGCAATTACTGGTATATTGTATAAACTTCTTTTATACTTTGCTATATCTTGAAGTGCTTTTATAGTATCTTTTACTTTTATTATAGATACATCACCATATTTTTTTACTTTTTCTAATTCTATTTCTATATCTTGAATAATACATACTTTAGCACCTTTTTCTAAAGCTTCTAAATAAAACTTATTTCCATCAAAATTTTCTCCTTTTATTCCTATATATACATCCCCACTATTTATAGTTCTAGTATCTTTTGAAAAGTTTTTACATATTTCATTTTTATTACCCCAAACTAATTCAGCATTACATATATTAACTATATCCTTTACAAAAATTTCTTTATTTCCCATAAGTTTACCTCCATTTTTCATTTTTAAATTATATTCCAACTTATTTATTTTTACAACATATTTTTATTATAGTAAAAAAAGTCCAAATACATTTTAATAATGTTCAAAATGTATTTAAACCTTTTAAATTACTATTCTACACTTCTATTGGCTATTTCTATTGCTTTTTTTACTATATTTCCACAATTTTTAGATGAAACATTCTGCCATCCACCATCTTTTTTTACTTGTTCATATACTCCAAGTTCCTTTGCTATCTCTTCTCTTAAAATTTCGGAAATCATTGAATTTCTATTTTTTGACATAATAAACCTCCTTAAGAAAACAAACCTATTTTGTTTTCTTAATAATATTATTATCAATTTTTTATATCTTATTTAAGCAATTATAACCTTACATGGTTAAAGTTCCATTTGGAGTGTTTAATATTACTAAAATATCTTCTTCTTTTCCTGTCTGCGTATTAATATACACTAAAAATTCTCTATCTTCAACTTTCCCCTTAAATTCCCAACACAATACTTCTGTTTTATATTCTGTCGGAATCATAGCTAAATTTTCACTTAATATTTGCAAATCTTTATTTAATGATTCTTTAGCTTTTTCTTTAGTTATTTTAACTTCTTGTAAATTTCTTTCTTCATGCGAATTTAAATATCCTGTAGTTTCAATTCCTAATATTTCTCCATTATCCAAAGCAACTTTTAATTTTATCAAATCCGGATACATTATTACATTATTTTGCATATATGCATAATTAATTGTTACAATTCCATCTTGTTTTATATAATATGTCTCTTTCATATTTTTTATTTCTCTTGATTCTAAAAATTGTTTTCCTAATTCATTTGCTTTTTCTTGTGTTATTGATTCTGTTTCAACATTTCTATTACAGTTCATAAATACTATATGACCACCTTTTTTTGAAACCGAAATCCAAAAATCATGCTCATTGTTATTAAGTTTTGCTATAAAATCATACGAAGGTATATTTGAATTTTCTGAATTTCCATTTGAATTTATTTCTTTTATTTTATCTTTTCCAATAAATTGAGTTGCAATATCCTTTGCCTTGTTTTCGTCTATCTCTTCTCCTGTTAATCCCTTTCTTTCTGGATTTGTTAAATGTTCAGAAAAAGCTCCATCATATATCAATCCTGAATACTCATGAAAATTTTCCTCTAGATTGCTGAAACTATCTTTGGATATATTACTAACTTGCTGTGAAAAAACACTACTTCCTTTTTTAGTCAATTCTCCCCAGCTAATTCTTCCATCATTTATATCTACAGATAATTGATTCAATGTATTTTCCAATTCTATTGCATAACTGTGCAATTCTTTTAAGTTATTTAAATCTTCTTGTGTCAAAGCTTCATTGTATATATTTTTTCTAGATAACGTGTAACTATAATCACTTACTTGATTTAAAAATTTTGATGTATTAGATAGTTCATTACTTTCTATTGGTAATCTTGCTAAATAACTTTGAGCAAGATTAGCTTCTCTCCATACATGAGTTAAGGTTTCTGCTCCATGTTCTGGAGTATTAGAAATTAACGATTTTGCTAAATAAGTTTCTACATTTTGTACATAATCTACTAACTCATAAAAAGCCATATTATAATCATTTTCTGAAGCTTGTCTATATTCCATTTGTTTTTTATAAGTATATAATCCTATACCTATAATAATTGCAATTAAAACAATAATCAATGTTAGCATGTGTCTATCTTGGAGCCTATTTTTCCAATCATATACCTTTTGCTTTATTTTTCCCATTTTTCTCTTCCTTTCTATTTACAAAATCTATGTTTTCCTATCGTTTTTATTACTGGTCTTGACCAAATCCAACTATTAGTAGCAGTATTAGGATTAAAATAATATATTGCTCCACCTGTTGGATCCCAACCATTTAGAGCATCTTGTGCTGCCTTTACTACTGTAGAATTATCTTTAATTGGAACATTAATTTGTCCATCAGATACTGCTGTAAATGCTCCCGGTTCATAAATTACACCTGCAATGGTATTAGGAAAACTTGGATTTTTCACTCTATTTAAGATAACTGCACCTACAGCAACTTGCCCTTCGTAACTTTCTCCTCTTGCCTCTCCATTTATCGCTCTTGCTATTAATTGTACATTTGAAACATTTGAATTTGTTGCAGCTATTGATATATTTTCTTTAACGCCAATAAGAAAAATATTATATGTTGCAATTGTTGAAAAAATAATTAAAAATATTATCAACATTATTTTTACTATTCTTTTCAAATTTTTCTCCTTTCAAATTTAATTATTTATTAAATATTGTTTCTTTTTTATTAAATATTATTCTTTTTTTGAAATTTTTTGTAAAAACAAATTTAATATGCTATAATTTAATAAATTTTATCGAAGAAAGGATTTTTGATATAAATGAAAAAAATAATTATATTTTACGCATCTTATGGAGGTGGCCATTTATCAGCAGCCAGATCCATCAAGGAATATATAGACAATAACTTTAATGATGTAGAAACAGAAATTGTAGATTGCATTCATTATATTAGTAAAAGAATTGATAAAATGACAACTTCTGCTTATAAGTATATGGCAAAAAATGCTCCTAAACTTTGGGGAAACGTTTATAATAATTCTCAAAAAGGCTTTTTAGCAAAATTTAGTAATACCGCTAATCGTTTTTTAGCCTCAAAATTATATCATCTATTTCAAGAAGAAAAACCTGATATAGTTATTTCTACTCATCCATTTGGATCACAAATGACTAGTTATTTAAAGAAAAAAAACAAAACAAAATGTATTTTAGCTAGTATTCTTACAGATTTTGCTCCACATGATCAGTGGCTTGTAGGAAATGAATTTATAGACTATTTTTTTGTTGCTCATGAAGAAATGAAATATCAGCTTATTGATTACGGAATTCCTAGTTTTAAAGTATTTGCTACTGGAATACCTGTCTCAAGTAGATTTTTACGAACTTATGATAAACATGAAATTTTTAATTTTTTTAAATTAAATCCTAATAAAAAGTTAATTTTATTTTTTGGGGGAGGAGAATTTGGTCTTGGAAAAGAACGAACTATCAATATTTTTAAATATCTTTGCCAGAACACTGATAAATATCAAATTGTTGCAATCTCCGGAAAAAACCAAAAAATGAAAAATAGTTTTGAAAACTTTGTTACTGAAAAAAATGCAAATGATATTAAAATTTTTGAATATACAGATAAAATTCCAGAGCTAATGCATATTTCAAGCTTAGTAATAACAAAGCCTGGCGGATTAACATCTTCAGAAAGTTTGGCTTCTCGGTCTACCTATTATAGTTATTAATCCTTTACCAGGTCAAGAAGAATCAAATGCTTCTTATTTAGAAGAACACCATGCTGCCATTTGGTTAAAAAATGATGATAATATAGAAGAAACATTGTCTAATGTATTAGATAATTCAAACACTTTAGAGAAATTACAAACTCAGGCAAAACTAATTGGAAAACCTAATTCAACTAGAGACATTTGTGAGATTATTTTAAATAGTAAAAAATAAATATTTGTTTTATGAAACACATAAGCACTAACCTCATATATTTATTAATGGAGGTAAGTGCTTATGTGTTTTAATAATCTTTCTGGCTGTGAATTAGTCACTTTAGCCAGCATTTTATCCATTTATATTTCTAATGATTTATCGCCAGATGAAATTGATACTCTTGGAAACTTTTTTTCCGCACTTGGTTCTAATTTAAGTACAATTGCAACTGCAGAAGCAAATAGAATTATAACTTCCGATACATAAAAGTCTTTTATAATTCTCTTCTTCCCTCCAGAGCCTTACTTAATGTAATTTCATCTGTATATTCTAAATCTCCTCCCACTGGTATTCCATGCGCAATTCTTGTAACTTTTATTCCTAGTGGTTTTATTAATTTTGATAAATACATTGCGGTTGCTTCGCCTTCTACTCTTGGATTTGTTGCTAATATTATTTCTTTTACGTCTCCTTCCATTAATCTTGAAAGTAATTCTTTTATTTTTATATCATCTGGTCCAACACCATTCATTGGTGATATAGATCCATGAAGCACATGATAAACTCCTTTAAATTCATGTGTTTTTTCCATCGCTACTATATCTTTTACATCTTCTACTACACATATAATAGATTTGTCTCTTCCTTTATTTGCACAAATCATACATGGATCTGTATCTGATATATTATAGCAAACAGAACAATACTTTAGATTTTTTTTTGCTTCTAATATACTGTTTACAAATTCTTTTGTTTCCTCTTCACTTGAATTTAAAATATAAAAAGCAAGTCTCGCAGCAGTCTTGCTTCCTATACTCGGTAATTTTTCAAAAGCTTCTATTAATTTTTCTATTGATGGTGAATAGTATGACATATATTATTGCCTCATTTCTTACATAATTCCTGGTATATTATATTTTCCAAATTGAGCAGCTTGCGCACTGTCAACTTTTCTTAAAGCTTCATTAACACATGTTATTATTAAATCTTGTAGCATCTCTACATCTTCTGGATCTACAACATCTTTTTTTATAACTATTTCTTTCACTTCTTTATTTCCAGATACTTTTACATAAACAGCTCCTCCACCAGAACTTGCATCAAATTCTTTGCTTGCTAATTCTTCTTGTGATTTTTCCATATCTGCTTGCATTTTTTTTGCTTCTTTCATTAATTGGTTTATATTCATACCACCAAATCCTCCCATTCCAGGAAATCCTCTTTTTGCCATTTTACATTCCTCCTTAAAATTATTCTTCTATAATATTTATTGGCATATCAATATTATTTGTAATATTATCTATGCTATTTTTTTGCACAATTTTTGGTAAATTATTTTCATCTAATAATTTTACAACCATGTCTTTTCCACATTCCATTGAAACTAACTTAGTAAGTTCTGATAAATTTTCCGGTTTTTCTAGAATTGCTTTTCCGAAAGATGTTAATCCATTCGGGAACTCTATTCCTACCATCATATCATTAAGAACCCTAGCATTTGTATTAATTAAATTTGTATACAACATAATTTTTCCATTTTGCTTTAAATTGTTAACTATACTAGGCCATGTATCTACTTTTTTAAAATTTTCTAGACTATTAGTTCGATTTTTATTTTCTTTTAAATTATTCTCCATTTTTTTTTCAATATTTGCATTTTTTATTAAATTTTGAGCTTTGTTATCCACATTTTTTGAAGAATTGTGGATAATACCTTGTTGAATTTCACTTATTTCTTTTTCTAATTTATTTATTTTTTTTATTAATTCTTCTCTATCATTTACTTGTTCTATGCTACATAATTTCATTATTCCTACTTGTAAAATAATTGTTTTTTGAGAAGCCCATTTTAAATCGTTGTCCAACTCTGATAAATCGAAAATTACTTTTAAAAGTTTCTCTTTAGAAGTTTTATCTGCTAACTTTGCTATTTTATTAACTTCTTCTTCTGTATATAAATCAATCTTTTTACTTGTTTTAAACAATAATATATCTTTTGTATATTTTATTATTTCCCAAGTTAAATTATTTATATCTTTTCCATCATCAATTAATTTATCTATAGTATCTAATCCTTGTTGCATATTTTTTTCTAAAATAGCCTCTACTATCTTATTGATATATTCTGTTTCTGGTATTCCTACTAAACTTTTTACTTTTTGTACATCAATTTCATTACTTCCATCTTGTATACAACGATCTAATATGCTTAAAGCATCTCTCATTGCTCCTTCAGCCAATGATGCAATTGTTTTTAGTGCTTCTTTTGTTATTTTTACATTACTTTCTTTGCAAACATATTCTAGCCAATTAGCTATATTATTATCTGATATTTTTTTAAAATCAAATCTTTGACATCTTGATAAAATTGTTGCCGGTAACTTTTGAGGTTCTGTCGTTGCTAATATAAATTTAACATGTTCTGGTGGTTCTTCTAATGTTTTTAACAATGCATTAAAAGCCCCTGTTGATAACATATGTACCTCGTCTATAATATAGACTCTATATTTAGCTTTTGTTGGTAAAAAATTAACTTCATCCCTAATTGAACGGATATCTTCTACACTATTATTAGATGCTGCATCCATTTCTACTATATCAGTTAACGATCCTGCTATTGCAGCTTTGCAAATTTCACATTCATTACAAGGCTCTCCATCTTTTGGATTTAAGCAATTCACTGCTCTTGCTAATATTTTTGCTGCTGAAGTTTTACCTGTTCCTCTTCCACCATTAAATAAATAAGCATGCCCAACTCTTCCAGATTTTATTTGGTTTTTTAATGTTTTAGTAATATGCTCCTGTCCAACAATTTGATCAAAAACAGGTGGTCTAAATTTTCTATATAAAGCTGTATATGCCATTTTTTCACCTCTATTATAACAAAAAAATAGTACGAGATTTTATTTACTTTTCTAGCCTCTCTATGGAAAATAAAATTCCACATAAAATCACTACTTATTGCTGCTTCCTTCCAGATCTGACAAGGTTCATAGCTATTTATTGGATTTTTACTTTCCATACAAAGGCTAGAAGTATTCTCATACCATTTGAATTATATAATGTTTTTACCATTTAATCAAGTATTTATTTTAATTTTCTCTTTTAAATACAAATTTATCCGTATCAGTTATTTCTTTTGTACTAGTTCCTTCATCTAAAATATTTCCACATGGTAAATCTAAGTTTATATTTGTTCTATAGTTTTTATTATTTATTTTTATTACCAAGTCAAATGAAACAGAAAATTCTAACTCTTTTTCATTTTTTCCTAATTTTTTTATTAATGAACCATCATGTTTTATTTCTGTATCTTCATTAGACTCATATGTACCAATTCCTGTATTTACAAAACTCATTGAAATATTTCCACCTTGGTTTCCAATTTCAAGTGTTTTTGTATTATTTTTATTTGATCCAATATATTCTAATTTATCCTCTATAATATATTCATCTTTATATTGATATATTCTACCATCTACGCTGCTTGGCATATATGCTTTTATATTTCCTATTTGTGGAGTACTATTAATATTAATATTTTCTATTTTTACACTTTCTATAATACTTTCTTTGTTGTCTTCACCATTTTTTGCAATAGAAATATAAATATCATTATTTTGAATCAAATTTAATTTCCATTTTATATTTTGATCATTTTCTTCTGGTTCTAATCCTTCAGCAGTACTTATAATAGTTATCTTTGAAAGCTTAAAAGGCATATTTTTTTCTCCTTCTACATTATATTTAATAATAACTATTACTACTATTGTTAATATTACTATTAACATTGCAATACTAATACTTGCTTTTATTGCTCTTTTTATATTATCTTCTTTCAAACACATTCCCCCTAAATCTGTTTTTTCTTTTCTCTTAATTCTTTAAAAAAATTTTTTATTATTTGCTCACATTCTTCTTGCATTACACCTGTTTGTACTTCTACTTTATGATTACATGGATAATCTTCCAATAAATTTAAAATTGAACCACATGCTCCTGTTTTGTAATCCATTGCGCCTATATACACTTTTTTTATCCTTGATTGTATTAATGCTCCTGCACACATACTACATGGTTCAAGTGTAACATACATTTCGCAATCTGTAAGTCTCCACGTGCCCAATTTTTTACTTGCTTTTTTTATTGCAAGTATCTCTGCATGATTTGTTGTATCTTGTTTTGTTTCTTTTAAATTATAGGCTTTTGCAACAACTTCTCCATTTTTTATAATAACTGCTCCAACAGGTATTTCGTCTTTATTGTATGCTTTTTTTGCTTCTTTTAAAGCTATCTTCATATACTTTTCTTCCACATAAAAACTCCTAACGTTTGTAAATGTACAAAAAAACGATTCTAAATATTTTTCATATATTATGAAATTTATAAAATGTAGAATCGATTTTTATTTTGGTGTGCGAAACAGGAATCGAACCTGCGACCTGCAGTTTAGGAAACTGTCGCTCTATCCTACTGAGCTATTCGCACATATAATTACATATATGTATTATAACATAAAAAAATTTTTTTGCAACAAATCCTAATAATTAACATTTCTATTTAGATTTACTATATTAACATTTTTTGCTATAATTATTATTGTAACTATTTATTTTAGGAGGATTTATGCAAAAAATATTAGGATATATGAGAAAAGCAGTAGACAATTATAACATGATTAAAGATGGAGATAGAATACTTGTTGCATTATCTGGTGGAAAAGATTCCACTACGTTATTACTTGGATTAAAAAATCTTCAAAGATTTTATCCAAAAAGTTTTGAATTATTAGGCGTAACTATAAATCCTGGATTTGAAAACTTCGATACCACTAATATTTATAATTTGTGCAAAAATTTAAATATTCCTTATATAGAAGAAAAAACTCATATAAAAGAAATTGTTTTCGATATAAAAAACGAAAAAAATCCCTGCTCTTTGTGTGCTAATTTACGAAGAGGTGCTTTAAATAGCATTGCTATTAGAGAAAACTGTACTAAAATAGCTTTAGGTCATAATGAAGATGATGTTCTAGAAACATTTTTTCTTAATTTGTTTTATGGAGGTTCTATTAATACCTTTAGTCCAGTTAGTTATATGAATAAATCCAAAATAACTTTAATTAGACCTTTAATCTATGCTCCCGAAAAATATATAAAACATTTTGTTAAGAAAAATAATATTCTACTTATGCCTAAAATATGTCCAATGGATGGTTTTTCCAAACGTGAAAATATGAAAAGTTTAATTTTTCAACTTCAAAAAGATATTCCTAATATCAAATCAAATCTATATGGGGCAATTAAAAGAAGTAGTATTGAAGGTTGGAAAAACGAATAACCCTTAAAGAAAACGTCCATTATATATTTTTTACTATTTAAAATTTTATAAAGAAGCTATTTTCTAAATTTTTTTAAAAATAGCTTCTTTATTAGGTTCGACCGTTATTTAATTCTAACTAACTTTTCACAATTTATTATCTATCTTATATAAATTGCAATATTACCTCATTTAAAATTCTAAAATTTCCTTAAAATAATCATTCAATTCTCTAACTAGTCCTCCCTCTTTATCTGAGTGATATCTTTTTTTATCATTTTTTAATATAATTGTATAATAAGCATTTGTGCCACCGGTACTATTGTTATTATCCTTATCAAATACTTCTTCTAATAATGTATGTTTTTTTATCATATTATTAATCTTCTCAATTTGACTTGTTTCTAATCTTTTTTCTTTGCTTTCATTTTTTCCTCCATATTGCTTATCTCCTTGTAATATTCCATCTTCTACTTTATAGCTATAATTTAAAGAAGTAGATCCATAATATAATGAAATCTTTTCAAAATATGTATTATCTTCATCTTTTTTGTTACATCCTGTTACTAAAAAAGCTGTTCCAACTAATATTGAAATTAATATTACTATACTTAAAAATTTTTTCATACAAAATTCCTCCTATTTTTATCTTATTTTATCTTATTTTATAATTATTGTATTTATATTATACTTTACTAGAATTTAGATGCTTTTTCTTATCATCTTTGTTGGCTTTATACAAAATTTAATGATTAATATTTTTATTTAATGTTTTTCTTATTTTGTAGTTATAGTTTTTACAGGAACTTTCTAACAAAAAAATAGCATTAATCAAAGTTTAGTGATTAATACTATTCTACCATTTTTAAATATGGTCGAGGTGGTATTTACTACAACCCACCTCTAACGCCCTATACATAAATGTTTCAAAACATATTTTTTATTTTAAAACAATTTTTTATAACTCCTACTTTTGTATTAATCTAATATATATATTTAATAATTTTCAATGTAATTTATGCTCTTTCTCTCTTTAAATAATCTATTACTTTTTGAGTTTCTTTTTGTTTATAATAATTGTAAATATCTCCATAAGTATTAATGGTTGTTTCAATATTAGCATGTCCCATCAACTTCTGTAATACTGGTAAATCTACACCTGCCTCTATGCACCTTGTTGCAAAAGTATGACGAAGCATATGTGTATTAACAGGAATTGTAATTCCTGCATTTTTACATATTCGTTTAAAAGCCGAATTTATAGTGTTATTTACATACAACTTTTTATTTGCTTGACAGAATAAAACCTTATTTTTATTTTCTATTTTATTTTCTAAAGCATCTTTTATAATATCCTCTGTTAATTCATTTATTTCAATATTCCTTTTACCACTTTTAGTTTTTGTTGGACCAATTACAGTATTTTTATTTCTGTCTTTTGTTAATGTTTTTGTTATTTTAATCATTTTATTATCTAAATCAATGTCTTCATTATAATTTAATGCTAAAACCTCTCCAATTCTCATACCAGTATATAAGCATATTAATATAATATTTTTGTAAATTGAATTGTGTTTTTCTAAATAAACCTCTAACTTCTTCTGTTCCGTAATCGTCAAAGCAACAACATCTTTATCTTCTTTCAAACTTTTAGGCCTTTCTATTGTTGATATATTTGTACTGTAAGCATTTGCCTTTGTCTTCCCCATTCTATATTTAGAATCTTCAATTTCTTTTGCAATAGTTGCTATTGTTTTTTCCGTTCTTTTCATTTCAATAAGAGTGCCCGATTTTTTCATATCTAATTTGTATTTGTACATTTTATCTAATGCTTCTTCTTGCGTTCCTGCTGTAAATGTTTTTCTAATTGGTTCTCCTGTTTCAATATCTTTTCCTATTGTTAAAGTAGCTTTATGTTGTTCATTAATATAGAATTTATCGCAGTTTTCTGCGTCTTTACAATTCTTACACTTACTACATTTGCTCATTTCTTTTTTATTTTTTCTGTTTTGGCAAATGGATCTGTCTTTACATTTTTTACACATAGTACACATTGGCAAATCTGATTTTTTCTTTTCAGATTTTATTAAATATGAACCTACTGTATAGCCTTTTGAATTCATAATATTTCCTCACTTTCTTTAAAAATTTAAGGAAATGTAGTGTTACAATTGATGTGAAACAAAATTATACGAAAGGACTTGAATCACTTATGGATATTATAACACAAAAAATAAAAAATACAAAGAGATATTTACCACATGAATTAAAAACAAGAATATATGCAGTAGAAATGTATAGAAATTGTGGAGATATCGAGTATGTATGTAGATATCAAGAACATCATTGTGGAGATGGAATAAGAAGTATGATGGTAGTAAAGAAAGTTTAACAGATAAAAGCCATAGACCATTAAGTAAGCATCCAACAGCACACACAGAGACAGAAATCAAGTGGATTAGATATTTGATAAGAAGAAATCCACATATAACATTAAATGAGATATGGTATAAATTAAAAATAAATAAAGGTTATACAAGAAAACCAGTATCATTATATAGAATATTAAGACAAATAGGATATTATAACAATCCAGAAATAAAAGGAACCAGGAAAAGACATAACAAAGAATATCAGACACCAAAGCAAGTTGGTGAAAAATGGCAAATAGACGTAAAATACGTGCCAATGGAATGCAAAACAAAAGGGTTGGCAAAAGAAATAAGATATTACCAATATACATGCATAGATGAGGCAAGTAGAGAAAGATTTTTATATTGGTATGAAGAGCATACACCAATGAACACAGTGGATTTTGTACAGAGATGTATTAAATATTTTGGATATAAAGCAAAAGAAATTCAAACAGATAATGGTATTGAATTTACGTATAATCAAGCAGAAATAAAGAAAGAACATCCAATGGATACGTTGTTAAATAGTTTAAATATAAAGCATCATAAGATAAGACCAAGAACACCAGAGCATAATGGAAAAGTTGAAAGGAGCCATAGAAATGATAATGAAAGATTTTATAGTTGGCTTACATTTTATAGTTTAGAAGATTTAAGAAAACAGGGTGCAGCATATTTAAAAAGAACCAATACGATTCCAATGGCTGTTTTAGGTTATTTGACACCAAAAGAAAAAAGAGCAAAGTTAATGTGTACATAAAAAAGATGAAACAAATTCAATATATTACGAGAATAATATATTAATTTTTTTCACATCATTGACTAACATACAGTTGATGTAAAAAAAATTGACAGAATATGGTAAAAATTATATAATACTATTTAATTAATATTCTATATTAGAAGGAAGGTGAAAAATGAAATATAAATGTGTTATATTTGATGTCGGATATACATTGGTAGAGCATAACGATAAAAAAGAAACAGAAATGATTTCCAAACTACTAAACATTCCATATAGCGAAGATTTAGTTAATGAAATCTCTAATTTTTGGAAAAAATCTGCTGAATATACTAAGGAAATTATAGTAACAAAGGAAAAATATTTTTCCATTCTCGAAAAAAGGTTTCCATGTATGAAAAAATACAAAATAAATACAGAAGATTTTTTTATGGCATTGTGTAATAAGGAACCAGTTGGTCTATATGATGAAGTTATTGAAATATTAGAATGTCTTAAAAAAAATAATATTAAAATGTTTACTTTAAGTAATTGGTTTGAATGTAATCAACAAGAATAATTAAAAAAGTTAAATATTTATAATTATTTTGAAAAAATATATGGTTGGGATAATAAATATGCCAAACCTAATCCTATGGTCATTAGGGAAAAAATACTTAATCAATATAATAATAATGAAATATTACTAATTGGTGATGGTTTAGAAAAGGATATAAAATGTGCAATAAATGCTAAAATAGACAGTTGCTGGATAAATAGAAAAAATTTAGATAATCAGTCTAATATAACCCCTACATATGTGATAAATAATTTACTAGAGATTAAAGAAATTATACGTAAAAAAGGATGTTGATTATAATGAAATTTTATGTAATAGAAGGTGACAATGGAACTGAAAAAGACACATTAGCAGCAAAATTTCAAAATGATGGTTTTGAAATTTTAACATATGATAAAAAAATAAAGCAAATGGAGCAAATAGCAAAAAAGAAAGTTGGAGAAGATAAGGTTCTTAACTTTTTGCATACAATAAAGCATGTGGAGATTTAGCAAAAGAAAGGAAAAATGAAAATAATGTACTTTTGATTAGATATTTTATTAGTTCATTAGCTGCAGCATATGCAGATGATATTTTTTCTTATCAAAAGATTGTCGATATTTTAGATAACGTATATGATAAATTTGAAAAACGAAATATATTGATAAGGTTGAAATGCAACCAAGATGAAAGAGTTAGAAGAATTGAACAAAGGAATAGTTCAGATTTTGATGATAAGACCTTAACAAGAGCTATAAAATATAATTGGGTTTCGGATCAAATTATTAGTAAGATTGGCTTAAATCATATTGATATTAATACATCAAATAAAACAATAGATGAAATTTATAGTGAAGTAAATAAATATATTAATCAAGCCTTTGATTTTACAAACAATGAAATAGAAAGATAAAGGAGAAAAAAATGGAAATAGAAAGAAAATTTAAATTAAAAAACTTACCTATTGAAATTAATAATTGTGAAAAAAAAGAAATAGAACAAGGGTATTTATGCATAAAACCAACAGTACGAATCAGAAAAAATGGAAGTAATTATTCTTTAAACTATAAATGGAAAGATAAAAATTGTATTGAATCCAAAGCAATTCAAAATATTGAATACGAAATGTATCTTACAGAAGAAAATTACAATATATTACGCAAAAAAGTAGAAAATAATATGATTGTAAAAACAAGATATAAAGTACCCTTAAAAGATGGTTTAATTGCAGAAATAGATATATTTCATGAAAATTTAGAAGGTCTAATGTTTTGCGAAGTAGAATTTCCATCTATCGAAACATCAGAAAATTTTATTCAACCAAATTGGATGGGAGAAGATATTTCTTTTGATAAAAGATATGATAATACTTTATTATCAAAAATTGAAAAATATAGTGAAGATTTTTTTGAATAATAAGGAGAATGTATATAAATAAAGAATTAGAGGAATTTATAAATTTAAAAGATGAAAGAAAAAATAGTGCTTATGCAAAATTAAAATTACTTATATATGGTGTTAAAGATGCTCCAGAAATTTTTGGTAAGTTTCAGGATACATTTAAAGAAGAACATTATGCTTATGATAATGGAAATTGGGGAGTTGATAAAAAAAGACTAACCCCAACTGAATTATTGCTACCAGGAGGTATAGTTTCTAAATTACATATAAGGCCTGACTCACCTTTAACCTTAAAAGAAGATAGTGAAAAATTATATATATTGCTTGAAAATAAGGTCTTGTCTGAATTCAGATTTTTACCACGTCCAGACTTTTGGAATTATACAACAAGTAAAGGAACTCCAACAAAAAAGCTTTCTCAAATGTATGGATTAAATAGTCTTAATTTTAATATATACTCTGAATGTGAATTTTGGAATGTTGGAAAAGGATGTAGGTTCTGTTCAGTAAAAAGTATAGTTAGTGGCGATAATCCAATTGAAGTAAAAAAATCTCCTGAAGAATTAGCAGATGTATGTGAACTTGCAACAAAATATGATGATATTAATTATATTATTGTAACTGGAGGTTCTCATTTAAATCAAGATGAAGAATTTCAAGCACATTTAGATGTCATAAAAGCCATAAAAGATAAATTACCTTGGGGTGGAAAAATAAAAGGAAATATTTCAATGATGCCTCCTAAAGACCTTAAAAAATTAGATGAATTATATATAAATAAAGTAGAAAATCCAAGTTTTAATATGGATGCTTGGCCTAAAGAAAACTTTGAACGAATTTGTCCTGGTAAAGCAGAATATGCCGGATTTGAGCATGTTGTAGAGTCATTAATGTATTTAGAAAATATGTATGGGCCAGGAAAAGTTTGGTCAAATTTTGTAGCTGGAATTGTTCCATTAGAGGATTTTAAAGATGGTTTTACTTTTATGGCTGAAAGAGGAATAATACCAGGTGCTAATATATATCATGCAGAAGTTGGATCAATTATTGGTAATAGTCTTGGTAGAATCGATGAAAATTATGTTTTAGGATTATATAGACATGCATCTGAATTGTATTATAAGTATGATTATAAACCATTCTTTGATGCAGGCGTATTAAGAAATAGTTTAGCAAACGAAGTTTATGAGGGATTATTATAAAATGAAAAGAATATTATATTGGCCTGGGATGGGACAGCAAAAGGATATATTAAAACATTTGAGAGATGAACTTTCTAAAGAGAATATCATCGACTTTATTGATTTTGATTATGATAAAGATGAGTTAGATCCAAGTAAATAGAACATTTTAAAAAATAAGTATGATTGGTGGATTGGAATTAGCTTAGGTGCCTCTTTATTATATTATTCATATAATTTTTTAAAAGAAGAATATAGACCAAAACGTATAACAATTATAAATCCATTTTCATCGAGAAAGAAATTATCCGAAGAAAGAAATTTTGATTTATCAAATCAATGGAACTTTATGCCAAAAGAACAAAATATAAATATAGAAATAATTGATTTGATTTCATCAGTATATGATTCAAAAATTCCAATGTATCATGGAATAGAATTACTTAACGACACTAATTCAAAAGAAAAAAATTTAATTTTTGTAAATGGAGGTCACACAATTGATGATTCAAATGCACAAATTGAATTAGCACAAATTTTATTAAATAAAGGTATTTGTAATGAAGGATATAACTATTGTAACATTTATAAGCAATAATGAAAAAATAAATGAAGATTTTTTTACATTTTACAATCTGTGTAAAAATAATTTTAATGTTGAAGCTATTGTATTTAGTGACAAAAGTATTAACATAAATGATGAAAGTATTAAATTAATTATCAAAAGTAATACAACCAAATATATAAGAATTATTCAATCAATTAAGAGTGCAAATTCAAATAATATCTTATTTATTGATAATGATATTATTATTAATCGTGAGAATTTAAAAAAATTAATTAAAATTTTTATTAATAGCAATAATAAGATTGCATGTGGAAAAATAAAATCTCAGAAAGTCAAAGGAATTGTCCCAAATTTAATTAAAATAGATAAAAATCTTTCTCATGATTTTATAAGACCTATATTATGGAAAATAAAATTAGGTATAAGTGTTCCTGGACAAGTCTTTTTAATAAAGCGAGAAGCTTTTTTAGAAAAATTACCAAATATTGACACCGTGTACGATGATTTAACAATCGGAATGATTGCAAGAAAAAATAAATTTGAAGTATATTATTCAAATTTAATTTTGGGTGAAGAATATCCCAAAGGTAATTTTGTTAACTTATTAAAGCAACGAAAACGTTGGGCTAGGGGAATGGCTCAATCTATACAAAATAGTAAAAAAATAAATATGACTAAATTTGTAATATTACATGCTTTTATGTATCATTTACTTTGGATTGTTTTTTATTTACTATTGATATTAATTGGAATTTATAGTTTACCTATTGCATCTATAATATTTTTATTGATATGTATTATGTTGTCGGAATTTCATATAAAAGATGCATTATGGTCATTTATTTATATGATAACTTTTCCTATAATACATTCAATATGGTTAATAAATTTTATAAAATATTGTATTTATGAAAAAAATCTTTTTAATTTTTATTAAGCAAGTAATTAACTATATAATTAATTACTTGCCTTTGCTATTTATTTTATTCTAAATTTTTCCTTTTTTATATTTTTATGATTAATGTTTAAATTCTCTTTTTCTCTCTGTTCGATTAGTTTTTGTTCTTTCTCTCCCCTTTCAGTATTATTAATAATTTTTCTACAGGTTTGAATTTCTTTTGATATTTTACTAATTCCAAAGGTAATATTTTCAATTTTAGTTTTTATCTTTTCTTTATCAATATCTTCAGCTTTTGTATATTTCTTTAATAATTGTTTTTTGTTTTCTTTTAAATTATTCATATTTTCAGTAAGTTCATTTTTTATTTTAGTAACATCATTTATATTCTGAATTTCATATTTCCCAATAAATCTAATTTCATCAGATGTTTTTTTCATTTTATCAATAGCTTTATAATATTCTGCACTTATTCCTTCGTAATGTACTTTAGCAGGTAACTTTCCAAATAGATATAAATAATGCACATATAACCTATAAAAATGTGATTTTTTTAATAATTCTGAATCTATTTTCACACCATCATAAATTCTAACTTTATATTTCTTTTCTTGTTTTATTTCTGTAGTATAATGATATATTCTAGCTTTAATATTTTCAACAGAATATTCATCGCCAAAAGCTCTTGCTAATCTTATATTTCTATTATAATGAGGCGTTGATATAGATGATCCACCTTTTTTTATATATTCAATTCCTGTTTTTTCATCTACAAATCTGTCTTTTACTTTAATATTTTCCATTCCAAAATCCTCCTTAATCATTATTTTCTATCAAATCATTTAAATTGGTGATTCCGTTTTATTTTTTATGATCTTCAACACTATCATCAGATAGATTATAATTGGCATATAGCTTGTCTAAATATCCAGGTGGATAATCTCTGCCTTGATAAGTATTCTTTTTTCCTTGATAGCCTTTATTGTTATTATTTATATATTTATTAATATTGCTATTATGGACTGTCGATTTTCCATACTCAGGAGTGTTTATTTCATGCACTCCTGACTGCTGATTTTCGGCGCTCCTTAATTTATCTAATTTTTCACTTTCTATCATTCCTATTGTTTTGCCTAAATAAATAATATTTGGCATATTTTTGCCTTGCTTTTTCTCTTTTATAAGATTACATTCTTTTAATTGTGTTAAAGCTGTATCTAATGCTGTACGTTTTATATGCATTTTTTCTTGTATTTCTTCTCTCTTAAAAATTACATACATATCGCCTTTGGCATCATAGAATTGTATTTTTTTGTTACTTTCTATTTGCTTGTTAGATACACTTATGTATATAATACTACATGAAGTAGTTTCAAATAGTCTTATTATAAAAAAATGCCAGATATGTGGCAAATACTTTATACCTAACAAGTCTAATGAAATTTATTGTGAATTTTTAAATGAAGAAAATAATACAATTTGCAGAAATGTTGGAGCTTTTCAAGTGTATAAACAAAATTTAGAAAATACACCTGCTTTATTAGAATATAGAAGAATTTACAATAGAAAGAGTAATGAAGTTTCAAGAGATAAAGAAAATGTAAAATTAAAAGAAGATTTTAAAGAGTGGAGAAAAGGAGCTCAAGAAGATTAGAAAATAATAAAGTTAGATAAACTAATAATTCATAATCCCGAAAAATTTTCTACGTATTTTATTGAAAGCAATCCATAAACTACCAATAAATTAACATTTTTTGACAAATAGCTTGAATTTTACATAATATTATTATACAATATAAACTGTAATTTGGGCTAAATGCTTGATTATATGGTAGGATAAAGCAGTTCGAAAAATGTATGAGAAAAATTTAATTCATACACAATTATGAAAGGAGAACAACTATGAGTAGCAGCAACCCTAACCAAGAAGTCCGTGTGGTAGCGGAAAATCGGAGTGGAATTGTAACACATCCGAGAGAAATAATGGACTTAAAAGAATTGTTCGTTATTTTGACTTACCACTGCAATGGAAATTGCGAGTATTGTATTGAAAGAAATGTTCACCAGAAAGGAATGATTAGCGACGAAAACTTCGAAAAAGCAATTGCTTTTGCTAAAGAAAAAGGGTTAACAACCATTTTCTTGCACGGAGGAGAGCCGTCTGTTCATCCCAATATCGTTAGCTATGCAAAAAAATCTAAAGATGCAGGATTTTTGGTAAAGATGTTTACAAATGGTATTGCCATTGATAGAATTAGGCAGTTGGATGGTATCCTTGACGAGATTATTTTCTCGTATAGAGGCGACTATTCCTTGCATAATCAGAGTGAATGGAAAACGCCGTTGTCCCTGCAGGTACTTGTAACTCAAGATGAGTTTCCGACATTAGAAGATTTGAGAACTTTTATTGTTGAAAAAAGAGCTACAGGAATGAAACTTAGAATTCATACTTTAAATCCGGTGAATCAGTATTCGTATGACCATCAGTATGTCTCATATCTCGAAGATATGTTTATGGAACTTCCTGATGATGAGGTTTATTGTGCAAGCAATAAGGTCATGTTAGCATTTGAAGGTGTTGGAATTCGTTTGACGAATAAGTCTCTGAATCCTTCTCATCTCAAATACAGCATGACACCGTCTGGTGAAATTCAGACCAATTTCAAGAGACATTTCAATGAAATTGTAAAGAATGAAACGATGGAAGCTCTGTTGCAAAAATCTCAGGAAAAGTTAATGAGACTGAGAGCGGACAAAAGCCCTGTCCCGCTGGACAAAGTATTAGGTTTTTATTGATAACTTAATACTTAAGTGAAATGATGAAAGGATGATGTAACAAAAATGAGAAAGAAATTTACAAGCAAAACATATTTGCGTGGCGTTTCTGATTGGGACTTTGTTATGCAAAAGCAAAAATCAGAAAATTATTATCTAAGCATGAAAAGAATAAACGAAATCGATCAACCTTTTATTGTTAATATCTCAGGACAAAGTGTTGTATATATTGACAATGGGTACTATATAGTAGAGTTTACCCCATTGGAACAGTTTTACAATGCAAGAGTGTTTCTTGATAGAAACGCAGAGGTGTTAGGATATTATTTTGATATAAGTCGTGGAAATGGTGTTGAGGAAAATATACCATATTACGATGACTTGTATTTAGATATTATTCACTGTCCAGCAGATAATGGTTTTACAGTAATTGATGATGAAGACGAATTGTTGGAAGCATTAAATACTGGAAAAATAACAAGGGAAGAATTCGATTTGGCAAACGAGGTTTGTTCTAGACTGTTTGAAGAAATTCTGGCAAATAAAAACATATTTGTTAATATGGATAAGAAAGAATTGATTCAAAGATGGTTTAAATAAAAATCCCGTTGCTCCTTACAAACATGCTTTAAAAAATCAAAGTGAATACCGAGATGAGACTATTGGCAATATTTGTCAGTAGTCTTTTATATTGAATAAATTAAGTATAAATGTTAAGTTCGTGTCATTGACTTTTTTCTTTTTTTTTGTGTATTATTTTAGAAAATATAAAAGAAAAAGAGGAAAATTCAATGATTGATTTACATATACATACATTGTAAGATGGAGACAAAACAGTAGAAGAAATACTAAAAATGTGTGAAGAAAAACATATAGAATATATTTCATTAACAGACCATGATACATGTAAACAATATCAAGATGAAATACTAAAAAACAATACAATATTTAGTGGTAAAATTATAAAAGGCTCAGAATTACATGCAATGTTTCAAAACGAGAATATTGAAATACTAGCTTACAATATAAAACCTGATATAGAGATTGGTATAGGTAGAGGAAATTTAAATATAACAAAAGAAATAATAGAAGAGTGGTTATAAACATATTTGTAATAATAAATAACACCTCATTAATAAACTCAATTACGTCCCAAAAATTACTAAATAATTATACAATTTTTTAAATATGAAATGGCAAAAAGCGATAATGAATAATAATTCTATTATCGCTTTTCATAGTTATTTTATAATTCCTATATTTTTAAAGTAATAATTCTCTAGCTCCCAAAAAGAATATTTCTCTTTCTTCGAAATCACACATTTGCATATATAAAGAATTTAATTTCTGTAACATTTTACATTCTTCTTTGTTTAATTCTAATGTTTCTTCATCTTCTAAAATCAGTTGTAAGTTTGGGTAATTATTCATTATTTTGTGAAATTGCTCATATAAATTTTTATATTCTAAATTATTTCTTTTTAATTTTATTCTTGAAATATCTATTAATTCATATAATTCTATTGAATCTATATCATATAATTTTAATTCTTTATTTTCCATTATTATCAAATCCTTTCTAATATTCAATATCAAAATCATCATCTTTCTTCTTAAATTGCTTTATATCGAGTTGTTCCTCAAAATTTAGTATATGTTTCTTTCTCAAAATCTCGTATAAGTTCATCCTCAGATGGATATGAAAATTTACGACAAAGCCATTTGATAAATTTTTTTAAAGTTGCTTTAAATTTATCTATTGTCTTATTTAAGTACTTATTTTCTTGCTTTAATTTGTTAATTTCTTTTTTATATTGATTTTCAATATCATAAGCTTTACTTTCAAATTTCAATTCTAGTTCTTTTTCTTTATGTTCCAGTTCTTCTTTCAATAAACTATTCGATAGCCTTAAATTTACGTTTTTCTCAGTCATATTTATATAATTTTCTTTGAAATTTTCTGCAAAATCTACTGTATTTACTTGTTTTGATAATTCTTTATTTAAAGCTAAATTTTCTTTGTGAAGTTTTAAAATTAATTCATCTTTTGGCTTTATGATTTTTTCAAATATCTTTTCATCTCTATTAAGCATTACTTTTTTTATATCGTTTATCTGGGGAGTCTCTGGTAATTCTAAAGTTATATTTTCTAATACCTTTTTAGTATTTTTAAAATTAGTTATTTGCTTGTAATTTTGTATGGTTTCGTTTTTTCTTTTTGTTTCTTCAGCAGGTAATCCTCTTTGCAAGTCAAATCCTTTGCTTGTTATATATTCGTAAAAGGCATTTTGTAAATTTCTATAACTATCCCTGCCTTTCCAAAAGTCTCTACAACATACTTTATCAATTTCCTTTCCATTTTTATTTTTTGTATGAATTACTGGAATGTAAATCAAATGCATGTATGGAGTTGTTTCATCAAAATGAACTACTGCTGATACTATATTTTTCTCTCCAAGATTTTTGTAATTACAAATAAAATTGTAACTTTCTTCAAAATATCTTTTTGTTTCTTCCATTCCTATTGTATCAAAAAATTCTTTATCTGATATAAATACCATTTCACACATTATTATGCTATTACTTCTAATTTTTCCTTGTAAATTATATTTTTCTTTCATTTTATCAAATGCTTTTGTGTAACTTAATTCATTTTTCTTAAAGTAATAATTCAAGTGTGATTTACTAATATCTATTTCCTTATTTGAATGATTTTTTGCTTTTCTATCATTATGAACACATATTCCGATTAGCTTGGCTCCTTGTTAATTTCTCATTCCTTACTATAGCATAACTCATTGCTCCGAAGTCCTTTCTTGCTCGAAACAAATTTATTTGTCTAACACACTAGACAAGTTTTTCAAACTTATCCGTGTGCTCTGCGAGGCTTTCCTAAAAATGCTTTAACATTTTTAGGCTATAAATTATAATGAACTTGTCATTATAATTTATAGTGAAATTGCCCATATAAAGTAGAGCTGGCAATTTCATATCATAGCTATGCTTACGTAGTTACAGCTTCGTTATCATAAGCAAAGTTAGTATAGAGAAAATCAAGCGAGCCATCTTCATAGTCCCTTCCTTTATAAGAAACTTTATTTTCTTTTCTCTTTGGAATAAAAATATTTGTATTTCCTAAATTATTATATAAACAAATCATCAAATAATTTTTAGCATTTTGTATATTATGTATATTCTTCAATATATCTAATAATTGAATTAAATTTTCTTTTACTATAAGTTTTAATTTATCTAATATTTTATAGTGATTAACTGTTACACTTCCTACTTTTAATGTATCTTTATAATACAAGCTATTAATAACATCTTCTAAAATAGTTTTTTCTTCTTGTGAAAAGTCCTCTAGTTTGCATTTATCTTTTATTCCTTTTAAATAAAACTCATCATCACTATTAGGATTGATAGAATCAGTATTGATTATATTAGTTTTGATATTATTAGTATTGATTCCTCGTAAATTCTCCGATTCTAAATTCGTAATATTTTCGTTTCCAGAATCGTAATTTTTCCGTTTCTTCATGTTGTATTTTTCCAACATATATTAAATTAGGCTTACCTAATCCTTGTCTTTTCTCTTGAACAAGTCCTACATCATTTAATTGTTTAAAGGCTTTTGTAGCAGTCTTATCAGACAAATTTAATTTTTCTTGTACTTCTTCTCTTGTAAAAATTAGATATATATTTCTTTCATCATCTATCCAATGATTTTTTTGAGATAGTGATAATCTATCTAGTAAAAAAGCATATAATATTTTACTATCCGAATTTAGTTTATCTTTATATAAAGAACTTACAAATAGTTCTTGTGGTATTTTATAATATGAATTTTCTAAATATTCATTATTTTTATAAGGTTTAAATTCCATAAAAAAAGTTCTCCTTTCTAATTTCTGAAGAACTTTAAAACTACTTGATATTTTTTCTTGAAACTTTTTCTTGAAGAAAATAAGCAAATTTTATAGAATTTTTCTGAACACAAAAAAATCATGCTATTCTTCATTTTTATTGAAAAATAGCATAATTCATAATTTTTGAATTTTTATAAATTCTCTTAAATTCCCTTGAAAAAGGGCAAAATATGGTCGAGGTGACAGGGATCGAACCTGCGACCTCATGGTCCCAAACCACGCGCGCTACCAACTGCGCTACACCTCGATGAATTTCAATGACTTATACAATATATCATATCATAATTAATTTTTCAAGTGTTTTTTAAAATATTTTTCAAAAAATTCATTTTAAGTCTTGAATATTTATAAAAAAGCAGTTATAATATGGAAAGTACTTTTATGCAACTGTAGCTTAGTTGGATAGAGCGTTCGGCTACGAACCGGAAGGTCGGGGGTTCGAATCCCTCCAGTTGCACCAATGTACCTTAAAAGAATGGAGAAAAACACTTCATTCTTTTATTTTGTTTAATTATTTATTTTCAAATTTTCAATATCTTTTATGCTTGGAGAATATATGGATTTTCCACTATAATCAAATCTTGAACCATGACAAGGACAATCCCATGTTTTATCACTACTATTCCAAATTACTTCACACCCCAAATGTGAACATATCGGATTTACAGCATGTAAATTTCCCTTTTCATCTTTGTATATTCCAACTTTTTTTCCTTCTATTTCTACTATTTTTCCTTCTTCTTTATTTATATCATTAATTTTATTATATGGTATTGTCATCTTTTTTAAAATTAAAGAACTTGCTGTCTCTTTTAATATATTTTCTACTTCTTTAATATTTTTTATTGGCTCCATTCGCGTTGCTTTAAATAAATTCTCATATTTATTATCTTTTTTTAAAATTTTGTCTTTTATAATATTAGCTGCTATATTAGATGTAGTTATTCCCCATTTATTGTATCCTGTTGCTACATATACATTAGGCATAAATTTTGAAAATTCACCAATATATGGTATTTTATCCAAAGTAATACAATCTTCTGTACTCCATCTATACATAATTTTGCAATCAGGATATACACTTTTGGCAATTTTTTCTAATTCCTTATAATTATCACCATTATTACTTTCACCTGTTTTATGATCATTTCCTACTATTACTATCATTTTATTTTTTTTATTCACATCTATTGTTCTAATAGATATTTTAGGATTATCACTACTTATATATATACCTTCTGGTATGTCATTATTAGTTTCTAAAGCAATTGCATACGACATCGACTGATACATTTTTAAAAAGTAAAAACCTGGAGAATTAAATATTGGATAATGTGTAGCAATTATTACATTTTGACATTCCACTATTCCATCTTCAAAAAACACTAAATATTTATCGTTTTCCTTTTTTAAATCATATACTTTTGTTTTTTCAAAAATTTTCCCATTATTATTTTCTATACAATTTGCTAAACCAATTAAATATTTCATTATATTAAATTGAGCCTGATTTTTAAATTTAATTGCTGCTAATGCTTTAAATTGTAATTCATTTTTGCTTATAAATTCACTATCAAATCCAATAGTTTTTAATGCTTCTATTTCTTCTTTTATTTTTTCAATTTTCTCTTCCTTTTTAGTATATACATATGAATCTTGATTTTTAAAATCACATTCTATATTTTCTTTTAATATAATCTTTTTTATATTTTTTATTGCTTCTTCGTTAGCCATTAAGTATTTTTGAGCAAATTCTACGCCTTTTGATTCTATTAAATATTTATAAAACAAACCATGTTGACTAGTTATTTTTCCAGTTGTATTTCCTGTGGTTTTTTCTCCAATTCTATCTTTTTCTAATATTATAATATTCTGTTTTTCTTTCGCTAATTCATATCCCACACTCAAACCTGTTATTCCAGCTCCTATTATGCATATATCTGTTTCTATATTATTATTTAATTTTTTATATTCTTTTTTTATATTTTTTACTGATTCTATCCAATATGAAGACATATTTTTTCCTCCTATTTTTTACTTAATTTTATTTTTATTGTTAAATTTTTTCTATTTCTTAAAACATCCAAAATAACTTCATCTCCTGGTTTTTTTGTATATATATATTCTCGTAAATCACACATATTTATTAAATCGTTTCCGTCAATTTTAGTAATTATATCCCCTACTTTTAATTCTGTTTTTTTAGCAGGTGAATCTTCTGATATTTGCTCAACATATATTCCATTTTGAAACTCTATATTTGGTGTAATATACGAAACAATATTTTTATCATATGCAAAAATTCCTATACTTGCTTCTTCAAATTTACCTTCTTTAATAAATTTTTCTACTATATTTTTCACGCAATTTATTGGAACCGCAAATCCAATTCCTTCTGCTGTTGTTATTTTAACAGTATTAATTCCTATTACTTCTCCATTTACATTAATTAATGGTCCTCCACTATTTCCTGGATTTATTGTTGCATCTGTTTGAATTAAATTACTCATATAGTTAACTTTTTCATTTTCTTCTATTTTTATCGTTCTATTTAGAGCACTAATTATTCCTCCTGTTACTGTTCTTTGAAATTCATATCCAATAGGATTCCCTATCGCATAAACATTTTGTCCAATTTGTAATTGTTTTGAATCTCCCAATTTTGCATATGTTAATCCTTTCATTGATATTTTTAAAATAGCCAAATCCAGATCAGAATCAGACCAAACGACATCTGCAGTATATGTTGTTCCATTTTCTAGCGTCACATAACATTTATTATATTTTTCCCCTGAAACATGCTCATTTGTTAATATATAACCATTTTCTGAAACAATTATTCCACTCCCTAAACCAAGTTTTTTTACTCCATCTTCTAAAAACACAGTACTTCCTTTATCTTTTATTTTTGAAATTCCAACTATTGTAGAATTAATTTTTTCTAATGTATCAGATATTGATTCCTCACTTGTTTTTTTTTCATATTTTTCTTCTACAATTTCATTTTCATATGTATTAACATCAATGTTTGCATATATTTTATATATACTTATAAATAAAAATATAAAAAATAATATAAATATTAAATTTCTAATTATTTTCTTTATACCTTTATTTTTTAACATATATTCTCCTCCAGTATTTTTCTTTTATATTATAAATTTACCCTGTATAAATTTTTTTAATCATTTTTATATTGATTTTTTTTTTTGTTAATATATAATGTATAAAAAACTTATAGGTGGTAATTATGTTTAATCAAAGCTTGTTCGAATTAACCAATCCACAAAAATCAATTTGGTCTTTAGAACAATTTTATAAAAATACTTCTGTAAATAATATAGGAGGAACACTAATAATAAAAGAAAAAATAGACTTTGATTTTCTTGAAAAATCAATAAATTTATTTATTAAAGGAAATGATAGTTTTAATATACAGTTACAATTTGATAAAGATAATTCAATTAAACAATTTTTTTCAGACTACACTTATCATAAAATAGATTTAATTAACTTAAATTCATATGATGATTTATTAATAAAAGAAAAAGAATTAGTTGATAATTCATTTTCTTTATTAAATGCTCCCTTATTTAGATTCACAATGTTTAAATTTCCAGATAACTCTGGTGGAATTATCATGATAATACACCATTTAATTTCCGATGCTTTTTCTTGCAATTTTGCTGCTAATAAAATTGCTTATATCTATAATTCATTTTTAAATAAAAAAAATATTTTTCCGCACTTTGAATCTTATAAAGAATATATTAATTTCGAAAACAACTATATTTCTACAACTAAATATCTAAAAGATAAAAATTATTGGAATGAACAATTCTCTACAATTCCAGAAGTAATATCTCTATCCACAATTTCTAGTAAAACTGTGGATAATTATAAAAATATTAATTCACATAGAGAAACTTTTGTCGTTGAAAAAAAACTACTAGATAAAATAAATAATTTTTGCATTTTAAAAAAGATTACTAAATTTAATTTTTTTATGGCAATTTATTCATTATATATTGGAAAAGTTACTGATACTAATGATTTTGTTATTGGAACTCCTATTCTTAATAGGACAAATTTTAAAGAAAAAAATACTTCTGGTATGTTTATTAATACAATACCATTTAGATTCAATCTTCCGTCAAATATTACTTTCGATGAATATTTAAGTAATATTTATACTCAAACAATGAATATTTTGCGCCATCAAAGATATTCATATCAATATATCTTAGATGAATTAAACTCTAAAGGATTAAACGTCCCTAAATTATATAATATTTTACTATCTTATCAAATTGGGCACTCTACTCAATCAGAAACAGATTTTGATTATTCTGTTAATTGGACTCATAGTTCGACAAATTCTGATGAATTAGATATACATATTTTTGAATATGATGATTCAAAAAATTGCTTAAAAATTGCTTATGATTATCAAATTCAAAAATTTTTTAAAAAAGATATTTATAATTTACATAGTAGAATTTTAAATATTATAAATCAGATATTATATTGTTCAAAAGTTCAACTATCTGATATTGAATTAATTACTCCTAATGAAAAATTATTTATTTTAAATAACTATAACTCAAACCATGAAAAAATTATTACAGATACTGTTGTTGATATGTTTGAAAGACAAGTAGAGCTTACTCCTTATAATATAGCAATATCTAAAAACGGTTATAGTATTAATTATACAAATTTAAATAATATGATTAATTATACTTCAGAATATTTAAAGAACATTGGTATATCCGATGGAGATAAAATTTGTTTATTTTATAACAACTCTATAGAACTTATTATAAATATATTTGCATTGTTAAAATTGTCAGCATGTTATATTCCAATAGACATATCTTATCCAAACGACAGAATTAATTATATTTTAGAAAATAGTAATTCTAAATTTATTTTAACAAATTCTAACAATTATCAAAAAATATCAAATTTTTCTGATAAAATAATAATTATTAATTTAGAAGATATTTTAAAAAGCTGTAAAAATACAATATTTCCTAATTTAAAAAATAAAATAAATTTAAAAACTTTAGCTTATATAATATATACATCTGGCTCAACAGGAAATCCTAAAGGAGTTGAAATTTGTCATGAAAGTCTATCAAATTATATAAACTGGTGCAAAGATATATATGTAAAAAATGATATTTCTAATTTTCCGCTTTATTCATCTATAGCCTTTGATTTAACTGTCACATCAGTTTATACACCTCTTACAACTGGTAATACATTATATATATATGAAGATTCAAATCCACAATTACTTTTAAAGAAAATTATAGATGATAAAAAAGTTCAAATATTAAAACTTACGCCAGCACACTTATCCTTATTACAAGATATTATTTCAAACTCAACAATTACAAAATTAATTGTTGGAGGTGATATATTATCAACAGAAATATGCAAAAAAACAACTCAAATATTTAATAATAAAGTTCAAATATTTAACGAATATGGTCCAACAGAAGCAACTGTAGGATGTATGACTTATACATATTCCAATACAGATGACTATAATTATTCTTCTGTTCCAATTGGTATTCCAGCAACAAATACAAAAATTTATTTATTAAATAAAGATTTAAATCTAATTCCTTTTGGTTATCCAGGTCAAATATTTATTGGTGGAAAATGTTTATCTATTGGATATTTAAATTTGGATAATATAACAAAGGAAAGATTCATAAACTCTCCTTTTTACAATAATGAAATTATTTATTCTACTGGAGATATTGCAAAACTATTTAATAATGGAATTATGGAATATATAGGAAGAAAAGATTTTCAAGTTAAAATTAATGGCTTTAGAATTGAAATTGGTGAAATTCAGTCAAAAATAATGTTATATTCAAATATTCAAAACTGTTATGTAACTGTTATAAATATTAATAATGCAAAATTGTTGTGTGCATATTTTGTTGCATCAGAATTAATTGATATAAACGATTTAAAAAATTTTATTATGACTTCATTACCAAAATATATGATTCCTAGTTATTTTATACAATTAGAATCAATTCCTTTAACTGTTAATGGAAAAATAAATAAATCATTATTACCACTTCCTAATATTGATACAAATATAGAATATGTAGCTCCAGCAACTGAATTAGAACAATTATTATCTAATATTTTTATTAAACTATTAAAAACAGAAAAAATAAGTGTAACTCAAAACATTTTTGATTATTTAATAGATTCTCTTACAATTATAAAAATACAAACCAAACTATATGCTTTAGGAATATCTATAGATACACAAGTTTTTTACAATTACCCTACAATTAGAGATATTGCCAATTATATTACACATAAATTAAACAATACTATAAATAATTTAAAAGACATAGAGAATATAAATATTTCAGATATTATATTTCCTATTAATAAAATTAACACTACATATAACAATATATTGTTCTTTCGGTACAACAGGTTTTTTAGGAATACACATTCTTCATGAATTGTTAAATACTACCAATGCTCATATTTATTGTATTATTCGTGAAAAAGATAATATAAATTCTATAGAAAGATTTAAAGAAAAATATAATTTTTATTATGATGATCTAAATCTATTTATTGATAGAATAACTCCAATTACTGGTGATCTTTGTTCTGAAAAATTTGATTTATTAGAACAAACTTATTCAAAATTATCTGATATTATAGATTGTGTATTTTCCTCTGCAGCGATTGTAAAACATTTCGGCGATCCAGAACTATTTTACAAAACCAATGTTTTAGGAACACAAAAAATTGTAGATTTTTGTGTAAAAAATAATTTACCACTTCATTATATATCAACACTTTCAATATCTGGTTACGGTTTAACTAAAACACCAAATTATAACTTTACAGAAAATGATTTTTACATCCATCAAGATTATAATAATAATGTATATGTAAAAACTAAATTTCAAGCAGAAGCTATTATATTAAACGCATGTAAAGAAAACCACCTAATTGCTTCTATTTATAGAATAGGAAATATTACCAACAGATATTCTGATGGTTTTTTCCAAGAAAATGCCTCCGAAAATGCCTTTTTAAATAGAATATCTTCAATAATAAATTTAAAATGTATTCCAAAAGAATTGTTAAATTTAGAAATAGAATTTACTCCTGTTGATTATTGTGCTAAATTTATTGTTCACCTTAGTAAAAATATGTATAACAATTTAAATATTTATCATTTATTTAATAATAATTTAATAACATTTAAAAATTTTATAGAAATACTATCCTTATATGGATATAACTTAAAAACTATTTCTTTAGAAGATTTTAAAAAAATCATTTTAAATTCTAATATAAATAGTTTTGGAATTACAAATTATCTATCAATTCTAGACAATAAAAATACTTCTTCATTAACTATTGATAATTCTTATACTAATTTATTATTAAACACTTCTAATTTAAACTGGCCTTGTATTTCACAAAAATACATAAAAAAAATTATTAATTATTTAAAAAAATATAATTTTATAGGAGATACTTATGAAAACTAAAAAAAATAATATTATAACTTATAACAAACTTGCTTTTTTTAATGCTATTATTGCTACGATATTAGTTACAATTTTATATTTTGCACTACCTAAAGTTTTAAATTATCCATCTAATACAATTGATAATGATTTTCAGCGCAAAGTAGTCCGGAATTACTTATACTTCACAATTTATAATATTAGCTACTATAATTGTATTATTTATTTATTTTTTTGTACGCCTTGTATATAAAAGACTTTATGCTGGATCATCTGGTACAAAAGACTCAATAATTAAAACAAGAAAAAAATGCTTTAATGTTCAATATGTAATGTTGCTTGTTGAGGTAATCTTACCTACTGCTTTATGCTTTTTTTTACTAATCATTTTTAAAACAAATTTTGATTTATTACTTAGAATATGTATTGTAATATTTTCATTTGCGTCAATTTTTGCAATAACATCATATATGATAAGTCGAACATTTTTTAGAAATTTATTAATAAAAACATCTGCCATATCCGGCAATGAATTAAATTCAATTAGAATTAAAACACCTACCAAATTATTAATTTTAACTTTGCCATTATTTTTATGCTCTTTTGTATTAATTTTATTAATTAGCACAACAACAATGACAATTGAAAAAGGAGATTTATTATACAGATTTTATAAACAAGAGTTAATTACTTATTTTGATAATAAAAACTTATCTTTAGATGAAATTAAAAGTACTTTTAATAAATTAGATTATAAATCTGTAAATGATTTTGCATTAATTATGGATGCTAAAACTGGAGAAATACTATATAAAAGTAAAGACCTTAATATTTCTGATACAAATTTTTTATCAAATTATACTTTAGAATTTTATAGTGAGTCAAATGGACAGTGCTTTGAGTATTATGGTCAAAATTCCCAAGTTGCAATGCATAAAATAGATACTATTGACGGTTCATTTTATATTGGTATTCATTTTGAAACCTTCTCTAATACAATATTTATACCATTTTTTATTTGTATAGCTATTTTAATAATATTTATAATTATTTTTATTTCATATATTGGTAAAACAATTTCAACAGATATTACTAATATAACTAATGGTATAAATTCTATTTTGAATTTAAATAATATAGCAAATGCAAAAAACTTGCCAATAACATCAAATGATGAGTTTGGTGACTTGACTATTTCTTATAATAAAATTCAAGATTTAACTATATCACATATAAAACAAATTGAATATAATCAAGATAAACTAATGGAACAAGAACGTTTAGCTTCTCTTGGCCAATTAATTGGAGGAATTGCTCATAACTTAAAAACACCTATAATGTCTATATCTGGTGCTTCTAGAGGTTTAGAAGATCTTATTCAAGAATATAATGATTCTATAGGAGATCCTGAAGTAACTAATGAAGACCATCATGAGATTGCAGGAGAAATGAATGAATGGATTAGAAAAATAAAAACTTATATAGAATATATGTCTGATATTATAACCACTGTTAAAGGTCAGGTGGTAACTCTTTCTAATACATCTTCTGATTCATTTACTATTGATGAACTTTTAAAAAGCGTAGATATATTAATGAAACATGAATTAAAAAATGCTCTTATTTCTTTGAATATAACAAAAAATATTCCTTTAAATATGGTCTTACATGGAAATATAAATAGTCTTGTACAAGTTATTAATAATATGATTTCTAATTCTATTCAATCATATAATGGTAGAACAAATGAAAATATTGACTTATCTTTAGACGAAAAAAATAATAATCTTATAATTTCTATTAAAGATTACGGATGTGGTATGTCAAAAGAAGTACAGGAAAAATTATTTAATGAGATGATTACTACAAAAGGTAAAAATGGAACTGGACTTGGTTTATTCATGTCATATTCTACTATAAAAGCTAATTTTAATGGAAATATTACATTCGTTTCCAAAGAAAATAAAGGTACTACTTTTACTATAACAATTCCTATCACCAAATAATTTTTGAGCAATAAAATTTTAAAATTTTATTGCTTTTTTTATTTTTTATTAATATAATTATTTTGATAATTTATTAAAAGGTTGGTATATTATGAGAAAAAATAGAGCTACTACATTGTCTTCTAATTATAAAATCATAGCCGTAGACGATGAAATTGGTATTATAGACTCTTTGTCTATATTTTTAAATAAATCTGGATACAATTTTGTAGGGCTTACAGATCCTATAGAAGCTTTAGAACGTGTTAAAACAGAACATTTTGATTTAATGATATTAGATTTCATTATGACACCAATTCATGGCGACAAATTAGTTGAAGAAATTAGAAAATTTAACAAAGATTTATATATACTTTTGTTAACTGGTCATAAAGATTTAGCTCCACCATTAGAAACAATAAAAAGATTAGATATTCAAGGCTATTGTGAAAAAAGTGATAAATTTGATCAACTTCTTTTATTAATAGAATCTGGCTTAAAATCTATTTCACAAATGAATTTAATTAAGCAGATAAATGATGAACTTTGCAATACATATACAGAACTTGAAAATGCATATTTAGAGAGTATTGAAACTTTAAGATATACTGTTGAAGCAAAAGATCCATATACTTCTGGTCATTCTATTAGAGTTGCAAAATATTCAGAATTAATTGGTAAATATTTAAATTTATCTGACCAAGATTTAAAAACATTACATGTTGGCGGATTGTTTCATGATATAGGTAAAATAGGTATTCCTGATAGTATCTTATTAAAAGAATCATCACTTACTAATGATGAATATTCTCAAATAAAAAATCATCCTTCAATTGGTGCTCATATACTATGTAATGCCAAAATATTTCAAAATATTATTCCTATTGTTAAACATCATCATGAAAGATATGATGGTACTGGTTATCCTTCACAATTAAAAGGTGATGATATCCCATATTTAGTTAGAATTACTACTATTGCTGATTCATTTGATGCAATGTCTTCTAAAAGAAACTATCGTAATGAATTAAGTCCGGAACATATAATAGAGGAAATACAAAGAAATAAGGGTACACAATTTGATTCTGAAATTGCTGATGTATTTTTAGATATCTTAAATAATCATTATGACGAAATACAAAGAATAAAAGATGAAAATCCTTAAAAAAAGAAAGAATTAAAAATTCTTTCTTTTTTATTATATTTTCATACTTAAACTTACTTTTTGTCTATCCATATCTATTTTTAACACTTTTACTTTAACAACATCTCCAATAGAAACTACATCTGATGGATTCTTAACGAAACTATCACTTAATTCTGATATATGTACTAACCCATCATGTTTTACTCCTATATCTACAAAAGCACCAAAATCTATAACATTTCTTACTGTTCCATTTAAAATCATTCCTTCTCTTAAATCCTCAAATTTTAATACGTCATTTCTTAGTATTGGCTTTGGCATTTCATCTCTTGGATCTCTACCAGGTTTAGACAACTCTTCTATTATATCTTTTAATGTCATTTCCCCAATTTCTAATTTAATTGCCATTTCTTTTATATTTATATTATTTAATTTTAATTTAAGTTCTTTCAATTTTTCTTTGTCCAACAAATCTTCTTTTTTATATCCTATTTCACTTAGTAATTTTCCTGTTTGTTCATAACTTTCTGGATGTACAGCTGTAATCTCTAGTGGATTTGTTCCATCAAATATACGTATAAAACCAGCACATTGTTCAAATGCAACCTTCCCTAATTTTGGAACTTTTAATAATTGTTTTCTTTCTTTTATTTTCCCATTCTCATCTCTGTACTTTACAATATTATTAGCAATTGTCTTATTTATTCCAGACACATAAGATAATAAAGATGGCGTAGCAGTATTAACATCAACTCCTACTTTGTTTACTGCATCTTCTACCACACCAGTTAAACTTTCGGCTAATTTTTTTTGATTTACATCATGTTGATATTGACCTACACCAATAGCTTTTGGATCTATTTTTACAAGTTCCGCTAGTGGATCTTGCAGTCTTCTCGCTATAGAAATAGCTCCTCTTAAAGAAACATTTATATCTGGATATTCTTCTGTTGCAAGTTTTGATGCAGAGTACACAGATGCTCCTGCTTCGCTTACAATTGCATAATGTACATCTTGCTCTATCTCTTTTATTAAATCTGCGACAAACATCTCTGACTCACGTGATGCCGTTCCATTTCCAATTGCTATCATATTTATATTATACAAATTAATTAATTTTTTTAACTCTTTTTTTGCTCCTTCTACATCATTTTGAGGTTCAGTAGGGTATACTGTTGTTGTTGCCAATAATTTACCAGTTTCATCTATTACAGCTATTTTGCAACCGGTTCTATATGCCGGGTCAAACCCCATTACTACTAAATTTTTTAGTGGTGCTCCTAATAACAATTGTTTTGCATTTTTTCCAAACACTTTTATTGCTTGTTCTTCAGCTCTTTCTGTTAAATCAGATCTAATTTCTCTTTCTATAGATGGTTCAATTAATCTTGTATAACTATCTTGAATAGTTTCAACTAGTATTGGTGCATATTGACTATTATAATCTTTTATAATATCTTTTTCTATAAAGTTAAGAACATTATTTTCATTCTCTTCTAATTTTACTTTTAAATATTTTTCTTTTTCTCCCCTGTTTATTGCAAGTATTCTATGACTTGGAATTCTATTTACTTTTTCTGAAAAATCATAATACATTTCATAGCTTGATTTTTCATCTTTTGTTGACTTAACACTTATAATTCCATCTCTATAAAAAAATCTTTTTATTTCTTTTCTATAATTAGCATTATCTGATATGTTTTCTGCTATTATGTCTTTTGCCCCTAAAATTGCATCTTCAACTGTATTTACTGCTTTTTCTTCATTAATAAATTTTTTAGCAATTTCTTCTATCTTTTCTTTTTCTTGCTGACCATAAATTATATTTGCTAATTCTTCTAGACCTTTTTCTTTTGCAATTGTTGCTCTTGTTCTCTTTTTTTGCTTATATGGTCTATATATGTCTTCTACCTCTGCTAATTTGTTTGCATTTTCTAATGCTACTATTACCTCTTCGGTTAATTTTCCTTGGTCATCTATAGATTTTTTTACTTCTTCTTTTCTTGTTTCTAAATTTCTAAGATAATTAAGTCTTTCACCAAGATCTCTTAATATCTCATCACTCAATCCTCCTGTTACTTCTTTTCTATATCTAGCAATAAAAGGAATTGTATTTCCCTCATCTATTAATTTCACTGTCGCATCAACCTGTGACTCTTTTACATTTAACTCATCTGCTATTGTCTTATTAATTGAATTCATTTTATCTTTCCTTCCTTTTTCTTTTATGCTTAGATTATATCAAAACACTCTTTTGATTTCAAGTTTTACATAAAATACTAGCACTCTAATATAAGTGCTAGTATTTTAATTATTCAATACCTAAATATTCATTATATGTAATCTCTCTATCTATAATTTTATCTTTTCTTATATCAATAATTCTATTTGCTACAGTTTGCATTAGCTGGTGGTCATGTGATGTAAATATTATATTTCCTTTAAATTTTGACATTCCATCATTTAATGCTGTTATACTCTCCATATCCAAATGATTAGTTGGCTCATCAAAAATTAAGAAATTAGCTCCTGAAAGCATCATTTTAGAAAGTACACATCTTACTTTTTCTCCTCCAGATAAAACATTTACTTTTTTTAATGCTTCTTCTCCAGAAAATAACATTCTCCCTAAGAAACTTCTTACATATGTTTCATCTGGATCTTTAGAATATTGTCTTAACCAATCTGTAATGCTTAATTCTGAATCAAATAAATAACTGTTATCTTTAGGAAAATATGTATTTGTTATAGTTGTTCCCCAAACAAGTTCTCCTTCATCTTGCTGAACTTCTCCAGCAATTATTTGGAATAACAAAGTTTTTGCATTTTCGTTATCTGCTAAAAAAGCTATTTTATCATTTTGTTTTACTGTAAATGAAATATTATCCAATAATTTTTCTCCATTTATTGTTTTAGATATATTTTTTACTTGTAATATTTCTTTTCCTGGTTCTCTATCTGGTTTAAAGTCAATATATGGATACTTTCTATTTGATGGTTTTATGTCATCTAATTGTATTTTTTCTAATGATTTTTTCCTTGATGTCGCTTGTTTTGATTTTGAAGCATTTGCACTAAACCTTGCTATAAAAGCTTGTAATTCTTTTATTTTCTCTTCTTTCTTTTTGTTTGCATCTCTCATCTGCTTCATTACTAATTGGCTTGATTCATACCAAAAGTCATAGTTGCCCGGATAAACCTTAATTTTGCCAAAATCAACATCTGCAATATGTGTACATACTTTATTTAAAAAATAACGATCATGTGATACTACGATTACCGTGTTTTCAAAGTTAATTAAAAATTCTTCTAACCAGTTTATACTTTTTAAATCTAAGTCATTTGTTGGTTCATCTAAAAGTAATATATCTGGATTGCCAAATAAGCTTTGAGCAAGCAATACTTTTACTTTTTCTTTTGCTTCAATTTCACTCATTTTTTTATAATGTTTTTCTGCATCAATTCCTAAATCATTCAAAAGCATTGCTGCATCAGATTCAGCATTCCATCCATCTAGTTCAGCAAATCTTTCTTCTAACTTAGCTGCTTTCATACCATCTTCTTCTGAAAAATCTGGTTTTGAATATATCGCATCTTTTTCCTTCATTATTTTATACAATTCTTCATTTCCCATTATAACTGTATCTATTACATTATATTCTTCAAAAGCGAAGTGATCTTGCTTTAATACAGATAATCTTTCTCCTTTATCTAAAGCAACTTCTCCTTTACTTGGTTCTATCTCTCCAGATAAAACTTTCAAAAAAGTTGATTTTCCAGCACCATTTGCTCCTATAATTCCATAGCAACAACCTTTATTAAATTTTATATTTACATCTTCAAATAAAGTCCTTTTTCCAAATCTAACAGTAACTCCAGTAGCATTTAGCATTTTATTTCCTCCTAAATTCAATTTGCTTTCTATTATACCTCATTTTTATACATTTTTCAAATATAAATAAAAGATAGTATAAAATAATTTATACTATCTTTTATTTAATCCTTATCGAATAATAATTTTATTCCCCATAAACCTGATACTCCTACTAAAATATATATTATTCTTGAGATTAAACTCATATTTCCAAATATTGTACTAACTAAATTTAAATTAAATAATCCTATTAATCCCCAATTAATCGCTCCTATTACTATTAAAATTAATACTATTTTATCAATTATTTTCATATATTAAATCACCTCATTATTTCTTTATATAATTAATTTTTCCATTTTAAAAAAAATTATACATATAATTTAGTGATGAATAAAATTTAATCTAACATATCCTTTTTCTTTAACCAAATCATTGCAATAATAGCTGATAACACAGAAAAAATCATAATAATCAAAAATCCTAGTTTATTATTCTGCATTGGTACCTCGACATTCATTCCCCAAAAACTTGCTACCATTGTTGGTATGGAAAGAATGATTGTAATTGATGTTAAAAATTTCATTACTCCATTAAGATTATTGGATATAATAGATGCATATGCATCCATTGTTCCATTTAAAATATCACTATATATTTTACTCATTTCTATTGCTTGTTTATTTTCAATAATTGCATCTTCTAATATATCTTCATCTTCATCATATAATTTTATTATTTTTCCTCTTAAAGTTTTTTCCATTACAACTTCATTAGATTTTAAAGAAGTTGTAAAATAAACTAAACTCTTTTCTAAATTCAATAATTTAAGTAATTCCTTATTTTTCATTGAAGATTTTAAAACACTTTCTGCTATTTCTGTCTCTTTGCTTATTCTTTTCAAAAGATTTAGAAATGTAGCAGCATTTTGATATAAAATTTGAAAAATAAGTCTGCTTTTTTTATATGTCACAATGTTTTTATACACTTTGTTTTCAATTTCTTTTATTATACTATTATTTTTCAATGAAACTGTTATAAAATAATCATCTCTTACTACTATCATTCCTATTGGCATTGTCGTATAAATTTCTGAATCATTCTCTTTTTCTATTATAGGAATATCCACAATAAATAACATTGTTCCATCATCTTCAATATCTATTCTGGCCTTTTCTTCATAATCTAAAGAATATTTTATAAAATCATCTTTTATATTAAGATTATCACAAACCTCTTTTATCTCTTCCTCACTGGGCGATATCATATTTATCCAACTACCTTTTATATAATCCTTCACTAATTTTGTATTTCCGTTATCACTATCTGTATAATAAATATTTATCATTATATCACCCCTTAAATATACTAATATTAACATTATATCACAAATTTAACATTGTTTTAAAATTTTATGTAAATTTGTTGAATGTTATAAAAAAAACTATATAGTTTTTCTATATAGCTTTGGTGCACCATCGCGGGATCGAACCGCGGACCTTCTGATTAAGAGTCAGCTGCTCTACCAGCTGAGCTAATGGTGCATATCAATATTTAATATTATACGTCTAAATATTGTTGTTGTCAATAAAAAGATTTTAAAAAATGATATTACTTTATTATATAAAACGGAGATAGTTTACAATCTATGTATTCTATCTCCTTATAATTTTTTAATTTGATTTATTATTATTTTTAATTTCATTTTTTACTGAATTCATATCAACATTTTCTATTGTTACTGAAGAAGTATTCTTATTTTCATTATTTTTGTTTTCAGTATTTTTAGATTTACTATTATTACTATTTTCATCATTATTATTATTGTTATTATTATCATTATTTTTCTTTTTAGTTCCTTTTTGTATAATCTGAGGCTTTGCACTATATGTATCTCTTGAAATTAGAGTTCTTGAAACAACCTTTCCATTTTTCTTTAGAATCTTATATGCTTCCCCTATAGAACCATTTACACCATTTTGTATTATCTTTTCTTTTCCTTCTTCTAAAGCACTATTTTCTTCATATTTTGTAGAGAATTTTATTGATGATACTACTTTAGAATCAAGTACGACCTCATAATCATCATCCTGTTTTATTCCTAAGATGTCAACTTTTACAACACCATTACTAGCACTTGCTCTAATTTTTATTGGATTTTTTCTGTTATTTTTAAATTTAAAATCCAATGTTCCCCATGATACAGTTGCATCTCTACTTATAGGAACATATGAAGAAACATAACAATGATTAGTTCTACTTGTTACTTCTAAGTTTGCAAGAAGTACTGTATTATATAAAGTAGATGACGTTTGGCAAATTCCTCCTCCATATTCATTTACTACTTTTCCTCCAACATAAGCTCCTGCTGGTTTATATCCTGCAGCTGCAGTTCTCTGTCCTAAAGTTTTATTATATGAAAACTCTTCCCCTGGCATTAATATTAGACCATTTATTTTTGAAGCAGATAATCTTAAATTAGTCGATCTATTGTAATTACTTGCATTATATGTTGTGGAATATGTTGCTAATCTATCTGGAAAAGCTTCTTCTCCTAACATATCTGTAGTCTTAGCCGGCTTTACAACTTTTAGTGGTATACTATATTCTTCTTTATCCTCTTCTAATAATTTTTTTGCATCATCTATACTTATTCCAAAATCTACGCCATTCACATGTGGATGTATTTCAAAAGGATCTTTACTAATATACGCATCTTCTGCTTCTTTGTGTACTTCATTATATATTTCTTCTATATTTATACTCTTTGGTTCTAATATTTCTGTTGGTATTGGTATATAATCATTATTAGTACTGTTTAATTCTATTTTATCTAAAATCAATGGTTTTAGAGCATTGCTATCTACAATAACTCCTTGTTTTCCCTTTGTAATTATTAATTTGTTATTTTCGATATAATAACTAGATTGTTCAACTCCTCCTGGTAAATTACCATTAATTTCCTCTATAGTTTTATTCCATAAATCATCATTAATTTGTATAGAAAGATTAAATTCTTTTTCTTTAAATTTTGTTTTTAAAATCTCACTATTATTGGCAAATACATTACTTTTCCTTCCCATTTCATATGCTTGATTAACAATTTCTTCTACGTTATATTTTGCATCTATTTGTTTCGCATCTATTCCAATCTCATAACTATCGTATTTTAACATTACTGGTTCGTCCAATATTTTAGTAATTTGTTCATTTATTTTCTGATTTGCTTCTTCCTTTGTTAATCCTGATACATCTATTCCATTTATTTTTATACCTTCTATTATCGTAGAACTATTACTATTAATTATTGCAAAAACACATGAAAACACTAGTATAACTAACAACACTAATGCTATTATAATACTGGTTATTATTATTTTTCTCTTTTTTCTACTACTTTTTTTTACATCTTCGTTTTTTTCTTCTTTAGTTTTTGTATCTATTATCTCTTCATCGTTTCTTTCCAATATTTGACTCTTTCCCATATTGTTTTTTCCCCTTTATTTCGACATATATTATATATAATATCACACCTTTTTTTTTTTTACAATTATTTATTAATAAATATATATGTTTATTTTTTTTATTTATGAAATAAAATTATAGACTTTTTTTTGTTGTTTTTATATAATAAAAAAAATATTAAAAGGAGTCTTAATATGATTGGTAAAATGCTCGAAAAAATAAGAAAAGAAAAAAAAATAACAAAATCTGAACTATCAAAAAAATTAAACATTCATTTAGGTCATTTAATACATATTGAAAAAGAAGAAAGAAATCCCAGTTTTAAAACATTTAAAAATATTTGTAGCTATTTAAATGTTCCCTATACACTATTACTAGGTCTCTATGATACTCAACAAGATGATGAAAGCTTAAAATATAATATATATGACCATCTTAATTATAATAAAATATTACTTATTAATAACTATCAGTTAATAGATTGCCCTAATAATTCAGCAAATTCATCATTTGCAATGTATATGTATGATGATTCTATGCAACCAACAATAGAAAATAATCAATTAGTATTAATAGAATTAGGAGCACCATTAAATCATAAAGATATTGGACTAGTTTTATTTAACAATAAAACTATTTTAAGGAGATTTATTGTTAGAAAAAATCACATACTATTAAAACCAGATAATAGGAGTTATCAAGATATAGTAATTTCTAAAGATGATGAATTTAAAATTATTGGCAAAATTACTGATACAAAATAATTTTAAATTTTACAAATTTTATAAAAATATTGTAAAAATCTCTTGAAATAGATAAAATTTAATAATATAATATTTCATAACAAAAGATAAAAAAACAAGGAGAGATTATTATGGAGTTAATTAAAAATATATTTTTTAATACTGATAAATTAATAGAAGACTCAAATGTAAAGATATCCTATACAGGAGAACTTTTTCAAAACAATTCTGAAGAAGTATATTTACATTATGGTTTTAATGAAAATTGGCAAAATTTAAATGATGTAAAAATGGAAAAAACAGATTTAGGTTATCAAGCTGAGATTTTTTTACCCGAATTTAACGAATTAAATTTCTGTTTTAGAAATTCAAAAAATGAATGGGATAATAATCAAAACAAAAATTATTCTTTTCCAATAGAAAAAATTGAATTATCTTTAATTCCTAAAGACTCAAATACTCAACTATCTTCACATAAAAAATTAAGAAAAAGTTATATTTGGAGCAAAAAAATAAAACTTGCTGTTTATAAAATAATTAAATTTTTCCCTAGAGTTGTCTCTGGAAATTATAAAAAAAGAGTATCTGAATAAAAAAATACTTAATGTTTCCTTTTGGATTCATTAAGTATTTTTTTCTATATATTCCAGCCTCCATTTATACCGATTATTTGTCCAGTAGTATATTCATCTTCAATTAACCATTTCACACATTTAGCAATATCTACTACATTTCCAATTTTCTCTAATGGTATTTCCTCTTTTATAGATTCTATATCTTCTTTAGTCAAATCATTATTCATTCTTGTATCTATTATTCCTGGTGCTATTCCATTTACTCTTATATTAGATGGACCTAATTCTTTAGCAAGAGATTTCGTCAATCCATCAAGACCGGCTTTTGATACGGAATAATGAACTTCACAAGATGCTCCTGTTTTTCCCCAAATAGATGATATGTTTATTATACAACCATTTTTTTCTTTTATCATATATCTTAAACATTCTTGACTTGTATAAAATGCTGATGTTAAATTAACTTGTATAATATTATTCCAATCTTCATCTGTGATATCTGTAAAAGGTTTTATTTGACTAATTCCAGCATTATTAATTAATACGTCAATTCTTTTAAACTTTTCTATGCAAAATTCAACTAATTCTTTTACCTCTTTTCTTTTAGAAATGTCTGCTTTAAATATTTCTATCTGCTTCCCAAATTTTTCGAATATTTCATTTTGTATCTTTAAAGCTTTATCCTTAGAAGTATTATAGTTAAGTACTATATTATAATCATATTTAGATAAATATCGTACAATTCCTTCACCAATCCCATTAGATGCCCCTGTTATAACTACAACTCGTCTTTCCATAAGCTTCTCCTTTTATTAATTAAATAAAGGTCAATAATTAAGAGCTATCTCAAAATTATTGACCTTTTTTGGAGCCACTTGTCCGATTTGAACGGACGACCTACTGATTACAAGTCAGTTGCTCTACCAGCTGAGCTAAAGTGGCATATGTTGGTGACCCGTACGGGAATCGAACCCATGTCTCCGCCGTGAAAGGGCGATGTCTTAACCGCTTGACCAACGGGCCTTTTAAATTAAATACCTAGGATTTAATTTAAAATTAAATCCTAGACTATTTGGTGAGCCATCGCGGACTCGAACCGCGGACAACTTGATTAAAAGTCAAGTGCTCTACCACCTGAGCTAATGACCCATGTGTTGTTGACTGCCACAAACATGTTAATCAACATGTTTTATATTTTAAACGATTTCTTTTTATTTGTCAATACATTTTTTATATTTTTTTATATTTTTTTTATTATTTTTGTAAAAAGCTACTCCATGAAGCTTTTATCACATTCGTATAGTAGCTTTTTACAAGTTTACATTGATTTTTTATTAATCCTTATACACAATATTCCCATTAACAATAGTATATTTTACTTTTCCTTTTAATTTTTTTCCTATAAAAGGAGTATTCTTTGATTTTGAAACAATCATATCTTTAGTATATATATAACTTTCTTCTGGATCATATATTGTTAAATCTGCAATCTTTCCCTCTTTTATCTCTCCTTTATCCAAATTTAATAATTTTGCTGGATTATACGAAGTTAATTTAACCATATCCATCTCTGTTAATAGATTTTTATCTATTAAATATGTATTTATAGCAGGTAAAGCTGTTTCGAAACCTATAATTCCATTTGGCGCCTTTGATAACTCTCTTTCTTTTTCCTCTTCACTATGTGGCGCATGATCCGTAATTATAGCATCTATAGTTCCATCTTTTAAGGCTTCTATAATTGCTTGTCTATCTTTTTCATCTCTCAAAGGAGGATTCATTTTTGCATTTGTTCCAGAAGTTAAAACCTCATCTACTGTAAAACAAAAATAATGGGGACATGTTTCACAAGTTATTTTAACCCCTCTTTTTTTAGCATCTCTAATCATATTAACCGATGTTTTAGTACTAATATGACATATATGAGCTCTAACATTATTTGTTTCTGATATTACAATTTCTCTAGCAGCCATTATTTCTTCTGCTTCTGGCAGAACACCTTTTACTCCTAGCTCTTCTTGAATTTTTCCTGCATTTATAGCTCCATCTGCAACAGATTTTTCTTCACAATGAGATGCCACAAATGTTCCTAAGCTATTAGCTTTAATAATTGCTTGTCGCATCATTCTTGAATTAATAACCGGCATTCCATCATCTGAGAAAGCTACTGCACCAGCTTTCTTCAACTCTTCAAAATCAGTTAGTTCCTCTCCCTTTTCTCCTTTAGAAACACTTCCATATGGAAGTATATTACATAAATTTACTCTCTTTGCTTCTGCTAATATTTTTTCTAAAATAAAAGCACTATCAGGAGTAGGATTTGTATTTGGCATTGGACAAATAGTCGTAAATCCTCCCTTAACAGCACTTTTAGAACCTGTTTCAATAGTTTCTTTATACTCAAATCCCGGTTCTCTTAAATGACAATGCATATCTATCATACCAGGAATAATAACCAAACCAGTACAATCTATAACATTGTCTGCTTTAGCTAATATCTCTTTTTGTAATTTAATAATTACTCCATCTTCTATAAGAATATCAATTTTTTCGTTTGTTTTACTTGCATAATCTACTACTCTTCCATTTTTTAATAAAATTTTCAATTATTTTATCCTCCTTATTTTTTCTTTAATATAACATTGTTCTTGTTTCTTTTCAAGAATAATTTATTTAAAAAAAGTAAAGTGAATAATTAATTTATTAAGTTTTCAATTAATAAATTCATTCACTTTACTTTCAATTTTTTATGCATTTAATTTTTTTACTAATTCTTCAACATCTATTCCATGTACTTCACATGCTTCTTCCAATGTTTCTGCTTGAGAAGCTGGGCACCCCAAACAATGCATACCTGCTTCTAATAAAAGTTCTGCTTTTTCTGGTGCATTTTCTATTATCTCTCCTATTTTAGTATCTTTGTTTATTACCATTTTTTTATTCCTCCTAATCTTTATACTCAAATATTATATCAGATAATCATCAAATATGCAATAATTATAACCTTTCAACCTTTTGACCCTCTTTAGTATCTTTTACAGCATATCCTTCTTCTTTTATTTTATCCCTAATCATATCTGATAATTCAAAATTCTTATTTTTTCTTGCTTCATCTCTTTCTTTTAATAACTTAACAATCTTTTCTGGTAATTCACTTTCACTTTCTAATTCTTCATTAAGATTTAAAGATAAGACTTTATCAAATTTCATTAATAACTCAAAAAGTTGTTTTGATTTTTCTTCTTGCTTTGCAACTTCCCATGCAATTGAAACTGCAAGTGGCATATTTAAGTCATCATTAATTGCTTCTATAAAATCTAGTTCATATTTTTTTACTTTTTCTTCATCAATTTTATTGTCTCCAAATTCATGTGTCTTTGTTAATTTTCTTAATCTACTTAATGATTTCTGTGCTGATTCCACTGAATCCCATGTGAAATTTAATTTGTTTCTATAATGTGAAGTAAAACATAAATATCTATATGCTAGTGGTTCAATTCCTTTTTTTTCTAAATCATCTATTAAATATACATTTTTTAGGCTTTTAGACATTTTCCCATTGTCTATTAAAAGAAATTCAACATGCATCCAATAATGTGCTGGATTCTTTCCTGTTGCTCCTTTAGCTTGTGCTATCTCATTTTCATGATGAACTGGTATATGATCTACTCCGCCTGTATGAATATCGAATACATCTCCTAAATATTCCCTAGACATTGCACTACATTCTATGTGCCAACCTGGATAACATTTTCCAAATTTGCTATCCCATTTCATAATATGTTCTTTTGGGGCTTTTATCCATAATGCAAAATCTAAAGGATTTCTTTTTTCTGGATCCACTTCTATTCTAGCTCCAGCTCTTTGTTTATTTAAATCAATTCTAGACAATTCACCATATGACTTTAACTTACTTGTATCAAAATATATTCCTTTGGATGTTTCATATGCATATCCATTATTCATTATCTCTATAACATATTCTTCCATTTGTTTTATATGTTCTGTTGCTTTTACCACATGTTCTGGTGTTTCTATATTTAATTTACCAATATCTTTAAAAAATGCATCCGTATATATTTTAGCAATTTCATATACAGACATATTTTTTTCTTTTGCAGACTTTTCCATTTTATCTTCACCCTCGTCTGCATCAGAAGTTAAGTGACCTACATCTGTAATATTCATTACATGATTCAATTCATATCCATTATATTTCAAGACTTTTCTTAATGTATCCATAAATATATATGTTCTCATATTTCCTATATGTGCCCTACTATATACAGTTGGACCACAAGTATAAATACTTACCTTTCCATCTTTTATCGGATTAAAATCCTCTTTTTCTCTTGTTAATGTATTCCAGATCTTTAACATTAAATCACCTCTTATTTTATAATATGAAAATTTTACCACTTTTTTTCTAAAAAGTATAGACAAATTACAAAAATTATTGTATTATCCATTTAATTTGAGAGGAGTGATATTAATTCAAAAATTATTTAATTTATTTTTATTTGTTTTTTTATTCAATATTATTATTGTTTCTTACATAATTTATATTTTCTTTGTAAATAATATTTTCCATACTAAACAAGGTTCTAAATTAAAAATAAAACAACAAGAATTAAAATAACTACTTATGAAACATTATAAATTTATTTTTATTTTTTCATTTTTTCTATTAATTTTAGGCTCTATTATTTTTTTTCCTATTTTTACATCAAAAAATATTATCTTTATATATGCTATCCACCCATTTAACATATGTGAAAAATACCCTATCTTTTGGAAATTCATTAAAATCTTATTTATTATTTTATATATAATAACTTCTATTATTATTTCCAATTTTATGTTTAATACATTGTTTTCTAAGAAGAAGACTACATCTAATTCAGAAAAGCTAAATATATTAGAAAATAAACTTAATTTATTAATTGGCATTAATGAATCTGGAAATTATGTATATTTAAATGAAAAATCTCTTTATCAAAATATACTAATTACCGGAACAATCGGTACTGGAAAAACGAGTAGTGCAATGTATCCTTTTACAAGACAATTAATTGAATTTAATTTTTTTAATCCCCATCTAAAGATAGGTATGCTGATTCTAGATGTTAAAGGAAATTATCATTTAGAAGTATACAATTATGCCAAAAAATTTAATAGATTAAATGATTTAATTGTTATAGAACTTAATGGAAAATATACTTATAATCCTTTAAATAAACCTAATTTAAAAGCCTCTGTATTAGCTAATCGATTAAAAACAATATTGTTATTATTTTCAAAAAACAATACTGAATCATATTGGTTAGATAAAGCTGAACAAGTTTTAACCGAAGCTATAAAGTTATGTAGACTATATAATAATTCATATGTAACATTTAAAGAGTTACATAATTTAGTCACTAGTCAAAAATACTACAAAACTAAAATTAATTTATTACGAAACAAATTTCTTTCCAAAGATTATTCATCTGAAGATACTTATAATTTATTATCTTCTATCACTTTTTTTGAAGAAGAATATTGGTCATTGGATACTAGAACTCTTTCAATATTAAAATCAGAAATAACACGTATAACAAACTGTTTCGTTTCAGATTATACTGTTTCTAAAACTTTCAATCCTTCTAAATCTGAAGAAAATTTTTATGGTTTTTCTGATTTAATAAATACTGGAAAAATAGTGGTATTAAATATGAATATCTCTCAATATAAAAATTTATCTAAAATAATTGCAACATACTTAAAACTTGATTTCCAGACAGAAGTTTTATCTAGACTGTCTGAAAAAAAAATAATACGTCCAGTTGCATTTATTTGCGACGAATATCATGAATATGTAACTTTAAGTGACGCTGATTTTTTTGCCCAAAGTAGGGAGGCTAAATGTATTAATATTGTATCTACTCAAAGTTATAGTTCTTTATTAAATACATTACAAGATCAAACTAATTTAAAAGTAATTCTTCAAAATTTAGTAAATAAATTATGGTTTAGAAATGATGATATTTTTACAATAGAAGAAATACAAAAACAAATTGGAAAAAAAGAAAAAGAAAAATCCTCTAAATCTATATCAGAAAATTCCTGTGAAACAACTTACAATTATTTTACAAAATCTTTTTATTCAAAAAAATCAAATCTTTCTGAAAGTATTAATAAATATTTTCAAATAGAATATATTTATGATATTAATTATTTTACTACGGAACTAGAAACTTTTAATTGTATTGGATTTATATCTAATGGATTAAATATACTCTCCCCTCAAAGAATAAAATTATTTCCCTATTTTAATGAAAGGTGGTTAAATGAAAAAAAATAATTTCTATATATTGTTTTCTATTTTTTTTATAATTATTTTATTATTTTCAATTATCCCAAACTCTTATTCAGCTGATCCTAAAATAGTAACAAAATTAACCTCTGCATTTACTAAAATTAAAAGTTGGATATTAAAGCTCTCAACTCCTGCTGCAGCGGTTGCCGTAGGAACCGGTATATTTATTAAAAAATTTAGTTTTGGAGATGAAGAAAGATTAAGACTTGGAAAGAAATTAATTAGAGGTGCTTTGTTTTCCTATAGTTTTATATTATCAACGGATTTAATTTTAGCAGCAATAAAAAGTTTAGTCGGATAGGAGGCTTATTTTTGAATTCTTCCACAATAAATATTACAGAAGTTATTTCAAATAGTATTAATACTTTATTTAATAATTTATTTTCATCTATTGATAATAATACATATTTAATTTTAGATGAAATTACATTTATAAATCCAGATATTTTTAATGATACCTTTTTGCAAAAAATTTTTGGTACTAATTGCTATTCTGGAATATTATTAGTTTGTAATTCTTTATTAATTGGATTTATTATTTTCTATGGCATACATTTATTATATTCACATTTTGTATCTAATAATATAGAAAAACCTTTTCAATTTTTATTTAAACTTTTTATTTTTTCAATGCTAATGAATTACTCATTTTTTATTTGTGAACAAATAGTAAACATAAATTCATTAATTTCTTTATCAATTAGAGAAGTAGGAGAAAATACCCTAAATATAAAAATAACATTTTCAGAATTAATTTTAAAATTAAATTCTATAATTTCTATTGGTCAAACTGATTTTAATTTATTTTCTATGGATGGTATTATTAAAAGCTTTATATCAATTGAACTTATAAGTCTTATTTTTACTTATTCAATTCGTTATATACTTGTTAAAATATTCATTATAGTCTCTCCTTTTGCTTTTCTGTCTTTAATTTCTAATTCAACTTCTTGGTTCTTTAAATCTTGGCTTAGAGCTTTTATATCATTATTATTTATTCAAAGTTTTGTAGGTATCATTTTATTAATTGTTTTTTCTATAAATATAAATTCTGATAATTTATTATTAAAATTATTATACCTTGCATCTCTTTATACTTTAACCAAGGCTAACATTTACATAAAAGAATTGATTGGTGGTATAAATACAACTTTCTCTAATAGTTTAACTACATTAAAAAGTTTCTTAAAATAATAGGAGGTGTTAACATTAATTTTATATTTCCACAAAATTATAAATATAAAAACAAATTACTCGGCTTTATTGATTATCAGACTCTTTTTTTTAATCTTATTTGGGATTCTTTTATACTTATTATATTAAATATTTTAATAAATAATTTTAATACAAAATTTTTCCTTTTCATAATACTTTGCTTCCCGATTTTTCTTATTAGTATTGTATCTAATAACAATGAAAATATTATTTATGTAATCTTATATGTATATAAGTTTTTAGTTAGTACAAAAATTTATTTATATACAAAAGAGTCCATTTATTACAGTGATGAGATATAATCTTTTTACCGCTCTTTGATAATTTTTCTCTAATATATTGTAAAAAACACTTTCAAATGATATAATTTGACAAAACAATTTAGAGAGGGAGATTGGTAATGAAATTAGAACAAAATGATAGTCCACTTTTATTTTCATACACAGAGTTACCCGATATATTTTTTACAGAATATATATCTCAAACACCAGGTGACTTCATAAAAGTTTACTTATATTTACTTTTTTTATCAAAATATGGAAAAGATATAAAAGTAAACGATCTATCAAAAAAACTTGAATTACCTTTAAAAGTAATTCAAGATGCAATAAAATTTCTAGAGGAAGAAAATTTACTTACAAAAAAAAATACAGGATTTATCATTAACAATATACAAGAAATAGAATTACATAAACTTTACAATCCTAAAGTTACTTCATCTCCAGAACAATTACAAAAAACAGCTGAAAATCAATATCGCGCTAAAGCTATAGAAAATATTAACAACGAATTTTTTCAAGGGATTATGTCTCCTTCTTGGTATAGTGACATTGACCTTTGGTTTAGGAAATATAATTTTGATGAAGAAGTTATGATAGCTTTATTCAGATATTGTTTTAATAGATCTGCATTACATCGTAATTATATACAGGCTGTTGCTGAGGCATGGGCCAAAAATAATATTAGAACATTTAATGACTTAGATATTTATTATGAAAAACAAGAAAAATTAAAAAAGATATCTAAGACAATTTCAAAAAAGTTAGGAATTACAAGACAATTATCTCAATATGAAGAAGCATATATAGAAAAGTGGACCATAGAATACAATTATTCTATGGATATTATAGAAATAGCTTTAAAGAAAACAACATCTAAAGCTAACCCTAATTTTGATTACTTAGATAAATTATTAACAGATTGGCATGATAGAAAATTTTCAACAATTGATCAAATCCAAAAATTTTTAAATGATATAAAACAAAAAAATAAAAATATTAAAAATTTAGAAAAGAAATCTGGATACCAAAATTATGATCAAAGAAATTATGATAATTTAAACACATTATATGCTAATAATATCTAAAAAGGATGTGACATTTTTGAATAATACAAATCTAAAAAAACTATTAAACGAATATGAGCGAAAACGTATTCAAGAAGAAAATGATTTACAATATAGGAAGAATGAATTGTATAATTCTTATCCTAGACTACAAGAAATAGATAACGAATTAAGTTCTTTAGCAATCTCTACTGCAAAAGAACTCATAAAAAAAAATAATAAAGAAATTTTAAATAATTTAAATACTTCCATTGAAAATTTAAAAAATGAAAAAAAAGACCTACTTTTTTCCATTGGCAAGGATTATAGTTATTTAACCCCAAATTATGAATGTCCTTTATGTAAGGATACTGGTTATATCACAAATAATTATGAAACTAAAATGTGCAATTGCCTAAAACAAAAATTATTTAATATTGAATATAATAAATCTAATTTTTCAAACTTAGAAAACCAAAATTTTTCAACTTTTGATTCCACAGTTTATTCATCTATTGTTGATAAAGTAAAATTTGGTTCTGATAAGTCTCCTAGAGAAAATATTGAAATTATTAAACAAATATCTCTAAATTTTATTAATAATTTTGATGATTTAAACGAAAAAAATTTACTTTTTACTGGCAATACAGGTCTAGGAAAAACGTTTTTATCTAGTTGCATAGCAAATGAAATATTAAAAAAACAAAAGACTGTTCTTTATCAAACTGCTCCAATTATGTTAGATTCAATAATCGATTATCGATTTGGTAAAAATTCAACTAACATATATAATAACATTTTAGATGTTGATCTACTTATTATCGATGATCTTGGAACAGAATGCATAAATAATATGAAATTTACAGAATTATTTAATATTATTAATACCCGTTTATTAAATCAAAATAATAAAGCCACAAAAACAATTATATCAACTAATTTAAGTATTCAGAATTTATTTAATTCATATGACGAACGCATTGTTTCTAGATTAATTGGCAATTACAATATTTGTAGATTTTATGGTGAAGATTTAAGATTTAAATTGCGAAAATAAAAAAGATCCTTTTGGATCTTTTTTGTTAATTATTTTTATTACTATGTTTTTATTTAGAATTAAATTTTATCGGTATTTATATTTTACTTTGTTTTTTATTTACAATTTTATTAAAAAGCTTTTATATTTTGTTTTCTATTTTTTTATATTTTATTAATTTTTATTTTCTTTAATTTATTTTTTTTATTGCGATTAATTTAATATTATTTCATTTCTATTAAATAATTATTTTTGTCTTTTATATTTCTTGTATTTTATGTAACCATCATTTTTTTGTTATTTATCTTTGTATTATTTTTTGATTACATCTATTTTTATTCAAAAACTTTCTTGTTATATTTTTATTTTTTTATATTTTATTAATTTTTATTTTCTTTAATTTTATTTTTTCACTTATATTTTATTCATTATTTTCTTATTTTTATTAAATATTTTTTTCATTTTCTATGTTTCTTATTTTTATGCATTTTTTAATTATTTATATTCTGTATTATTTTTTCATCTGCTTTTATTTAAAAACTTTTTTATTATATTTTTTATTTTTGCTATGTCTTATTAATTTTTATTTTCTTTAATTTATTTTTTCAATTGCGATTAATTTAATATTATTTTCATTTCTATTAAATAATTTTTTCATTTTCTATATTTCTTATTTTTATGCAGTTTTTAATTATTTATATTCTGTATTATTTTTTTACATCTGCTTTTATTTTATTTAAAAACATTTTTATTATATTTTTTATTTTTGCTATGTCTTATTAATTTTTATTTTCTTTAATTTATTTTTTCAATTGCAATTAATTTAATATTATTTTCATTTCTATTAAATAATTTTTCATTTTCTATATTTCTCATTTTGGTTATATGTTATTACAATTTTTATTTTTTTGATTTTATTTTTCACTTACATTTTATTTATTATTTTCTTATTTTTATTAAATAATTATTTTTGTCTTTTATATTTCTTGTATTTTATGTAACTTTTCAAAATTGTCAGTAATCTTTTTGTCTTTTTCTTAAATTTATTTTATTTAAGAATATTTATTTTTTATTAATTCTATTTACTTACAAAAAAGAGATAATTAAAAATTATCTCTTTTTTATTTATTCATTTTCTTGATTAATTATTTCTATGCTAACAACTTTTCCACCATCATTTGTTCTCATAAGAGTTACCCCTTGTGTTGCTCTTCCTAAAACACTAATTTCTTCTACTTTCAATCTTATAATTGTTCCCTTGTCTGTTATTAACATTACATCTTCATTTCCATTTGCAATCCTTATTCCAACTATATTTCCTGTTTTTGGTGTTACTTTATAAGTTATAACTCCTCTTCCGCCTCTATTTTGTACTCTATATTCATCTAACTCTGTTCTTTTACCAAAACCATTTTCTGTTATTGCTAATAAAGTTGCTTTACTACCACTTATTATAGACTCCATTCCTATTACATCATCATCATTATCTAATCTTATTCCTATAACTCCTTGTGCAGATCTTCCTACAGGTCTTACATCTTTTTCATCAAATGTTATACTCAAACCTTTTTTGGTTACTAATACTACATTATCTTCTCCGTCAGTAAGTCTTACATCAATTAACTCATCATCTTCTTTTAAAGTTATAGCTAACAAACCTGTTTTTTTAGCTGAATTGTACTCTGTTAAGGCTGTCTTCTTTATTAAACCATTTTTTGTTGCCATTAATAAATATTTTCCATCAGCAAAATTAGATATTGGTATAACAGCTGAAATTTTTTCTCCATTATCTAATCTCAATAGGTTAACTATTGCTGTACCTTTTGCGGTTCGTCCTCCTTCTGGTATCTCATATCCTTTTAATTTATATAGTTTACCTTTATTACTAAAGAATAATATTGTATCATGTGTTGATGCTGTAAATATTTGTTTTACAAAATCTTCTTCCCTTGTAGAAATACCTGTAATTCCCTTTCCGCCTCTTTTTTGACTTTTATATGTATCCGCTGGCATTCTTTTTATGTATCCAAAATGAGTTAATGCAACAACAGTTTGCTCTTCTTTAATTAAATCTTCAATGTCAAATTCACCTTCTGCACTAACTATTTTTGTCTTTCTTTCATCTCCGTATTTTTCTTTAATCGTTGTTAATTCTTCTTTTATAATATCAAAAACTAATTTTTCACTTCCTAAAATTGCTCTTAAGTGTTCAATTAATTTCATTAACTCATTATATTCTTCTTCTATTTTTTCACGTTGTAAACCTGATAAAGTTTTTAATCTCATATCCAATATTGCTTGTGCCTGTATATCAGAAAGTTTAAATCTTTTCATTAATCTCTCTTTTGCATCATCATATGAAGATCTTATTATATTTATTATTTCGTCTATATTATCTAATGCTATCTTTAATCCTTCTAATATATGTGCTCTAGCTAAAGCTTTATCTAATTCAAATTGTGTTCTACGCAATATAATAGTTTTTCTGTGATTAATATAATGCTCTAAACACTGTTTTAATGTTAATATTTTTGGTTCTCCATCTACTAATGCTAACATTATTATTCCAAATGTATCTTGCATTTGAGTAAATTTATATAATTGATTTAAAACAACCTGTGCATTAGCATCTCTTTTTAGCTCTATAACAACTCTAACCTTATCTTGTCTATCTGATTCGTCTCGTAAATCTGATATACCTTCAATTCTTTTTTCTCTTGCTAAATTTGCTATATTTTCTATAAGTTTTGCCTTGTTAACTTGATATGGTAATGAAGTAACTACTATTCTTTGTTTGTTTCCACTCATTTCTTCAATTTCAGCTTCTGCTCTGACTGTTATCTTACCTCTTCCTGTTGTATAAGCTTGCTTAATACCTTCTCTACCTAATATTATTCCTTCTGTAGGAAAGTCCGGTCCTTTTATTATAGCCATTAACTCTTCATCAGTTACATTATCTTCATCTATTATTTTTATTATTCCGTCTATAACTTCAGTTAAATTATGTGGCGGTATATTAGTAGCCATTCCTACTGCAATTCCAGATGACCCATTTATTAATAATGTTGGTATTTTTGATGGTAATACTGTTGGCTCTTGTAATCTATCATCATAGTTTGGCATAAAATCAACTGTATTTTTTTCTATATCTGTTAACATAGTTTCAGCTATTTTTGCCATTCTTGCTTCTGTGTACCTCATAGCTGCTGCTCCATCACCATCTATAGAACCAAAATTTCCATGTCCATCTATCAAAGGATATCTCAATGAAAATTCCTGTGCCATTCTTACCATTGCATCATATACTGATGAATCACCATGTGGATGATATCTTCCTAAAACAGAACCTACTGTATTAGCACATTTTCTATATGGTTTATCTGATGTTATTCCATCTTCATACATTGCATACAAAATTCTTCTATGTACTGGTTTTAGTCCATCTCTTACATCTGGTAATGCACGTGATACTATTACACTCATTGCATAATCAATGTATGAATTTTTCATCTCGCTTTCAATGTCTCTCTCAATTATTTTTCCGTCTTGTGCATCCATACTTTTCCCTCTTTCTTACTTATTGTCTTCTGTTATTATACTAGAACCAATTTAATTATGCAAGAAGAAAAATGATTTTTTTGAAATAACTAATTCTTAGGGAAATAACTATTCCCATTTAAAATAAAACTTTTTTGAAAATAAATCTTTTTTTGAAAAAATTCTTTTTAGATATAATTATGTTAATTTTTCTACTAGTTCTAGCTCTTCATTAGTAAGATTGAAATCACCCCCTTTCCTTTTTATTAATAAATGCATATTTTCAATTTTTTTTAATTCTTTTATATTTTCTTCAATTGATACTGTGTTAACTTTGTTCTTTTCTATTTCTTTATATATTTTTTCCATTTTCATAAAATTTTTATTATTAAATGCTTCTTTCCACTTATTTATGTTTTTATCATTTTCATTAAATACTTTAACAGCAACCTTTATATTATCTTGAATTTTTTCTTCAAATTGTTTTGATATTTTATTTTTATTTTCTTCTATTTTTTTATTTTCTATTTGTGTTAAATTGCAACATTCTTTTATTGCAGATATTATTTTTTCTGCTTCTTCTTTACTATTTATACTACCAACTTTAGATATTTTTTTATTATTTTTTTGTTCTTTTCTATTTTTTAAAAATTCTTTTGTTAACTCTTCTACTTTTTTTGATATTTTATCTATTTCTAATTTATTTTTTATTTTTATAACATTTTTTGCAAGAGAACTTGGTAGTACACTTTTAATAATTTCATCATATATCATATTTACTTTTTCATTAATTTCATCACAGATTTTTTCGCTAATTTCATTAAAATTATTTAAATCTTGTTTTTCTATATTCTGTTCTATTGTTTCCATAAAAATCCTTTCATTTATCTCTTTAAATATGAATTAATTAAATTTTTTATTTTACTATTTTTAAAATTAACCTTTATAATTTTTTCGTTTATTTTTTTGTATTCATTATTATTTTTATAATTTTTAAAAATTATTTTATTATTCTTATTTATTATATTATTATATATGTTACTCATTTCTAACTTTCCTATTATTTCATAATCGCTAAATAATTTTTTTATTATATTCATACTAATTGCATTTTTATTATATTTATTTATTACTATTTTTATTTTTCTTTCATCTATATTCCAATTTTTATTATATATTTCTAATAATTTTGTTGCCTTTGTAATTTCTAGTAAATTTGCCTCTAGTAAAAATATATTTATATCTGATTTATTAATAATTGTTTTATTAATATCAAAGAAACATTCTGCTGATGTATCAATTATTATGTAATCATACTTTTCTTTTAATATTTCTAATAATTTTACTATATAATTAATATTTTTTTTATATTTTTTTATTATATTTTCTCCAGTTAAAACACTTATATTATTATCTACATTAATTATACAATCATTTATAATTCTCTTATTATTTTTCTTTTTATTATATTTACTTATTCCCAAAATTGTATGAATACTATTATTTAAAATATCAAAATCAATTATTAGTATTTTATTTTTTTTATTATTTAAATAGTTTGACATACAAACAGAATAGATACTTTTTCCAACTCCATTGCTTCCTAAAACAGAAATTACTTTACATTCTGTTTTTATTTGCTTTTTTATATTATTATTTATTTTAATTTTTCTGTTAATTTCATTTTTTATATTTTCTTCTTGAGGTATTTTTGTTTTATTATTTATTTTTTTATTTTTTAAAATCTTAATTATATCATTTATTTTTACATTATCTATATATAATACATTTTTAATTTTTTGCTCTTTTAATTTTTTTTCTATTTCTTTTTCTTTTTTTTCCAATAATATTATTATTTCAATATTATTATTTATTATTTTTATTTTGGTAATTAGATCTGTTAAAGTTATGTTCCCTGGTAAAATTCCACTTAATATAATGTAATTTACATTTTTATTTATTTCTAACAATTCAATTATTGCCTCTTTATATTGTAAATCATTTGCTACGATCTCAAATTCATTTATCTTTTTTAATTCATTATTTAATACTTGATTTCCTAAGGCTGTAATTATTTTTTTCATTTTCACCACCTCCAACTATCATATTCTCTAATTCTGACGACTCTATTTTAGTTAAAATATGATTATCTCCCGAAAAAATTAAACACTCTCCTTTTTTTAATGATTTTATTTCTATTTTTTCTTTAGTAGATAGCTTTGTAAATGCTTCTAATGTATTTATGTTATCTTCTTCTAAAGAAAAAAATACTTTATTACTTGAATTATTTATAATACTTTTGCCATATGAGCCACCTTCTAAACTAAATAAATCTCCTACATCTTGAGTTATTGCAACTGCACTCCCTCCATACTTTCTAATTGTTTTAAATATTTTATAAACAAAACTTGCAACATTTTTATTTGATGTTACTCCTATTAATCTCCATATTTCATCTAAATAGATTGCTTTTTTTAAAGCTCTATTTTTTTTTATTTTATCCCAAAATAATTCTGTAAATAAAAACATTCCATATTTTAAATTTTCTTCACCTAAATCGTATACATCAGCTACAATTAATTTATTTTCTATTTCTATATTCGTATATTGATTAAAAAATTTTAATGATCCTTTTACAAATGGTATTAATTTTATCTTAAATTTTTTAGTAATATTTTCTTTTTCTAATAAATTAAATAAATCTTCTAATATTGGCATATCTTTACTTCTTTTAAAAATTAATTTTGTTTTATTTTTGTTTTTTTCTTTTTTATATAAAGTATTATCATCAAAAGTTATCCCTTTTTTCTTATATACATAAATAATTTTCTCTTCTAAAATTCCTTTTTCTTCTTCATTCATTTCTCCAAAAATCAGATTAAAAAAAGCAATTAGTTTTGGTATTTTTGTTGCTAAAAAACCTTTTCCTTTGTCTTCTATACTATCTTCTCTTATATCAAAAATATTTATATATGTATTAAATGATGGACCTATTTTTATAATTGTTCCTTTTAGTGCTTTACATAAATTTTCGTATTCTCTGTCTGGGTCTATAATATATTGATATATTCCAAATAACCTATATCTTAATATCATTAATTTAGTATAATAAGATTTTCCTGCTCCACTAGTACCAAATATACACATATTAGCATTCTTATATTTCTCTTTATTATATCTATCTATAAAGATTAATGAATTATTATAAATACTTGTTCCTATAAAGATTCCCTCTTCATCAAAAATTGATGAAGATATGAAAGGATATGTTGCAATAAGTCCATTAGTTAATATATTTCTTCTAGAAACTTGTTTTAATATATTTTTATTTTCCATACATGGTGAGCATGAAATAAAAGCTTCTTCTTGCCTAAAATATGCTCTTTTAGTTATTATTCCTTTTGCTTGACATAATCCTTCTATTTTGTTTAACGAATATTCTAATTCTTTTTTATCCTTTGAAAAAACATTCATATATATGTATAAATAATATAATTCTTCATTATTAACTTGTATTTCTTTCCTAATATACTTTGCATCATTATAAGTAAAAGCTGCTAAATCTATGTCTTGTCTATCTTTTGATACTGTTTTTAATTCCAAGCCAACATTTCCAATATGATATGTTAGCTCTCTAACTGCTTTATATGAATCTTCTTTTTCATAGAATATTGATATATTAATATTTATATTATTATCAATTATATCTTTTAATAATAAATTATTATATTCTCTATTATAATTAATTACTAATAAACTAGAATAATAAATATTATTAACTTCTATGTATTTTGGATTTGTAATATTTATATAGCTTGGACTAATTTTGTCTTTTTCTGTTATTATTCCATTAAAAATGTTAGTTTCTAATATTTTTTTATTTTCATTTTTTGTATAAATATTTTTTAAAATATAAATCCCTTCTTTCTAATATTTATTAAAAAAAGAACTTAACACGTTTATTATTTCGCTTTTTTCTGTTATTTCCGAAACACTGTTTCCACATCTCGATAAACATTCTTTAATTATGTAGAATTTTTCATTTAAATCATTTATTATTATATTTTCATTATTATTTTCTTTTATTTTTATTTGGGAATTTTTTACTAGAATAAAATAGTTCTTACTAGAAGAATTTTTTTTTGAATTTAAATTTTCTATATATTTAATATATTCTTGAGAAATACTAATTATTTCATTCTCTTCATTATTTGTTTTTTCTTTTATTTTTAAAAAATGTTTTGACAAATCTTCTTTATTACTTTGTACTAATATTTGAATATCGAAATCACAGGTTTTTAAAAAAATTTTATATGAATTTAATATTGATTCCTTTTCTAAATCGGATCTTAAATTAAAATTTATTGGAATCACCCTTATTATCTTTACATAATTATTGTTTTTTGTTTTTATAATTCCTTCCTCTAAAATTTTTTCAAAAGGTAACCATTTTTGTACTGAATCGATTTTCTTGTTTATTTTTCTCTTCCTTTCTTTTTTTTATTTTATAATTTTATTATGCATGCAATTAGTTTATTTGTCAACTTTTTTCGTATGCTAGATTTCGACAAATTTATTTTTTTATTTTTTTGAATAATATTTTTATTTTTGACAATACTATAATTGTAAGGTTAATATTAGTTGAACTAAGAATAATATTAGGTTTATACTTTTAAGCTTTTTATTATTCGAGCAAAGATCTTTATTGGCTATTTTTTTAGTTTATATTGGTCGGCGATAAAAATATATTTTTTGTATGTAAACTTTTTTTTAGGTTAAACATATATAAAATATATTTGATGTTAAGATTCTTCTTGTATATTTTAGTGGTTATTAATAGTCCTTATTCTAAGGATGAATTTAGCTATTATTTGTGCATTAATAGTCGAGCACTTGATTATTAAAAATGGTAAATAGCTTATTTATATAGTAATATATATTAGGTTAGTAATTATTTTTATTAGTTTTAGCTGAAGATTAATATTAGCTTTATAAGATAATAGCAGGTAATCTTATGTTACCTGCTATTATTATTATTAAATATCTAAATTCTTTACATACTTAGCATTTGCTTGTATAAACTCTCTTCTAGGACCTATCTCATCTCCCATTAAAACTGTAAATATTTCATCTGCTTTAATTGCGTCTTCCATTTTTACCTTTACTAATATTCTTGTTTCTGGATTCATTGTTGTATCCCAAAGCTGTTCTGGGTTCATTTCTCCTAGTCCTTTATATCTTTGGATTGAAACTCCATCTCTACCTATTTCTTTTAAATGTTTATCCATCTCTTCATCTGTATAACAATAAATATCTTTTACTCCTCTTTTAGATAATTTATATAATGGTGGTTGCGCTAAATATACATTACCATTCTCTATAAGAGGTCTCATATATCTAAAGAAAAATGTTAATAATAAAGTTCTAATATGAGCACCATCAACATCAGCATCTGCCATAATTATTATTTTTCCATATCTTATTTTACTTATATCAAATTCTGCTCCTATTCCTGCTCCAACAGCTAAAATTACCGGTTGTAATTTATCATTATTATATATTTTATCTGCTCTTGATTTTTCAACATTTAACATTTTTCCCCAAAGCGGTAGAATTGCTTGAAATCTTCTATCTCTTCCTTGTTTAGCACTTCCTCCAGCCGAATCTCCCTCAACTATGTAAACTTCACATTCTTCTGGTTTTTTGCTACTGCAATCTGCTAATTTTCCTGGTAAAGTAGTTGATTCTAATGCATTTTTTCTCCTAACTAACTCTCTTGCTTTTCTTGCTGCTTCTCTTGCTCTCGATGCACTAATACATTTTTCTAATATTGCTTTAGCTACAGCTGGATTTTCCTCTAAGAATGTTGATAAAGCATCATTAACTAAGCTCTGAACAATTCCTGTTACATTACTATTTCCTAACTTTGTTTTAGTTTGTCCTTCAAATTGAGGTTCTCTTACTTTTACTGAAATAACAGCTGTTATCCCCTCTCTTATATCCTCACCTTGAAGATTTCCATCTTTTTCTTTTAAAATATTGTGAGATTTTGCATAATCATTAAAAGTTTTTGTTAATGCTCTTTTAAATCCTTCTAAATGAGTTCCTCCCTCTATTGTATTTATATTATTTACAAAAGAATAAATATTTTCTGAATATGATGTTGTATATTGAAAAGCAATTTCAACTGGTACTTCTCCATCTTTATCTATATATACAGGTTTTTGATTAATTTTTTCTTTATTTTTATTTAAGAATTCAACAAAAGAAACTAATCCTCCTTCATAACAAAATTCAGCTTTTTTAGGAGTTTCTCCTCTTTTGTCCTCAATACTAATATATAAACCTTTTGTTAAAAAAGCCATTTCTCTAAATCTATTTTCTAAAGTCTCATAATCATAATCTAATGTTTCAAATATTGTGCTATCTGCTAAAAATCTTACTTTAGTACCTGTTTTATCGGAATCACCAATTCTAGTTAGTTTTTGAATAGTTTTTCCTCTATTAAATTTCATTTGAAAAATTCCACCATCTCTTTGAATAGTAACTTCTGTCCATTCTGATAAAGCATTAACAACTGAAGCACCAACTCCATGAAGACCTCCAGATACTTTGTATCCACTATCTCCTCCAAACTTTCCACCAGCATTTAATTGTGTATATACTGTTTCTGCTGCTGATATCTTTGTTTTTGGATGAATATCTACAGGGATTCCTCTTCCATTATCTTCAACAGATATTACATTTCCTGGTTCTATTTCAATATTTATTTTAGTACAATATCCAGCTAAAGCTTCATCAACGCAGTTATCTACAATTTCATATGCTAAATGATGCAAGCCTCTAATTGAAACACTTCCTATATACATTCCAGGTCTTTTTCTTACATGCTCTAATCCGTCTAAAACTTGTATTTGTTCTGCTCCATATTCATGTTCAAATTTTTCCATTGTTTTACCATTTCCTTTCTTTTATGTACTCTATCTTCTTTTTTAATATTCCTGAAGAATATATAGATAAATATGTACATATTTTATCTTTATTTTTTGTTAATACAATAGATTTATATTTATAAATACTTTTTTTTTGTATTTTTAATTCTTGTAAAAAATTTTTTTCTATTTTATTGTAATCTTTTATATTAAAAATCCCAATAATATCTTTAGTATTTATAACAGTTTTGTTATTTATATTTATGTACATTTAACAATTTCTCCTCTTTTAACTAAATAACTGCTATACTTATTTTTTTCTAATTCCATTTCTTGTGTACAAGTTATTATTACTTGAATATTTTCTATTTTTCTTAAAAAACTTCTTCTTCTTTTTTCATCTAATTCAGACATAAAATCATCTAATAATAATATTGGATATTCTCCTATTTCATCATATATTACTTGTAATTCGCACATTTTTAAAGAAAGAATTGCCGTTCTATTTTGTCCTTGTGATCCATATATATTTATCAATTTATCATTAATTTTAACAGCGAAGTCATCTTTATGTATACCTTTTGTTGTAAATCCTCTATTTATATCGTTTTTTTCCGAATTATGTAACTTATTTTTAAAATCTTTTTTGTTTACATAATCTGAAATATACTCTATTTCTATCTTTTCACTTTCATCAGTAATACTACTATGTACTTCATTTATTTTTTCTTTTATACGTTCCATATATTCATATCTATATCTATAAACTTTATCTGCATATTCTATAATTTTTTCATTCCATATTTCTAATAAATCTCTTGGTTTATTCTCTAATTTTATTTGTTTTAAATAAGTATTTCTTTGTTCTAAATACTTTAAATACATATTTAAATTATATACATAAGCAGGTTTTAATTGTCCTATCATCATATCCAAAAATCTTCGTCTTCCTGATGGTCCACCTTTTAATATATTTATATCATCTGGTGTAAATATCACTATATTAATATTTCCTAATAGTTCACTTAATTTTTTTATTTTTACACCATTAACTTTAATATTTTTCTTTTCGCACAATTCATATTCAATTTTACCTATTCTATCTTTTTTTTCATAATTTATTAAAACTTTAGAAAAATTTTCTCCTATTTTTATTATTTCTTTTTCCTTATTTGTTCTAAATGATTTTCCAATTGAACATAAAAAGATAGATTCTAATATATTTGTTTTTCCTTGTGCATTATCACCAAAAAAGACATTTATTTTTTTATTTAATTTAATACTTTGTTCTTTATAATTTCTAAAATTTTGTAATTTTATTTCACTTATAAACATATTGTGCCTCATCTGTGGAAAACATTATTTATTTTTAGTCTTTTAACCTAATTGGTAAGATCATATAAATATAATCGCCTTCATCTACTGGTCTTATTATACAAGGAGAAATACTTGTACCAAAATCTATAAATACTTCTTCATCATCAATTGCTCTTAATGCATCTAAAAAATATTTAGGATTAAATCCTGCTTCTAAATTTTTTCCTTCTGTAGATACATATATTTCTTCCTTTGCATCTCCAGTCTGATTTGTACAAGAAATTGTCACTTTTCCTATATCTATCATTACTTTTACTGGATATTTTTTTTCTTTTTCTATACTAGATGAAGATATTAAACTTATTCTTTCGAAACAATTTTGTATAACATCTTTATTTACTCTTATTCTAGTTTCCCAATTTTCTGGTATAACACTAGAATAATTTAAAAATTCACCATCTAACAATCTTGTAACTATTTTACAATTTTCCATTTCAAATAGTGCTTGATTTTTTGCTACACCTATTTTTATAGTATCAAATGAATCTAATATTATTTTATTTATTTCATTTAAAGTTCTTCCTGGAATAACAGCAGTAAAATCATTTATTTTTGTTTGCAAAAATCTACTTTTCCAAGCTAATCTAAATCCATCTACTGCAACCAAATTTAATTTGTTATTTGTTATTTCAAATAAACATCCTGTAAATATAGGTCTATTTTCTTCTGTGCTAACTGCAAATATAGTTTTTCTTATCATATCTTTTAATGCATTTTGTTCTATCTCTATAGAATTTTCTATATTTATTTGAGGGAGTTCTGGAAATTCTGTTGGGTTCATTGTAGCTAATTTATATAATGATCCTTCACATTCTATTACCAAAAGATTTTTTTCATTTAACTCAATATCGATTTCTGTATCAGGTAATTTTCTAATAATTTCACTAAACATAATTGCATTTACAACTGTTGCTCCTTGTTCCTTAACTTCACATTCTATTATATATTCGATACCAATTTCTAAATCATAAGTAGTTAATTTTACTTCATTATCATTTGTTTGTATTAAGATACCTTCTAAAATAGGCATTGTTGTTTTAGAAGCTACCGCTTTTGTTACGGAATTAAGTGCTTTAAGGATTTTGTCCTTTTCACAGATTATTTTCATTTGATCATCGTCTCCTTTATAAATATTAAATATAATTAGCAGTAGTAGTATTAGGTATTGTGGATTATGTGGATAACTATGTGTATAGTTTATTTCCCTATAAAAAACGGTGTTGATACATATGTGGAAAAAAACAAAAGTTATCTACATCCCAAAAATAGAATGTGTGGATAATGAAGTTTTCAACATGTTATCTACAGGTTATTAACATAGGGGTGTGTATATCTAATATAAGGCTTCCGTAAGAAGAATTACATATAGATTATACAAACAAAAATTTATACAAACAGAAATTTTAAAAAAACAAAAAATTGTCGTATTTATAAACTATTTATCTGTTAATAAAATGTTTTTCACACTTTCCACAATTAATTTTGTGTTTTGATTTTGCTTTATTTCTTGATCTATTTTATTACAAGCATGCATTACGGTTGTATGATCTCTTTTCCCAAAATCTTTTCCTATTTGAGGAAGAGACATTTGAGCTACATTTCTACATAAATACATTGCTATTTGTCTAGGAAAAGCAATATCATTTGATCTTTTTGATCCTTTTAATTCTTTTGCACTTATATTAAAGTATTTGGCAACAGTTTCTTGAATGAAGTCTGAAGATATTACTTTATCTTGTTGTGAAACAATATCATTAATTGCTTTTTCAGCCATTTCCATTGTAATAGGACTATTAGTTAATGATGATTTTGCAATTAATTTATTTAAAGTGCCTTCTAGTTCTCTTATGTTTGAATCTATTCTTGTTGCTATATTAGACAAAATTTCATCATCAATTATGATATTATCTAGTTGAGCTTTTTTTCTAAGAATAGCTAAACGGGTTTCATAATCTGGATTTGAGATATCAGCAATAAGCCCCCATTCAAAACGAGATTTTAAACGATCTTCTAATAATTGAATATCTTTTGGGGGTCTATCACTTGAAATTATAATTTGTTTTCCACTCTCATGTAGTGTATTAAATGTATGGAAAAATTCTTCTTGAATTCTTTCTTTTCCTGCAATAAATTGAATATCATCTATAAGAAGAACATCTATATTTCTATATCGTGTTCTGAATTGTTCATTTTTATTATCTTTTATAGCATTAATAAGTTGATTTGTAAATTTTTCAGATGTTACGTATAGTATTTTAGATTCTCTATTTTTCTTGAGAATTTCATTTCCAATAGAATGCATCAAGTGAGTTTTTCCAAGACCAACACCACCATAAATAAAAAGTGGATTGTAGGAAGTGGCTGGTGCTTCTGCTACAGCTAATGCTGCAGCGTGTGCAAATCTATTATTATTTCCTACAACAAATGTATCAAATGTATATTTGGGATTTAATGTTGAGTTTGAATATCCACAATTTACATCAAGAGAAACATTAGTATTGGTGTTAGAAGCAGTCTCTTGAACTTCGTCTTTTGCTACAATAGTAACTGTACAATCTTTATTAGTAATAAACTTAAATGTGTTTGTCAAAAGATCATGATATCTAGACTCAATAGCGTCTTTTTGAAATGTTGAGCTAGCTAGTAAAATTATGTTACCATTATTAGCACTTTGTATTTCTAAGTTTTTTATCCAAGTTTCATATGAAATTTTTGTAGTTTCATCTTTTAAAAGATCTTTTGCTTTAGTTAAAAGTTCATTTAATTCACTTTGCATTATAATTTCAGTCCTTCCAAAAATCTAAAATATACGTAGAAAAAATAGATTATCCACAAATTTATCCACATATGTTGATAAATATCCACACACATGGATAAGCCAGAAAATAAAGGTTTTATATAAATTTCATTGTAAGAAAGAAACTTTATTTTCTAATATTTTCTATAATAATATCAGACTTATAATAAAATAGTCAATATAAAAAGAAAATTTTATTGTAAATTTGTTTTGAACTATTGACATAAACCTGTATATTAATGTATAATAAAAAACATTAATCGATAAAATGTAATAATCCGTTTTAACGGCTTATATAAATAGGAGGTGCAATGATGAAAAGAACTTTTCAACCAAAAAAAAGACAAGAACAAAAAGAACATGGATTTATGAAAAGAATGAAGACGAGATCTGGAAGAAACGTTTTAAAAGCAAGACGTGCAAAAGGAAGAAAAAAATTAAGTGCTTAATTTTAGAGCCATTTTTTAATGGCTCTTTTTGTAATTGTAATTAATATAAAGAGTGAGTTTTATGAAAAGTATTTTAACTTTAAAGAAAAATTATGAATTTAAAAATGTTTTAGACAAAGGAAAAGTGTATTATGGAAACCAAATAATAGTATACATAAACAAAAACAAAAAAGAAAAAAATATTCTTGGAATTGCTATTAATACAAAACTTTGTAAAGCTAATAAAAGAAATAAATTGAAAAGATTAATTAGAGAAAATTATAGGTTGGTAAATAAATTTTTAAAACAAGGTTACAATATAGTTTTTTTATGGAATAAAAAAACTGATATAAAACAAGCTGATTATTTTATAATAAAAAAAGATATGGAAAATATTTTTAAAAAAGCAAAGATGTTAAAAAATGAAGAAAATTTTAATATATATAATTAAATTATATAAGAAAATAATTTCGCCTATGTTTAAATGCATGGGGATAGAGTGTAAATATTATCCAACATGTTCAATTTATACAATGCAAGCGATAGAAAAATATGGTTGTATAAAAGGAATACTTTTAGGAATAAAAAGAATATTAAAGTGTAATCCATTTTCAAAAGGTGGATATGACCCTTTAAAGTAAAATAAGGAGAAGAAAATAATGGGTGTATTATCAAATCTTTTTGGTTATGTATTAAATGCTCTTTACGATATTTTTAATAATTATGGAATAGCTATAATATTATTTTCAATTATTTTAAGAGTAATATTAATACCAATAACGATTAGTCAACAAAGTTCAATGAAAAAGACTTCTAAAATACAAAAACAAACACAAGAATTGCAGAAAAAATATAAAAATAATCAAGAAAAAATGAATCAAGAATTAATGGAATTGTATAAAAAAGAAAAAATAAATCCGTTTAGCGGATGCTTTAGTGCAATAATACAAATTGTTATAATATTATCGGTATTTTGGTTAGTAAGTCAACCTTTAACATATATGAAACATGTTCAAGATATGGATATATACAAAGAATATTTAGACAAAGTAGAAGAAGGAAATAATAAATCATATAAAGAAATAGCTATATTAAATATGGTTGAATCAGATTATCAAGATATTGTGAAACAATTAGAAAATGGTGAAGAAAATAAAGAAAAATTAGAAAACAGAAAAAATGAATTAAATAAATTGAGATTAAATATGAACTTTTTAGGATTAGATTTAAGTAAAGTTCCAACACAAAGTTTAAATGACTATAAAGTTTATATAATACCAATTTTGTATGTTATATCATCTTTTGTTTCTATAAAGATGACAACCAATATGCAAAACAATAAAGAAGACAAAAAAGAGACTAGTGGTGAAAATGCAAGCGAAATTGAAGCAATGCAAAGTATGAATAAGAGTATGACATATATGATGCCTATAATGTCTGTATCAATAGCTGTAATTGCACCGTTAGGATTAGCTTTATATTGGTTAGTAAGTAATGTTTTAATGATAGTAGAAAGATTAATTATTCAAAAAATTATGAATTCTAAGGAGGAAAATGAAAATGCCTAAAACTATTATTTCCGAAGGGAAAACAACAAATGAAGCAATTGAAAATGGCTTGAAGGAATTAAATGTTACTAAAAATGATGTAGAAATAAAAATATTAGAAAATACAGAAAAAAGAAGCTTTTTTAGTATTTTAGCACCAAGAGTTGTTAAAGTAGAAATGACAGTAAAAGAAAAAAACATATCTAATAAAGATAAAGAAAATAAAGAAAAAATAATATACAATATTGAAGAAAGAAGAAAAAAAATAGAAATTTTTTTGGAAGAATTCATAAAAAAATTAAAAAACAAGGAGATTAATTATAGTATAGATATAATTAATAACAAATTGAAAGTTGAATTTTACGGAGAATATGCTACTAAATTAATTGGGTATAGAGGTGAAACACTGAATTCATTACAGATAATCTTATCTAGTATAGCTAACAATGGATTTGAGGATAGAGTAAAAGTGATTTTGGACATAGGCGGTTATAGAGAAAAAAGAGAAAAGACATTAGAAGAGTTAGCGGTTAAAATTTCAAAAACAGTAATGAAAACAGGAAAAAGTATTACATTAGAACCAATGACAGCATATGAAAGGAAAATAATACATAGTAAATTGCAAGAAAATGAAAAAATTGATACACATAGCATAGGTGAAGAACCAAATAGAAGAATTGTAATTTCAAAAAAATAATTTAATAAAAAATCGGAAGTCAAAGTTCGGATTTTAGTTTATAAAATAATATTAAACTGATTTCTAACTTTGACTTTTTTAATTAGGAGGTAAAAATATGGAAACTATTGCTGCAATATCTACTGCAATGGGAAGTGGTGGAATTGGAATTATAAGAATGACAGGAAAGGATTGTTTTAAAGTTTTGAAAAAAATTTTTAAACCTAAAAATAAAGAATTAAAAGATATTAAAGGATATACTATGAAGTATGGGTATATTATTGATCCAGATAATAATGAAATAATAGATGAAGTTTTGGTATCTTTTTTTTGCGAACCAAAAAGTTATACTATGGAAAATATGTGTGAAATTAATTCTCATGGAGGAATAATTATTCAGAAATTAATATTAGAAGTTTGTTTGAAAAATGGGGCAATTCTAGCGGAACCAGGAGAATTTACTAAAAGAGCTTTTTTAAATGGAAGAATTGATTTATCACAAGCTGAATCAGTAATAGAATTGATTAATTCGAAAACAGATAAGGAAGCAAAGGCTTCAATAGAACAACTAGAAGGTAGAATATCAAAAAATATAAATATAATAAGAAAAGATTTATTGAATATATTGTCGGATATAGAAGCTACAATTGATTATCCAGAATATGATATTGAGGAAGTTACAAACAATAGAGCAATGCAAGAATTGAAGAATGTTTTAGAAAAATTAAATAAACTAGAAGAATCTTTCAAAACAGGAAAAATATTAAAAGAAGGAATAAAGACAATAATAATAGGAAAACCAAATGCTGGAAAATCTTCTTTGCTAAATTTAATTCTTAATGCAGATAGAGCAATCGTAAGTGATATTGCGGGGACAACTAGGGATACAATTGAAGAATATATAAATATTAAGGGAATTCCTTTGAAATTAATTGATACAGCAGGAATAAGAGAAACAAACGATATAATAGAAGAAATAGGAGTAAATAAATCTATTAATTTAATTAATGAAGCAGATTTAATAATTTCTATTTTTGATAATTCCAAAGAATTAGACGAGGAAGATTATAAAATATTAAAAATGATTGAAAATAAAAATGCAATTATTGTTTTAAATAAAATTGATTTAGGAGATGTTCAATTACAAAAACAAGATGAAATAAAAAGATTAAATACACCAATAGTGAAAATGTCTGCTAAACTCGGAGATGGAATAGAAAAATTATATAATTGTATAATTAATTTATTTGATATGGAAGATATACAAGTAGATAATTCTATAATGATAACGAATATTAGACATAAGGAACAAATTTGTAAAGCAGAAGAAAACATAAAAAATGCAATAGATACTATTTATAATAACATGCCAATAGATATTATTGCTATATATATAAAAGAAGCTCTTACGGATCTTGGAAGTATAACTGGAGAAAATGTTTCAGAAGATATAATTAAAGAAATTTTTTCAAAATTTTGTTTAGGAAAATAGTATTTTTTTTAAAATAAAAATATATCAAAAAATAATTTTATAAATAATTAATCGACAATAATAAATAAAAATAAATTTATTATACATAATATGAAAATGAAAAACAGAACAAATAAAAAAGAATCATTAAAACAAAAAATAAAACAAAAATAAAAAATAATAAATAAATTATATATTTAAAAATAAAAATTAAAATAAAAGCAATTTAAATCGAAAAAAGAGTTAATAAAAATACAGTAAAAAATAATTTTATAAATAATTAGTCGACAATTATATATAAAAATGAAAAACAGAACAAATAAAAAAGAATCATTAAAACAAAAAAATAAAGTTATTGTTATTAAATAATAAAAAAATTAAAATAAAAAATAGTGAATGAATAAGAAAACACTAAAATACAAAACAAAACAGAACGAAGTTGTCAAAAAGACAACAGAACAAAGTTTTCTGTTTCACAAAAAACAAGAAAAGAGGGAAAATTATGAAATATAATGCAGGAAAATTTGATGTTGCAGTAATAGGAGCTGGACATGCAGGGTGCGAGGCTGCACTTGCAGCGGCAAGAATGGGAATGAAAACGCTACTTTTTTCTATAAGTTTAGAAGCTGTTGCTAATATGCCATGTAATCCACATATAGGAGGAAGTAGTAAAGGTCATTTAGTTAGAGAGATTGATGCTCTAGGTGGTGAAATGGGAAAAAATATAGACAAAACATTTACTCAACTAAAAATGCTTAATAGATCTAAAGGACCAGCTGTATATTCTTTGAGGGCACAAGCTGATAGAAAAAGATATCAGATGGAGATGAAACATACACTAGAGAAACAAAAAAATTTATATTTAAAACAAGCAGAGATCATTGATATAGAAGTTAAAAATGGAAAAATAAAATCTGTTACTACGAATATTGGAGCTGTATATGAAGTTGATGCTGTGATTTTGGCAACAGGAACATATTTAAAGGGAAAAGTTTTTATAGGAGAAAATTCATTTGAAAGTGGACCGGATGGAGTTTTCCCTGCAATTAAACTGTCTGATAAGCTGAAAGCTCTAGGTATAAACCTTGTTAGATTTAAAACAGGTACTCCAGCAAGAATAAATAAAAATAGTATTGACTTTTCTAAAATGGAAATACAAAATGGAGATGATGATATAGAGGCTTTTTCTTTTGAAGATAAAATTGATAAAAACATTAAACAATTACCTTGCTATTTGACATATACTAATGAAAGAACACATCAGATTATTAGAGATAATTTACATAGATCACCTTTATATGCAGGAAAAATAGAAGGAACAGGACCAAGATATTGTCCATCCATAGAAGATAAGGTTGTTAGATTTAGTGATAAAGAGAGACATCAAGTCTTTATAGAGCCAATGGGAGTTGACACAGATGAAATGTATGTACAAGGAATGAGTTCTTCATTACCAGAAGATGTACAAATTGCGATGTATAGAACTTTACCTGGATTAGAAAATGCTGAATTTACTAGACCTGCATATGCAATAGAATATGATTGTATTGAACCATCTGAACTAAAGTTATCATTAGAACACAAAAAGATAGAAGGAATGTTTTTTGCGGGGCAAATAAATGGAACTTCTGGATATGAAGAAGCAGCATCACAAGGAATTATAGCAGGAATAAATGCTGCTTTAAAATTAAAGAAAAAAGAACCTATAATTTTAGATAGATCACAAGCATATATAGGAGTTTTAATTGATGATATTGTAACTAAAGGAACCAATGAACCATATAGAATGATGACATCTAGGGCTGAATATAGATTACTGTTAAGACAAGACAATGCAGATTTGAGGCTTACTGAAATAGGTCATAGTGTAGGGCTTATATCTGATGATAGATATAATAATTTTTTAATTAAAAAGGAAAATATAGATAATGAAATAAAAAGAATAAAATCAGTAATAATAAAACCAAATGAAAAGGTAAATAAATTATTAAAAAGTTTAAATTCATCAGAAATATCAACAGGAATTAAATTAGCAGATTTATTAAAAAGAACAGAATTAACATATGATAATTTAAAAAGTATTGATGAAAACAGACCAGAATTATCTGCAGTTGAAAGAAAACAAGTCGAAATTCAAATAAAATATGAGGGATATATAAGATTACAAGAGGCACAAGTAGAAAAATTTAAAAAGTTAGAAAAAAAGAAGTTGTCAGCGAAAATTGACTATAATGATATAAAGGGGCTAAGAATTGAAGCTAGACAAAAATTAAATAAAATAAAACCTAGCTCAGTAGGACAAGCATCTAGAATATCGGGGGTTTCACCAGCAGATATATCTGTTTTACTAATTTATTTAGAGCAAAACAAATAGGGGGAAATATGGAAAAAATAGTTTTTAAAAAGAAAATGAATGAATTATTAAGTGAAATTAATATAGAAATAAATGAAAATAAAATTGATATGTTTTATTTATATATGCAAGAGCTTTTAGAATGGAATAAAAAAATTAATTTAACAGCAATTGAAGATGAAAATGAAATAATATTGAAACACTTTATTGATTCATTGACAGTACAAAAATATATAAAAAATGCTCAGAATATTATAGATATTGGCACTGGTGCAGGATTTCCTGGTATACCACTGGCAATTGTAAATGAAAAGAGTAATATTGTTTTATTAGATTCATTAAATAAAAGAATTAACTTTTTAAATAATGTTATTCAAAAGCTAGAATTGAGTAATGTAAAAGCAATTCATGGTAGAGCCGAAGATTTAGCCAAAATAGTTCAACATAGAGAAAAATATGATATTGTTATTTCAAGAGCTGTTGCACCATTTAATATTTTATTAGAATATATGTTGCCGTTTAATAAAGTTAATAGTTATACTATAGCAATGAAAGGTTCAAATATTGAAGAAGTAGATATTTCTAATAATGCTTTAAAGAAACTTGGAGGAAAAATAGAAAAAATAGAAAAAATTAATTTACCTAATACTGATATAAAAAGAAATATAATTATTGTAAGAAAAATAGAGGAAACACCAAAAAAATTTCCAAGAAAAGCAGGAATACCTAAAAAAGAACCACTATAAAACTTCAAAAAAATATTATTAAAATCTTATAAAATTCATTGACATATATCGTATATTTTTATATCATTATATATATGAAAATTGTTAATGGAGGAAATGAAATTGGGAAAAATTATATCTATAGCAAATCAAAAAGGTGGAGTAGGGAAAACTACTACTTCAGTGAGTTTAAGTGCTATTTTAGCCAAAAAAGGAAAGAAAATTTTAATGATTGATATGGACCCACAAGGAAATGGAACAAGTGGTCTTGGCATAGATAAAAATGTAAAATTTTCTGTATATGATGTTATAATAGATGATGTTGAAATAGAAAATACAATAAAAAAAACGGAGATAGAAAATTTAGATGTATGTCCATCTAATATAAACCTAGCGGGTGCAGAAGTTGAATTAGTAGATATGGAAGAAAGAGAACAAAGATTAAAATCAAAATTAGACAAAATTAAAGAAAAATATGATTATATAATTATAGATTGTCCTCCTTCATTAGGCTTAGTAACATTGAATGCTTTTACTGCATCTGATAGCGTTTTGATTCCTGTACAATGCGAATATTATGCTTTGGAGGGATTAGGTCAATTGATAAATACAATAAATTTAGTTAAAAAACACCTAAACAAAAGTTTGTATATTGAAGGAGCTTTATTAACTATGTATGATGCAAGAACAAACTTATCAAATCAAGTTGTTAAAGAAGTAAAGAGATATTTTGAAGACAAAGTTTATAAAGTAGTAATTCCGAGAAATGTAAAATTGAGTGAAGCTCCTAGTTATGGTATGCCAATCACTTTATATGATAAAAGATCTAAAGGAGCAAAATGTTATGAAAAGTTAGCAAAAGAATTTTTAAAAATTAATGATAGTGAACAAAAAGCAAAACATATGAAAGAATGAAATGGGAGGAGGAGCATAAATGAATAAAAAAACAGGTCTTGGAAAAGGGTTAAATGCTTTGTTTGCAGATACACCTATTGTAGAAGAAAATATTCAAGAGATTACAGAAGAAAATAAAGAATTTATTCAAAAGATAAAATTAATAAATATAGAACCAAATAGAGACCAACCAAGAAGGACTTTTGATGAAGAAAGTATAGGAGAACTTGCAGAATCAATAAAAAAATATGGACTAATTCAACCAATTGTAGTTACAAAAAAAGATGATTACTATCAAATCATAGCTGGAGAAAGAAGATGGAGAGCTTCAAAAAAAGCAGGGTTAATAGAAGTTCCTTGTATAATAAGAGAAGAAGATGAAAGAAAAAATAAAGAAATAGCTTTAATAGAAAATATACAAAGGCAAGATTTAAATCCGATAGAAAAAGCAAAAGGCTTTAAACAATTAATGGATGATTATGGAATGACGCAAATGCAACTTTCAGAGGCTATAGGAATAAGTAGAAGTGCTGTGGCAAATACGGTTAGAATATTGAATTTGGATCCAAGAGTAATTGATTTGGCTTTGCAAGGAAAATTAACAGAAGGTCATTGTAGATCTCTTATGTCAATAATAGATGGAGAAAGACAATATCAAATGGCTTTACAAATCATTGAAACAGGAGATAGTGTAAGAGATATAGAAAGAAAAGTAAAAAATACAAAACAATTAAAGAAAAAAGATCAAAAGTATGAAGCTATATTTAAGGATATAGAACAATCTTTTAGTGGTTTCTTTGGATCTCCAGTAAAATTAAATGCAGGAAAGAGAAAAGGAAAAATAATAATTGAATATTCTTCTAATGAAGATTTAGAAAGATTATTAGATTTGATTAAATAAGTTTTACGTAAGAGAAAGGATTTTTTATGAACATTTTTAAAGAAATTTTATCTAGTGAATATTGCATAGTAATATTATTTGTTATAAATATAATAGTATTCGTATTATATTTTAATAATTACAAAAAATTAAAAAAATATAAAAAAGATAATGAATTTATTTTAAAAAGATTAGGCAACGGTAAAGATATATTAGAATTATTAAAAGAAAATAATAAAAAAGTTGAAAAAGTAGAGATTCAAAATAAAGAACTGAGTATATGTTTGGATAAATTAAATTTTAAAGCTAATAAATGTTTACAAAAAGTTGGTTTTGTTAGATATAATGCATTCAAAGATACAGGCAGTGAACTTAGTTTTGCTCTAGCAATATTGGATAATAATGATACAGGAATTGTTCTAAATGGAATATATTCAAGAGAAACGTCTAATATATATGCTAAGTCTATTATAAATGGAAAATCAGAATATAGACTATCTGAAGAAGAAATTAAAGCTTTAAAAGAAGCAATTGAAAAGACAAATGAAATATAATAAATATGAGAATATTAAAACTTTGTAATAAGGAATTAAAAAAATTTGAAAATGATCATTTTCAAATTTTTTTATTTTTAAATACAGAAATACAGATAAAAGGGTCTAGTTTTAACCTATAGAAAAAAAAGATAAAATTATTTAAATTACTATTGACAAAATAATAGATAGTATGCTAATATATATGTGTTGCATAAATGGAGAGGTGGTCGAGTTGGTTTATGGCACCAGTCTTGAAAATTGGCGTAGGTTTGTAGCCTACCGTGGGTTCGAATCCCACCCTCTCCGCCAAAAAATATTCGGAAGTTGGCTATTTTTTCTAACTTCCGTATTTAAAATATAAGGAGAATTACCCAAGTGGCTGAAGGGGACAGTTTGCTAAACTGTTAGGGTTCGTTTAGGGCCGCGAGGGTTCAAATCCCTCATTCTCCGCCAGAAAAAAATAGTGAGTTTATATATCACTATTTTTTTATTTTTTAAAAGAAAAATATTTATAGTGAATAATAAATAAAAGTTAACTGGAAATATAAAAAATAAATTAGGCATATAGAAAAATATAGTGAATAAATATAATATTAATAAAATTTAAGTTGATTTTAAGATATGGATTATCTTAGGGAAAGAAATATTAGAGGAGACAAATAAAAAGAAACTAATTCTAAATTAGGAGGAAAATATGAAATTAGGAATATGTTTGTCACGGAGGAGGAGTAAAGGGAGCAGCACATATAGGAGTTCTAAAAGCCTTTGAGGAAAATAATATAAAATTTAATTATATTTCAGGAACATCATCAGGAAGTATAGTTGCAGCTTTATATGCTATGGGATATACTCCTGACGAAATGCTTAATATTTTTAAAGAATATGGCAAAGAAATAAAATATTTTGATATCAAAAATCTTTTTAAAGGAATTATAGATATAGTTATCAAAAAAAAATTAACAATAGATGGTTTAAATAGTGGTAATAAATTAGAAAATATAATAAAAAAAGCATGTTTAAATAAAAATATAAAATATATTAATGAAGTAAAAAAATATTTATTTATTCCTAGTGTTGATTTAAATACAGGAAATATATATTTTTTTTCTTCTATTAACAATAATAGAAGTTATTCAGATAAAATAATATATATAAATAATATTGAAGTTTGGAAAGCTGTTAGAGCAAGTTGTAGTTATCCTGGTCTATTTTCTCCATATAAGTACAAATCTACGGAACTAGTGGATGGCGGTATCAGAGAAAATATTCCGTGGAAACAATTAAAAGAAATAGGAGTAGATAAGGTTATAAGTGTAATTTTTTCAAAGAAAATAAAAAACAAAAAAGAAAAAAATATAATAGATGTAATAGACGGATCATTAGACATTTTATGTCATGAATTATCTATATATGAACTTAATGGAGTAGATAGCTTAATTAATATTTCCACAGAGGATATTTCACTTTTAGATGTAAAGAAAATAGAAGAGCTGTATAATATAGGTTATGTAATAACAAAAGAATATATAGAAGATAAAAAATAAAAAATCCACTTAAGTGGATTTTTTATTTTTTTATTGAATTATTATCAATGGTATTTAATGAATTTTCAGATAAAAGAGCATTTTTTTCATTTTCTTGCTTTATTAAATTGTCTTTTGCAACAGTCATTAATAATTTTAATCTATTTGTTTGATTTGCTTCACTAGCACCAGGATCATAATCGATAGGAGAAATATTAGCTTCTGGAAATTTATTTCTAATAGTTTTTATAACCCCTTTTCCAACTACATGGTTTGGTAAACAAGCAAATGGCTGAACACAAACAATATTAGGAATATCATTTTCTATATATTCTATCATTTCTGCAGTTAAAAACCAACCTTCTCCTGTTTGATTTCCGATAGATAAAATATCTTTTACTTTGTCTTCAAGATCCCATATATTACAAGGTAATATATATCCTTTGGAAGAATTTTTTAATGCTATTGTTGAATCTTTTTCTAAAATATCAATTAGTTTAATTGCTGTTTTAAATAGTTTTGCTTTAACTTTATCTGTTTTTATTAATTGGTTAAATGTAATTTTATGAGTAGCAATAAATTTTATAAATCCCATAAAGTCAGGAAGAACTACTTCTGCGCCCTCTTCTTCTAATTTATTAACAACAAAATTATTTCCAAAAGGATGATATTTTATTAAAACTTCTCCGACAATTCCTACTTTAGGTTTTTTGATGGAAGTATCTAATTCGATTTTTTCAAAGTCAGCTACCATTTCATAAATACTTTGTTTAAATTGTTTTAAACTTGATTTTTCAAGTAACTTTTTACATTTTTCTAACCATTCATTAAATAATTTTTCACTTTCACCTTTATGTATTTCATATGCTCTATTTTTTGTTAATAGTTTTTGAAGTAAATCTGCATAAACTCCCATTTTTAATAGTCTTTCGATTAAAGGAAGTGTGATTTTGAATCCAGGCATTTTTTCCATACCAACAACATTAAATGAAATTACAGGGATGTTTTCGAATCCGGCATCTTTTAAAGCTTTTCTAATAAATCCAATATAATTTGTTGCTCTACATCCTCCACCTGTTTGGGACATTATTAATGCAGTTTTATTAAGGTCATATTTTCCTGATTGTAAGGCTTCAATCATCTGTCCAACAACTAAAATAGAAGGATAACAAGCATCGTTATTTACATATTTTAAACCAGTTTCTACTGTGTTGTTAGTACATTCTCTAAGTAATACAACATTATAACCACAAGCTCTAACAGCTGTTTCTAATAATTCAAAATGTATTGGAGCCATTTGTGGAACTAAAATTGTATAATCTTTTCGCATATCTTTTGTAAAAATCTTTTTATCAACTTCATAATTGCCATTAGTTGTTGAAGACTCTTTTAAATTATTTCTTTTTTTCATACTAGCTAATAAGGAACGAATACGAATTCTAACAGCTCCTAAGTTATTAATTTCATCAATTTTTATTAAAGTATACATTTTGTTGTAACTTGATAAAATTTCTTCGACTTGATCTGTAGTAACAGCATCAACTCCACATCCAAAGGAGTTTAATTGCACTAATTCTAGATTGTCGTTTTTACCAACAAATTCAGCAGCAGCATATAATCTTGAGTGAAATGCCCACTGATCTACAACTCTAATTGGACGTTTTGCTTCAGTAAGATTAGAGATGCTATCTTCTGTTAAGACACAAAGACCTAGACTTGTTATTAATGTGTCAATTCCATGGTTTACTTCTGGGTCTACGTGATAAGGTCGACCAGCTAAAACTATTCCTTTTAGATTATTATCATTAATATATTTTAAAGTTTCTTGACCTTTCATATGAATATCAAATTTACATTTTTGGTATTCTTCTTCCGCTTTTTTAGCGGCAGTTAACACTTCTGATTTAGTAAAATTATATTCTTTAAATTCTGGTAATTCTAGAATTGTTTGTGTTAATTTTTTGGTATCAAAAGGCAAGAAAGGATTTATAAATTTAATGTTTTTCTCTTTTAGTTCTTCTACATTATTTTTTAAAACCTCAGAATATGATATTACTATAGGACAATTATAATGATTGTCAGCCTTTTTGTATTCTTTTCTTGAATATGGAATACATGGGTAAAATATAGTTTTTATTCCAGAATTGATTAAACTAATAATATGTCCGTGTGAAAGTTTTGCAGGAAAACATACTGATTCAGAAGGCATAGATTCTATACCTTTTTCATATGTTGATCTGTTACTACTTTCAGAAATTATTACTCTAAATCCTAAATTGGTTAAAAATGTAAACCAAAAAGGATAATCTTCATACATATTTAAAACTCTTGGAATTCCTATTGTACCACGTGTTGCTTCCTCTTCTGATAAAGGTGTATAGTTAAATATTCTTTCATACTTATATTTAACTAAGTTTGGTAAATTAGTATTTTGAGTAATATTTCCAGCACCTTTTTCACAACGATTTCCAGAAACATATCTACTTCCGTTACTAAATTTATTAATTGTTAATAAACAATGATTTTCACAGCCATTACAACGTACATGCGATGTATTTATTTTTAAATCATCCAATTCATTTGATTTTAATATTGTAGAACTATATTCCATATCGAGGTTTGCTTCATATTGCTCTTTTGCAAGTAAAGCTACTCCATATGCACCCATAAGACCTGAGATATCTGGTCTTATAACATTTTTTCCAACAATTAATTCAAATGCACGTAAAACAGCGTCGTTATAAAAAGTTCCACCTTGCACAACTATATGGTCTCCAAGAGTATTAGTGTCGCGAACTTTCATTACTTTTTGAATAGCATTTTTGATTACAGAATATGAAAGTCCAGCAGAAATATCTCCAACAGAATATCCTTCTTTTTGTGCTTGTTTTATTTTTGAATTCATAAATACTGTACATCTTGAACCAAGGTCAACTGGGTTTCTTGCGTCGATTGCAGATTGTACAAAATCTTCTATAGATAAGTTTAAGCTTTTTGCAAAAGTTTCTATAAAAGAACCGCATCCAGATGAGCAAGCTTCATTTAATAATATATTATCTATAACGCCATTTTTCATTTTTATATATTTCATATCTTGGCCACCAATGTCTACAATGCTAGTTACATCTGGTGTAAATTGTTTTGCAGCAGTATAATGTGCAATAGTTTCAATTTCATTAAGGTCAATATTTAAAGCTGTTTGAATCAGTTTTTCACCATAACCGGTTACTCCACTAAAACGTATTTTAGCGGTAGATGGTATTATTTTATATAGTTTTTTTAACATACCAATTACACTATTTAGAGGATTTCCTTCATTGCTTCCATATAACGAATATAATAATGTTCCTAAAGAATCGATTACTACTAATTTAGTTGTTGTAGATCCTGCATCTATGCCAATAAAACAGTCTCCAGAAAAGTTTTTTAAATTTCCCTTTTTTACAGTATCTTTATCATGTCTTGTTTTAAATTCTTGATAATCAGCATCTATAGAGAATAAAGGTTTTAAAGGCTTTGAAGTATCATCATGAGAAATTCGTAATACTTCGATTTTACTTTTTAATTTTTCTATGGTAATAGGAGTTTGATTTATAGAATCTAAAGCTGCTCCTTTTGCCACTAGTAAATGAGCTTCTTCAGGAACTATAATTTCATCATCTGATAATTTTAGGGTTTCTATAAATCTTTGTCTTAGTTCAGATAAATAATTTAAAGGTCCTCCTAAAAATGCAACATTTCCTCTTATAGGTCTACCACATGCAAGACCACTAATAGTTTGATTAACGACTGCTTGAAAAATTGATGTAGCAATATCTTCTTTTGCAGCGCCTTCATTTAACAATGGTTGGATATCAGTTTTTGCGAACACTCCACAACGAGAAGCAATTGGATATATCATAGTATGTTTTTTTGATAGTTCATTTAATCCGAGAAGCATCTGTATGAAGAAGTGAAGCCATTTGATCAATGAAAGCTCCAGTTCCACCAGCACATGTTCCATTCATACGTTGTTCTATTGAATTATCGAAGTATATAATTTTAGCGTCTTCTCCACCAAGTTCTATTACCACATCTGTTTGTGGAATATATTTTTCTACAGCTCTTTTACAAGATACAACTTCTTGTATAAATGGTAAGTCTAAAAAGTTTGCTGCAGACATTGCGCCGGAACCTGTTAATGCTATTGTAAATAGATTATCAGGGTAAGATTCAATTAATTTGTCTAATACATTACAAACTGTATTTTTTGTATCAGAAAAATGTCTTTGATAATCTCTATATATAATATTTAAATTTTCATCCATTACTATTATTTTTACTGTTGTAGAACCAACATCTAATCCTACATGTAATAAGTTATTCATATTAAGTACTCCTTTATATATCAGTTTATAAATCAACTATAATTGTATATGTAAATGCGCTTTTTGTCAAACATTTAAGGTTTTTAAATTATGGAAAAAGTTTTTGTTATTTAATAATTTAGAAACTTTGGTTCTAAATTAGACTTGTCTATAATATGATTAAATAAAAAACGGGAGGGATATAATGAAAAATAAGAAAAGAATAATTATAATAGTTAGTATTTTTATTGTACTAATATGTGGAGGTATATACTTTATTTCTAGTTATAAAAATAATAAAGAAATAGAAGAAATATTGCCAGAAGAAGAAATTTCAGAAGAGCAATTAAGACAAACTATAGTTTCTCTATACTATGTAAACAAAGAAACAAGAGAATTGATGCCAGAAGCGAGATTGGTAGATGTAAAAGTATTAATAAATGATCCGTATTTGAAATTAATTAATTTATTGATAGAAGAACCAAAAAATTCCAACTTAAAATCTGCTATGCCTAATGGAACAACAATAAATAAAGTAGAATTAAAAGGAGATATACTATTTGTAGATTTTTCAAAAGAGTTTATAGAAAACCATGAGGGAGGAATAGAAAATGAAAAAAATACAATATATTCTATAGTTAATACTATGACTGAATTAACAGAAATAAATGGAATAAAAATTTTAATAGAAAATGAGGAAAATAAAAGTTTTAAAGATGAACAGATAAAATTTGATGAGATTTTTTATAAAATTTAACTATTTTAAAAATTTATAAAAATTAATATATTTAAAGGCACGTTTTAGATTACATAAAAAATGCTCAACTTCTAAAAGAGAATTTATAGTATTCTCTTTTTTTTGCGAAAAATTTAATCTTTTTTCTTTTTGGTTATAATTATCAACAGTTCTATTATTCATCTGTTCCTCCTTTTTATGTTGATTACTTAATATAATATATGATATAATTCTATAAAATGTTAAAAGAAAAGAGAGAATAAAATGGATATAAGACCAAATGAGAGAATTGATGATTTAGAAATAAATGGATATAAAATAATTCAAGATCAAAGCGGTTTTTGTTTTGGAATAGATAGTGTGTTAATTTCAGATTTTGCAAAAAAAATAAAAAAGAATTCAAAAGTAATTGATTTGGGAACAGGAAGTGGAATTATTCCTACTTTATTATGTGCAAAAACATTGCTAAGAGAAGTTGTGGGAGTAGAAATACAATCAGATGTTGCAGAAATGGCAAAAAGAAGTATTAAATTAAATAATTTAGAGGATAGATTTAGAATAATTAATTGTAATGTAACAGATGTTAGTCAGTTCTTTGGAAATAATTGTTTTGATGTTGTTGTGACGAATCCGCCATATAAAAAATTAGATACAGGAAAGATAAATTTAAACGAAAAAAAATTAATTTCTAGGCATGAAATTAAAGCAAATTTAGAGGATTTTATAAAAGTTAGTAGTAAAATTCTTAAAGATAAAGGTGAATTTTATATGGTTCATAGACCAGATAGATTAGCAGATATAATAGAATATTTAAGAAAATATAAATTAGAACCAAAAGAATTAAGATTTGTACATCCAAATGAAAATAAAGAACCAAATATTCTTCTTTTAAAAGCAATAAAAAATGCAAGACCGTTTTTAAAAATTTTAAAACCTTTGTATGTTTATAATATGGAAGGGGAATATACAGATGAAATTTTAAAAATATATAATAAAGAGGTGAAATAAAATGGAGGGAAAATTATATTTGGTTGCAACACCAATTGGAAATTTAGAAGATATTACATTAAGAGCAATAAAAATATTAAAAGAGGTTGATATAATAGCAGCTGAGGATACTAGACATACATTAAAATTATTAAATCATTTAGAAATAAAAAAAACACTAATTAGTTATCATAGGCATAATGAAGATATTAAAACTAGTAATTTAATTGAAAAGTTATTAGAAGGAAAGAATATAGCATTAGTTACGGACGCAGGTACACCAGCTATTTCTGATCCAGGAGAAGAAATTGTAAAAAAGGCAATAGAAAATAATATAAAAATAGTTCCAATACCAGGTGCTTGTGCACTAATAAATGCTTTAATAGTGTCAGGATTTTCTACAAAACAATTTTCTTTTTATGGATTCTTACCACTTAATAAAAAATTAAGGAAGGAAAAATTTGATGAATTAAAAAAAGAAAAAAATACAATTATATTATATGAGGCTCCTCATAAATTATTAAATACACTTAATGATATATTAAAAAATATAGGAAATGTAAATATAGTATTAGCAAAAGAACTTACAAAAATACATGAAAGTTTTATAAGGGGAAGGGTTGAAGATATTATAAGAGATATTGATAGTGTGAAAGGAGAATTTATAATTGTAATAGAACCTAATGCAACTAAAAAAGAAAGTAATGATGATATAAAAACAATAGAAGACTTATATAAATTGTATAAATTACAAGGATTAGAAAAGAAAGAAATTATAAAAAAAATAGCAAAAGATAAAAATGTAGCAAAAAATGAAATATATCAATATTTTATAGAAAAAAAGCTCCCATAAAAACGGAAGCTTTATTCTTTTGGACTTAAATCAGATAATTGTTTTGCACATTTACTGCAAATTAATTTATCTTTATAATCAATTAACTTTTTTGTGTTTCCACAAAAGATACAACTTTGTTCATATTTCTTTAAGATAATTGAAGAACCATCTACATAAATTTCAATTGGATCTTTTTCAGAAATATTAAATTTATTTCTTAATTCGATAGGAATAACAACTCTACCTAATTCATCTACTCTTCTAACTATTCCTGTTGACTTCATTATATACCCTCCTTAAAACTACATTTTTCGACAAATTTTTATATTAATATTATATCATATGCCTGTAAAAAAGGCAATAAAAAAGAATGATTTTTTACTTTTTCTGGAATTAAATGGAAAAAGCATTTAAATATCAACAGATATTTAAAAATCAAAATAGAATATTTATATGAACGCTAGAATAATATTTATAAAGCGAAAGGATGAGAAAAGGTATGTTGAATATTATATGGCCTGTATTTATAATTATTTCATTTGGATATGCTATAGTGGTAGGAAATTTAGAAAATGTAAACAAATCAATATTTGATTCCGCAGAAAGTGCAGTTGAATTGTCAATTGCATTTTTAGGAACAATGTGTTTATGGAATGGATTAATGAAAATTGTACAGGAAACAACGTTAATTGATAAACTTACAAAATTATTAAATCCTGCTATGAGATTTTTATTTCCAGAATTAAAAAAAACAAGTAAAGCAAATAAAGAAATGTCAATGAATATTATTGCTAATATTTTAGGATTAGGAAATGCTGCTACACCATTAGGAATTAGAGCGATGAATGAATTACAAAAAGAGAATGATGATAAAAATATATTATCAAATTCTATGATTATGTTCATAGTATTAAATACAGCATCATTACAATTAATACCTACAACTGTTATTGCAATAAGAACATCTTTAGGATCAGAAAGACCTAGTGCAGTTATAGTTCCTATTTGGATAGCTACAATAGTAGCAGCAGTAACGGCTGTTGTTGTTACCAAAAATTTAATTAAGAAATTTTAATTTAAGGGGAGAAGATTTTTGAAGTTAATTAATTATATTTCAAATGCAGCAATTCCAATGGTAATATTAGTTATTATATTAGTAGGGGTTTCAGAAAAGAAAAAGGTATATGAATTATTTGTAGAAGGCGCAAAAGAAGGAACAAAAATAGTATTCAATATATTTCCTACTTTGTTGGGTTTATTTGTTGCAATTGGAGCATTAAGGAGTTCGGGGATATTAACAGTTATTATTAATTTTATGGGACCAGTTACAAATATATTAAAAATACCAAATGAAATAATGCCATTAGCACTATTAAGACCAATTTCAGGTAGTGCATCAATGGCCGTTGCAACAGATATAATGAGTAATTATGGAGTAGATAGTAAAATTCGGTTTGATTGCATCTACTATTATGGGGTCAACAGAAACAACTTTTTATACAATTGCAATATACACAAGTTGCGTAAAAATTAAGAAGATAAGATTTGTATTAATTGCGGCTTTAACTGCAGATTTTGTTGGAATGATAACATCTGTATTTCTTTGGAGAATTTTGTCGTGAAGTTTTTCTTGACTTTCTTGAAAAAAGAAGGTAATATGTAATTACAATTTTTTTCTAAGAAAGTCAAATATGTTTTTTAAATTCTTATTATTTTTTTCTATGTATTTTATCATTCAAAAAATTCTTGAAAAATATATATCTAAAATTTCATAAAGAAAAAAATTAAATAATATGTTATTAATTTTGTAGAGGAAAAGTTAAATTTACTCTTTCGTGCCCCCGAAATTTAAGATATTATAATTTTTTCCTCTACAATAAAAATATATAAATTACCTATGATAAGTTTCTCCATTTAATATTTTAAAAGATCTAAATAGTTGTTCTAATAAAAATACTCGAATTAATTGATGGGGAAAAGTCATTTTAGAAAAGCAAATTTTTTCATTACAAATATTTAATAAATTTTGACTAATTCCTAAAGTACCACCAATTATAAATGTAATATTACTTTTTATGTTTAAGCTAATGTTATTTAAATGGTTTGCAAAATCTTCTGAAGAATATTGTTTACCATTTAAATCTAAGCAAATAATATAGCTATCTTTAGGAATACTAGATATTATTGCTTTTGATTCTTTATCTTTTATTGAATAAGAAATTTTATCATTTAATTTTAAAGGGACTTTTTCATCAGGGAGTTCTTGTATTTTTAAAACGCAATACTTAGATAAACGTTTACTATATTCATTTATTGCATCCCTAAAAAAAGTTTCTTTAACTTTTCCTATACATAAAATATTGATATGTAACATTTTGTATCTCCTATGTTAAGTCTATTAAATCAGTTGGAGTAAAACGTTTTGCGACACTTAATTTAATAGAAGCTTCGTTATAATTATTTTCTAATAGAGTTTCAACAACAGTCTTATATGCAAGTTCAGGAAAGTTGTTTTCTTTACTAAGATGACCAAGCATTACTTGATTTAATCCAGTGCTTATAAGTGTACTAATAGTTTTACCTGACATATCATTTGATAAATGTCCGTTAGGACCAGAAATTCTCATTTTTAAGTGATATGGATATGGAGAGCATTTTAATATGTTAGTATCATAATTTGATTCTAATAATATAAAAGAACTATTTTCTAAATTTGTTAAAATCTCTGAATTCATGTGTCCAAGATCAGTTGCGATGCTTATTTTTTTGTTATTATGGCAAATATTAAAACCACAAGGATTAGCAGCATCATGAGGAATACTGAAAGGTTTTATTCGTAAATCTCCAATTTCAAAAGGTTCTTTTATTTTAAAAGTTTTTATGTTGTGAGTTTCTATTTTATCTCTTTGGGTTGGCATTGCATCCCAAGTTTCTGTATTTGCATATACTGGTATATTGAACTTTTTTGATATTGTGCCAAGACTTTTTACGTGGTCAATATGTTCATGAGTTATAATTATTGCATCAATTTTGTCAGCCGAAACATTAATTGAAGATAAACCTTCAACAATTTTTTTGCAACTTTCACCAGTATCTACCAAAACTTTTGTATTATCAGTTTCAACAAATAAGCTGTTACCAGTACTTCCACTATATAAACTACAAAATTTAAACATGTTTTTTCATCCTTTGCTTATTCTGTTACTCTTTTTATGTTTGCACCTAATTTTCTAAACTTCTCTTCAATATTTTCATATCCACGATCAATGTGGTGTAAATTGTATAATTCTGTTTCTCCATCAGCTATAATACCTGCAATAATAAGTGCAGCACCAGCTCTTAAATCTGTAGCATATACAGGAGCTGCAGAAAGTGATTTTACACCTTCGAAAACAGCTGATTTACCTTGAGGAGTTATTTTGGCTCCCATTTTATTTAATTCAGAAGTGTATTGAAATCTAGACTCCCAGATACTTTCGTTAATAATGCTTGTTCCGTTTGCAATAGATAAACATACTCCTGCTTGTGGTTGTAAATCTGTAGGAAAACCTGGATATGGTAAAGTTTTAATAGTAGCTTTATTAGGCCTTTTATTTGTCCAGACTCTTAGTTTATCTCCATTAGCATCAACATTAGCACCCATTTCTATAATTTTGGCAGTGATAGATTCTAAATGTTTGGTGATACAATTTCTTATTGTTATATCTCCTCTAGAAGCAACTGCTGCAAACATAAATGTTCCTGCTTCTATTTGATCTGGTACAATGCTGTAAGAAGAGTTTCCAACTAATTCTTTAACTCCATTAATTTTAATAACATCTGTACCAGCACCTCTTATGTCTGCACCCATTGTGTTTAAAAAGTTTGCTACATCTACTATGTGAGGTTCTTTTGCAGCATTATCTATAATTGTTGTACCTTCTGCAAGTACACTTGCTAACATTATATTGATTGTAGCTCCAACAGAAACAATATCCATGTAAATGGATGTTCCAGTTAATTTTTTTGCAGATGCAGATATTTTTCCTTTATTAACATCTACTACTGCACCAAGAGCTTCAAAGCCTTTTATATGTTGATCTATAGGCCTTGCTCCTAAATTACAACCACCAGGAAGACCAACTTCGGCACTTTTACATCTTCCAAGTAATGATCCTATTAAATAATAAGATGCTCTAAATTTACTTGTCATATCTAGAGGGGCTTTAGCACAACAAATATTTCTTGTGTCTATAGTAATTTCATTTGGACTTTTCCAATCTATTTTAGCTCCAAGTTTTTCTAATATTTCACATGATATTTTTACATCACTAATATTAGGTAAATTATCTATTGTACAAATACCATTTATTAATAAAGTAGCAGGAAGTATTGCTACAGCTGCATTTTTTGCTCCACTTATTATTACATCACCCTTTAGACGAGTGTTTCCTTTTATTATTAACTTTTCCAAAGTCATAACCCCCAAAAATCCAATTTATAATATTAATTCTTATAATTTATAACATAAAAGCAATTGTTTTACAACATAATTTTTGCAATTTATTAACAATATAAGTAAAAATTATATTATTATAATAAAAAAATAAAATCAAGAAGTTTCTTGATTTTTATTTTTAATTTTGTGCAGTTTTTATTTTTACATTTTGAAATAATTCTACTAATTTAAATTTAAACTTTATATCACTTGTTTTGTTATCACTTATTAAAATATATTCTTCTTCAGACGGAAGTGCTGTTTCTAAGTTTTCTTTAGATTCATCAGGAACGATGCCAGAAGTCATATCTACAAAACATAATGGTGGAAACATAACACACCACCAGTTTTGACCTTCTGCTTTTCCAATTTCAACTCTTAGAGCATCATAATTTCCGGCAGGAAAAGAAATGTCACCATATTTTTTCGTAGGAAAATCAAAATTTCCAATTTTAACATTAACGTCATAAGAATAACCACTATCGAGTATTGTTTGTTTAGCTATATTATAAAAATCAAGTTGATGATCTTTTGCAAGTTTAATTGCTTCAGTTTTTGATTTAGTATTAATACATAAAGTATTCATATAAGCAACTAAATTGTCACGAACTTTATATTTTAAATTTTGATCCTCAATAGTATCACTATTTGCTAAAACATGTAATCTAAATACATTCTCCGATAGATCTTTTGAAACAGTATTAGCATAAGAAAAAGCAGATAGTAATGTATATAAAAATAGTAAAGAAATAATTACAGCAATGTGTTTTAAATTATTTTTTAGATTTTTTTTCATATTAATCCTCCAATTCAAAAAATATTAACTTAATAAAATTATTAACTATTTTTATAAAAATATACATTAGAGGAAAAAATGCTGAATGTCGAATTATATCGTACGAATTGTTTGTAATATTATTGACATATAAATGTAAAAATGGTAATATTTACCATATAATATAAAGCTAGGAGGCTTAAATTATGGTATATACAAACGATAACATTAAAAAAATTTGTAATTTTTATGTAAGTGATTGGCATTTAGCAGTAATGTTACTACCTTATATAAATAAAGAGATAAACAAAGGAACAAAAATTACTACTGTTTTTCAAAATAACATGAAAAATAATATAGAAACATTAGTGAGGAAACTTAATTTAAAAAATGAAAAAGAAATATTACAAATAGACTGGAATACTAAAAATAATTCTATATTAGAAAGGTATGTAAAAGAAAACTTAAGTAGTGGAGAAGAGAATTTATTTATAATAAATGGAGATAAAGAATATGTAGAAAAGTCAAATGAGAAAGTAATAGAATATATAGGTAAAAATAAAACAAAAAAGAATTTTATAAAAATAGTTGACTGTTATGAAGTTGAACAAAATGAAGAAAAAATGTATAATATTATAAAAATGCATGATTGCGTGTTAAATACTTCAGGTGAACACAATATAGAAAAGATAATATAAAAAAATGTTCATTTATATACTTTTATTTATAAAATTATTTGACTTATAATAAATCTTATTATAATATAAAGAAACAAATTATATTGTTTTTATCATAGCAATTGAAGGGAGTATGTATATGAATGATGATTTTTTAAAGGCAAAAGATATTTTAAAAAAATATAATCAAGAGCATGTATTAAATTTTTATGATAAATTATCTGAAGAAAATAAGAAAAAACTAGTAAACCAAATACTAAGTATTGATTTTGAACAGATAAATAAATTATACGAAAATACAAAACATGAAATTCAATTTGGAGATGCTAAAATAGAACCAATTGATTATTTAGAAAAAGAAAAAATTAATAGTACAGATTTTGAAAAATATAATGAAATAGGAACAGATATAATAAAGCAAGGAAAACTTGCTGTTGTTACTATGGCAGGAGGACAAGGAACTAGACTTGGACATAAAGGTCCAAAAGGAACATATGATTTAGGACTTGAATCTCATAAATCTATATTTGAAATTTTATGTGATACATTAAAATTAGCAAAAAATAATTATGGTACATATATACAATGGTATATAATGACAAGTGAAGAAAACAATAAACAAACCGAAGAGTTTTTTGAAAAAAATAATTATTTTGGATATGATAAAGATAAAATAATGTTTTTTAAACAAGGACAATTGCCAATGTGTGATACTAAAGGAAAGTTAATACTAGATGAGCAAGGTCTTATTAAAGAAGCTGCAGATGGTCATGGAGGAGTTTTTGAGTCTATGAGGAAAGATGCAGTTATAGAAGATATGAAACAAAAAAATATAGAATGGGCATTTATTGGAGGAGTAGATAATGTTTTAGTAAAAATGGTGGATCCAGTACTAATAGGAATATCTATTTCAAATAATGTTCCTGCAGCAGGAAAAAGCGTTGTAAAAGCAGGTCCAAAAGAAAGAGTTGGTGTTTTTTGTAAAAGAAATGGAAAACCAAGTGTTGTAGAATATACAGAAATTACAGATGAAATGGCAGAAGCTAAAAATGAAAGTGGAGATTTAGTGTTTGGAGAATCTCATATACTATGTAATTTGTTTAGTGTAAAAGCAATAGATGATATTAGTAAAAAGAAATTACCTTATCATAGCGCTTTTAAAAAAGCAAAGTATATTGATGAAAATGGAAAATTAATTGTTCCAGAGAAACCAAATGCATACAAATTTGAAGCGTTTTTATTTGATGCTTTTGAATCTTTAAATGATATGGCAATCATGAGAGTAAAAAGGGAAGAGGAATTTGCACCTGTAAAAAATGCAGAGGGTGTAGATAGTCCTGAAACAGCAAGAAAATTATATAAAAATTTTCACAAAATATAGTTAATTATAAAGCTTCTTATTTGAAAAATAGGGAGCTTTGCGTTTTTTATACAGAATAGTATAATATAAATACTGTACATTAATAGTATAGTAATATATAATAAAATCTGAAAAAGTAAAAATAGTATAAAATTAAATTGTAAACAGATATGAAAAATAATGTTTTTAAGAAAGGAAGATGCAGAAGATGGATTATTTAAAAAAATATGAAGAGTGGTGTAATAGTAATATTTTTGATGAGAAAACAAAAAAAGAATTATCAGAGATAAAAAAGGATAATAATGAAATAAAGGATAGATTTTATAAAGATCTAGAATTTGGTACGGCTGGATTAAGAGGAATAATTGGCGCAGGAACAAATCGTATGAATAAGTATACAGTAACAAAAGCAACACAGGGATTAGCAAATTATATTAAAAAGGAGCATGCGGAAGAAAAGGGTGTTGCAATAGCTTTTGATTCTAGAAGAATGTCTCCAGAATTTAGTGAAGAAGCAGCTTTATGCTTAAATGCCAACGGTATTAAAACATATAAATTTGATACATTAAGGCCAACACCAGAGCTTTCATTTGCTGTTAGAAAATTAGGATGTATAGCGGGAATAGTTGTTACTGCAAGTCATAATCCACCAGAGTATAATGGATACAAAGTATATTGGGAAGATGGAGCTCAAATAGTAAGTCCTAAAGATAAAGAGATAATAGCAGAAGTAAATAATGTGCAAAACTATGGGGAAATAAAAACAATATCAAAAGAAGAAGCTATAAAACAAGGTTTGTATAATGTAATAGGTGATGATATTGATACAGCATATATTAATGAATTAAAAAAATTAGTTATAAATAAAGATATAATAGAAAAGGTAGAAAAGAGTTTAAAGATAGTATATACACCATTACATGGAACAGGTAATTTACCAGTTCAAAGAATCCTAAAAGAATTAGGCTTTACTAATGTATATGTTGTTCCTGAACAAGAATTGCCAGATGGAGATTTTCCAACAGTAAGTTATCCAAATCCAGAAGATCCTAAGGCTTTTGAACTAGCTTTGAAATTAGCTAAAAAAGTTGATGCGGATATTGTACTTGCTACAGATCCTGATGCAGATAGATTAGGGGTATATGCAAAAGATACAAAAACAGGTGAATATAAGTGTTTTACAGGAAATATGTCCGGACTTTTAATCGGAGAATATGAATTATCTCAAAAAAAGGAAAAAGGAATATTACCTAAAAATGGAGCGATGATAAAAACAATAGTGTCTTCTAATATGGCGGATGCAGTTGCTAAAGAGTATAATGTTAAACTTATTGAAGTTCTAACAGGTTTTAAATATATAGGAGAACAAATAAAATTGTTCGAAAAAAATAAAAACTATGAATATTTATTTGGGTTTGAAGAAAGTTACGGTTGTTTAGTTGGTACACATGCAAGAGATAAAGATGCAATTGTCGCTGTAATGGCACTTTGTGAGGCTGCAGCATATTACAAATCAAAAGGAATAACTTTATGGGATCAAATGATAAATATGTATAAAAAATATGGATATTATAAGGAGGGATTAATATCTATTACAATGAAAGGAGCAGAGGGAGCAAGTAAAATACAAAAAATGCTAGAAGATATGAGAAAAAATCCACCAAAAGAACTTGCGGGACTTAAAGTTGTTTCTAGTATGGACTATAGTACAGGAAAGGGATATGATTATGTAAAAGATGAAGAAACTAATACGAATCTACCAAAGTCAAATGTATTATATTATAACCTAGAAGATTCTGCTTGGTGTTGTGTTAGACCATCAGGAACAGAACCAAAAATTAAGTTTTATGTAGGAGTAAAAGGAAATAGCATGGAAGATGCAGAAGTAAAGTTAAACAATTTAAGAGAAGAATTTAACAAATTATCAAAATAATAAAGAATCAAAAAGTAAAAATACTCATATAATACCAGTAGGTGATTATATGAGTATTTTAAAAAAGGGAGATAATGGACCTAAAGTAGAATTGCTTCAAAGTATATTAAAAAAATTAGAGATTTTTAAAGGAAATGTCGATGGTAATTTCGGAATAGAAACTGAAAAGGCAGTTGTAAAATTTCAAAAAATGTTTAAATTAAAAGAGGATGGGATAGTAGGGGAAAATACATTAAAAAAGCTATATCCGTATATAAATGGATACAAATATTATATTATAGAGTCAGGAGACACAGTTTATAATATAGCTAAAAAGTTTAATACAAATGTAAATTATATTATAGTAGCAAATCCAAATACGAATATGTATAATTTAAAAATTGGTGATACAGTTGTAGTGCCATTTGGAACTGTAGTTCAAACAGATATAAAATATACATATGAAATATTAAATATGGATATTTTAGCATTAAAAAAGATATATCCATTTTTAAAGTATGGAAATGTTGGTAAAAGTGTATTAAATAGAAATATTCCATATATTAAGATAGGAAAAGGAAAAAGAAAAGTTTTATATAATGCAGCAATACATGCAAATGAATGGATAACATCAGTATTATTGATGAAGTTTATAGAAAACTTTTGTAAAGCATATGTTATGGATAGGTATATTTTTGGATATAGAGCACAAAATTTGTTCGAAGATTGTTCATTATATATAATTCCGATGATGAATCCAGATGGAGTAGATATTGTGACAGAAAATTTAGATAAAAATACAGATATTTATAAGTCGATAAAATTTATTGTAAACCAATATCCAGAAATTCCATTTCCAAGTGGATGGAAGGCTAATATTAAAGGTGTGGATTTAAACTTGCAATTTCCAGCTAATTGGAAACAGGCACAAGAAATAAAATATTCAGAAGGATTTGTTACTCCTGCACCGAGGGATTATGTTGGTATTGCACCATTAACACAGCCTGAGTCTGTTGCTCTATATAATTTTACAAATGTTAATGATTTTAAACTTACAATTTCATATCATACACAAGGAAGTGTAATATATTGGAGGTACTTGAACTATATGCCAGAAAATTCTTTAAAAATAGCAAAAGAATTTTCTAGAGTATCTGGATATGAACTAGAGGAAACACCCTTTAGATCATCTTTCGCAGGCTATAGAGACTGGTTTATCCAAACTTTTAATAAGCCTGGTTATACTGTTGAGGCAGGAAAGGGAGAAAGTCCATTACCAATAAGTCAATTTGATACAATATATGCTGATAACGAGGGAATATTAGTTTTAGGGATGATATTATAGAATTAAATTAGAGAAGAAATATATAAAAAGAAGTATAAAGGTATGTATAAAAAATTTGGGGAAACAATAAAAGTATAGAAAAATTATATTATTAGTGATATAATCTGCATAGTAAATTTTGAAAGGAGAATACAATGGAAGAAGTTAATTTAGATGTAAAAAGATTACAAGAAAAATTATTTAATAAAAAAGAAAATGGATGGAAAAGAACAACAGAGGATCAAAAAAAAGAAATTTTTGAATATTGTGACAAATATACCAAGTTTTTAAACAATGGAAAAACAGAAAGAGAAATTGTAGCAGAGGCAAAAAAGACTGCAGATGAACAAGGTTTTAAAGATATATATGAATATGAAACATTAAAACCAGGAGATAAAGTTTATTATATTAATCATGATAAAAGTATGTATCTTGCAGTAATTGGAGAAGAAAGTATAGAAAATGGTATTAATATAATAGGAGCTCATGGAGATTCACCAAGATTAGATTTAAAACCCAACCCTTTGTATGAAGATAATGGATTTGCATATTTTAAAACACATTATTATGGTGGGATAAAAAAATATCAATGGACTACAATTCCTTTAGCAATACATGGTGTAATTGTTAAAACAAATGGAGAGAAAATAAGAATTTGTATAGGTGAAAAAGATGAAGATCCTATATTTACAATTACAGATTTATTGCCACATCTTGCACAAGAACAAATGGAGAAAAAATTAAAAGAAGGAATAGAAGGAGAAAATTTAAATTTATTAATAGGTAGTATACCTTTTGATTCTGACGAAATTAAAGAAAAAGTAAAATTAAATATTTTAAACATTTTGTATAAAAAATATGGAATAACTGAAGAGGATTTCCTAAGTTCTGAAATAGAATTGGTTCCAGCATTTAAAGCAAGAAGTATGGGATTTGATGGAAGTTTAGTTGCCGCATATGGCCAAGATGATAAAATATGTGTATTTACATCTTTAACAGCTTTAATGGAAATAGAAAATCCAAAAAAGACAGCTGTTTGCATAATATCAGATAAAGAGGAAATTGGAAGTATGGGAAATACAGGAATGGAATCACATGTATTTGACACTTTCATTTCTGAAATTTTAAATAAATTGAATTGTAATAGACCAAATTTATTAGAAAAAGTTTTTTGCAATTCTAAAATGTTATCAGCAGATGTTGATGCTGGTTTAGATCCTATTTATTCTTATGTATCTGAGAAGAATAATGCTTCTTATTTAGGTAGAGGAGTAGGTATTAGTAAATATACAGGAGCAAGAGGAAAATCTGGAGGCTCAGATGCAAATGCAGAATTTGTAGCATATGTAAGAAATGTATTTGAAAAAAATGATATAAGATATCAAATTGCTGAACTTGGAAAAGTAGATGTGGGTGGTGGAGGAACCATTGCATATATATTAGCTAATAAAGGTGTTGATGTAATTGATTGTGGTGTACCAGTATTATCTATGCATGCGCCATATGAAGTTACAAGTAAATTTGATGTATATGAAGCATTTAAAGCATATAAGGCTTTTTGGAGAGAATAATATTGGAATATAAGTATCAAAAGAGTTCAAATTTAGTTTGAACTCTTTTTTGTTAATGGGTAAGTTTAATAGAACTAATAAACAGTAAAAAGAAAAAAGATAAAAGAATAAATTCTTTTATCTTTTTTGGTGAGCCAGGAGGGATTCGAACCCCCGACCCCAGGCTTAGAAGGCCTGTGCTCTATCCAACTGAGCTACTGACCCATAACATAAATTATAATAACACACTTTATTTATATTGTCAAGAAAAAATATAAACTTATTAAATAAATTTTGTATTAAAAATATAATAAGTAAAAAATGAAAGTACCTCACAAAAAATAAAATAATGTATAAATTTATGAGGTTATTTTTAAATTGGTAAAATAATTCTAGGTTTCTTTTTATTAGGCTTATAAAGAGTTATCTTACTTCCAACAGTTTGAACTAATATACTATTTGTAGAAATTGCAATTTCTTCTCCGATTTCTCTTGCTTTTGCAGGAGCTGTTTCTAAAACAGAAATTTTAATTAATTCTCTAGCTTCTAAAGCATCATTTAATTGAATAATTAAATTTTTAGAAATACCACTTTTACCAACTTGGAAAATTGGTTCTAAAGTATTGGCTAATCCTCTTAAGTAAGCTCTTTGTTTACTTGTCATTTTATTTACACTCGCTTTCATAAAATTTTATAAATAATATTTTACTCTAGATTGCTACTAAAATCAAGAGAAAAATCCAAGAAATCCAAAAATTAAAAAAAGTATTCCAGAGATCTTTTTCATATTCTTTTCAGAAATTTTGTTATTTAAAAATTTTCCTAGAAAGATTGCTAAGAAATCACTTACCACCATTCCTAGTACAGCACCAAAAATTAATAAAAGCTTATAGCTAGAATACTTTACTCCAAGTCCAATAGAAGCTAAAAAAGTTTTATCACCAAATTCTCCAATAGCAATAACAGTACCAATAATTAAAGAATAGTTGATTGGAAGTTTAGTTAATTTTTTTAACAAAGTCTTATTTTGAGTAGAATCAGTATTATCATCTTTAGATAAAAGTGTAATTATTCCAAGCAGAATAAAAGAAGAGTAAGTTATTAGTTCTAAAATATTATGAATATTGTTATTTTCTAAATTCCCAAGAACACTGCCAAAAAGAATAGCAACTCCATGACTAAAGAAAGAACCAAGAGCGACACCAAGTAGAATAGTACTTGCTTTGTGTTTTGATGTGAAAGATAAAACTAATAATTGAGTTTTGTCACCTAATTCAGATAAAAATATCATCAAAAAAGAAATTATTATAGGATATAAATAATTCATAAAATCACCCTTCCATTTTGTTATTAAAATATATTCTGAAATGTGAATTCTATGTGAAAAAAAACGATAAAATATTGAAAGATTTATTATATAATGGTAATATCTTACATAGAAACATAGAGAAAAAACTATTGATAGGAGGAGTTTATTTTGATACAGGTAAAAGATGTTACTAAAAAATACGGTAATTTTATTGCTGTAAAAAATTTAAATTTTGAAATTAAACATGGAGAAGTAATAGGACTTTTAGGACCTAATGGTGCAGGAAAAAGTACAACGATGAATATGTTAACAGGATTTATTGAACCATCAGAAGGAAGTATTATTATTAATGGAAAGGATATTGTAAAAAAAGCACGCGAAGCCAAGAAAAATATAGGGTATATGCCAGAAAATGTTCCTTTATATTTAGATTTAACTGTTAGAGAATTTGTAACTTATATGGCAGAATTGAAATTAGTACAAAGAAAAGAAAGAAAAAAACAAGTAGAAGAAATTATAAAGGCAACAGGTCTTGAGGATGTAAAAAATAAACTTATAAGAAATCTTTCAAGAGGATATAAACAAAGAGTTAGTATGGCAGGAGCTTTGGTAGGAAAGCCCGAAATATTAATATTAGATGAACCAACTGTTGGTCTAGATCCAAAGCAGATTATAGAAATAAGAGAATTGATAAAATCACTTGGAAAAGATCATACAGTAATAATTAGTTCACATATATTATCAGAAATAAGTCAAATATGTGAAAAAGTAATAATAATAAATAAAGGTGAAATTGTAGCAATAGATACACCAGAAAATTTAGAAAAATTGGTAAATGAAAATAATAGTATAATAGTAACGGTAGAAGACAAGGAAAATAAAATGCCAGAACTATCAGAAAAAGTAGAAGAAATATCTAAAGTAGAGTTAGTGAAAGATAATGAAGATGGAACAAAACAATATGTTGTATTCCCAAAAGATGATATAGACTTAAGAAAAACTTTATTTGATGTATTACCAAAAGAGAATATTACAATATTTGAACTTAGAAAATCAGAAGCTACTTTAGAAGAAGCTTTTATTAAATTAATTAATAAAAATGAAAAAGGAGGAAAAGAAAATGTGGACAATAATTAAAAAAGAAGTAAAGAGCTACTTTTTATCTCCGATAGCATATATATTTATAGGTCTGTTCTTGTTTATGAATAGTATTTTCTTTTATCTAGATGTATATGCAATAGGACGTGTTAATTTTGAGTATATGTTTGGTTCTCTTGCTACTGTATTAACTTTTGTGGTTCCAATATTAACTATGAGAATGTTTGCAGAAGAACGTAAGAATGGAACTGAACAAATTTTATATACATCTCCTAGAAGTATAACTTCAATAGTTTTGGGAAAATTTTTAGCGGCTACAATAATAATGGTTATATGTGAAGTTTTTACATTAATGTATTTAGGAATACTAAAGTATTTTGGACAGCCACATATAAGTACAGCTTTAGTGACACTTTTAGGATTTTTACTTCTATCTATGGCATATATAGCTTTTGGAATGTTTGCATCAAGCATAACAGAAAATCAAATTATAGCAGGAGTTATTACTATAGCAGGAGTATTAGTAATTTGGTTTATGCCAAGTTTTTATAGCTCTTTATCAAACTTTTCATTAATAAATGTATTTTCAAATACATTTCCTCAAGGAATAATGACATGGCCAGCACTAACATTATTTATATCATTTACGATGATGTTTATAATTTTAACAATTATAGTGATACAAAGAAGAAAAAGTGTTAAGTAGGGAGGAAATAAAATTGAAAAAAATTATTAATGTTATAAAGCAAAAATGGTTAAAAGATACAGTTTTGACAACAGTTTTGGTGGCTGTAATAATTGCTATCTTTATAGCTGGAAATATATATATAAATAAAATAAATACAAATCCGATTGATTTTACTAAAGAAAAATTATACACATTATCTGATGAATCTATAAATCAAGTAAAAGATATAGATCAAGATGTACATATTTATTTTTTTGGTTATGAAGAAGATAATAAAACAGTCTCACTTGCAAAACAGTATGAAAACGCTAATAAAAAGATAAAAGCAGAAGCAATAGATATAAATAGTAGAAAAGATTTAGCTGAAAAATATGGAATCGATAGCAATGAGTCTATTGGAATAATTGTAGAAGGTCCAACAAGATATAAAGTTTTAACACAAAATGATTTTTATACATATGATACAACAACATATGAAACTATAGATATTTCAGAACAAAAACTAACAAATGCTATTATAGATACAACAATTGCAAAAAAGCCACATGTATACTTTTTAACAGGACATGATGAATATGAAACAAGTAGTTATTTAGCAACGTTAAATGTTTATATTCAAAATGAAATAAATGAAGTATCTAATTTGGATTTATTACAAGCTGATGTACCTGCAGATTGTGATACTTTAGTAATACCAAATCCTACTAAAGATTTTGAAGAGGTAGAAACAAATAAGATATTAGATTATATAAATAAAGGCGGAAAAATAATTTGGCTTGGAGAAGCTAAAATAGAAGATACTAATACTCCAAATATAAATAAAGTTTTAGAACAATTTGGACTTAGTTTTTCTAAAGGAATCATTATGGAAGAAGATTCTAGTAAAATGATTCTTGAAAGTCCAGAATTAATATTAACTAATATTACATATCATGATATTACAAAGGATTTAAGCAATGTGGTAGTTGCAAGTGCAGGAAGAATAAATATAGAAAGTGATGAAAAATTAAATGAATTAAATGTTACTGTAAATAAATTGTTATCAACAAGTGAAAAATCTTTTTATAGAGAAGATTTTTCGATACAAAAAACAAGCAAAACGGATACAGATGAAGGTGGTCCATTTACAGTTGGAGCAGAATTTGTTAAAAAAATAAATGACAATACAGAATCAAAGTTAATTGCTTTTTCAAATTGTGATTTTGTTACAGACATGGGAATAAAAAGTGGAAATACACAACTTAAATTAATTAACTTATATGATAATAAAGATTTAATATTAAATTCTATTGCATATTTAACAGATAGAGGAGATACAATAAGAATAAGAAAAGATACTGGATATGTTACATATACAGCAACACAAAAGCAAGATAATATAGTTAGATTAATAATATTTGTTGTTCCTCTAATAATTATTATATTTGGAATTGTAATTTGGCAAATAAGAAGAAGAAAAAAATAGAAGAATATAGAATATAAAGAGAACTTCCTCATAAATTTTATGAGGAGGTTTTTTTATGAAAAATATACTTAAAGTAATTTTTGTGATAATAGGGACTATAATTGGTGCTGGCTTTGCCTCACGGAAAGGAAATATATATTTTCTTTTCGAAATACGGATTGTATGGAATTATAGGAATATTACTCTCAGGAACTATTTTAGGAATTTTGACAAGTAAAGTTTTAAAGATTATTGGTGAAGAACAAGAAGTAAATACATATAATGAATTTTTATTTTACATATTTAATAATAAAAATAGTAAACTAGTAGTTATACTAAATTATATAATAAATACTTTTTTATTAATCACATTCTATATAATGGTATCAGGATTTACAGCATATTTTAAACAAGAATATAATATTCCAAACTATATGACGGGAATTATTTTAGCAATATTATGTTATGTAGCACTTAATAATAATATAGATGAAGTTGTAAAAATATCTGCGATACTTGTGCCAGTAATAATATTATTTATTATTAGCTTTGGATTATTTGATATTTCAAATGGAATTAATCAAGTATTAGAAATGAATTTTATAGCAAATAATTTTATAAGAGGAATGTGGAATGGCATAATATATTCCAGCTATAATAGTATAATACTAATTCCAGTACTAGTTACACTAAAAAAATATGTTAATAAAAAAATTTTTTATAGTATAGGTGTAATTACATCACTTGTGGTTATTGTTTTAAGTTTATTTATATATATAATTTTGTTAAAATCTAATATAGATATAATTGAATTTGATTTACCAATAATTTATATAGTAAAGCAGTATGGAAGTGTATTTAAATACTTATATGGAGTGGTAATTGTTATATCAATATTTACTTCTATTATATCAGCAGGGTATAGTTTTTTAAAAAATTCCATAAAAAATAAAAAAAATTATTCTAAATTATTAAAGGTAATGTGTATATCTTCAATATTTATAACTAATATTGGATTTTCAAACTTAGTAAATACTTTGTATCCAATTTTTGGAATATTAGGAATCGTTCAAATATATTATATCTTAAAAATAAAAATATAAATAATTCTAATAAATATATTGAAAAAAAGTTGTAAAACTGGTATAAAAGTAATGAGAATAATAGCAAAAGAGGAATGGTATGAAATTAGTTGAAATAAAAGAAGATATTGAATCTGAAAATAAAACTTTAAACAAAAAAAAGGTTATATTCAGCATAATAATTCTGATAATAATTATTGTATTGGTAATAGTTTCTTCATTATATATAACTAATACAAGTTTTAGAGAAACAATGGATAAATATGTATTTAGAAAAAGTATTACTCAAAATAATTTAGATTATATAGAAATTGATACAGAAAATAGTCCAAATATATTTGCTTATGATAAATATATTGTGACTTTGGAAAAAAACACACTAACACAATATAGTCAATCAGGGAAAAAAGAAGGCTCTTTAGAAATACAAGTTAGTGATCCTATATTTGATGCAGAAGGAAAATATCTAGTTGTAGCAGAAAAAAACAAACAGAAAATATATCTTATTTATAATGACAATATTGTATGGGAAAAAGATATAGAAGGTAATATTTCAAAAATAAATGTTAATAAAAATGGATATACAAGTGTAATTATATCAGGTACTACTTATAAATCAGTAATAGCGGTATATGATAAAGAAGGAAAAGAACTATTTAAAACATATTTATCTAGTACAGTAGCAGTAGATTCTTCTATATCGGAAGATAATAAATATATGAGCTTTGGTGAAGTAAATACATCGGGGACTCTTATACAGTCTTCAATAAAGACAGTGTCTATAGAAAAAGCTAAGCAAACTCCATCAGATTCCATAATAAATACATATGATGCAGAACAAAATGATTTGCTTATAAATATACAATATCAAGATAAAAACCGACTAATATGTATGTATAATAGTTCAATTCATATTATAAAAGATGGAAAGGATGAAGTACTAGTAAGTCTTAATGAGAAAGATAACAATATTACTTTTTCAGATATTGAATTAAGTAGTAATGCATATAGAATTATAGAAAAATCAGCAGGATTATTTAAATCTAATTCTACTGTAGAAATATATAATACAACAAGCAAAAAACAAAATATATATAACTTTAATGGAGTAGCCAAAAAAGTATATTCATATGGAAACATAATAGCAATTGATTTAGGCTCAGAAGTACTTTTTATTAATATGAATGGATGGCTAATAAAGAAATATAATTCAGCACAGGATATAAAAAATATTGTTTTAACAGATAATCTAGCAGGAATAGTGTATAGAGATAAAATAGAATTTATTAGTTTATAAGAAAGGAGAGTTTTATGGGATTAATTATAGATGCAATTATTGTATTAATCATTATAATATCAAGTTTTCTGGGATATAAAAAAGGTTTAACAAAAAGTTTTCTAAAAATATTTACATTTATAATAGCTCTTGTTATTTCATTTGTGTTATTTAAACCAATATCTAATATAATAATAAATAATACAGATATAGATGAGAACTTACAAAAAGCAATAGAAGAAAAATTTAATCAAAGTGAAGAAAATAAGCAGGTAGAACAAAAAAATGATGAAAACTCTGAAAAAAATGATATGCCAACTATATTTAATAATTTTATAAGTGAAAAAATAAATGATGCAACTGCTGAAGCAAAAGACGTTATTGTTAAAGAAGCATCTAAACAAATAGCAATAACAATTATTAATGTTGGAGTTGTTATTTTAGTGTATATAATAAGTCAAATAGTACTTATTTTTATAAAAGGAATAACTGATTTGGTTACTAAGTTACCAGTTATAAAACAATGTGATAAATTAGGTGGAGTTATATATGGTTTATTAAGAGCAGCTATAATATTAATTATAATTTTTACTATTATAAGTTTAATAGCGCCTATTATAAATAGTACAGTCTTATTAGATATGATAAATGATTCAATAATAGGAAGCAAGCTGTATAATAATAATATAATATTTAATATTATTTTTTAAAAAATAGTTAGAAATATTGATATTTGTATACTTATTTGTTATACTGACATAAAGATTTAATTACAGGAGTGAGAATTTTGAAAAATAAAAATAAAACAAAAGAAGAAAAGGTAAAAAATGGAATAAAGCCAAAAGGAAAAAAGAAGAAAATAATAATAACAATTTTAATAATAATATTAGTTTTATTAATATTAGCAGGATCTTTATTTGGATATAGAGTCTATAGAAATGGTGGAGGATTGCAAGGTGTTCTAGCTACAATAGTTGGACATGATGAAAATACATTAAAAAATTTGCCAAAAGTGTATTGCTTAGTAACAGGGCAGAGTCAAAACTTAACAGATACGATTATGTTATGCTCATATGATCCTAAAACTCAGGAGGCATCGATATTATCTATACCGAGAGATACATTTGTAGGTAAAAATAAAAAAAGTGCGACGGCATTTGATAAAATAAATGCTTTATACCAATCAAGTCCAGAAAAAACAGTACAAGCAGTTAGCAAATTAACGGGAATTGATATTAAATATTATTTGAATATAGATACAGAAGCTTTAAAGGAATTGGTAGATAGTATTGGAGGAGTATATTTTGATGTACCAATTGATATGGATTATGATGATCCAACGCAAAATTTACATATTCATATGAAAAAGGGATATCAGCTATTAGATGGAGATAAAGCAGAGCAGGTATTAAGATTTAGACATAATAATAATGGAACTAGTTATCCAACGGAATATGGTGATAATGATTTAGGAAGAATGAGAACACAAAGAGATTTTATACAAGCAGTAGTAAAAAAGATGGCTACACCATCTACACTAACAAAAATAAATGACTTTATAAAAATTGCTAATAAAAATGTTACAACAAATTTAGATTTATCATTAGCCAAAGATTATGCACCTTATGCAGTTGAATTTAAATCAGAAAATTTGAAAACTGGAGTATTACCAGGAACGCCAGAGCTATGTAATGGTGTTTGGATATATACTCATAATGCAACAGAAACAAAACAAGTTGTTAAAGAGTTATTTGGAAATGAAGAAGAAAGTGATACAAATAATACAAACCAAAATACAACCAATACAACAGGAAATACGAATACAACCAATAGCGGAAAGATTACAACAAAAATAACAGAAGCGCAAAAAAAAGAAAATGCTAAAATAAAAATAGAGATATTAAATGGAACATCAGAAAGTACAAAATTGAATAAATTAAAATCAGAATTAAAAGAATATGGTTATGATGTAACAAAGACTGGAATTACAACCAATACTTCTAAAACAGCAATTATAAATAGAACAGGAAAATCTAGTGCAACGATGAAAGCCTTAAAAGATATTTTAGGAGAAATTGGAGTTAGCTCAGAAGGTAGTAACAATTCGAATGTTGATATAACAATAATAATAGGAAAAGATTATAATAAATAAAAATAGGGGGCACTTAAAAAATAAAAAGTGCCCCATTTTTATTTGTAAAACTTCATAAAAACATCATTTTTTTTTCTATGTTTTCTAAATTTTATTAAAGTTATAAATATAAAAAATAGTAATATAATTAGTAAAATGCTAAATATTTGAGGTAATATATCTGAATCTAAAATATTATTTCCTGCTACAAGATTTGAAGTATATACTATGCCATCTATAGTATATGTTATTTTACCAACAACGGATCCTTTTAAAATTGGCGCTTGTATTTTATCATTTAGAGTTATTTCTGGCATAAGATCCGATATATTCTGAGTGGTTAATACTTTTATATCTTTTTCTGCTAGAATATCTAATGTTTGTGTAGTGTTATCAGATAAAGTTATTTCTAATTGTTTTAAGACTTGAGTCGAATCAAATACAGTTTTTTCTTTGTAATTATTGATTGCATAGTTAAACAAGGTGATACAATCACTTGCTCGTTCATTTTTTGTTTGAGTTGTTTTGTTGGCACCTAAAATAACAACTATAAAATTATAATTGTCTTTTTTGGCACTTGCAACAATACAATTTTTAGCTGAATCAGTATAGCCTGTTTTTATTCCAGTAGTATATTCGTAAGAGTAATTATCAGAAGATAATAATTCGTTTGTATTTTCAAATTTTCTATCTGTGCTACTGTAAATGTTTGTTGCAGGTAAAGTATAAGATGTTTTACATACGATCTTTCTAAAAGTTTCATTATTCATTGCATATTTTCCAATTAAAGATAAATCATATGCGGTAGTATATTGATTTTCGTTATGAACACCATTGGGATTAACAAAATTAGTATTTTTACAACCAAGTTCCTTTGCTTTTTTATTCATTAAATTTGAAAATTCACTAACACTTCCGGAAACGTGTTCAGCTAAAGCTATTGCAGCATCATTAGCAGAAGGAATTAAAAGTACATTTAATAAATTTTCTACAGTTAATATTTCTCCTGCTTGAATATCTGCTCTTGTATAAGTTTCAGGTACGGATTCTAAAGAAACTGCATTATCACTTACTGTAACTAATTCATCTAATTTGCAGTTTTCTAATGTAAGTATAGCAGTCATAATTTTTGTTGTACTTGCAGGATACATTTTCTTATATGCGTTTTTTTCATATAGTATTTTTCCTGAATCAGAGTCGATTAATATACAAGATGGAGAATATATATCTAAACTGTCATTATTAGCAAAGGAGGTATTTATAAAAATAAATAAAAAGATTGATATTAAAAAAAGTATAAATAAACATTTAATATTTAAATTCATATTAGACTCCTCATAATTATTATTAATAATATATATCAATTATATTACATTTTCAAGCTTTGTAAAGTGATTTTATAAACTATAAAAATGGAGGTACTTAATTTGGAATTTACGACTAAACAAAAAATAATAATCATTAGTATAATTATAGTATTAATTATAGTTGGAATATATGTATATAATATAAGATTTAGTGAAGATATAAATGAAAATACTAATGAAAATCAACTTAATACAAGTTTTGTAGAAAATATTTTAGAAAAAGATGATAAAAACAAAGAAATAATTGTACATATAACAGGAGCTGTGAAAAAAAATGGAATAGTAAAACTAAAAGACGGAGCAAGAATATATGATGCAATAGAAATGGCTGGAGGAAGTACAGATGATGCAGATTTATCTAAAATAAATTTAGCATATGTTTTAGAAGATGGACAAAAAGTATATATACCAAAAATAGGAGAGATAAATCAAGAAAATGCAGAAGAAGAGTATATAACATTTGAGTATGGAAATAATAAAAATATAATACAAGATTATAATAAAGGAGGAAATGAGAAGGTGAATATAAATACTGCAAACCAAACAGAATTAGAAACATTACCAGGAATAGGAACAGCAACTGCAGAAAAAATAATTGACTACAGAAATAAAAATGGAAAATTTAGCAGTATTGAAGATATACAAAATGTAAAAGGAATTGGAAATGCTAAATATGAAAATATAAAAGAAAGTATTTGTGTTAAATAAATGAAAAATTCAAATAAAGTGAACCCTTGATTTTTTAAAAAATAATTAGGGTCTACTTTATTTAATTAAAAGTAAAAGTTTGTTTCTATAAAAGTAGTAATAAATTTAATAAAAATAGCATAAAATATAAAAGAAAAAATATTTTTATATAATTCAACTAAATTATATAAAAGTATTGACAAATCAAATGCAATAGTTGTATAATAATTAAGTCAATACATCGCGGGGTGGAGCAGTTGGCAGCTCGTTGGGCTCATAACCCAAAGGTCGCAAGTTCGAGTCTTGCCCCCGCAACCAATTAGAAAACACTTAAGTTTTAAACTTAAGTGTTTTTTTTCGAAGAAAAAGTAATTATATATAGAGAGTGTAAAGAAAGTTCAAGTAAATATGTGAAAGGCATAATAACTGTGGAAATCTAATAAAAGCAGTGCATATAATGAAAAAATATATAAGCTTTAGTTAGATAACTAACAAAAAATAAAAATAGTTAAATTATTCACAGTAAAAAACATAATTTTTACAAAAAATGCAAAAAAATACAAAAAAATATAAAAATCTACTTTATTTTTATAAATAATATATGTATAATATAAAAAGACAAAAGAAGAAGGGAAGAAGTTTGAAGATGAATATACAATATATTAACAAAGAACCAAGCAAAATGGAGATATTCGAAATAATGGATTCAATTCAAGCAGAAATAGATGAACAATATGAAATGAATATATTCGAAGAAAATGAGAATATGATTACATCTGTTTGTGCATACCATTTTGATAGAATTGTTGGTATGGGAAGAATAGTACAAGAAGGAAATACGCTTTATATACAGGATATAATAGTAAAACCAGAATATAAAGGGGAAGAAATTGAAAACAATATAATTGTTGCATTATTTAAACAGATAAACGAATTAAAAAGGTTTAGTTCAAGCATTCAAAGATGTTTGGAAGTTGAAGAAAAAGAAGAAAATTTTTTTAATAGGTTTAGTTTCTTAACAAAAGAAAAACAAGAATTAGGAGCATAATATATAAATTCACACGGTCTTTAATGATATTTGGCACCATGTGAATTTTTTTCATAAAAGTAAAAGGGAGAAATTAAATGGACGAAGAAGTTTTAAAAAATGTAATGGAATTATTTACAAAAGTTTGTAAAAATGATGTAAATCCAATAAAGAGTTACAAGCAATATTTAGATGAGCTTACTAATGAAGACATAACTAATATTATAATCTTTTTTTCTACAATGATAAAAAATGAAAAAGATTTAGAAAAGATAAATAATATTTTAAATGAGAGTAAAGAAAATAAAGAATTAGAAATATTAAAGAATATAAAAAAAATAATAAATTTGGAAATGCAAGTGTTTTCAAAAAGTATACTGCAAGATATAGTTAATATTTTAAAAAATAATGGATATATAGAGTGTAAAATTGAAATGTTGCCATTTGAATTAAATACTTTAGTTGTTTTGAAATATTTTGGAACTATATTTGTAAATATAAAAGATGATATAATAAAAATACATATGCCAATAGAGATAATGAAGATTGTTAATGAAGAAATCAATCTAAAAGGTATAGATATGGTAAATAAAGAAAGAGAAGATGTAATAACTTTTATAGAAGGAATTTTAAATGCATATGGAATGATTTCTATAAAAGATGCTTATGTAATGTTTAAAAAATTATATAGATATATTATGTTCGAAAATTTTGAAAGATATATTTTCTTTACAGCAAATATAATGCATATGAACTTCAAAGCGGATGAAGAATTCTTATATAATATAAACTTGTTGGATGAGGAGATACCAGAGTTGGGAGAAATGCATTTGGATTTAGATTATTGTGAATATCAATTAAATGAAATAATTCTACTGGCAGATAACAAGTATTATATAAAATATATGCAGTATAAAGCATTAAAAGAATTTGTTGAAAGTAAATTGGATATTCCGATAGAAGTAATAAAAGAGGAAGTACTTGATTATTATATTATACTTGCACAAATGGATGTGGAAGATGCAGAGAGTTATATGGAAGATAAGTTATCAGATTTAGATATAAAAGAAAGATGTAAAAGACAATTAAAGGAGTATATTAGAGAGGTATATGATATATGTCCAAAATGGAAATTAAAGGGAAAAATAAAATATAAAAAAAGTGATAAGATAAGAATATTAAAATTTCCAGAAGTAAAAGATTAAATAAAAATATATAAAAAAATAAGAAAAAACTGTGGTAATAAAAAAGATTGATAAATACAATATCACAAGAGTTTTTTTCTTATTTTTTATTGTAATAGATTGAAAATTATGGTATAATAATTATGTAATTGAACAATAAATTAAAAGGAGATGATATAATATGATGAATAAAAGGAAGGCTATTCCTCTTTTGATTGTAGTTATATTATTAATAAATGTATTACTTTCAACAGTATATAAAGGGTTTATATCATATGCTGAAGATGCTGATGGAAGCTTTAATGTTGAAGTAGATAGTTCAGATATAAGTAATATAAAAATTAAAGCAGGAGGAAATTTTAGTTCGAAAATAACTAGTATAAAGTATACTGATGGCGGGAAAATAGAAAAAGATAAAGTTGTTGATTACTTTAATGATTCTAAAAATAATATTGTAGATATTACAAAGCAAAATCAAGGAGTTACTGAAAATGTTTTAGCTATAACAATAGAAAATGCTGTTCAAGGAAAAGAATATACAATTTTAGTTGTTTTTGAAGATGGAAGTGCATATATTGGATATGCATCTATAGGAAAAAGAGAAAGTGGAACATCTGAAATTTCATATAATTATTCTAGTCCAACTTTAACAATTAAAGTTGTAAATGATACTAATAATATTGTTTTAGTGAAAATAGCAAAGGCATCTGAGATTTTGCAAGATAGTGATTTTGAAACTAAAGGTGAAGAATTACCAATAACTGTATCTAAAAATGTGACAACAACATACACAATTAAAGAAGAATGTGCATATAAAATATATGCAAAAGATTCAGAAGGACATTATTCAATAAAAGAAACAAATAAATTAGCAATAACATCAAATAAAGAAATAAATATATATCATAAGAAAGATGATAATAATGCAATTATAATAAAAGCAAAAGATTCAGCACATAAAATAGTAAAGATGAAAGTTATGGTTTCTGAAGGAGAAGTTTCACTAGAAGAAATAAAAAATAGTGGAACAGATATAAAAATAACAGAAGGAACGGAAGTTAAAGGTGAATATACAATATCTGGGGAACATAAATACATAACAGTATATATTGAAGATGAATATGGGGCAAACCACAAATATGGTAAAACAATAAGTTCAATAGAAGAAGATATAGTAGTTGTTCCGGTAGATCCAGATCCAACACCAGATCCAACGCCAGATCCAACACCAGATCCAACACCAGACCCAACACCAGATCCAACGCCAGATCCAACACCAGACCCAACACCAGATCCAACACCAGATCCAACACCAGACCCAACACCAGACCCAACACCGGATCCAACGCCAGATCCAACACCAGATCCAACACCAGATCCAACACCGGATCCAACACCAGATCCAACACCAGATCCAGCGCCAGATCCAACACCAGATCCAACACCGGATCCAGCACCAAATCCGACACCGGATAATCCATCAAAAGGAGATAATGGAAATGAAATTATTGTACCTATGCCAGATAATAGTAATGTCAATGGAAATAGTGGAAATCAAATAAGTAATTCTGATAAATCAAATCAAAATGAAGAAAATAATTCATCAAAATCTGAAAATAATAATATTAATGATAGTGCTAATAATGGCACAGCTAATACAACTAACCAAGAAACAGAAAATAATGCTAATAATTTTGAAACAACAAATCCAACTAATATAAGTGAGGCACAGGATATTAATAGTAGTAATAATGATTCACTTCCAAAAACTGGAGTCGAAGATACAGGAATTATATTATCAATAATTGCATTTGCAGGAATTGCTTTTATATCATTAATAAAATTTATAAAAATAAAATAAGAAAGATAGGCTAAAAAATGAAGTGAACTTTAAAGTTCACTTCATAAAAAGCCTTTTTTTATTCTTTATAAATTTCTGCAAATTTTGTGTTATAGTAAGTTTTTGTATTGTTTTTTGTTACTATAATGTAATTAGAATATATTGAAACTTGGCTATCACTGTCAAAGTTCATAGATTTTCCTGTTAATAAATTGTAAACAGAAGTTTCTTCTGAATCTGAAAGAGTAGCTTTTACAAATGTGCTATAACTATATGAATCAACATTAGAAGATTTAAAACTAAATATAGTTTTTTTGTTTTTTAAGTTAATAACATTATAAGTATCATTTGTTTTGGCTAGAATTAATTCTTTTCTTGTTTTTGATTTTATATAGTTAAATGTTGGTGGTGATAAAAATTCTATATCATCATATTCACATGATAAAACTGTTTTATCTTTTTTCATGACCCCATGCTTATTATTTGAAGTAAAAGATTTATATCCTGTTAAACTTTCAATAGAATTTATTGAATCCTTTACAGGTTTTTCTGATAATGTGGTTTGTTTTTTTAAATCATAGTAAGAATATCTATCAGAATAGTCTTTTGAGCTATTATAAATTTGAAGAATTTTGTTTTCTATATCATAATAAGATAAGTCTATATTTTCATCTGTTTCATATGCGATCTTGTTTTTTGATACGCAAATTAATTTTTTATTATTTGAGTTAACATTCGAAATTGTAAAAATGTTATCATTATCAACTAAAATAGAATCTTCTGTAAAATCATATACAATTTTACCATTTTTTAAATTTATTATAGCATATTTTTTGTTATCTACATTAATTTTGGCATATTGTTCACCTAATCTTTCATCAGCTTCAGAAATTGTACATGAAAAGAATTCTTCAGAATCCTTAAACTTGTATGAATAGACTTTTTTTCCTTTGTTATTTATAATTCCACACTCAGTTGCTTTATGGTTTTTGTCATATTGTATAAAAGAAGAATATCCGTAACTTCTGTAAGTAATATCTGAATTATCATCAGATATTTGTTTTAGTTTTTCATTATATAATTTACTATCTGCAACGAATAGACCATATTCTGTAATATACTTTATAGATGATTTAGAAGATATTTTAGTATTACCTTTTTTATCAATTATACAATATTTATAAGAATTGTCTTCTTTCAATTCCACAATGGCATAATCACCATAAAATGGTTCTGCAGAGATATATTTTGCAGAAATTAGTTCTTTACCATTTGAAGATGAAATATATCCATATAAATTATTTTGTTTAACAGGAATAGGCTTATCGGGGTCGAAAGTTAAGCCTAAAGTTTTATCATCATTTCCACGTCCTAAAGTAAAAATTAAAGTAGTAATTACAAGTACTAGAATAAGTACTGATGCAATAATTACTGGCAATAACTTTTTTACTTTTTGTTTTAAATTTTCATCCATATATTTGTCTCCTCCTTCATATAAATTGTATATAAAGATATTATAAAAGTCAATTAAAAAATAAGATAATAAAAAGGATAAAAATAACAATAGATATTATAGTTAATATATTGACTTTTTTCAGTAAAAAATTATAAAATAATAAAAGGAGGTTATAATTCAAAGGATAAAGACAGACTAAAAGTTTATAATCTACATATTACAAATTTAAAAATATATATTGGAGAGCATAATGGACTTTTTATTAGGTTTTTTAGGAGCAATTTTAGGTATAATAGTTATAATAACAGTTTTAGTTTTAATGGTATATAGTTATATGAAAAAAATAATAGGAAAAAGTAAAACTAAAGAACTAATAAATTTAGCTAAAAATGCTAAAATGATTCAAAATGAAGAATATACAAGAGTAAAGAATGTAAATGGAATGACAAAATTGCTAGAGCCAGAAATAATAAGAGACTTTCCGGATTTTAATAGAGAATTGTTATTTTCAAAAGTAGAGTCAAATTTAATAAAAATATTTAATGCAATACAGTATAAAACAATAAGTAACATAAAGGATGATGACGAATTAAAACTTTTATACTTTAAAGTAGAAGATAATATAAAAAAACTAAAGTTAAATAATCAAACAATAAAATATGATAATATAAAATTTCATGAACATGCAATAAAGGAATATATAAAAAGTCAAGGTATGGCGACAATAACAACATCATCAACAGTAGAATATTATTATAAAAATACAGCAGAAAATAATGAAATGTCAAATTTAAAAAAACAGACAAGATATACTTGTAAATTTGTATATATATATGATGAAAACAAAATTGGAAATAATAGAAATAGTTTTTCAATTAGTTGTCCAAATTGTGGAGCTCCATTAATAGGAATTGGAAATTATGTTTGTGAATATTGTTCGTCACAAATAACACCAATTAACTTAAAAACATGGAAAATGTCTTCTTATAAAGAAGATTATAAATAAAATATAAATATTAGGAGGAAAAAATATGGGATTAATTAAAGCAGCAGTAGGTGCTATAGGAAGTACTTTAAAAGATCAATGGAAGGAAGCCATTAGATGTGAAGATTTGGGAAATGATATACTTATGATGAAAAAGACAAGTCAAACAGGAGTAATATCAAACAAAAGTACAGTTATTGTTGGACCAGGACAATGTGCTATTATATATGATAATGGTAGGGTAATAGATGCTACAGCAGAAGAAGGAGTATATACTTTTGATGATTCAAGTACACCTTCATTTTTTGCGGGGCAATTTGGTGAAGTATTTAAAGAAATGTGGCAAAGATTTACATACAATGGTGCTACAGCAAAACAACAAGCTGTCTTCTTCTTTAATATAAAAGAAATAATAAAAAATAATTTTGGAACACCAGCACCAATACCATTTCAAGATTGGTCACATCCAATACCAAATCAAATGACAGGTCAAATGATACCATTAAGAGTAGAAGTAAAATGTTTTGGAAAATATACTTTTAAAATTTCTAATCCAGCAGCATTCATGAATGAGATTGCAGGAACAGCAAATGTATATAGAAAAGCAGACCTTCTTGAACAAATGAGAGCAGAAGTTATAGCATCTTTTCAAAATGTGTTAAATGAGTTGGGAAATTCAGAACATAAAGTTCCTGTTTTAGAATTACCAAGTAGAACAGACGAAATAAAAAGAACAATGGATGAAAAGGTATTTGATGAACCACTTAGAAGAAGAGGAATTTCAATTATAGGATTTGCTGTAGAATCTGTTACATTAGATGAAGATTCTGAAAAGAAAATAGATAGTTATGAATTAAGTTCAAATTCATATATGCAACAGGGGACTTTGGTTGGAGCTTATTCAAATGCTGTTCAAGATGCAGCCAAAAATGCAAATGGAGCTGCAAATGGATTTATGGGAATAGGAATGATGAATATGGCATCAGGAAATGTAATGACAGGTGCTGTGACAGGACCTTGGCAAAATGCACAAAATGGTAATGCAAACAATCAAACAATAACTAAAGAACAAGCAGTAGACAAAAAAGATACTTGGGAATGTCCAAATTGTAAAAAAGAAGTGGAAGGAAACTTCTGCTCTACATGTGGAACAAAAAAACAAACAGAAAAATTTTGTCCTAATTGTGGAAAAAAAGTAAGTAATGATGCAAAATTTTGTACAGAATGTGGAACAAAATTATAATAAATAATATAAAAATAGTGTGACTTTTTAAGCAAAACAGGAAATAGTGTGATTTAAAGTCACACTATTTTTGTATTTATACGAATAATTAAAAGAAAAGGGAAAATAATAATATAAATTTAATAGGAGGATTTGTATTATGGAAATTATGATAAATGACTTGAATCAATTGCTTGCAGATTTAAATGTATTTTTTAGAAAAGTACAAAACTATCATTGGAATATTGAAGGAAAGAATTTTTTTGTATTTCATGAAAAATTAGAGGAATATTATAATATAATTTTTAAACAGATTGACGAATTAGCAGAGCATATACTAATTCTTGGAAATGAACCATTAGGAAGATTGAGTGATTATATGTCTGTAACAAAAATAAAAGAAGCAGAAAATAAAAAAGTAAAATCAGATGAGATCATTACTAATTTGATAACAGATTTTCAGACAATTCTAACAGATGCAATAAAAATAAAGATTAGAGCAGATGAATTAAAAAAATACGAGACATCAATTTTGATGGATGAATATATAAAAGAATATACAAAAATAATTTGGATGTTAAAACAAAGTTTATAAAAATGAAAAGGCAAAGAAAGTAAGTAATTATTACTATATTTCTTTGCTTTTTACATGAATAAATCTAAGAAAAAATAATATATATTAATGATAAATACATTAGTGGAGGATAATTTATGATAAAAATGATTGATTTACCATATCCAATGAATGCACTCGAACCATATTATACAATGGAAACATTAAAGTTACATTATGATATATTATATAAAGGATATGTGGAAAATTTTAATAAAACAGAAGAAAAGTTAAAAGAAGCTAGAGAGATAAATGAGTACTCTAATATAAAATGTTTAGAAAAAAATTTAAGCTTTTTTGGATCAGGCGTGATTTTACATGAAATGTTTTTTAAAAATTTAGGACCTGCAATTCCAACAAGCCCAAGCATAGAACTTATGGAACAAATAATAAGTGATTTTGGAAGTTTTGATAAATTTAAAAAACAATTTTCAGAAGCAGCAATTCAAGTGGAAGCATCTGGATGGTGTTTGCTAGTTTGGACTAATCGATTGAAAAGATTAAATGTTTTACAATGTGAAAAACATCAAAACTTAACACTTTGGGGGTGTAAACCGATTCTTGTAATAGATATGTGGGAACATTCGTATTATTTACAGTATAAAACAAAAAGACCAGAATATATAGATGCTTTTTGGAATATTTTAAACTGGAATATAGTTAATTCAAGATTTAAAAAAATAAAAAATAATAAATAATAAATAAACAAATAAACAAATAACAAGTTTCTTTCATAAAATAAAAGTAATAAAATTAAAGAAAGGAGCTTGTTACATTTTGAATAAAATATTTATTATTATTATATGCATAATAATTTGCTTTTTTACAATTATATATCCAACATTTGCAATTGAACCGATTGGAAATAAGATATATGAAGGAATAGATGTAAGTGCTTGGCAAGGGATAATAGATTACGAAAAAGTAAAAAGTGATGGGGTAGAAATAGTATATATTAAAGCAAGTGAGGGAAATGGATATGTAGATCCGTATTTTGAAAATAATTATCAAAAGGCTAAAAAAAGTGGACTATATGTGGGAGTATACCATTATTTAACTGCTAGAAATATAAAAGAAGCCGAAGTTCAAGCTCAATTTTTTGTGTCTGTAATAGGTGGAAAAAATATTGATTGTAAATTAGCTATGGATTTCGAAAGTTTTGAAGGTTTAGCTGAAGAAGAAGTAAATAAAATAGGAGTCGCTTTTTTGAACAAAGTAAAAGAGTTAAGTAAAAAAGATGTTATAATTTATAGCGATACATATAATGCTACAAATATATTTAAAGGAACAATAACGTCTTTTCCTTTATGGGTTGCTCAATATTATGTAAAAGAACCTAGTTATAATGGAAATTGGAATAATTGGGTTGGTTTTCAATATACAGACAAAGGAGTTGTTAGTGGAATTGTTGGTAATGTAGATAAAAATAGATTTACAAATAAAGTGTTTTTAGATGATACAAAAGAGATACCAGTTATAGAACCTCCAGAACCAGTAAAACAAGATACAAAAACAAAGCCAATAGTAATACAGTATGGAGATACTTTAAGCGAAATTGCAATAAAATATAATACTACAGTACAAAAATTAGTAGAAATTAACAATATAAAAAATCCAAATTTAATTTATGCAGGTGAAATTCTATTAGTTCCTATGAATAATAATGCGGAAATAGGAAGTGATATAATATATATAGTGAAAAAAGGAGATACGTTATGGAATATAGCAAAAGTATATGATACTACTGTAAGTCAGATAGTAAGAATAAATAACATAAAAAATCCAAACTATATATATGCAGGGCAAAGAATAATTATTCCTACTCAGTCACAGTTGATATATAATAAGAAAAATTATGTTTTATATAAAATAAGATATGGAGATACTTTATATAGCATATCCAGAAGATATAATACTTCAATAGCAAACATTGTTAGATTAAATAGAATACAAAATCCGAATTTGATATATGCAGGAGAAATAATAAAAATATAAACTAAATTAACAAAAATAAATTCAAGTATTGACAATATTAACCAACTTAGAGTATAATAATGTGCGTACGTAGGTAGGATTGCAAATATATAAATCCTCCTTAAATATACATCCCATATAAGGTGATATTCGGATATGCCGGAAGGAGGGGAATACTAATGTCAGAGGTAAAAGTTAATAATGGAAATATAGAAGATGCTCTAAAAAGGTTCAAAAGACAATGTGCCAGAAATGGAGTGTTACAAGAAGTTCGTAAAAGAGAACACTATGAAAAGCCTAGTGTAAAAAGAAAGAAAAAATCAGAGGCTGCAAGAAAAAGAAAATTCTAAAATAATAAATTTAGGCGTTTCCAATAGGAAATGTCTTTTTTTATATAATTAGTAAAATAAGAAAGGAAGAATTTTTATGATTAAAGAAGACTTATTAGAAGATTTAAAAAAAGCTATGAAAGAAAAAAATGAAATTAGAAAAAATACAGTACAAATGGTTAGAGCAGCAATACTACAAGTAGAAAAAGATAAAAATATAAAGTTGGACGATGAAAAAGTATTAGAAGTAATTGCTAAAGAATGCAAGAAAAGAAAAGACTCTTTGGCAGATTATGAAAGATCAGGAAGAGAAGATCTAATAAATCAAATAAAAGAAGAGATAAGTATTTTGGAAGAATATTTACCAAGACAAATGGGAGAAGGAGAATTAACAAAAATTATAGAAGAAGTAATAAAGGATGTAGATGCAACAAGTATTAAAGATATGGGAAAAGTAATGAAGGAAGCAAAAACAAGAGTGGGAGTATCTGCAGATGGAAGAAAAATAAACGAGATTGTAAAAAAATTATTGGGGTAATGAATGAAAGAAAGAATACTAAAAAAAATAAATCCGGATTTTATTGCAATTTTTATATTCGCAATTTTAATAGGTAGTATTAATTTTTATATAAAGTTTGAAATAAATGATGAATTGTGGAATTTTTCTAATGTATATAAAATGTGCAATGGATATCAAATTTATAAAGATTTAAATGTAATAATAACTCCGCTATTTTTTTATTTAGGAGAGTTGTTTTTAAAGGTGTTTGGCACAAATTATTTTTCATTTAAAATATACAACTTTTTTATATATTTATTGTTATATACGGCTGTATATTCTATATTTAAAAATTTAAACAAAAGAAGAATAAAGGCTTTTATATACACAATAATTGTATTTTTATTTTCATTTATAGATATTAGAGCTGGGGCAAATTATAATACTTTAGCTATAGCAATAGTTCTAATAGGTATATTGGTAAACTTAAAAATAGATAAAGATAAATGGCATTTGCCATATTTACAAGGAATAATTACTTTTGCTATATTTATGACAAAGCAAAATATAGCAGTGTTTTATTTTATGGGAATTTTTATAAGTGATTTATTTATTTGTAAATCAAAAAAATGTATTATAAAAATAATTAAATTTTATTTAAAACAAGTTTTAACTATTATAATATTAGTAATAATTTTTATTGGCGTTTTAAAATTACAGGGAAACTTATATGATTTTATAAATTTTTGTGTATTGGGAATTAATGAGTTTGCAAGTAATAACGTCATCTTTAAAGAAAATGTTATTGGTATTGTTTGCATAAACTTTATAAATATAATATTAAGTATTATATTTATAAAGAATAAAATAATAGAAAACAAAATAAAATATATTAACATGAAAATATTACCAATATCTATATTACTAATATTAATGGGCTATCCAATATTTAATATATATCATGCCACACTAGGAAGTATAGTATGTATGATATTATTATTATACAATATAGATTATATGATTGTAGAAAAAGTTTTTGATGATAAAATTGAAATGGTAATAAAAACATATAAAATAATAGCATGTATTACATTTTTTGTTGGAATTATCATATTCATTACATATAACATTCTTTATGTACAAAAAAGCAAAAATCCATTTCAGATTTATAAGGGTAGTATAATGACTGAAGAACAAATAGAAAAAATAAATAAAATATGTAAATATATTAAAAGCAATGAAGAAAATGGAAAAAGTGTAAAAATTATATCTTGCAAGGCAAATTTATATATGAATGTACTTAATAAAAATAATGGGGTACTAGATTTACCTTTTTATGGAAACTTCGGAAATAAAGGTGAGAATATAGTAATAGACTATATTAAAGGAATAGAAAATACAAAAATTTTAATCCAAAAAGATGATAAAATACCATGGCAAGAGTCTTATAAAATAAGAAATTACATAAAAGAAAATTTAAAATTTGAAGGAAAAATAGAAGATTTTTTAATATATTCAAAATAAAATAATGTAAGATTTAAATTTTTATAATAAAATTTAAATCTTATTTTTTATTATCTTGTATAAATTTTCCTTTATATATTATAATAATATGTAAATAGTGAAAAGGAGGATTTAAATGAAATATTATAAAGAAAATATAAAAAAAGGAATAGAATTTCATAAAATTAATACTAACAAATTTAAAACTAATTTGTTTGCGGTTTTTTTAACTACACCATTAAAAAAAGAAACAGTTACAATGAATGCTTTAATGCCATTAGTATTAAAAAGAGGAACTAACAGATTAAACTCTCAAGAATTGATAAGTGAGAAATTAGAGGGAATGTATGGAGCAGGATTTGATTGTGGAATAGAAAAGTCTGGAAATAATCAAGTAATAAAATTTTATGTAGAGTCGTTAAATGATGAATATATTCCAGAAAAAAAAGATATGATTGAGGAGTCTTTTAACATATTATTTGATATAATCTTTAATCCTTTTACTAAAGAAAATAAATTTAATAAAGAATATGTAGAGGGAGAGAAAAACAAATTAAAAAAAATAATAGAATCAAAAATAGATAATAAAGCAGGATATGCGTTGGACAGATGTATAGAAGAAATGTATAAAAACAAACCATATGGATTATATAAATATGGATATATTGAAGATTTAGAAAATATAAATGAGGAAAATTTATTTAATTACTATAATGAATTAGTAAAAAAATGTAAAATTGATATATTTATTTCTGGTAAAGTAGATAAAGAAACTATAGATAAGGTAAAAAATAATGAGCTTATAAAAAAATTAAATGAAAGACAGCCAGATTATATAAAAAATGGCGATAATGAAAAAAAAGAAAACTTAGAGATAAAAGTTGTAGAAGAGTCTATGGATGTAATGCAAGGAAAATTAGTTTTAGGATTAGATATATTAAATATCAATGAAGAAGAAAAATATGCAGTTTCAATATATAATATAATATTGGGAGGAAGTGCAAATTCAAAATTATTTCAAAATGTAAGGGAAAAAGCAAGTCTTGCTTATACAGCAGGATCTAGCTATTTAAGACAAAAAAATAACATATTAATAAGATGCGGAATAGAAATACAAAATTATCAGAAAACAGTAGAAATTATAAAACAGCAATTAAAAGATATGGAAGAAGAAAAGTTTAATGAAGATGATATAAATAATGCAAAAAATATAATTATATCAACAGTTGATGGAATTGAGGATTCACAAGATTCAGAAATATCTTATTATTTTTCGCAAGAATTAACAAGCAATTTTGTTTCAATAAAAGATTATATAAAAAATATAAATAAAGTAACAAAGGAAAATGTTGTTACAATAGCTAAAAAGATAAAGATAAATACAATTTATTTTTTGAAAAATAATTAATTTGCGGAGGAAAAGATGAAGATAATAGAAAGTTTAAATATAAAAGAAAAAGCATATATAGAAAAGTTAGAAAATGGAATGACTGTTATTATTATTCCTAAAAATACAACTAAAAAGAAATATGTGATTTGGGGAGTAAATTTTGGATCTATAGATAATCATTTTAAAGTGAATGGGGAGGAAATTTATATACCAGATGGTGTAGCACATTTTCTGGAGCATAAAATGTTCGAACAGGAAAATGGAAAGAATAGTTTAGATACATTAATGGCACTGGGAATAGATGCAAATGCATATACAACTAGTGATCATACAGCTTATTTATTTGAATGTACAGACCATTTTTATGAAGGATTAGATGAACTTATGAATTATGTGCAAAATCCGTATTTTACAAATGAAAATGTAGAAAAAGAAAAAGGAATAATAGCACAAGAAATAAGGATGTATGATGATGATCCAGGGTGGCAACTTTATATGGGAATATTAGATTGCTTATATAAAAATAATCCAATAAAAGTAGATATAGCAGGAACCGTAGAGTCTATTAGTAAAATAACACCAGAAGTATTATATAAATGCTATAATACTTTTTATGCTCTAGACAATATGACATTAGTTATATGTGGGGATTTTGAACCAGAAAAACTTTTGGAAGAAGTGAAAAAAAGACTAACTAAAAATAAAACATATGAAAAAATAGAAAGAATTTATCCGGAGAAAGAAAAAACCATAAATAAAAAATATGTAGAAAAAAACATGAATGTAAGTATGCCAATATTTGCTATAGGAATTAAAGATGTAAGTAAAATGGATTCTGAAATAGTAAAAAAACATATAGCAATAGAAATATTACTAAATGTGATAATTGGAAAAAGCTCGGATTTATATAAAAAAATGTATAATCAAGGTTTATTATTAGAAGAACCAAGCATAGATTATGAGTTTTCAGAAGAATATGCACATATTGTGATTTCAGGACAATCTAATGATTCGGAAGAAGTTTATAAAATGTTTAAAGAAGAAATAGAAAATTATAAAAAAAATGGGTTAAATATAAATCATTTTGAAAGAATAAAAAAGAAAATATATGGAGAATATGTTGTAGAATATAATAGTGTTTCTGAAATTGCTAGAAAGTTTTTAACAGATTCTATGAAAAAAATTTCTTCGTTTGATTATATCGAACAATATAAAGTAATAACAAAAGAGTATGTAGAACAAGTTTTAAAAGAAATTTTTAACAATGAATATATGGCTTTAGCAATTGTAAAAGAAAAAGATTAAGTTATAAAAATATTATAAAAAATATAAAGCTTATAAATTTTTTGAGGATATAAATAAAAATGTGTCAAATGCGATTTTTACACTATTTTCAAAGATTATAGAAGACAGTAAAGCTAAATAAACAACTGTGTCAAAAAATGTAGAAAAAAATAAAAAAAAGTAACACGAAAAAACTGTAAACTCCTTTTAAAACCAGAAAATTTTGTTGACGTATATGTAAAAATATGGTATTTTAAATATATACGAAAGAGAAATACACGAAAAAAAGGAGTGTGATTATATGTTAGATGAAAGAATCTGTAAACTAAGGCAAAAATTAAACGATAGCATATTAAAAGAACAAGATTATAATGTAACATATAAGTTGAGTGTAGAATTAGATGAATTAATAGTACAATATTATCGAAGAAATTTAAAGGGAATAAACAGAAAAATAAATATGCGAAGAGGAAAGATAAAAAATCTATAATATCTGTTCTTTAAAGAGTAGAGCTCAAGAGTGTTAGCTTTACTCTAATTTTTTTAAAATATAGCAAATTTTGATGAAATATGATTGACATTTATTAAAAAATAGGCTATCATAAAATTATATAAACAATTATATATGATATATAAGGAGGAAAGTGTTATGTTAGAAAATAATAAATTATTAAAAATAACAAAAGTTGCACTAATTATAATGACAGTTGTATCAGTATTGTTTGCTATAATGGGCGCTGCTTCAGCTAATAATGATGGCGTATTTAGAGTACCAGGTGCTTCAGGGGGCCCTGGAGTAGACAAAGTATATAGCATTTCAGGAGTAATATTAGGAATAGTACAAGCTGTTGGTATGTCTATAGCAGTTATTATACTTGTATGGCTAGGTGTTAAATATATAATGGCTTCACCAGATGGAAAAGCAGAAATAAAGAAACAAGCCTTTGGATATATTTTAGGTGCTGTATTACTATTTGGTGCATCATGGTTAGTACCATTATTGAAAAATGTAATAGATGGATTAAGCTCTTAGTAGTTGAGAAGTGAAAAATATGAAAAAATTTAAAAAATTAAGTTTTATAGTAATACAAATTATGTTTTGTTTATTAACAGTTAGCAATAATATATATGCTGCGGGTTCTGCAGGAAATAGTGGGATGTTTAAAATATATAATCCTATAAACAATCCTTTTTCAAATACAGTGTCTGCAGTTATTGGAGTTATACAAGCTGTTGGTATGTCTACAGCAGTTATAACACTAACAGTAATAGGAATAAAATATATACTAACTTCACCAGAAGGAAAAGCAGAAGTAAAAAAACAAATGTATCCATACATAATAGGATGTATTCTTTTATTTGCTGGATCAGGCTTGGTAGGAGTTATTGCAAATGTAGCAAATGATAAAATAAGGTAAAAAAGTGTTAAGATTATTTCAAATAATCTTAGCACTTTTTGCTTTAACAAACAAAATAATGAAATAGAATATAAAAATAAGTTTTTTGGATTTTATACTAAACGAACAGAAAAATAATTTTTTGTTTAACCCGTAAGAAAAAATGAAAAATATGATTAAGAAGAAATAGCAATTAATAATGAAAACAAATTGTAACAAAAATTTAAAATATGATATTTTTTAGATGAATATTAAATAAATTTTTTTTAACAAACATGTTTCCGTAAGAATGTGACAAAAACATGAAATGTTACAGTATTACAAATTAATTAAATTTTTGAAAAATAGCTTGATATCAGGGCTTTTTGTGTTGAAAAAAGGACAAAAAGAGAGTATAATAAATAAAAATGAGGTGATTATATATGAAGAAAATTTTAATAAGTATATTAGCAATAATAGTTGTATTTATCACTGTTTCAGCAATTGTACCCAATAGGACATATGCTATTGGTTTAGATGATATGCAAAAAAAAGCCCAAAGCTTTTTTAATAAAGGAAAACCAGAAGCTGATAAAATATTGCCACAGAACACTTTGGAAGAAAAATTTATCCCAGTTGGACAAATATTAGTAACAGCAGCGAGCATTGTACTAGTTATTGTTACTTTGATAATGGCAATAAAATATATAACAGCAAATCCAGAACAAAGGGGAAAACTAAAACAGCAGTTAATAGGATTGGTTATCTCTATTGTTGTTATATATGGAGCAGTAGGAATATGGTCAATTGTTAAAACAACTATGGAAAAATCAGGATTATAAAATACAAAGGAGGAAAATAGTATGGCAACACATTATATACCAAGAAATGTAAAGGGTGAAGGTAGAATTTTATATATTTTTACCACTAAAGCTTTAATAACAACAGCTATAGGTGGCGGTATTGGTTTTTTATTATATTTCATATTTAGTATTGTTGGAATAAAAATGGTTGGAATAATATTACTTATTATTTTTGCCTTGTTAGGATTTGCGGTAGGTACAGTAAAAATACCAGCTGTTACAGGAATTAAGTTTACCAAGAATGTCGCTGGAGATTCAATTGATGATATAATAATGAGATATGCAAAATTTAAAGTAAACAAAAAAATATATGTATATACAAAGGAGGAAGAATAGTAATGGGAGGTTCAAGTACAATATTTTGGCTAAACATGATTCTAGTAATATTAGTTATAGCAATTTTAGTGTTAGGAGGAATTGTTTTTCTTATTGTTTTGAGAAAGAAAAAACAGGAACAAGAAAATAGCTATGGTGAGGAAGAAAAGGATAAAAACAAAAATAATAGTGATAAAGTATTAGGAAAAGATTCAGTACATAAATTTATGGAATTTGATGAAATAGTTGATAATATGATAGTTAGAAAAAATAGAACACAATATGTTATGGTTATTCAATGTAAAGGAATAAACTATGATTTATTATCTGAGGCAGAAAAGGAAGCTGTTGAAAATGGATTTACACAATTTTTAAATACATTAAGATTTCCGATACAGTTATATGTGCAAACAAGGAGTTTGAATTTACATGACATAATAGAACAATATAGAGAAAAAGTTAACAATGTTCAATTAGAAATAAATCAATTAGATGCAAGAATAAAAAAAGCTAAAATTGCTGGAAATAGAGCGATAGTTGAAAAATTAGAATTCGAGAGAAGAAGAAAAAACAATGTATTAGAATATGGAAATGATATATCAAACTATGTTGAAAGAATGAGTCAAAATCAAAATGTATTACAACAAAATACATATGTTATTATTTCTTATTATACAGCAGAGTTTGGTGGAGAAATTAATAATTATTCAAAAGAAGAAGTTGACAATATTTGTTTTTCTGAATTATATACTAGAACGCAAACAGTTATTAGAAGTTTAGCTTCTGCAGAGGTTTATGGTAGAGTGTTAGATTCTGAAGAATTAGCAGAATTATTATATGTAGCATATAACAGAGATGAATCAGAAGTACTTAACTTGAGAAAAGCTTTAAATGCTGGCTATGATGCTTTCTATGTTACTGCACCAGATATATTAGAAAAGAAAAAGAGAAAAATCGAAAAAGAAGTTGAAGATGAAGCAATAGAATTAGCTACAGCTAGCTTATTAGAAGCTGATAGAATAAGAATGCTAGAGAGTAGTAAAAAACAAAAAGTAAAAGACAGAGCAAATGAAATTGTTGATTCATATAGAGAGTCTATGGACAAAGACTTATATGAAGAGACAAAAAGACAAATAGAAAAATCTGATGAAGATGAGGAAGAAGTTAGAGAAGAAAAACAAAAAAGAGGAAGAAAAAAGAAAAATTCTTAAACATAAGAAGAATATAAAAAGAAGGAGAATGATTTTATGAATTTTGAAAATCGTAAAAACTCTGAAAAAGAAAAGGAAATTCAAAAAAATAAAGAAAAAAAGAATGATAGTATCTTAAAAAGAAATCAAAATAATTTAAAGGATTTGATTGCACCAGCGGGTATAGATGCAACAAATACAAATCACTTAGAAATAATTTCAAATAAAAGTAGATTTGCAAGAAGTGCAATAGTTTCTACAATACCAAGAACATGTACTTTTCCAGAATTTTTGAGAAGTATGTATACTTTTGGAGATATAAATGTTTCTGTATACATAAAGCCAATAAATGAAAGTACTTCGCAAGCAGAATTAAATAGACAAATAAACCAGCTAGAATCTGAAAGAATTGTAGCCGTAGACAGAGGAGACATTAACCGTGAAAGAATTTTAGCACAAAAAAGAGCAGAAACAGAAGAACTTAGAGATTCAATAGCAGCAGGGTTTAATAAATTGTTTGATTCATCTATTGTATGTACATTGTTTGCATATAGTTTAGATGAACTAGATAAACAAACAGAATTATTAGCATCAGAAATGTCTAAAACATCTATAGGTATAAAACCAGCATGGGCTATGCAAGAAGAAGCATTTAAATCAAATTTACCATTTTTGGAAAATAAATTAAAAATAAGCCATACTTTTGACCGTGGTTCTATGGCAACGGTGTTTCCTTTCTTTAACTCAGAAGTAGGACATGAAAATGGTATACCCTTAGGGTTTAACAGACAAACAGGGTTACCTATTTTATTTGATAATTTTAGTCCATCACTAACTAACTATAATATGGTTGTGTTTGGTAAATCTGGTGCTGGTAAAGGTGTAACTATTAAAACACTTACTTCTCGTTCATCTGTTTTAATGGGAATAGAAAGTTTAGCATTAGACGCAGAAGGTGAATATGGAGTAGTTGCAGAAGCTTTAGGTGGAATAAATGTTGTAATTAGCCCAAACTCAAAGACTGTTATAAACTTATTTGATATAGAACCAGAAACATTAAAAGATGAGATAACAGGAAAAGAAAGAACAGTATTAAATGTAGAAAATAAAGTAGAAGACGTTACACAAGCTTTATTAACAATGGCAAGAGGTTCAACAAGAAGTACAGAAGTAAACGAGCTTACAAAACAAATTATTGCAGAATCTGTAGCTGAGGAATATGCAGCAAACGGAATTAATAACAATATAAATAGTTTATATAGTAAAAAAAGTGCGAACAATTCCGATTTAGATTTCTTAGGACACCAAAAAAAGCCAATGCCTACTATAGGATCATGGTATAGAAGATTATTAAAAAAAGCAAAAGAAAACAGAAATGAAGATTATAGATTTCATTACAGTTATTTAGTAAAGGTAATGAGACAATATGTAAGAGAATTAGATGGTCAGATGGCATATTTTGATGGACAATCTACATTTGAGTTATTAGATGGAGTACCATTTATAAATCTTGATATTTCTCAATTGGAAGAGAGATTTGCAAGACCACTTGCACAACAAATATTATTATCTTGGATTTGGGAAAAATATGTTAAAAAGAATAGTGAAGATAAAACAAAAGCTGCTAAAAAGAGGGTTTTAGTTGATGAGGCTTGGATGTTACTTCCATACCCAGAGGCTGTAGATTTCTTAAATACTATGGCAAGACGTGCTAGAAAAAGAAATGTTTCATTAGCAGTTATTTCACAAAAATTCCAAGACTTTTATGAAAAAGCAGAAGTTCAAGCTGTACTTACATCATCTGATACTAAACTATTTTTAGCACAAGATAAATCTGAAATAGAATATATAAAAGAAGTATTTAAATTAAGTGATGGTGAAGCATATTTCTTAACAACTTGTGCTAGGGGAGAAGGCTTATTAAAAGTTGGAGAAGATACAGCAATTATAGCAATAAAACCAACTAAGAAAGAGTTTGAATTCGTAGAAACAAACTTAAATAAATTAAGAAAAGAAGAAGAGTAATACTAAAGGAGTATAAATGAAAAGAAGTGTAACCATAGTATTAATAATAGTAATATTAATTAATACAATATTTCCTAATTTCATATATGCAAGTGATTATGGTAGTTATGAAGAGGCACAAGAACATCAACAAGAAGGTGGAACAATAAATAACAAATTGTGGGAAGAAGGAACTGCAAATGTTATATCAGACAAAAGTTCCAGAACAGAGGATATAACCGAAAGCAATACAGTCTCTAATTTGGTTGCCGATGTATTGGGAGGAATTATAGCTATACTACCAAAAGCTGTAAATACAGTATTAACTGTTGTTGTATATAGTACGCAAGAAGATGGGTTTTCTGGCCCTTTTGGAGCTGCATATGCAGTTATAAATAAAGAATTTACTATAGAGGATTTAATTTTTGGAAAATATACTTTATTTGATATAAATTATTTTGATTATGGAGAAGCTTCTGGAGAAAAAAATGTTAATACAACGATAAAAGAAAATATTGCAAGTTGGTATTTTGTTTTAAGAAATATTGCTATGATAATAAGTGTATTAGTATTAATATATGTAGGAATAAGAATGGCAATATCTACTGTAGCATCAGAACAAGCAAAATACAAAAAAATGTTAATTTCGTGGGTAACAAGTTTTATTTTACTGTTTGTTATGCAGTACATATTTATATTTTTACTGGGATTGCAGGAGTCTTTATTAGAAATAGTAGCAACATGGGCAAATGGCAAAGGATTTGAAGAGCAAATTGTTGAAAGTATACTAGCAACAATCCTAAGTGCTTCCGGATTTAATATTATTGCTGCTGCAATTGAATATTGTATGCTTGTATATTATCAAGTAAAGTTCTTCTTATTATATTTCAAAAGGTTTTTAGAAGTTGGTTTTTTGTTAGTAATAAGTCCATTAGTAACAATTACATATCCAATTGATAAGATTGGTGACGGAAAAGCACAAGCATATAGTGCATGGTTTACAAGAATTGTTTATAATATGTTTTTACAATTAATACATGCAACAGTATACATAATTTTTATTTATTCAGCAGGGGAAATAGCAAAGAAAGCACCTATTTTAGGAATATTGTTTTTAACAACTTTGTCTAGAATAGAAAAAATAATAAGAGCAACATTTGGTCTTAGAGGACAAGGTCTATCTGATGAGAAATTATTAGATAAAATAAAGAGAGGTTAAAAATATGGGAAGAAATATTAAAGATAAAAAAATGATTAAAATTATAGTTTCCATAATTATACTTCTTGCTTTATTGGTGGCTATATTATTGGTTAGGCAAAGCATTACAAAACAATCAGATCAAAAAGAAATAGAAAAAATAAAATCATATACAACTATGGATGAATTTAAATCTGTTGAAGAAGTAGCAAAATATATGGAGTGTAATTATATTAAGGAAGAAACGTCTGAAGAAGAAAATTACAAATTAGATATATATATGCAAATAAAAGTATTACCATATAGTGATGATACCAGTAATGAAGCATTTTACAATAATTTGATTTCATATTGTGCGAAAGTATTAAAATTTGAGAACTTTAGGATTATTGATAAGAAAAATAATATTACAATTGAAGTTATTTGTGATAAAGAAAAAGAAGCAATAAAAAGCATAATAATAAATGGAGAAAGTGACTATTTTGCCAAAAGAGATTCTGAAACACAAATAAAAAATTATAAAGAAACAAAACAAATTAATATTACAGTACAGTCTGAAATATTAAAAAATCTAATAAATAATAAATGGAGACTAAAAGAATCTGATATAGGAACTAAAGAAAGTACTTTTAATTCTTATGATATATACTTTGATGAAGGAGTTGAAGTAAGAAGAGTAGATAATAAAGTATTTAATATAGTTTTTACAGATAAATATAAACAGAGTGTAGCAAATAATATTACAACAGCAACTAGTAAAGAAGCTATTATAAAAAGACTAGGAACACCAACATTTGAAGATTTACAAACAGGCGTATTTGGTTATAAAGGAAATGAAATATATGTATTTTTTAATACAGAAAATGAGATTTCTATTTACAGTATTTTTGATACAAATGAACAAGACGATAAGTTTACAGAGTTGATAGATTCGTATTTAAATGATGGCGATATAAATAACTTTAGAAACAAATTAAAAAATTTATGGACAGATTATAACAAAGCGGAAACAAAACAGGAGAATGTATTACAATATGCATTGAAAGGTTTTGAAATTTATGATAGTAACATAAATATATATTCTAATTTTAAGTCAAAGTTATACAAAAATTTTAGTATAGATGATTTAAAAACGGAATTATTAAATAAAGATAAAATTCAATTTAAAAATCTGGATTTAGTGTTTAAAAACGAATTAGATAGAAACAAAGGTGTCAATAGTACAAAATATGCATTAGATAATTTTGTAACTGTAAACTATGATGAAAATCAAAATGAAAATAATAAAAAAAGTAATAACAAATTTTTAGATTACAAAGAATATAGTGATAAAAATATATTTAGTGTTAAATTTATTTCTAAAACAAAAGAATATGCTAATAGTGAATTAAAAGAATATGTTAATTATGGAATGTGGCTTAATGAAAATATATACATATATAGCATCAAAAACAAAGGAATTTATATGTATAATGCGATTACTAGAAAATATGGAACATTAATAGAAGGTAATGATGAATTTAAGTTAATAAGCTGTCAAAATAATATTATAAAGTATGATGAAAAACAAATAAAATTGAAATAAAAAATGTATTGAGAGAGGAGGTAATATATATTGGTTAAAATTAAAAAAATTATAGTTATAATGTTAATTATTTGTATATTATTTCCTAAAAATGTATTAGCTATGTCTCAAGAACAAGCTGGAGAAACAATAGCACAATTTGCAGAAAATCTGGTTAATAATTATTCAGCAGAATTTATTTATTCATGGACGGACTCTCAAAGATATGCTGCATATAAATGTCAAAAAACATCGGGTGTAACAAATTATGGAATAGATTATAACGATAAATATGCACTTGATTGTGTTGGGTTTGTAAGTTTCTGTGTACATAATTCATTAAAAATAGGAAATGAGGATTTTACATTTTTCGTTACTCCGCAAAGTGGGGCGTATGCACCATATTTTGAAGAAATAACTCCGAAACCAGATTTAAGTAATTTGAAAAGAGGAGATATAATTGGAAATGGATATCCTCATGTTATGATATATTTAGGCAATGGAAAAATGGCGAATTGCGTAACAAGTGCACCTTATATAAAAATTGGAGATGTAACTACAAGTGCTGGAGTATATAATTCATATGAATTTGTAGCAAGAATTACAAAAGAAACAGCAGATGGTATAAATGCAAATAACTGTACAACGGTTTTTAATACTGTAACAGGAGCAGCAGATGAGGATTATGGGAAATTTTATGGTACAACTGAAGGTTCATATGCAGGTTCATATACTTTAGGACAATGGTTATTTAGTAAATTTGTAGGATTTTTTGATTATATTGCAGGTATATTAACATATGTGTTTAAAATGCAATTTTTAGGATGGAGTAATATTGTAGAAGTTTTAATAAATGATGCAATATGTAAAAGTACAGGAATGGAAACGGCTGTTATAGGACAAGAGACTTCTTCAGAAGAAGAAAACTCTAGCACTTCAAATGAATCTACAACTACAAGTAATAGTAGATTGTATAAACCTTCTGCAACTGAGATGAATAATAGAATTGATATAGAAGACATAATTTATAATAGAGTGCCATTTCTAGATGTAAACTTCTTAGATGTTGAGTTGGATAAATATAAAAATTTAGAAGCAGAACAAAGAAAACAAGCTTCTGACGGAGATAAAATACAAGTACTTAGTAAAGATAGTATAGTATATAGTTTACGTGCAAATATAGCTAAATGGTACATAGTAATTAGACAAATTTGTATCATAATTTTACTACTTATGTTGATTTATTTAGGAATTAGGCTTGCAATAGCTACAACTGCAGGAGGAAAAGCGGTTTATAAAACTATGTTGGTTTCATGGCTTACAAGTTTTATTCTAGTATTTGGAATTCATTATTATATGATGGTTGTAATTGATATAAACGAATTTTTTGTAGATACATTTTCAAAGGTTGCACAAAATGCAATGGATGAATCGGATAATGGAACGGGAAGTCAATCTATATATGATACAATTAGAACAAGAGCATATTCACTTAAATTAAGTGAAGGTTGGCCAGCAACAATATTTTACATGGTATTAATATACTTTTTAATTAGATTTTTATTTATATACATAAAGCGATATTTTACAGTTATGATATTAGCACTTATAGGACCAGTAATGGCAACTAAAAATTGTTTCGATGTTGTGACTACAGGAAAATCTAAAAAGGCTATGGGAAAATGGATGATGGACTTCGCCATGAATGTATTTTTACAAACTATACATGCAGTATTATATTGTATATTTATGGTTATGGCTTTTGACTTATCTACAACTTCTATTCCAGGATTTGTAATGGCATTAATATTTTTAAACTTTATATTTAAGGCAGAAAAAATATTTATGAATATATTCAAATTTGATGGAAGTTCATTAAGAGATGTAAATCAAAGTAAAAATTATTTTGCAGAAGCATATAAAGTCGCTATAGGAGTAGCATTCTTCGGTGGGGATATAGCAAAACATAGTTTTGGAATTGTAAAAGGAAGTGGAAAATTCTTAGGACAAACTACACTTGCTACTGCTCAAATTGGAACATCAGCTGTTAATAGATTAGCATGGGCAATAAGAAATAATAAATCTATAAAACATGGTAATGGAGCTATAGATTATGTTCCAATTGATCTTACAGAATCTTTAAAAAATAAGAAAGCAAACATTTTAAATGGTGCAGCTGATAAAGTAAATAATTTCATAGAAAATAAAACTCCATTTGAAAGAAGTTTGAGACTAGATATGCATAACATGGAAAAAAGAGATCCAGAATTATATGAACAAACAAAGCAAGCTCTTAAATTAAAGAAAGAAACAAGACGTAAAACAATGAAAAGAGCTTTTGGAAGCAGTGTAAATTCAATTCGTTATATGGCAGAATTAATGGCAGGAATACCAATGCTAGTAGTGGATACACAATCAGGTTTTTCTACACTTATGGATGCTAGAAGTGGACTTGCAAATGCTTCAAGAAGAAAAGTAGGATATGGACACGGAAGGAAAAAGTCAAATGCTGCAACAAAGGCTTTAAATGCTGCAACTTTTGGTGCAGTAAATTCTACACTAAACAGTGTGGATAATTTTAAAAAAGATCATAAAGCAATTAAAAAGAATGGCATAGTAATGAATGATTTAGAAAAGGCAAATGCTTTGGAACATAAGATAAATCTTGAGGTAGATAAAATGGTAAAAGCAGGAAAATCAAAACAAGATGTAGAAGAGCAAATGAAAGAGGCTCTATCTCAAGTTATGAGTGCAAGTAAAATTAAAGAGGCAGTTAGAAAATATATGGTGCAAAAGGGAATGAAAGAAATTAGTGAATCAGACTTAAATGAAATTGTAGATACAATAAATAGTGAAATTTTTGGTAGCAATGTAGATAAAAGTATAGAAAAATATATTAAAAAAGCTAAAAAAGATAAATTAGATTCAGAAGATATAGATAAAATTTTAGATAGCATAGGCAAAAAAGTAGAGTCTGGTGTTTCTGCAGTATTAAATGACGAATCTTCAGGAGATGCTAGTCATAAAAAGATAAAAGAAAAAATAAAAAAACATATGGAAGACAGCGGAGTAGATAAAATAGATGCAGATACAGCAAAAGTATTATTAAAATCTGATGATTCGAAATCAGATTTTGGAATAGGAACTACAGATGAAGTAAGAAGAGGGATTGAAGCAGTATCTAAAGGTACTGATAAAAAACCACAAAAAACTTTTGACAAAAAACAGGCTGTTAGTGCAATTGAGGATGCTATGCTTGCTGGAACAACAAAAGCAAGTAGTAGTGACTTAAGTAAAATGTTAAGAGAATTAAAAACACTTAAGGAAAAATCTAAAAACAATAATGGAACAACAATTGTTGACTTAGCAGAATTTACAAAAGGATTAAGTGATAAATTTGAATAGGGTAGGTGTAAATAATGAATAAGCTCAAGAAATTAATAAAAAAACTAAGTTTCATATTAATTGTTTCTGTTACTATGCTAACGACGTTAGAAAGTACTTTTGCTCCATATGAAATTTATGCAGATACCACAACAACTACAACCACAACGGATCAAGCTAAATCAGAACAGGATTTACTTACTAAGACTGGAAGTGCTATAGGAACTGCTGGAGACTTTTTAGTTGGACTTGCACTTTATATTCCAAAAGCAATGGCTATGGGGTTAGCAAGTTTACTTAGAGTATTGGTATATGGAATTACTAGTATAGGTAGTTCTGGAGATGGTATTGGTTCTGTAGATGCAATTATATTTAATGAAGCAGAAATTACAAGTATAGACTTTTTTGATACATCTTCAAATGGCACAGTAAATAAAATTAGAGAAAATATATCTATTTGGTATTATGTTTTTAGAAATTTATCAATAGTAATATTATTAGGAATCTTATTATATGTAGGAATAAGAATGGCAATGTCTACTGTAGCATCTGATGAAGCAAAATATAAAAAAATGTTTAAAGATTGGGTTGTTAGTTTAGCTTTAGTATTTGTTTTACAATATATAATGATTTTTACAATAGGAGTAAATAATGTATTAGTAGATGTACTAAATGATGCAAGAAATAATGTTCAGACAAGCGAAGCTGGAAAACAATATGACAATGCACTTGACCAAATTGCATCACAGGCTTGGAATGTCGATTTTACAGTAGGAGTATCATCAACATTAGTATATATAATTTTAGTTGGTATGACTATTTTATTTTTAATAATGTATATAAAACGTATGCTTACGATAGGATTTTTAATAGTTATATCGCCACTTATTACGATAACATATTCGATAGACAAAATGGGAGATGGAAAGTCGCAAGCATTAAATGCATGGCTAAAAGAATTTGTATTTAATGTATTAATACAACCATTCCATTGTATTATATATTTAATTTTTGCTAGTACAGCAATTAATTTACTTACAGAACAACAAACCCTTGCAGCAGCAGTTTTATCTATTTGTATGATATTATTTATATTTAAAGGAGAAAAAATTGTTAGAGAAATATTTAACTTTAGAGCAAGTAGTTTAGGAGAAGCAATAGGTGGAGCAGCAGCAATTACAACAGGAATTTCTATGTTAAAAGCTAGAGGAGAAAAAGATAAGAAGAAAAATATAGATACTAAAAAATTACCTAAGATGGAAGATCCAGGAAAGAAAACAGGTAAACCAGGAGGAACGCAACCAGGAGGAACGCAACCAGGAGGAACGCAACCAGGAGGAACGCAACCAGGAGGAACACAACCAGGAGAAACGCAACCAGGAGGAACACAACCAGGGGAAACGCAACCAGGAGGAACACAGCTAGGAGGAACACAACCAGCAAAAAGAAAAACAAATAAATTCGTAGCAGCAGTAGGAAAAATCAAAGCAGGTGCAAGTAAAGCGGTTAATAGTGTTGAAGAAGCATATGATGGATTGCCACCTGCAATAAAAGGCACTATTGCAGCGAGCGCAAAAATTGCAACAGTTGGTACACTGGCAGCATTAGGAGCATCAACAGGGTCTAGCAAGGGAGCTTTGGCTGGTATGCATGCAGGAAATTCATTAGCAGAAGGAGCTGGTGGAATTGCAAGTTCAAGAAAAGCTAACAGATTAGTTATGGATAATGAAGAGAGCTTTGCTCAAGCATATCAAAATTATAGACAATCGACAGGTTATACAAATGATCAAATTGCAACAAAAACAGAACAATATTTGAATGGTGATATTAAGGCTGAAGAAATGAATGATGCAGACAAAGAATACTTTAGTTATGCAAGTAAGATGCAAAAGACATACAAGGTTGTTGGCGAGGAAGACACTAAAGAAAAAATGCAGGAAACATTAGGATTAATTGCAGCAGGACAAATACAACCGCCAAAGCAAAAGGTACCAAAGAAAAGAAAACCAAAGAAATAGAGTGTTATAGTAATAAGAAAGTGGGTGAATAGTATATGGCAGGAAGTTCAGGAGGAGCACCAGCAGGTGGCTCAGGAGGAGCACCAGCAGGTGGCTCAGGAGGAGCACCAAAAGGTGGCTCAGGAGGAGCATCAGCAGGTGGTTCAGGAGGAATACTAGTAGGTGGTTCAAGAGGAGTACCAAAGGGTAGTTCAGGAGGAGCACCAAAGGGTAGTTCAGGAGGAGCACCAAAAGGTGGCTCAGGAGGAGCACCAGCAGGTGGCTCGGGAGGAGCACCAAAGGGTAGTTCAGGAGGAGCACCAAAGGGTAGTTCAGGAGGAGCACCAAAAGGTGGTTCAGGAGGAGCACCAAAAGGTGGCTCTGCAAAACAAGCATTTGGGGATGCTAAGGGATTAATAAAAAGTAATAGAGGAACTAGAAGTTCTGATAGCCAGTCTAATAGCGAGTCAGATGATAACCAAGCAGAAGCTGGTAATGCAATGGAAACAGCATCTACTGGTGGAAAAGGAAAGAATGCAGCTAAAAAAGGAAAAGATGCAGCTAAAAAAGCAGGAGATCTTTTAAAAAAAGCCAAAAATATTAAATCTTTAGCTCCAATTGTTTCTGCTTTAAGTGCTATTCGGAATTGCTTTACTTATTATATTTTTAATAATAGGATTTATAGGATTTTTTGTAACTTTGCCAGGTTTGGGCATGGAGAAAGTTACAGAAGCATGTAAAAATTTTTGGAACTGGGTAAAAGGTGCTGAAAAAATAGAAGTTAGTGAAACTGATTTGGTAGACTTAGCCAATTACATACAAAATTTAGGATATGGTCTAAGAGAATATGGTTTTGCAACTGAAGAACAAATAGGATTTGATTCTAATACTGGAAAAGTAAATAAAGTATCTACTGAATATAAGGAAAAAGATGAAGATACTCCAAATTATTTATATGCATATATATTACAAAATGAAAGAACATATACTTTAAGAGGTGTTCAAAAAACAGGTTTTAATAAATTATTGTCTTGTATTCCAATAATAGGGAATATATCGAATGCTCTAGAAGATTCAATTAGAAATACTAAATATATAAATAATAAGGATCAATATGGAATGATACATTTTGATCCTGATTCTATGAACGAAGATTGGTGGAATAGCATAGATGATTTTAGTGCATCAATTGATAGAGATAATAATAGATTAACAATAAAAACAGGAACTCTTGTTACAAGCCAGATGAACTGGGATTTAACAGGATGGACAGGAAGATACGGTAAACCAATAGAATTATCATTAGCATTACATTTATCTACTATGGCACCAGATTTTGTATATGACTTTTGTACTGATGGAGATCTTCAAACAGATATTGAATTAAGTACACAAGAAATGGAGTACAATGTTGAATATGCTTTCCACATAAATGATAGCAATCAGACTATAAGTAAAGAGCAAATTGTGAATGAATATAATTCGCTTAAAGAAACAGTTAGTGTAAATGCAAATTATGATGCATTGTTTAGCAAAGCAGATAAATTAGAGCGATATGAATGGGATGGACAGAGCTGCCATACAGCAACAATGGATACGATAGAAGGTACTAATATAGTGAAAGTTACTGATTCTGATACAAACGAAACTATGTACTATAAGGCATTAGATAAAGATGGAAATCCTATAAAACTAGTTAATAGAACAACAGGGGAACTTATATCATATTCAATAAAGGTTGATGGATCAGGAAAACCAACATTTACAGAAGATAACGGAAATGATTCTTGGAACATAGCTTCTGAGAAAGAGTACTATGTTGAACAATACATGATAGAATATGACTGTCTAAGCTTTCAAGATTTAAAAGCAATATTAAATGGAAAAAGCGATAAAGCAAAACTTGATGCTTTAATTTATTTAGAAACTGAAACTGGTTCAGTTAATGCGTATACCCACGAAATGGGGTTATATGAGTTATTAAATAGTATAGATATGTGTATCGATTATATGAAAAAATATGATGATAAAATTACTTGGAATAAACCAGATGATGGTTATCAAAATTATTATAGGTTAAAAGCAAAAGAAATGTTTGAAAAGTATGGTACAACTTTTAATGGTGTGGATGAGAAAAATATAAGAGATAGAATAGAGTTAGATGAACTTTGCAAAAAATTGAATGAGTTATTAATAGATGTAGAGGGAAAAATACAACAGGATAAAGCAAAGATACAAAATAATGTAGAACCAATAATAGAAGAAAATCTATCCTCTGTAGAAAATCAATGGGGAATAGATCCAGATGTATTTCTATTATTGTATAAAGTAATGTCTACACAATCTACAAGTGTACATACATTTAAACCATATATTAATAAGGTTACACATCACTGGTATAGAGACTTATATTTTGTAAAAACACCAGGTAAAACCCCAGATAGCTGGGATAGTGCATATGACTTCACAAAAGAAATAAATGGAAAAGAAGATGAATTTAATCCAGAAGGATTAGCAGATTCAGAAGTTATTCAAAAATTAAATGAAACAGGTAAGATAATGTATACATTAACTGGAAAAGATGGTAATAACAAAGATGTGGAGCAGATAAATCAACCATATATTATAAAGGATGAAAAATGGCATAACAAAGTAAAGAACTGGTTAACTAATGGATACTATTTTATTTATGATGGTACACTTGAAACTGCAGAAGAAATTGAATCTGCAAGAAAATATTTATCAAACTTTGGATATGAACCATCAAACCCATTGTTAATAAATTATGATAATTCAAAAGTATTAACAGATAAGGATAATAATGTTTCAGATACTGCAACTGTAGAAGAAATAGAAAAGAAAGCACAAGAACTTAATAACGAATTAGCAAATGCATCATATAAAGTAGGACAAAATGGAGATTCTGGACAGAAATATAAAGTTAGGTTACAGAAAATTAGTTTTGCAAAAAAATCATCACTTGCAGCATTTTCAATATTAGAAAATGTTCATACACAAGATGGAGAGTACATATATCATGATTTAAAAGAATTTTTGATTGAGTTGGGATACTTTACAGAAGCAGATTTTAAATCAATTGAGACAGGAGTTTTAGATTGGCTTATTCCAGCATATACTCCGGAAGTATGGCCAGATAAAAAGTACGAAAAGAAAGATAATGAATATGGAACATATATTCGTTCAAAAGCTAGTTTGGATGCTGAAAAAGCAGAAAATGGAGAAGAGGAAGAAGAAGAGGAAGAAGAAATTTCAGCAAGTTCAAGCAATACAGATTTGGATAAAACACAAACTGTTAATGGTGTAACATATATTAATTATAAACAAGGACCATATGGTGCATATGGTGTTGGTGCTTGGGGAGATTGGTCTAATGTACCTGGATATGATAATGAAAATGGCTGTGGTGCAACGTCAACTGCAGTTTTGGCATCTGGATATGGTTGTACTACTACACCTGATATAATGGCCAAATATATACCATATAGAAATGTAGAGGGAATAGCAGATGCAATGCAAGCAGAAGCTGGAGTAACTTGTAGTATAGCAAAAGCTGGACAATCAACTGATTTTTATATAGATACGATTAATCAAGCTTTAAGTGAAGGAAAGCCGATGATTGTATGTGTAACTGGTGCAGTTGATTCAAGATTTACGTCTGGAGCACATTATATTGTTATACTTGGTCAAAAATCAGATGGAACTTTAATATTAAGTAATCCAGGTAATGGTTCTAATCCTTATAAGGCAAAATATGAAGGTGGAGTAAAATCATTTGTAGAAAGATATATGATAAGTGGAGCCGATGGGCATTATCATGGTATTGTAGTTCCTGATACACTTCCAACAGGAGGTTCTGCTCCAAGCAAAAAGAAAAAACATACTGTTGGTTTTGAAGCAGGATTAGATGTTATAACTCCAGGAGAAGCAAAAGTTATAAAGATAGATGGAAATTCAATAACATTAAAATTTACAGCAGATACTACAGTTAAAAATATGACTATGAAAATTGAGGGAATAACTATAAATTCTGATATAACAGAAGGAGCTCAATTGGAAAAATCACAAGTAATAGGAGTAACAACAGATGAAGATATAAAATTATTGATGCGTGATGAAAAGAAGGCTATTATTAACAATATAGAAGATTATATGAAAGCACCTAAGAAAAAATCAGGAAGTTTAGACGATTCGAAATATGAATTTTTCTATTTTACATATTATGAAGCAGGAAAATGGTGTATAGAAGGATGTGGACCAGCTAGTGTTGGTGCATGTCAACCAGGAATTGAACATGGTGTTGGAATATGTCAGTGGACTACAATGACAAGTGGACTTGCAAATATACAGGCACTTTGTGGTAAACTTGCTGAATTAGATAGTAACTTATGTGGAAGTTTGGCTAAATATGCAGATGTAGATAGTGTAACGTTAATTAACAAGTATGCAATGCAGCCAACTTTTGAAGATAGTTATTTAAAACGAGATTTTAAAGCTATAACAGAGAGAGATAAAGAAGCATTTTTGGATTTACAAATACAGATAGCATTAGAAGAAAAATATCAAAATTTTGACGATTTAGAGTTATCATGGATGAAAGAAAGACCGGCTGTTGTACAAGGAACTTTAGGGTCTTTGGTAAACTGGGGACCATATATGGGATGGGAAAATGCAATAAATGAATCAATGAGTGATGAAGAAATTATTATTAATTTATTAAAATATGCATGTACCAAAACTAGTACAGTAGGTAGTTTAAATACTAGATGGAATGCACAAGCTAAATTAGCACTTGATATTTTACATGGTGAGACTGATGCAAAAAGATTTTTAGAAGAAGAAGGATATGGAGATGAGTATGGAACTGGTGGACAATATGTTAACTTCTTATCTACTCAATAAAATATTTAAGGGTGATAAATATGAAAAAAGTAAATTTATTAAAAAGTATAATAGTAATATTAATTATTATTGCTTTGCTAATAATGTTAATTATTAATATTATACGAATGAATAATAGTGCATCGGAAAATGTACTCCAATATAGTAAGAGTGAACAATTTATTTTTGAAGATATTAGTGAAGATTTGGTAAAACCACAATTTTCAGGATTAGTATTGATGAAATATAAAGGTAGTGCATCTCAAGAAGATGTAATAAGGGCAATTTATGTAATGGCAAATGATTTAATACCAAGGTATTACAAGATGTTTAACGGAAAATCAGAATCAGATATAAAAAAATATTATAATGTAACTGCAAATCAGGAATATGCAAAAAGAAAATTGGGAATAACAAGCTATGATTGTTTTAGTAAATTGCAATATAATATTCAGCAGCTAAAGGGTGAAACGTTAAAGTTTAAATCGTATAAATTTATAAAAGACTCAGTAGAAGAAGTTGAAGAAGGAGTAAAAGCAAAATTAACAATATTATATGAAAATAATAAAGAGCTACAATTAGAAATATTCTTAAAAAATAACGTTAAAGATAACGAATCAATATTAGAAGTTTTATAAAAGACTAGTATTAAAAATGTTAACTGATAATATTTGAAAAAAGTGTAAAAATATAAGAATAAGCATTATAACAAAATAACTAAAAAGAAAGGAGTTTCGTATAATGATTAGAGTTATACTGTTATTATACGAGAGGTTATGATGAAAAATAGTTTTAATTTAAAGAATATAATAATAATATTAGTTATATTAGTGCTAATATGTACAAACATAATATTAATTTTAAATAGAAAGACAGTAAAAAATACTGGTAATGTAAATAATGTTAATATAAGTAATAGTACTAATACAAATACAGTACAAGATGAAGAACAAGAAACTTTAGAAAAATTAAAATCTATGAAAGAAAGAGAAAGAATGGAATATTACTTTTCTGAGTTTATGGAATATATAGAAAATGCAAAATATCAAGAGGCATATGATTTATTATATCCAGAATTTAGAGATAAATATTTTAAAACTTTGGATGACTTTAAGAAATATGTAAATAAAACATATCCTGACTTTGTTTCTTTTAGTTATAATGATATAGATAGGCAAGGATATATTTATGTACTTACTATAACTGTTATTAATCCGGATGTAGATAAAACTGAGGCTAAAAAAAGTCAGAGAATTGTAGTAAAAGAAAATAATTTTAACGATTTTGTATTATCATTCCAAGTTATATAAGGAGAAAAGTAAATGAAATTTTGGTTAGATTTTAGATTAAAAGTAAGGAAGTTTTTTAGAGAACATAAAAGAGTAATAATTATAATTGTAATTATTTGGGGATTGATTATTGCAATAAATTATTTTTTGAAAGGTAAGCAAGAACCGGTAAAACCAATTACTACATATGATCCACATAGTCCGGTAATGGACGAAACAGATAAAGTGCCTGATGAATATAAAGAGCCAATTAACAATCTTATAGACAATTATGTGAATTATTGTAATAATAAAGAGTATGAAAATGCATATAATTTGTTGAGTAATGAATTTAAATCTAAATATTGTAATACCCTTGATGGTTTTAAATCATATGTTGATGAATTGTTTGATGAAAAGAAAATCTATAATATTCAGAATTATTCTAATGTAGATAATGTATATGTCTATAGAATAAGATTATTAGAAGATATTTTAGCTACTGGAACAACTGACGGATATGAATATAAAGAAGAAAAAATAGCTATACAAAAAGAAAATGATGTCTTTAAATTATCTTTAAATGGATATATAGGGGAGAAACAACTAGGAATTATAGCAGAAGATGAGTATATGAGAATAAATATTGTAAAAAAAGATGTAACATATGAAGCAGAAAATTATACAGTTGAAATTACTAATAAAACAGGAAACTATATAAATCTATTAGATAATACAGAATCTGATGAAGTTGTTATGAAGGTTAATGGAGATACAAGAAATGTTAAAGGGTTAGAAAATGGAAATTTAGTTGTTTTACCTAATAGTAAAAAAACTATACAACTACCTTTTTCTAAATATTTTGATGATGGAGCAAAGTCTGATTCACTTGTATTTAATGCAATAAGAATATTACCGGAATTTTCAGGAGATAAAGATAAAGCAAAGCAGGAAAAAGACAAAGCAGTAAAACTTTATAGTTTGACAATAAATTTACAACCAAATAATAAATAAAATAATAGTAATAAAAATCACCTTTATAAAATATAGATTATAAAGGTGATTTTTTATGTTTAAAAAGAAAGTTGTATCTTGTTTAGTTATTTTTGTTCTAGTATTTAGTTTAATGCGGAGTTATATATGCAGATGATGAGCTGGAAGAAAATTTAGAAGAAAAAGAATTAAGTGAAGTAATTAATGTTGCAAGCAAAAGTATTAAAGAACCAATGATAAATTCTAGAATAGGAATTATATATGATAGAAAATCTGGAAGAATAATATGGGGCAAAAACGAAAATAAAAAAAGTGCGATGGCTTCTACAACTAAGATAATGACGTGTATAGTTGTAATAGAAAATGCTAATTTAAATGATGAAATTAAAATATCGGCTAAGGCAGCGGGAACAGGTGGTTCGAGACTTGGACTAAAAAAAGATGATAAAATTACAATTAAAGATTTATTATATGGTTTAATGTTACGTTCTGGAAATGATGCAGCCGTAGCACTTGCAGAATATGTTGGAAAAGATAAGGAAGGATTTGCTAATTTGATGAATAAAAAGGCAAAGGAGTTAGGATTAAAAGATACACACTTTGTTACACCACATGGCTTAGATGATCCAGAGCATTATACAACTGCATATGAACTTGCTAAGATAGCAGATTATGCACTGAAAAATGAAATGTTTGCAAAAATTGTAGGTACAAAAGAACATACAATTAATATTAATGGATATGCTAAACAATTATGTAACACAAATGAATTATTAGGTTATTTGCAGGGAGTTAGTGGTGTAAAAACAGGTTTTACTAATAATGCAGGAAGATGTTTAGTTACATCTGTTAATAGAAATGATTTTGAAATAATTACAGTAGTGCTTGGAGCAGATACTAAAAAGATAAGAACTGCAGATAGTATAAATTTGATAGAATATGCATATGAAAATTATAAATATCTAAATATAGAAGATATAGTAAATGAAAAGTTTGGTAATTGGAAAGAAATAAATAAAAAAAGAATACAAGTTGAAAAAGGAAAAAATAAAACTGTTGTATTGAAGTTAAGAAAAATAAAAAACAAAGTAATACCAGTAAAAAAATCTGATATTGATAATATAAATATAGAAATTAATTGTTTATATTATTTGAAAGCGCCAATAGGAAAAGGTGATGTAATTGGAAATTTAAAAATAACATTAAATGAAGAAGTAGTAGAAGTAGTAGATATAGTAAATAATGAAGAAATAAAAAAGAAAGATAGAAAAGATTACTTTTTAGAATTTTTGAAATCTACATATTGACTTTTATAGTTAAATTTGTTATTATAGTAATTGCTTCTGGAAAAAGAAGCATATGCGGGAATAGCTCAGTTGATAGAGCGCTGCCTTGCCAAGGCAGAGGTCGCGGGTTTGAGCCCCGTTTCCCGCTCCAAATTTTATTATATAAATTTTTAAAATTAGTGTCATATCTAATAAGTAAAAGCATATAATAAAATATAAAGAAAACAAACGACATACCAAAATTAAATATAGTATAGAAACAAAATATTTGGTATATAGTCTTATGTAGTTTATGGCGATATAGCCAAGTGGTAAGGCACGAGTCTGCAAAACTCTGATCCCCGGTTCGAATCCGGGTGTCGCCTCCAAAGCAAAGTGTATAAATGTTGATAAAACAACATTTATACACTTTTTTTATTATAATAAAATACCAAACAATGTTTATGAAAGTTTGAAATAGATTTGTAATAGTAAAGTAGTGTTAGAATTAAAAAAGTAAAAGAAATACAATTGTTTTATAAAGAAGATTACATAACTTCTGAGTAAATTTTATAACTGAAAGGTATACATTAAAAATATATAAGTATTAGATTGACAAGTTTGTTATTTTGATAAAACAAAACAATATTTTTGCATAATAAAGTACTATAAATATTATTATAAACAAAAACTGTGAAAGGCTACGGAAAATAGGAAAAAAACAAAAAAATATATGTAAAATAGTTGCTTTTGTAATGAAATTGTAATATAATTGTAATATGGGTTTTGAAAATATAATTATACAAAAGATAAATAAAAATATAGTAAATATCATATAAATAATTATGATATTTAATTGTTTTAAAGTTAAAATAAATAAAATATAAGGAGTGTTTATTTGTATGAAGGAGAATGTATTAAAAAAATTAGTTTGTGTACTAATAATAGTTTGTATGTTAGCTATGATGTTTGTACCAACTTATGTTAAGTCAGCTAATGTTGTTGTTTCAAATATGAGCAATACAGGACGTGGTATAGGAAAAACATCAATATATACTGTAAAAATTAATGGATATAATAATTTATATTGTGTTAGAGGTGGAGCTACACTAAAATCAGGTATGCAATTAAGCGATGATGGAGTAAGCTTATATACAACTACAGGTGAAGTAGTAAAAGATTCTAGTGCAATTCAATGGATATTAGATAATATGTATTTAACAGAAGGAACAGATGCAAACACACAAAAAGTAATGAGACAAAATCTTATTAATATAATGAAAAAATATAATACATATAAAGATGCAAACGGAAATGGATTGTTAAATCAAAAATTGCATGGAAATGGAATTAATGATCAATGGATAACTAACGCAATAGATGATGTTTTAAATGATAAGACAACATTATATGCAGTTCAACAATATGCAATATGGGATCATGTAAAAAATTCTGTAAGTGCATATGGCAATACAATGAAAAATTCAGATGGAAGTTATAATGCTATTCCAGGCGCAAAGGCAAAACAAGTTCACTATACAGCACTATATATTACATTAAGTGAATTGGCAGCTGAAGCACAAAAAAATGGTTATAAATCACCAAATAATTCAGGACGTAGTTTTGATGTTCAAATAGAAAAACAAGCTAATACTAAAGTAACAGTATCAAATGATGGTAAATCAGCATTAATAGGTCCATATAAATTAAAAAATAATCATTCAGCTGTATCAAAATCTTTTAGTGCAACAATTAACTCAGATAAAGCAGATAAAGTTGAAACTGTAAATGCAAGTGGAAATGCTGTTAGCGTATCAGAAACTCAAGGTGAGTTTTATGTAAAAGTTACATATAATAAAGGTTTTGCAAAAGGAACAAAATATAATATAGGTATTAATGTAGGATTAAGTGGTTATAAAACTATAGCTACACTATTAGATACAACTAATAAATATCATCAACCATTAGTAACAATTAGAAAACAACCATATAATAGTAATACTAAAACAGAAATCGTTGAAGAAGAAAATTTAAATGGAGATTATAGTTTAGTATTAGAAAAAATATCAGTTGGTGGAGAAAAAGTTTCTGGAGTTACATTTAAAGTGAAAGAAGGTAATGGAGAAGAAAAATCTTACGGACCAACAGATTCTAACGGAGAAATCAAAGTCTTTGAAGGAAAACAAATAACAAAAGAAGGTGTAGATGAATATACAATTACAGAAGTAAATGTAGGTAAAAATAAATTAATAAAAGTACAAGATCAAATTAAAATATATGTTACTAAAGCAATAGCAGATGGAAAATATGTTGTATCAAAAGCTTCTTTTGAAAAAGATAAAGATGCTAAAGAAAAAACTGTAACATTAGAAGATGGAACAAAAGGAACTGTAACTATGACTAATACAAATAGTTTAGTTAAAGTAATTGTACCAAATAAAAAAGATGAACCAAAAGAATTTGATTTAGCATTAAGAAAAAATATAGCAGAAATAAAAAGAGATGGAAAAAATGTAGATATAGGAAATGATAGAAATCCAGAAATAAATGTAAATTCAGCAACTAAATATTTACAAACTAAAACAGCAGGATATTATCATACAAAAAATCCTGTTACAGTCAAACCAGGAGATACAGTAGTATATTCAATTAGAGTATATAACGAAGGATATATAGATGGATATGCAAAAGAAATAACAGATTATTTACCAGCTGGATTAGAGTTTATAAAAGATAGCCAAATTAATAAAGATAATGGTTGGACAGCAACAGAAAACCAAGATGGAACAACAACAGTAAAAACAAATAAATTACAAGGAGAATTAATTAAAGCATCACAAGGTGCAGACGGTTTCTTAAATTATGTAGCACAAAAATCAGCAGGAAATAGTGTAAAAGAACCAGAATTTAGTAAAATGGTTCAAATAGAATGCAAAATAAAAGATGATGTACAAGATAGTAAATTATTAGTAAATGTAGCAGAAATTACAAACTATGGATATACAGGTGAAGATGGAAATTATATAGAAGCCAATAAAGATGGTGTAGATGTAGATTCTGAAGAAGATAATGTATTTAAAAAGAATGACAAAATTAAAAATATAGATGATTATTATAACAATAATGTAAAACCTCAATATAAAGAAGACAACAAAGATTATAAAGGTGAACAAGATGACGATGATTTCGAAAATGTAATAGTTAAACCAGATTCAAATCAATTTAAATTTGTTTTAAATAAAGTAGACGAAGAAGGAAATCCTTTAATTGGAGCAGACTTTACAGTAGAAAGATTTAAAGAAAACAAAAATGATGTATTATTAGATAATAAAGAAGTTAAAGGTACTTATGAAGTTTTAGAAGACAATGTAAAAATTAACACTACATATTTATATAAAGTTGTTGAAGTTGAAAGTGCTCCACAATATGTAAATGTAATGAATGGAAAATACATTACAATTGCAACATATATGAATAGTGATAAAAAATTAGTCTTAGGTGCTTACCAAAAAGATGAAACAGCCAATGATTATTATGAAAAATATGGATTTACTATAAATAATAATGATGGAAGTATAGTAACAAAAGATCAAACAGATTTATATGATAAGATTAAAGTTGCAATAAAGAATGAAACAGAACCACAACAAGTAACAATTACTATACCAAACGAAAAAGAAGTAATTCCAGGAAAATATAATATTCAGATTAAAAAGGTAGATGCCAAGGATCAAAATAAAGTGTTACAAAATGCTGTATTTACAGTATTAGATAGAAATAAAATTTCATCAGAAGTAACAACAAATGCAAGTGGAATTGCAACAATAGCAAAAGATGTTGATATAACAAAAACAGAAAAAGATAAAACATCAGTAGATAATTACGTAATTGCAGAAAAATCTGTACCAGATGGTTATGTTCTAATAAAAGATCATCAACTTATAGTTAGAGTAACAACAGGTTTAACATCTGATAATAAAAATTATGAAGTAAAAGATGTAGATGTAAGTATTTCACAAAAAAGTGGTTCAGAAAATACACAAACAGAAAAAGAAATGCTTGAAAAAGGTGTAAGCAAAACAATAAGTGGAAATACAATTACAATTACAATACCAAATAATCCAGAAGAGAAAGAATTTGATTTAGCATTAAGAAAATTTATTACAGGTGTAAATGGAAAAGAAGTTACAACAAGAATACCAGTATTTAAAGTAGATGAACAAGGAAATTATATATATGAACATACTAAAGAACCAGTATTAGTTGCAAATTCTAATATAGTAACATATACATTAAGAGTGTATAATGAAGGTGAAGTTGCAGGATATGCAAAAGAAATAAAAGATGATGTTCCAGAAGGATTAGAATTTTTACCAGATGATGAAACAAATAAAGAATATAGATGGATTATGTTAGATAAATATGGTAAAGAAACAGATAATGCTAGTGATGCAAAATATATAACAAGTGATTATTTATCAAAAGAACAAGAAAAAACAGCAGGAGAAAACTTATTAAAAGCATTTGACAAAAAAGCATATGAAGCTGGAAGTATAAAAGAACCAGATTATAGAGAAGTAAAAATTTCATTTAAAGTAAATATGCCAGATAAATCTGAAGAAATCATTATAAATCAAGCACAAATATCAGATGATAGTGATGAAGATGGAAATGAAGTAACAGATAAAGATTCAACACCAAATGAATGGATAGAAGGAGAAGATGATCAAGACATCGAGAAAATAAAAGTACAATATTTTGACTTAGCATTAAGAAAATGGGTAACAAAAGCAATAGTAACAGAAAATGGAAAAGAAACAGTAACAGAAACAGGACATAAAGCAGAAGATGATCCAGAAGCTGTAGTAAAAGTGGATTTAAAGAAGTCTGATATAAATAAAGTAACAGTAAAATTTGAATATAAAATAAGAGTCGAAAATCAAGGTAAAATTGCAGGATATGCAAAAGAAATATCAGATTATATACCAGAAGGATTAGAATTTGTTAAAGAAGATAATCCATTATGGGAAGAAGTAGATGGAAAAGTAGTAACAGATCAATTAAAAGATACATTATTACAACCAGGAGAAACTGCTGAAGTTAGTATATTATTAACATGGATAAACAGCGAAGATAATATGGGATTAAAAGTAAACACAGCAGAAATAAGCAAAGATTATAATGAATATGGAGCACCAGATATTGATTCAACACCAAATAACAAAGTACCAGGAGAAGATGATATAGATGATGCACCAGTAATGCTTTCAGTTACAACAGGTGAAGAACAATCATATGTAATTCTTACAGTAGCTGTACTTGGAATTTTAGCAGGTGGTTTAATTTTAGTAAAGAAATTTGTATTATAATAAAATAAACAAAGTACTATAAATAGGGAAGAGATATAAAAACTCGTTTAAAAGAGGGGTTTATACCTCTTCTTTTTTTTGTGCGAATTTTACAAAAATATTACAAAAAGTATGAATAAATAATTGAATAATATTAATATTACAAACTTGTTACTAAAGTGTAATTTAAAATTAATATAAAAATTATAAAACATAAAAAATAATCATCCGTATAGTGATTTTATTGCTTGTAGATACAAGTGAAAATTAGAGATATTGACTAGAAAAGAAAAACAATTAAAATAAAATTATTAAATAATAAATTTTAAAAGGGGAGAGAGAAAGATGCTTATTAATAAAACAAAAAGAAAAAGAATGTTATTCATTATTTTAAGTTTAGCTATAATAGCTTCTATTATTAGTGCATATTTTTATTTTTTGAAAAGTAAAAGTGAAATTACAACTAATATAGAAACACAGGCTTTAAACGATAATGAAGCATTAGCAAGTGTTAGCTTAAATACAAATGGATATAATCGTAATCTAAATGGGTGGTTAGGTAACTTTGTAATTGGAAATACATACTATGATGGATATTGTATGCACTTAGGAAATGGAATACCCAAAAGTGTTACTAATAGAGGATCAGCGTATTCGTGGTTCCAAGCTAGTAGATATAATAATTTAAAATGGCTTTTTGATAATATGATTGTAGTATTTCAACCAATAAATGATAATATTTATGGAAGTGATTTAAATAATGAAATTACTATGTATAAGAAAAATATGAACTTATTAATTAGTCAGTATGGATATAGTGGAAATGTTGATGGTTTAACTCAAAAGGAAATTTTTGAAGTACAACAATGTGTAATGTGGTGGTATTTAAACGGAAGAGATTATACATCAAAACTTTCAGGAAATCAAAAAGCAATGTATCAAGCTTTAATAAAAGGAATGAAAGAAAATACAGGGTATACTTCTGATGGAAAAAGTATTGCTACAGTTAGTAAAGGAAATGGATTTGGATTAACTGATGATGGTAAAATTGGACCATTTAATTTGAATAATAGTAAAGGTCAAATAAATAAAATTAATGTAGAAAACTTTAGTGGTATTGATGGTGGATATACTATTGTAGATAAAGATGGTAAAAAAATAGAAGAATATAACAAATATAATGGAACTTTTTATATTAAATTAAATAGTGCTTTATCTAAAGGAAAAAAATATAATATTAAAGGAAATATAACTGTTAAATCTTATAAAACAGGAGTTATTGAATGGTGGGATGGTAATAATGGAAATCAACCAGTGACTACATTTTCAAGAGAACCAGAGAGAAGCTCTGTTGATTTTGATAGTAACTATTTTTCCGGATATTTAGACTTAGCATTAAAAAAACAAATAACACAAATAAATAGTGTAAATGTAGATTCTAATGTAAGAAGTCTTAACATTAATGCAAATGGCTTATTAAATAATACATCAGTAGATGCTACATATAATATGAGAAAAACTCCAGTTAGTGTAGATATTGGCGATTCAGTAAAATATGAAATCAAAATATTTAATGAAAGTAAAGATTTAGATGGATATGCAAAAGAGATAACTGATTATCTACCAGATGGACTAAAATTTAATATTTCAAGTGATGTAAATGCTAAAAACAATTGGAGATTATATACCAGCGATGGTAGTGAAGCTAAATGGAATGACGAAGATTCTAAAGAGCTTATTGCGAAATTATACAAACAAGTATTAAATAGAAAAGAAACAGAAGAACAATTAAAAAAGAATCCAGATGTTATGACCTATTGGAATAGTTTTAGAGCAGGTAGAATAACAATTGAAAAAACAATTTCTGATATTATTAATAGTACAGAGGGAAAAAATAATACAAGTAAACTAGCAAATAAAGAGTATATAACTTTATTATATAATGTTATACTTGGAAGAGAACCAGATGTTAATGGATTAACATCAAACATGAAGTATCTTGCCGAAAATCCTAATGGTAGAGAGCAGTTGGTAGCAAACTTCTTAAATTCAACAGAATTTAGAAAATTAAAATATTCTAAGATACCAGATACAGAACTTGATAATGTTAAATATATTACAACAGAAAGATTGGCAAATAATAAAATAGCAAAACTTACAAATCAAGCATCTTTGACAGCAAATTCTAAAAGTGTGGAAGTAGAATTGATAGTAAAAAACGGTGCATCAGGAGTATTAACTAATATTGCAGAAATAACAAAATATGGTTATATGGATGGATCTAATTTTATAGAAGCAAATAAAGCAAAAGTGGATAGAGATTCTATACAAGGAAATGTAACAGTACCATCTGAAAAGACAAGCTTAGAAAATTATTGGGGAAAAGATGGAAAACAAAAATCTGAGCCAGCAAATTATCCAGGGCAACAAGATGATGATGATTTTGAAAAAGTTAAAGTAAATAAAATAGTTGATTTAGCATTAAAGAAATCAATAATTAGTATTGGAGATACAAATTATAAAAGATTAGGAGAAATAGATGTTACACCATTAAAACAAGGTAAAACTACAGCAAATTATCATATAGATAAATCTGTATTATATGCAACTCAAGGAGATATAGTTACATATCGTATATATATTTTTAATGAAGGTTCTGTAGATGCAACAGCAAGTGAAATTAAAGATTATCTACCAGAAGAATTAGAGTTTTTACCAGATGATGAATTAAATAAAAGCTATGGGTGGACAGCTGAAACAAATAATGAAACTAAAATTACAACATTAACAACTACATATTTGAAAAATAGATTTATAGATAAATATACTAAACAAATGCAAGAATATGATGTAGATCCAAATTGTGCATTTGTAGATGTTAGATGTAAAGTAAAAGATGATGCAAAACCAGATAAAAGACTTGTTAATATTGCAGAAATAAATGAGTATCAAACTAGTGGAGCTACTCTAACAAAAGATGTGGATTCTGGAACAAAACAAAATGGTAGTGTTAAACTTCCAACTATAGCTGCGTGGGAAAAGTATGCAACGAAATATAACATTAATGATATGGATGAAAATGGTTATTATGTCTTCTATGGTCAGGAAGATGATGATGATTATGATTCTTTAACTGTAAGAAAAAATAAAAAATTTGATTTAGCTTTAAGAAAATTTATTACAAGTGTAAATGATAAAGGAATAACTAATAGAGTTCCAAATGTTGATGAACAATCATATGCAGAATTATTATTAAAAAATACAGCATTATACAAACATACAAAAGAAGCTGTTGAAGTTAATAATGGTGATGTTATTACATACACAATAAGAGTATATAATGAAGGAGAAAAAGCGGGAAAAGCGACAGAAATAACAGATTATTTACCTGAAGGACTAGAATTTTATTCATCAGAAGTTGATGGAATAAATTATGGCTGGAGTGTTGTAGAAGGAACAAATGGAAAAGAAATAAAAACATCATATTTAGCAGATAAAAATTTTATTGTGGCAGCAAAAAGTTATGACGTGTTTAAAAATTATGGATATGCAGATGTAAAAGTAAAATGTAAAGTTAATTTACAAAATACAAATCAAACAGTATATTTAACAAATAGAGCAGAAATTACAGCTCATATAGACGAAGATGGAAATGTACAAAGAGAAGGATTAGATAGAGATTCTACTCCAAAAGATGTAAAAGATACACATTTAGCAGATATGTTAAGTTATGATTCAAATATTACATATGATTCAAATACATATTATCCAGGATATGAAGATGACGATGATAAAGAGACTGTATTTGTAAAGCAAACAACAAACTTTAGTATTAATTTACTAAAAGTTAGTAAAAAACAATTAGATGATAATACTCCAACAGCATTAAATGGAGCTAAATTTACTTTAGCAGAAGTTAATCCAGATAACATGGATGAAGTAATAAATAATTTAGCCCCAATAACAACTGGAAATAGTCAAATGCAAATTATTAGTAGAGATAATTGTAAAATAGGAAGTACTTATTTATATAAATTACAAGAAACAGAGGCACCAGATGGATTTAACATATTAATAGATATTCCAATATATATACAAGTAACTATAAATGAAGATGGAAGCTTTGATACTGCAAGAACAAGAATATTATATAATGCAGAAAATGGAAGTGATGTTTCAGAATTTTATAGATTTGCTATAGAAGGAAATAACATAAATATAAGAATTGCAAATGAAGAAAAAGAATTTGATTTAGCTTTAAGAAAATATATAACAGGAATAAATAATGATGAAGTAAATACTAGAAGTCCAAAATTAAATGTATTGTCTTTAGCAAGGTTAAGACAAGCTGATACAGCAGGATATTATCATACAAAAGAGGCTGTTAATGTTAAAAAAGATGATATTGTAACATATACAATACAAGTGTTTAATGAAGGTTATGTAAAAGGTTATGCAACAGAAATAACAGATTATTTACCAAAAGGATTAGAATTTGTAAAGGATAGTCAAATTAATAAAGATAATGGATGGACAGTAATTGAAAATGCAGATGGTACATCTATTGTAAAAACAAATAAATTAGCAAATACATTATTAAATGAGAATCAATTACAAAAGTTTTTACTTAGTGAAGAAACAAAAACTTGGAATGCTAGTGTAAAAATACAATGTAGAGTAACAAGTGAGCCAAAATATGAAGTGCAATATTTAACAAATAGAGCAGAAATTACACAAGATAAGGCTGTAAGTATTGATGATAATGGAAATGAAACTGTACTAAATGTTACAGATAGAGATTCTAAACCAAACAATGTAAAAGCAGAACATTCAGCAGATATGTTAGATTACGATTCAAATATCACATATGATTCAAATGAATATTACCCAGGATATGAAGATGATGATGATAAAGAAACTGTAAAAATAGAACCAATAACAGATATAGAGTTTAAATTAAAGAAAGTTGATAATATTACAAGAGAAGAATTAGAAGGAGCAGTATTTAATATTGAACCTGTTTCTGATAGTAAAATAACGAGTATTGTTGATAGTAATGGAAATGAAATAAGTAAAGATTCTGATGGTAATATTACAATACCAATAGGTGGTGCGATAATAAAAGCAACAGGAGTAGATGTTGGTAGAGGATATGCTTATAATATACAAGAAATTAAAGCTCCAGATAAACATAAAAAAATCGTAGATAATATGGTTATTGTAGTTAATGTAGACAAAGAAGGAAAATCATCAGCTGAGATAGGAGCAATGAGTGTATATGAAATATCAAATAAAAATGGACATGAAGTTGAAGAATTAAAACGTTATGATAATGTAGGAGAAGGTACTGAAGATAAAGTAACTGTTAAAAAAGAAAATAACGAAATAGTAGTTACAGTTGCAAATAAAAATACAGATACATTTGATTTGGCTTTAAGAAAGTTTATTACTAATGTAAATGATACAGAATTAACTAAAGAAAATTCGAGAGTTCCAACTTTTAATATTACATCACAAGTTGCATTAAATTCAAAAGGAACAGCTAATTATTATCATAAAAAAGATGCTGTTACTGTAAAAAATGGAGATATTATAACATATACAATAAGAGTATACAATGAAAGTGATATTAAAGGTAAGGTTGCCGAAATTACAGATTACTTACCAAAAGGATTAGAGTTTTATTCATCAGAAGTTGATGGAGTAAACTATGATTGGAAAGTAACTAAAAATAATGATGGAACAACAACTTTAAAAACAAACTACTTAAAAAATACAGAATTGGAAAAAAATCAACTTATGGAACAATTAGTTGGATTACAAACAACAGGTTGGTTTGCAGATGTTAAATTGAAATGTGAAGTAACAGAAGATTCAGGATATACTATAAAATATTTAACAAACAGAGCAGAAATTACAGCACATGAGGATGAAAGAGGCAACAAATATGGTGAATATTATGGAGAAACAAAAAATACAGATAGAGATTCTTTACCAGATACAATTAAAAATACATTGAATTTGGATAATTATTATAAAGAAAATGTATTAGATAAAGAAAATTTAAGTTATTATCCTGGTGCTCAAGATGATGATGACTTTGAAACATTACAAATAGAACCAGTAACAGATATTAGCTTTAATATAGAAAAACGTAATTTCTTAAATAATTTAAAATTAACTGATGGAATTACTTTTAAAATAGAAGAAATAAATCCAGATATTGATATTTGGAATGGTATAAATGATAAAGATATACTTAGTTCTAAAACTGTTGATATAGTAGGAGAAGGAAATATTGATATTAAAACTAAAGTAGCATATAATACAATGTATCGTTATAGAATAATAGAAGAGAAAGTTCCAGAAACTTACAGCACATCTGTAAGAGAAGTAATCGTAAAAATTAAAGTAGATAGTAATGGTGTTGCACAGGCTACAATAGAAAAATGGAATGATTCTACATGGAATAGTGTAATTGGTAAAAAATATACATACATAACAGATAAGGAAAATAACAATATACTATTAACAGTAAAAAATGAACCAATAGCTAAATATAATTTAAAACTTATAAAAGTTAATGAAGCTACAGGAAAGCAAATTACAGATAAAACTGATTTTGGTGTGTTAGATAAAGATCAGATATATCATAGAGTATCAACTGGACTTGGATATACAGGAATGATAGCTAATGATATAAAAATAACAACAGATGAAGGAGAAGATACATATGTTATTTCTGAAATAACACCACCAGAGGGATATATAAAAATTACAGACTTTGATTTAATAATTAGACTTAAAAAAGGTATTTCTTCAGATAAAAGCAATTATGCAATTACAAAATACGAAAAGATACTTTCACAAAGAAGTGCTTCAGCTAGTACTGAAAAACAAAGAGAAATATTAGAAAAAGCAACAATTGAGCCTGATAAAAATGATGCAAATACAATAATAGTAAGTTTCCCAAATGAAAAATTAGAAGGTAAATACTATTTGAATTTAAATAAAGTAGATACTGATGGAAATACAATAAATGACAAAGAAGCAACTTTCATTGTTAATGGAGATGAAAAGGTTACCAAAAAAGGATTTTTATCAATCGATGAAGGAAAAGGTTTTGATATAACAAGTAAAAATCAAAATGATAAGTATGTAATAAATGAATCACTAGCACCAGAAGGTTATTTCAAGTTTGAAGGAAAAATTACTTTGGATGTTAAAGTGAAAGAACAAGATGGGGCATATAAGTTAGATTCTAATAAAACAACATTAATTGTTGAAGAAAATGGTACAACTTATCAAGTAAGTAAAAATGATGATTCAAAACAAGTAATGTTTACAATAAATGAAGATACAGGACACATAAACATTAAAGTAAAAAATCCTAAATTAACAGGTAAATATAAAATACAAGTAAAGAAAAGAGATGCAAATAATCCAAGCCAAGCAATACAAGGGGTAGTATTTAATGGATTAAATCCAAAACAAATCTCTACTGGTGATAAAGTAACAGCTGGAGATGAAGGTATAGCAGTATTATGGGATGAGGTAGAAATATCTAAACCAAATAGTAATGGAGATATTTATACTATTAAAGAAAAATCTGTTCCAGAAGGATATACAAAGATTGAAGATCATCAACTAATTGTAAGAGTTAAAACTGGAGTTTCTGATGATGGAAAATCTTACGTTGTAAAAGATGCAACAGTTTCTATAAATCAAATGAAATCTTCAGAAAATACAAAACAAGAAAGCGAAATGCTAGAAAAAGGATTAGATATTAAAGTTGATGATAAGACTCAAACAATAACAGTTACAGTTCCAAATCAAAAAACTACAAAGTATAATTTGGAAATTAATAAAGTTGATGCAGAAGTATCAAGCGAATATTTAAATAAAGCAAGATTTACAATTAATGGTCCTAATGGAAATATACAAACAGATAAAGCTTTACAAAGAACTACAGATGATGAACCAACTGGTAGATTTGTAAAAGAAGAAAGCGGTGTAAGAGTTAATAAGACTTATACATATACGATAGAAGAAACATATGCACAAGATTTATATGAAAATGTATTTAAGGATTTCAGAATAAAATTAGAAGTAGCAATTGATAAAAATGGAAAAGTAGATAAAGAAAATACAGTAGTAAAAGTAGAACCAAAAGATCTAAATAATACATCTGGATTAGCCAAGGCAGTGGATATGGTAAAAGATGGATTAAGTATTAATGAAGAGACTAATACAGTTACTCTAAATATTAAAAATCCACAAACCACACGAGACTATTCTTTGAGTTTATTTAAACATGAACTTGGAGATAAAAATAAAGAAATATCAGGTGTAAAATTCAATATTGAAAGAAAACAAAGAGATGATGATGGGTGGACTGTAATAAATGATTCACTTATTACAGATAGTAGTAAAGAAGAAAAAATTGATAGCCAAGAAAAAGTAAAATTAGGCACAACATATTATTATCAAGTAGAAGAAAAAGAAAAACCAAACAAAAACTATGTAAACAAAATTAAAAAAGCAGTATTAAAAATAGTTGTTGATGAGGATGGAACTGTTAAAGGAGAAATTATTAGTGTAGTAGAAGAAGGCAAAACTGAAACAACAAAATATGATGCAAATACATATGGAAAATATATAGAATTAGTAAAAGATTCAGGGAATGAAAATAAATTTGTTTTAAAAATTGCAAATAGTATTTCATACCATATGACTTTAAGAAAAAGAGCTGATAATAAATCAACAACAGATATAACTGGATGTAAAATATTAGAAGGCGGAACATTTAAAATAGATAAAATTTCTAGAAATTCTAGAGGACAAATAAGTACTACAGAAATATATAAAGGTTCAGCAACATGGGATTTCGCAGATATAGAAGCTGTTCCAAATTCTGTGTATGAATATTACATTCAAGAAACAAATGCACCAGAAGGATTTAATAATGATTTCGAAAACATTAAAGTGCACTTAACTATAAGAATAGATGCTAATGGAAATGTAGCAGATGTTGGAAGAAATGGAACAAATGTTGATTTTGAATCTGTAGATGGAAGACAATTACAAGATAAGATAAAAACATTATTGTATAGTAAATGTGTATTAGAAGTAGAAGATAATACTATTACTATAAATATGAAAGACTCAGAGATTGTAAAAGAGCCAGAAAAATATGGATTCCAAATTGTAAAAGTTGATAAAGATAATGTAGAGAAAAAACTTGAAGGTGTAGAATTTAGAGTTAGAATGCGTGCAGGAAATGCAGCAGATTGGATAGCATATGATACTAACTCTGATGAGCCAGGAACACAAAATCCTGTAACTAATTCAAATGGTGTAATTAATATTCAAGATATTGAACTTGTAACAGGTGGAAAAGATATATTCCAACTTGATGAAGTAAAAGGAAAAGATGGATATAAATTATTATCAGGTGTTACTGTACAAGTAACTATAGATCTAAATGGAGTTACAAATGTTAAACAAATTACAGAAGATCATATTAAAGTAGAATTAATTGGTGAAAATGCAGCAAGTTATCCAGAAGGCTATATGACAACTAATATTACTAATGATGGAATGATTCAAATAATTGTTCCAAATCAGGAAACAAATTTTGAATTTGTTTTAAATAAAAAAGATGAAAAAGGAAATTTAATTACAGCAGATAGAAGTGAAAATGGTAAGTTAGATGGAGCAGCAATAAGAGTAAGAGAACAAGAATCAGATAATATTATTGTACCAGATGTTATTTTAGAAGATGGTACAACAAGTAGAACTATAAGCTGTATGCAAAATAAAACATATACATACTTAATAGATGAAACTCAAAATAAAACAGGTTATAAAAACTGTATATCAGGATATTTTGTAGTATTACAAGTAGTAACAGATGAAAAAGGAGAAGTAAAAGATACAAATCCAGATGATCCAAATGATACAAATTACACTAGAGTTTCTATTGTAAAAGTAAATCCACATACACCTGTAACTGAAGAAGAAGCAAAATCTTGTGTAAGTGTAAGTGTTGGATGGGTAAATGGAAAAAGACAAGTTACATTAGATATTAAAAACCCATTTGTATATAATTTAAAACTAAAGAAAGTTGATTCAAATAAAAAGGAATTAGATAAAGCAGTTTTAAAAGCAACAATAAAAGGTGGCAATACTTATACAATGAATAAAGTATCTAATATGGAAATACCACAAATAGAAATAGCTGATAATGAAACACAAACATGGTATATTAGAGAAGAAAATGTAGAAGCACCTTACTATAATATTTTAGGAAGTAACAAATATATACAAATAGATGTTACAAGAGTTAGTGGAACATTAAAAGTTAAAGATTATGCAATTTATGATAATGAATCAGGAATGGTTAGCAAAAATAATGAAATATATAAATATATTAACGTAGAAGATCCTGTAGTAGTTGGAAGTGAATATATAATTAATGTTACTATAGAAAATCCAATGCAATATAAATATAAGTTAACAAAAACAAAGACAGATCCAAATAAAACAGAATTGGGTGGAGCTACAGTTAAAGTAAATGAAAAAACTGTTATAGATGGAGGAAATTCAAGTTACGAAGTTTCTGAAATTGTAAAATTAGGGGAAGAAAGACATTATATGATAAGTGAGACATCAACTACAGCAAATCATGTTAATATATTAGAAAACAAATTTGCAGTTGTTTTAGTTCGTATGTCAGAACAAGGAGAAATAAGTGTTGTTCAAAAATTAATTTATGAGATTACTAGTGTAGGAGCAGTTCTTCTACCACAAACAGATGAAGTATATGATTATTTAACAATAGATATAACAAGAGGTTCTGATGGAATACAAGTTGTTGATATAAAACTAGAAAACCCAGCAAAATACAAATTTGAATTAACAAAAGTAAAATCAGATGAAGAAAAGACTGAATTATCAGGAGCTGTATTAACAGTAAATGGTAAAGAAGCAATTAGTGATGGAAAATCAAAATATAACATTACAGAGAAGATTAATATAGGTCAAACAAAGAGCTATATAATAAAAGAATCATCAACAATAACAAACCATATTAATGTATTAAAAGATAAATTTATTGTATTGGTTGTTAGATTAGATGAACAAGAAAAACTAAGCATTGTAACACAATCAGCTTTTGATATATCTAGCGGAACAGCTGTTACAGCATCTCCTGATGTATGGAACTATGTAGATGTATATTTTGAAGAAGAAAATGGTGTTCAAATATTAAAAGTTGATGTTGTTAACCCAGTAGAATATAAATTTAAAGTTATGAAAACTAAATCAGATAAAGCTTCTACACCATTATCTGGTGCAACTATTACAATAAATGGTGAACCACTAATAAAAGATGGACTATCTAGTTATGAAATTACAAAATCAATTAAGATTGGTGAAAAACAAACATTTTATGTAAGAGAGAATGCAACAAAACCAGGGTATAAGAATATATTAGAAAATAAATATTTATTATTTAATATAGTATTAACAGAAGATGAAAAGATAGAAATAGAGAGTAAGGCAATTTTTGATACATCAGGCAAAGCTCCAACAGTGGTTTCAAGTGATGACCCTGTATATGATTATGTTGATGTTTATATGTCAGCAGATTCTAATGGTGTTCAAACAGTTAATATAAAAATAATAAATCCATTAGAAACTAAATTTAGACTTGTAAAAGTAACATCAGATGGAAAAACTGAGTTAAATGGAGCAAAAGTTACAGTAAATGGTGATGAAGTTATAAAAAATGGAAATAGCTCATATGAAACTACAGAAACAATGAAGATTGGAGATACAAGAGTATATAATATAGATGAGTTAGAAACAGTAGCTGGTCATATTAATATTTTGGAAAACAAGCAATTAGTTGTTATTACTAGAATGTATGAAGATGAAAAATTACATATAGTAGATACAATGATTATAGATAAAAAGACTAGAAAAACTTTAGAAGATAGTAGACCAGAATATAAGTATATTACTACTAATATAACTACAGAAAATGAGGTACAAACAGTACAAGTAAATATTATAAACCCAGAAGAATATAATTTTAAATTATACAAAGTGGACAAAGATACAAATGAAAAAATGAATGAAGTTTTCTTTGATATTAAAGTAGTAGATGAACAAAATAATGAAGTTGAACTTAAAGATTCAAAGACTTTTGAGCCTAAATCTTTAAAAACATTAAAAACAACTAATATTTCAGGCGTTGACGGTGTAATTTCTATTGATAATATATTAATAGAAAAACCAGGAACATATGACTTCATCATAAAAGAGTATTCTCCAGAATTATATATAGAAAATGGAGAAATAAGAGTAAGAGTATTTATAACAAATGAAAATGGAAGTTATAAAGTTTCTAATATGAGAATTATAGAAGGTGAAGATTCAGTTGAATTTGCTAATAGCAAAGTAATTGAAGATGAATCAGAAACAGTAGAGGTTCAAGTAAATAACGAAAGAATAAAAGGAAAATATGATTTAGTTATTAACAAATTGGATAACTATACTAAGAAACTTCTAGATGGTTCTAAGTTTAATATTACTGTAGAAAGAGATGGAAAAGAATCTGAACTTTATAAATCAAATGATGATGTAAAATCTAAAGATGTAATTATTCCAAGTGAAGTAGAAGTAAAAAACGGTAATTTGGTAATTAGAGATATTAGAATAGAAAAACCAGAAACATATATTATAAAAATAAAAGAAACAAAAGCTCCAGAAACATATTTAGAATTAGAAGAAGAAATTAAATTAAAAGTAACAACAGGAATTGAAGGAGAAGGAAAAGAAGCAAGATATGTTATAAAAGATGTAGAAATGATAAGTGGAGACAATAATGGTTTAGTAACAAAATCTAATGTAGAAAATAAAATACAATTAGATGTACAAAATGAACAATTTGATTTGAGTTTAAGAAAGAGTATAACAGAAGTAATAGCAAACGAAGGAAAAGAGGACGAAAGAGTAACAAAAATTGATAATAGAATTCCAGATCCACAAACAGATGGATTAAAGAATAAAACAGCAACAACAGCAGTATATAATCATACAAAACAGCCAATTAGAGTTTATGCTGGAAATACAGTAATTTACACATTAAGAGTTTATAATGAAGGACAAGTAGATGGATATGCAGAAGAAGTAACAGACCATTTACCAGAGTATTTGGAATTTGTAAATGATGAATTTAATAGTAGTTATGGTTGGTTATTAGATGAAAAAGATAAATCATTAAGAACAATAAAAACAAATTATTTATCTAAAGCTGTAAATGCAGAAGATAATTTAATAAAAGCTTTTGATAGAGAAAGAGGAAAATTAGATTATAAAGAGATAAAAATTAAGTGTAAAGTAAAAAGTAATGTACCAGTAAAAGAAAAACTAACTAATATTGCAGAAATTACAAAGTATATCGGTAAAAATGGAAGACAAGTAAAAGATAGAGATTCATTTAAAAATGTTGAATTACCTACAGATGATAAACTATCATCATATAAAGATGATGAAATAAATAAATCATATGTTCCAGGTCAAGAAGACGATGATGACTTTGAAAAAGTACTTGTTGAAGAATTTGATTTAGCATTAAGAAAATATATCACAAAAGTTGATAATAAAGAAATTACTGATAGAGTTCCAGTATTTAAAATAGATGAAAATGGTAACTATGTATATAATCATACAAAAGAGCCAGTATTAGTTGGGGATTCTGATGTTGTAACATATAACATTCGAGTTTATAATGAAGGAACAGTTGCAGGTTATGCAGAAGAAGTAGAAGATGATATTCCAGAAGGCTTAGTATTCTTACCAGATAATGAGACAAATCAAAAATTTGGATGGAAAATGTTAGATGCAAATAAACAAGAAACAAACGATCCTAAAGAAGCAAAATATATAAGAACAAAATACTTATCAAGTGCTAATAAAGATAATTTATTAAAGGCTTTTGATAAAAATAGTATGAGTGAACCAGATTCAAAATTTGTACAAGTAGCATTTAAAGTTGATGTGCCAGATGCAACAGATGAAATTATAATTAATAAGGCACAAATTACAGATGACAAAGATGAAGATGGAAAAGATGTAACAGATAAAGACTCAACACCAAATAAATGGATAGATGGAGAAGATGATCAAGACATTGAGAAAATTAAATTAACATATTTTGATCTAGCATTAAGAAAATTCATAACTAAAGTAAATGATACAGAAGTAACAGATAGAGTACCAGTATTTAAAGTAGATGAAAATGGAAAATATGTATATGAACATACAAAAGAGCCAGTAATAGTAAATAATACTAATGTAGTAACATATACTTTAAGAGTTTACAATGAAGGAACAAGAGAAGGATATGCAAAAGAAATAAAAGATGATATTCCACAAGGATTAGAATTCTTACCAGACAATGAATTAAATAAAGAATATAGATGGATAATGTTAGATGAAGAAGGAAATAAAACAGATGATGTAACAAAAGCAAAATATATAACAAGTGATTATTTATCAAAAGA
>ERZ791802.32-NODE-32-length-182199-cov-24.115332_pt1 | contig 182199 bp, 139 predicted proteins | sample MGYA00510308_ERZ791802 | MGnify/ENA primary metagenome ERZ791802 (study PRJEB30046, sample SAMN00792028) | human gut metagenome | study: EMG produced TPA metagenomics assembly of the A metagenome-wide association study of gut microbiota in type 2...
AAAGGCGGTCGCAGCTGTCATATTCATACTCCACGGGCTCCGCGCCGGGAAGCTTCTTGCTGATACAGCGTTGCATGGCGTCGTATTCGTACCGGAAAGCATACAAGTCAAGGTTGGCATGGCTTTGGTACATCGGCTGGAGTACGAATCCCAGGTTGCCTTCCGCATCATATACATAATAGGTGTCGTAAGTTTCATCCCCCTGTTTCAGGCGGGTCAGCACCGTGCGTTGCCGCTTGTCGGTAAAGGTATACGACACCTTGCCGTCTTCATCCGTGGTCTTTACCGCTTCGAGCGTCCCCGATGGGTACATGCCCGCATCTTGGAGGGTACCGTCGCTACCCGCCTTGTACTGTCGGCAGGAATATTCCCCGGAAGCCCTGTTGAGGGTATACACCGTCTGCACGGGATGTTCCTTCCAGGCAATGCCGGCATCTGTCATCAGCAAGGGACGTCCCCAGGGAGATTCTTCGTAGAGGGTTTCCGAATACGGGCGGGTGTCTCCCAAGATGCCCGGTGCCTGTTCGGGCATGTTGGAGATGAAAGCCCCGCTCATTCCCGATACGGGAACCGCGTTCCATTGCCGCCATGCACGGCCACGTTTGTCGTAGTCGATGAAATCCACCAGGTCTTTCCCTCCCGGGGTCACGCCTTTCCGTACCGTCTGCACCGGGCGGCCCAGCCCGTCGAAGTATTGTATCCGGTCCAGGCATCCTCCCGAGGTGTCCAGCATCAGTTTCCGGCGGATGTAACTCCGTCCGGAGGTGATGCCTGCCACCGGTGAAGCATACGACGGGTCGGAATCGGGTTCCGGTATATAAGGGATAAGGCCGGGGTAGACAGGTGCCGGGACCGGAACGTCAAGAGAATATGGCGGCAACAGGTTGTCGATAATAAAGGTGAAACGCAGTTCATGCGCTGACGTATTATTCTTCAGGGCCACCTGCGCCATGTAATCGCCGGAAGAGACATACGCGTTCATGCCGCAAGGGCGACCGGTCATCGGCCGGTATTTCAACGTATATTCCCGGCGGGCACCATCGTCCGCTATCTTGAAGAGCCTGACCGTATATCCCAACGGGAAGGAAGAAGAGCTGCCGGTGGTTGCGGACGGACTGAAAAATACGGGGCCGAACATGGAGGGCTTGTCGATGTGGAACCGTAGGGTGATGTCTACTGCGGAATACTCTGCCGGAATGTTGAATGTCTGCGGGTTGCGGTCCGGTTGTGATAGGGACATGTCCTCCGTGAAGGTCTTTTGCGCTCCCGCCGTAAGTGGGAAAAGGAACGTCACCAGCAGGGCGAGCAATGCCCCGTAGAGTTTGCTGTTTGTTTTATTATGGATTGACTTCATGATATTCTATGGTTGAAAGGTTCGTTTTATTAGTATCTTTGATTGTAGTGAGACGCCCCAGGGAGTCATATTCGTAGTAGGTGGACATTCCGTTGGGAGCTGTCTCCTGTATCACTCCCACTAAAGGGCGGTAGCGGTATGCGGTAATCTGCGCTTGCGGGTTGTCCTTGCGCACCTGCTCGATGATGTCGTAAACCGGTTGCCCGATGTCGTGGCTTGCAGCCAAGGTTTCGGGTTGGATACCGGCCGTCTCGAAAACCGAAAGGGACAGGTTATGTGCCACCGCAATGATATCCTTTCCGCCGTATCCCCAGAGGTAAGTGGTGATTGTCCCGTCGCGGGAAGTCACCTGGCAGGGACGCCCGCATTTCAAAGGACGCGAATACGTCTCTACATCCCTGAACTGGGTATTGGCGGCATTCACGCTTTCTTCCACCGCCGACAGGCTGTAGCCGCGGTTCACGGCTCCCTGTTCATAACGGTAGCGCACCGTTTTCAGCAGATTACCGTCCGAATAATAACGGGCCTCGACCGGAGTGGACAGCTCATTGGAGGCGGTCATGGCGGCATCTATGGTCTTGGAGCGGTCGAACGGATAAGTGTACACCACCCGGTCATACGTCCCGTCGCTATTGTCCGTTTTGCTTTCACGGATCAGGTTATACCTGTTTTCGTGGATTTTGGAAACGGAGCGCGTCAGCACGGTGTCGTTCCCGTAAACCGTGACAGTCTGCGAACCGTCCTCCGCATCCACTACCGTATAACCCTTTCCTGTCCTGTGGCTGTAGCTGTTTTGATAGAGTTCACGGAGTTTCGAACTGGAAGCCACCATTGCATCCGTCGCTCCTTCTATCAACGAAAGCCTGCGCAAGTCACTGATGTCGTGGAAAGAATGGCGGGGCAGGGAAGACACGCTGCCGGCTTGTCGGTCGTGGTTGATGATGTCGGTGCGTTTCCCGGCTTGGAGGAGTACCCTGTTGTTGACAGGCTCGTCAATGTTATGCAAGTTGTCCGGATTCGTATAATAGGAGTCGGGCCACACCGCACGGTTATCGAAATGATGGACGGTAGATTCGCCGACTTGTCTCTCCGCGGAAAGTTCGGGAACGGAACCTGGAGCGGGCTGGGAACCTTCAGGGTTTACAAACTCCATAACCTTGTCGAAATACACGTCCTGGTCTTGGGTCACCGAATTGCTGTGCGTGTACAGCGTGTAGTCTACCGGGCGGACATCGGGGGCGATCTGGTTGCTGCTTACATAGTACTTCTTCATCTTCTGCCGATAGGTCAGGTTGCACATCGGGAAACGGGTACTTCCGATTCCTTCCTCGTTGTCGCCCGAATAATACTTGAAGACACGCTTTACGGGATGTCCCGCGACGGGATAGTCCGTTATTTCCGTAATCCGGAGTTGTCCCCCGTCTATGTATCCCGAAGCGCTGTCCGGGGCGGGAATGCGGCTCAGTCCATAGGCGTACACCGTTTTTCCGCCCGCAGGATAGGTGATGTCCGACAGGGTATGGATTCTGGCACTGTACAGGTCGCCGCTTTTGTCGGCGCCGCCTATCGTGAACGAGTACGTCTGCCGGTTGTTGGTGATACTCACCGTCTGTCTCGGTACAAAATCCGTATTGCCGCTTTTCCCGTTATAATATCCCCAGTAGTCAACGGCTTTGGTGGCAGGGTCATAATCTCCCCCGAAATAGTTCATCTTGTACGTTTCGACCGTATTGCCGTCACCGTCGGCTATTTTCAGCGCTTCAAGCAGGATCCTGCCATGACCGGCCTTTTTCTGTATCAGGGTAACGCTGCGCACTACATTCCCTTGGGTATCTTTCACCAGGATTTTTTCCAGGCAGTTTCCGGTGGAAGAATAAGAGAAACTCACCGTGCCGCCACTGAAAGCAATACCCTTTATCGGGCGCACCTTTACCGTGGCCACCGCCCCGAAGTAGCTGCGGTTACCCACGCCCCCCCACTTCTCAAAAACCGGCTTCGGGGTCCCGCCGGGCTGTATGGTTGTCCCGTTCATGTAATAGTAGTTTTCTTGTCCGTTCACTCCCGCCCAGTAGCCCGGGTGGGGAGGTGTCCCCGGTGACGGCACATGGTAGTCGGGATAATTGTCTTCCGTGGCGTAATAGTCGTAAGCACCCTTGTAAACCTCGTCCGGCAGGTCGGTGTAATAGCTGAAACTTATCCTGTCGCCATCGGGCGAAGTGATCTCGGAAGCTTTCCAGGCCGTTTGTGCGGAATAGGAGTTTACGAGGCTCGTTTCCTCCCTCGCGTTGGCATCTTGCCCGAAAAGGTACTTGTTTCCGGCTCCATCGATAACCCTCAGCTGGTTGTTGAAACTGTCGTTGACCTTGGTTTCGCTTTCGCCCAATGACACTTTCAGCTCCGGACGGTGAAACAGCCGGGGGATGAACTGGTGGCTGTCGGCTTGTTGCAGCACAAAGTCGGCCGATGCGTCGATGAGCTTCATGTGGAAAATGTCTTCAAGCACGTCGCAGGTTCCCTGTCCTATCCTTACCTTATAGATATCGGGCAAGCGGGTCAGGTTTGACTTGTCGTACAGGAACGATCGTTCGTCGGGCAATCCGCGCACCTCACGGCTGATGACGGGTTCTGCCTCCAGCGTCCATCCCAAGGCTACCGATCCGTTTTTCTGTTCGGCTTTTATCCCTCCGGTAGTGTAGGAAAGCGAGATGGGGAGAGTGAACGAAGCTGTACGGATGGTGTAAACCGGTATGCGTATCGTGGCTCGTCCGGTGGAGTAATCCATAGCCTCCGGCTTTTTGCAGAACAGCTCCGAGGCCTGCTTGGAAGCCGGACAGAATGATTGGGAACGTGCGGCGATGTCGTAACTGCCCGGGACGGACTGCCCGGACACGGGACATGGCATGCCGCAAACCAGGAGCAGGCATGCTGCCATTGTTTTAAAATTGGGTCTTTTCATGTGTGAATTGTGTTAAATCGGTTGATAAAATAGTTTTGTTTTTGTGTTTTAAGCTTAATCACGATGCAAATGTAAGGCTTGCATGTGGTGTGTGAAAATTAAAACCACTGTTTTTTGTTCACGAAATGTGTTTTGGTAAATAGCCGGTTATTTGCCTGCTCCTGCACAGGCTCAACAGGTACTTCCCCGGTCGACATATCTTTCCGTATCGAAAAATCTCCCTTTTCATCCACAGGCTGCGGACAGCCTGTGTCTTGAGTTCCTCCGGTTTCGGGGGAACTATTGAGGAGGGAGTATTCTATTCTATTCTATGCTATTCTATGCTATGCTATGTGTACCGGATGTTACATTTTGAGATGTTAATGTTACATTTTGGGGCATTAATGTTACATCTTGCGCCTGTTGGTAGAGGTCTTTGCGCTTCAGGATGAAATGAGGCGTCTGTAGCTCCCTTGTGACAGGTCTATATATTCCTCGTGTGGCATCTATATATCCCTCGCGACAGGTCTATAGTTTCCTCATGGTGTATCTATAGTTCCCTCACTTTATAATTATTAGCTTTAATTATTTGTGTTTTAGAAACAATTTGCGTACGTTTGTCACATTAAAGATAGATGCGTTTTCAAGTAAGAAACGGATTGTGCCGCTGATGTTTAAAAATCGTTCAGAATTGAGTGGAAATGAGGTAAATGAGTCAAAGTTATACAATGATAAACATTGCAGTATAATAAAATATTACATAACTTGTGTCTATGGAAAAAAAAAGAGATTTATTGTTCAATGTGTCGGAAATCGTAGGGCGTGCCAAGAGAGTGCTCGACTTGAAGACTGATGCTGCCTTGGCCTCCTATCTGGGAGTATCCCGTTCTACCCTGAGTAACTGGATTGCACGTAATAGTATAGACTTTCCACTGTTGCTGGAGCGGCTGAAAGAGGTGGACTACAACTGGTTGCTCACAGGTAAGGGAAGTCCGGCACACAAGCAGAAGCAGTGTGGAGACGAGTGGGCACAGGGTGAAGTAGAAATACTCCACAATCCTAAAACACCAGAGGTTGTGGACGACCGTAGTGTGGCGCTTTACGACATCACCGCCGCCGCCAACCTGAAAACCTTGCTGGCGGATAAACGGCAGTATGTGGTGGGGAGGATACAGATACCGAGCATTCCGGTATGCGATGGCGCGCTATACATCAGCGGGGATAGTATGTATCCCATACTGAAATCGGGCGATATCGTGGGGTTCAAGGAGATAAACAGTTTCAGCCATGTCATTTATGGCGAAATGTATCTGGTTTCATTCGTCATCGATGGTGACGAGTATCTGGCGGTAAAATATGTGAACCGTTCGGACAAGGAAGGTTGCCTGAAGCTGGTGAGCTACAACCCGCACCACGAGCCGATGGATGTGCCGCTGGCGGCTATCAATGCGATGGCTATTGTTAAGTTCTCGATTAGAAAGAATATGATGATGTAACGGGAAGGAGGAGATTATGAATTTCTACACTCCCGTTTACCTCCCCGCTGGCTTGCCGCAACTTACGCATAGTGACCGTTTGATGTCGATCGGTTCTTGCTTTGCCACCGGCATGGGGGAACGGCTTGTCGATGCCAAGTTTCGTTGCGACGTCAACCCATACGGTGTACTTTATAATCCGTTGTCCATTTCTGCTGCTTTGCGTGAAATTGTGGCAGGAAAGATATATGGGCGGCAAGACTTGTTTTTCTTTCGTGAATGTTGGCACAGCCCGATGCATCATGGCGATTTCTCGTCACCCGAAGTGGAAGAAACTTTGCGACGTATCAACGGGCGTATTGTCCGGGCACACAATGATATTTTCAGTCTGGATTGCCTGTTGCTGACTTTCGGTACGGCATGGGTGTATGAACGGAACAGCACGGGATGTATTGTCGCCAACTGTCACAAGCAGCCGGAGAAGTGTTTCAACCGTCGTCGGTTGGGGGTAGAGGAGATTGTGACGGACTATACTTCGCTGCTGTCGGGATTGCTGGCACGAAACCCAAAACTGAAGATCGTGTTCACCGTTAGCCCTATCCGTCATGTGCGCGACGGGTTACATGCCAACCAACTCAGCAAAGCCACGCTACTGCTTGCCATCGACCGTTTACAGGAGGTGTTTTCGGGGAATGTGTTTTACTTTCCTGCTTATGAGTTGGTGCTGGATGAGTTGCGTGATTATCGATTTTATGCAGAAGACATGGTGCACCCTTCCGAAGTAGCTGCCAGCTATGTTTGGGAACGCTTTTCATCGGCCTGTTTCTCTTTAGAGACGTTACAGATAATAGAAGAAAGTGAAAATATACATAGAGCGTTGTCGCATAAGCCCTTTCATCCGGATTCTGAAGAATATAAGCGTTTTTTAGGACAAATTGTGTTAAAAATAGACCGACTTAACGGAAAATACCCGTACTTAGACTTCAAAAATGAGAGAGAAATATGTCGTATACGATTGAAAGCATAACTGAAATCATTGGTGCACGGCGTGTAGGGGATACACCGGCCACCATTGACTGGCTGCTTACCGACAGCCGTTCATTGAGTTTCCCCGAGGAAACACTTTTCTTTGCACTGACTACCAAGCGGAACGACGGTGCGCGATATATACCGGATTTATATGCTCGGGGTGTGAGGAATTTCGTAGTGAGTGAGACGGTGGCACAGTCCATTATCAATTATCAACTGTCGACTGCCAATTTGTTGATTGTTGCAAGTCCTTTAAAGGCTTTGCAAAAATTGGCGGAACAGCATCGTGACCGTTTCCAGATACCTGTTATCGGTATTACGGGTAGTAATGGAAAGACCATTGTGAAGGAGTGGTTGCACCAGTTGCTCAGTCCCGAACGTATCATCGTGCGTTCGCCACGTAGTTACAATTCGCAGATTGGCGTACCTTTGTCCGTGTGGCAGATGAATGAGGAGTCTGAGCTCGCCCTGCTGGAAGCCGGGATTTCGGAGCCGGGGGAAATGCGTGCTTTGCAGAATATCATAAAGCCTACTATCGGTATACTGACGAATATTGGTGGTGCGCATCAGGAAAACTTCTTCTCCTTGCAGGAAAAGTGTATGGAGAAATTAGCGTTGTTCAAGAACTGTGATGTGGTGATTTACAATGGCGATGACGAATTTATCAGTAATTGCGTGGGCAAGTCGATGCTTTCGGCGCGTGAAATTGCATGGAGTCGTAAGGATATGGAACGCCCTTTGTTTATAAGTAAGGTGGATAAGAAGGACGATTTTACTGTCATTTCTTACCGTTATCTGGACATGGACAACACGTTTACTCTACCATTCATTGACGATGCTTCCATAGAGAACTCGTTGAATTGTTTGGCTGCCTGTCTGTATTTGATGCTTCCTGCCGAGAAAATTACAGAACGGATGGCAAAGTTGGAACCTATCGCTATGCGTCTGGAGGTAAAGGAGGGCAAGAACGGTTGTCTGTTGATAAATGACAGTTATAATTCCGATCTGGCTTCGCTGGATATTGCGCTCGATTTTCTGTACCGGCGTTCGCAGAGCAAGGGTTTGAAGCGGACACTGATTCTTTCGGATATCCTGGAGACAGGGCAGAATACGCCTACGCTCTACCGACAAGTGGCGCAATTGGTGAACAGTCGTGGCATAGAGCGCATTATCGGTGTGGGGAGTGAGATTTCTACTTGTGCTTCACGGTTCAACATCGAAAAAACTTTCTATCCCAATACGGATACGTTGACGCGTGCCATTGCAAAAGGGGAGTTGCGGCTGGAAAATGAAATAATTCTGATAAAGGGTGCACGTAAGTTCGGTTTCGATTCCCTCACAGAGGTACTGGAAAAGAAGGTGCACGAAACGATATTGGAAGTAAACCTGGGGGCGATGATTGCCAATCTGAACTATTATCGTGGCAAGCTGAAACCCGAAACCAAGATGGTGTGTATGGTGAAGGCCTCGGCCTATGGCGCGGGTTCGTATGAAATTGCTAAAACTTTGCAGGAACATCATGTTGATTATCTGGCGGTTGCTGTTGCTGATGAAGGCTCGGAACTGCGTAAGGCAGGTATCACCGCAAGCATCATCATTATGAATCCTGAAATGACGGCATTCAAGACGTTGTTCGACTATAAGCTGGAACCGGAAGTGTATAGTTTCCATTTATTGGATGCATTGATTAAGGAGGCGGAGAAAGAGGGGGTCACGAACTTCCCCATTCACGTGAAACTGGATACGGGTATGCATCGGCTTGGTTTTGCGCCGGAAGATATGCCCCGGTTAATAGAACGCCTGAAGGGGCAGAATGCTGTGATTGCCCGTTCGGTCTTCTCGCATTTCGTGGGGAGTGACGCGCCGCAGTTCGATGCGTTTACGCGTAGGCAGATAGAGATGTTTGAAAAGGCTTCGATGCAGTTGCAGGAGGCTTTCCCGCATAAGATACTTCGTCATATCTGCAATTCTGCGGGTATAGAGCGTTTTCCTGGGGCGCAGTTCGACATGGTGCGCCTGGGACTGGGATTGTATGGTATCAGTCCGATAGACAATTCTATTATGAATAATGTGAGTACGTTGAAAACTACTATTCTCCAGATACGGGACGTGCCCGAAGAAGATACGGTGGGGTACAGCCGTAAAGGGCACTTGACACGGCCTTCACGCATTGCCGCCATTCCTATCGGCTATGCCGACGGACTGAATCGGCACTTGGGTAACGGTCGTGCTTATTGTTTGGTGAACGGGCAACGTGCCGCATACGTGGGGAATATTTGCATGGATGTTTGCATGATAGATGTGACTGATATTGACTGTAAGGAAGGTGATGCAGTGGAAATCTTCGGTGATCATTTGCCAATAACCGTTCTCTCCGATGTGCTCGAAACTATTCCTTATGAAGTATTGACGAGTGTTTCGACGAGAGTGAAGAGAGTATATTATCAGGATTGATGAGAATTGTGGCTTATTGGTTTGTGATTAATCACCGAACATTACACATTATTCGCCAATCATTACACATTAATCGTCAATCATTAATCATTATTTCACTATCTTTGCATCAAATTAATCCTGTATAACTATGACAAACTTACTTTTACTAGGTTTCTTGCCCAGTGGTTCCGAATGGGTTATTATCGCATTGCTTATATTGTTGCTGTTCGGCGGTAAAAAAATCCCTGAATTAATGAAAGGATTGGGTAAAGGCGTGAAGAGCTTCAAAGAAGGCGTAAATGAGGCGAAGGAAGAAATTAATAAGGCTAAAGACGAAGTGGATAAACCGGCTGAGGAGAAAAAATGATAATTTTCTTTCACCGTAAGAATACAGAGGTCGCAAAATTTTCCCTTATTGATAAGCAGGTCTATCTGTCATTAGCTCCATTCAAAATCTCTTCTGATTATTTCATTAGGGTATAGTCTGAACCTGTTGAAAAGTCTATTCTCTTTATGTATACGAGGAGAAGAGACCCTTCGGCAAGTTCAGGATAACAGATACTGACAGAGTATAATAATAATCTCTGTGTCTTCTACAGTGAAAACTAAATTTCCTGTTTATAATCATGTCTGATAAAGAATTAACCTTTTGGGATCATCTGGATGAATTGCGCCGTGTGTTGTTTCGTATTCTTGGTGTGTGGTTTCTGTTGGCGGTCGGTTACTTTATTGCAATGCCCTATTTGTTTGATAATGTGGTGTTGGCACCTTGCCATAACGACTTTATCTTTTATGATGTGTTGCGTTATGTTGGTGAGATATTCGATCTGAAAGATGAGTTCTTCACACAGGAATTTCATGTAAAACTGATTAATATCAATCTGGCGGCACCGTTTTTTATCCACATGTCTACAGCATTTTGGATGTCGGTAGTGACGGCTGCGCCTTATATCTTCTTTGAAATTTGGCGGTTCATCAGTCCGGCGCTCTATCCGAAAGAACGCAGGGGGGTGAAAAAAGCGTTGTGTATCGGTACGGTGATGTTCTTTCTGGGGGTATTACTAGGTTATTTCATGGTTTATCCGTTGACATTACGCTTCTTGTCTACTTATCAGCTAAGTGCGGCGATAGAAAATCAGATCTCTCTCAATTCGTATATTGACAACTTTATGATGCTGGTGCTCTGCATGGGACTTGCATTTGAGTTGCCGTTGGTGACATGGCTGCTGTCCTTGTTGGGGCTGGTGCATAAGTCTCTTTTGCGGAGATATCGCCGTCATGCGCTTGTTGTCATCGTAATTGTTGCTGCCATCATTACTCCGACAGGCGATCCTTTTACATTGACAGTCGTTTCGGTTCCACTCTATATGCTCTATGAGTTGAGTATATTGATGATTAAGGATAAGAAAAACAAGGAACTGGCGGATATCGAAGTATGAAGGAATTCAATGAATACTACGATATATTGTTAGCGGCTTGCAGAAGTGAAGATGTGCTTCTTGCCGCCGCTTATCGCCGGTTGCGTGAACTCCTTGAACACCTTTGTCGTACGCAGATGACAGACAGTAGCTTACAAATGACTGACCTCTCTGCACGTATCAACTTTGTAGCTTCCAAGACAGGACTTTCTGTGGTTGAGCAGAACCGTTTGCACACGTTCCGTCTGACTTCCAATGCCATACTGAACCGGCAGGTAGAGCCACAGCGGGAACATCTGTTGCGTGATGCCAAGACGTTGGCTTTCTTCGTTAAGCGACTGACAGAAGTGGATATTCCCGATGAACTTTATCGCCTGTTTCCACGTGCCGATGCTACTTATATTGTACTCCCGCCTGCTAGGGAGCGTGTACGACGTATGCGTGTCAGTTTTCAGCAAGCTGATGATACTTATTTATATGTATTGCCTGTAGATTCGGTGGCAGACGAGCCGTTGAAGGTACGCTATAATATACCGCAAGTCAATGAGGAGTTTAATGAGACCTGTCGTTTGTTATGGCGTCATGCTCAACTCAATCTGCTGGATGTGGCTGTGGATGAATCGGGAGTTTTGACTCCTTCATTCATTATATTGGAACCTGATTATCTGATAGATATCAGTTCACTGGCGGAGTGTTTCAAAGACTACGGTCACCATCCTGCCAACTATCTGTTAGCTCGTTTTCAGCTTCCTGAAAATACACGGTCACTTCTGCTTGGTAATATCGCCAACCTTTTTTTGGATGAGTGGATTTATGCCGACAACGAGCCGGATTATCTAGTTTGTATGAAGAAAGCTTTCCGTACCTATCCCATCGAACTGGCAGCATGCGCTGACTTACGTGATCGGGAGAAGGAACGGGAATTCTTTGCCGATTGTAAACGGCATTTCGAGAATATACGGCAGACAGTGAAAGAAACGTTCCATACTTCTGGCTATAACCTGGATAAAACGGATGCTGTATTGGAACCTTCTTACATCTGCGAGGCTCTGGGCTTGCAAGGACGGCTCGATTATATGCAGCGGGATATGTCTTCGTTCATTGAAATGAAGTCGGGTAAGGCAGATGAATATACCATCCGGGGTAAGGTGGAACCGAAGGAAAATAACAAGGTACAGATGTTGCTCTATCAAGCTGTGTTGGAGTATTCCATGGGGATGAATCACCGGTGGGTGAAAGCTTACCTGCTTTATACACGTTATCCGTTACTTTATCCGGCACGTCCATCGTGGGCGATGGTACGCCGAGTGATGGACGTGCGGAACCGGATTGTGGCGAATGAGTACAGTATCCAATTACACAATAGTCAGCAATATACGGCAGAGCGCTTGCAGGAACTTAATTCTGATACGCTGAACGAGCGGCAATTGGATAATACGTTATGGAAACGGTATCTTTTACCTTCCATTGATGTCGTGAGACAACGCATTGAGACATTGTCACCTTTGGAAAAGTCTTATTTCTATACGCTTTACAACTTTATCACTAAAGAACTTTATACCTCAAAGTCGGGGGATATGGACTATGAAGGACCTGCCGGCGCGGCTGCGTTATGGCTTTCCACACTGGCTGAGAAGTGTGAGAGTGGGGAGATTTTGTATGATTTGACAATACAAGAGAATTGTGCGGCAAATGTACATAAGCCTTATTTGTCATTGCGAAGGGTTCCGGTTGCTTGGGAGGAACCAAGTGAGGGGGGACTCCCGAACTTTCGTCGGGGAGACGCTGTGGTTCTTTACGAAAGAAATACAGATACCGATAATGTTACCAATAAGATGGTGTTCAAAGGAAATATCGAATGGATTTCTGATACGGATTTGTGCATCCGTCTTCGGGCCTCACAACAGAATATAGCTGTTCTACCAATGGATAGCCGTTATGCTGTGGAACATGATATAATGGATACTTCTTTCCGAAGTATGTATTGGGGACTTTCCGCTTTTTTATCGGCCACGTCAGAAAGGCGGGCTTTGTTGTTAAATCAACGTCCGCCTGAGTTTGATGTTTCATTGGATGATGACATAGCTTCAACAAAGGATGATTTTGAACGTATCGCTTTGAAAGCAAGGGCGGCTCGGGATTATTTCTTGTTGATTGGTCCTCCGGGAACGGGCAAGACTTCCCGTGCCTTGCGTAATATGGTCGAGACGTTTCATCGGGAAGGAAAACAAATCTTGTTACTTTCGTATACTAACCGTGCGGTGGATGAAATCTGTAAAACATTGACTGCAATTACTCCGGAAGTCGATTTTATCCGCATCGGTAATGAGTTGTCATGCGATGTGTCTTATCGTTCATATTTAATAGAAAATGTACTTGAACCGTGTAGTACCCGGCGTGAGGTACAAGAACGTATGTCGCGTTGCCAGATTTTTGTGGGAACGGTTGCTACACTTTCTGCCAAAACAGAGTTGTTCAGACTGAAAACCTTTGATGTAGCTATCATAGATGAGGCTACTCAGATATTAGAGCCACAGTTGTTGGGACTGCTTTGTACCCGTAGTGTTTCGGGAGGAAATGCTATTGGTAAGTTTATCTTGATTGGAGATCATAAGCAGTTGCCTGCGGTAGTGTTACAATCTTCTGAGCAGTCGGAGGTATGTGACGAGAATTTGCGTGCCATTGGACTGCGTAATTTGAAGGATTCACTTTTTGAGAGACTTTATCGGAATGTTACTTTAAATTTACCTGTTTCGGTTGTTAACCGTCAACTGGCAAATTTCAAATCTTTTGATATGCTTTGCCGGCAAGGGCGTATGAATGTAGATGTAGCCGCTTTTCCTAATCATGCCTTTTATGGTGGACTTTTACAACCGGTAGGGTTACCGCACCAATTTGGAAAACTGGAACTTGCTTCGGGGTTGGCAGATAGTGAGTTCGCAGATTTGTTGACTTGCCGTGTCGCTTTTCTGCCTTCTGTACCCGATGCTGTGATGCAGTCTGTCAAGATGAATCACTCGGAGGCGCAAATTGTAGCGCGGTTGGCGAAGGAGGTCTATCGGCAATATATGTTTTCTGAGGGTGGTTTTGATGTAACGCGGACATTGGGAATAATTACTCCTTACCGTAGTCAGATTGCTTTGATTAAGAAAGAGATTGCCGCTATGGGTATTGTTGCTTTGAATGATATTTTAGTGGATACAGTAGAACGTTTTCAAGGTAGTGAACGGGATGTGATTATTTACTCATTTTGTGTAAATCGGGCATATCAATTAAGATTTCTTGCCAATATGACGGAAGAGGATGGTGTGCAAATAGATCGGAAACTGAATGTGGCGTTGACACGTGCCCGTAAGCAGATGTTTATGATCGGTGTACCTCAACTACTGAAACAAAATCCTGTATATGCACGTTTGCTGCAAGCAGTAAGATGCTTTTGAGTTGGTAAACTTTCATTGGCTTTACTGATTTTTCTCCTTTTACTTTAGTAGAGTGAAGAATGACTATTATAGGTGATTATTTAATGTTTATTAAATGTTTTTCTTATATTTATATATTTTATTAATAGCTTCGCGTAGGATAAAGCGTTATATTTGCAACACGTTTTTTTCATAGAGATTTAGATTTAAGGTTAGAAGAATTGTGGAAGTCGTGAGACTTCCCTTTTTTTCACCTTAAAATGTTTTCCTTATTTGTTACCGTTGGGCTAAATGCTAAAATCCAGTTCCGATAAGGGAACAAAAAAGCTCTTTCGTAAGAAAGAGCTTTTTTGTTTTTTTATGCTTATTGGGTTCTGTATCAGTCAAGTACGATAGGTTTGTATTTAGGAACCAATCCTTTCATAATTACCCATCCTAACAAGTAAGCTACAGCACATACGCAGAAGATTACGAAATAACCGGCTGGCTTTCCTTCGAATCCCATGAATGTCATATTAGTGTTTCCTGCATATACAAAGAGTTCACCGGCAATGAATTGTAACAACATGGAACCGATGCCACCTGCCATGCCGCCAATACCGGTAACAGTGGCGATTGCTGATTTCGGGAACATATCGCCCACAGTGGAGAAGATGTTTGCAGACCATGATTGATGGGCTGCTCCACCGATACCAATCATAATAACCGGGAACCATGGTGAAATAGTGCCTAAAGGTTGTGCTAATAATACCAACAACGGGAAGAATGCGAAAATCAGCATGGCACGCATACGCGCTGCATACGGATTTAGTCCGGTTTTGTTGATGATGATAGTAGGTATTTTACCACCGTAAATGGAAAGCATGGTGATAGCATACAATGTGAAAATGAGTGCCATACCCAGTCCCTCGGAAGTTTTGATACCGAACTGTGTGTTCAAATAGGACGGGGTCCAGAACAAGAAAAACCACCATACACCGTCGGTCATAAATTTACCGATGGCAAAGGCCCATGTCTGCTTATAACCGAAGCATTGCAAAAAGCCCATTTTCTTTTCCTCTTTTTGGTTTTCCTCTTTAACTCCCGCAATCTCGTAGCTGTCTTGTTCTATATATTCTAATTCAGCCTTGTTTACATGCTTACTCTTGGCAGGAGCTGTATACATAAATACCCAAAAGCCCATCCAGATAAACCCAAGCGCACCAATTACAATAAATGCCATTTCCCATCCCCAGGCTTTAGCCAATAAAGGAATAGAAATAGGAGCAATCAACGCTCCGATAGATGCGCCGGCATTGAATATGGAAGTAGCGTATGCACGGTCTTTCTTGGGGAAATACTCGGCAGTAACCTTGATTGCGGCTGGAAAGTTTCCGGCTTCTCCTAAAGCTAGTACACAACGGGCTGCCAGGAAACAGTACATACTGATGGTAGCGATAGTCACTACTACGTCACCGGTAGCCCCCATTAATTCTGCTGCACTATGTAAACCTACAAAATGTTCTGTAATTATACCGCAAAAGGCATGGAGACAGGCACCGACTGACCATACGCCAATAGCCCATAAATATCCTTTTTTAGAGCCTAGCCAATCTACGAAACGGCCGGCAAATAGCATACAAGCCGCATATACAAATGAGAAAACTGCAGTAATTGTTCCGTAGTGAGATTCATCCCAATGAAATTCCGGTTTGATGAATTCGTCCCAGGTAAGTGACAATACCTGACGGTCGAGGTAATTTACTGTTGTTGCGAAGAATAACATGGCGCAAATAGTCCAACGATAATTGGTCATTTTGCCCAGTGTGTTTTGAAATGTACTCATGATATAGATTTGTTATTTTATTTGCAAATGTAGGGGTTTGTGTTGTGTTTCTGGTGTAATTTTTGATGTAAATCATGGAGAAAATGACAAAATAGGCATGGATTAGAATAATCCATGCCTATTCTGTATTAAAGAGAGTTTATTTCATATCAATGTATTTAATCTCATCTTTGTCGCTATATTTCAGGTTCTCACCACCCATACCCCAGATGAAAGTATAGTTACTGGTTCCTGCTGCTGCGTGGATACTCCATTCAGGAGAAGTGATGGCTTGTTCGTTGTGCAACCATACAAGACGTTCTTCCTGAGGTTCACCCATCAAATGACAAATAGCATTTCCCGGAGTCAGGTTGAAGTAGTAGTAAGCCTCCATACGGCGTGTATGAGTGTGAGCAGGCATAGTGTTCCATACAGAACCGGGAGCCAATTCCGTAAGTCCCATTTGCAATTGATTGGTACCACCGTCTTTCACTCTTTCCAATACATCTTTCACAATCAGTTGGTTTACGATACGGTCGTTACTGTCTTCCATTTTTCCATAATGATCGGAAATTCCCAGAGCATATTTCTTAGGATTAGCTTTCTGGAGTTTAACGTCAGTGGTAATCAGCTGAGTAACGTAAGGTTTGTAAGCCGGAGCTGAATTGATATAGAATTTTGCAGGATTAGAAGCATCGTTACTTTTGAAAGTAACTTCCTTATTACCGCAACCCACATAAAGTGCTTCTTTGTATTTCATCGGATATTCCTTACCATCTACGGTAACCACTCCATCACCACCGGTGTTGATAACACCCAGTTCACGACGTTCCAGGAAATAAGTGATTTCCGGACCCAGTTCACGGAATACTTCTAACTTCAAAGTCTTGTTTACAGGCATGGCACCTCCATAAATCAAACGATCGTAAAGAGTATAAGTTACGTTAATTTCGTCCGGAGCCATTACTTTGTCCATCATAAAAGAGCTACGAAGACGTTCCGTGTCATAGTGCTTTACGTCTGACGGATGACAGGCTGTCTGTACTTTGTAGTTTACTTGGGCGGAAGCCGTCAATGCGGCAGCACCCAACATCAGGGCAATTGCTAATTTTTTCATTTCTAATATAAACTTTTAAGATGAATATGCTATGATTAATTTAAGCTTCTTTTATAGTCTCTTTTGCTACCTTTTCGCTACGGATGATGGCACGACGGTTGATCAACATCAATACGATAGCTACCAAAGCCAACAGAGCACCACCCACATACGAGAGTTTTATACCTCTATATATGGTCCAACCGAAGAAAGAAGACGCAAAATCAATTGCACCGCCGGAGAAACCATCAGGAATGTGTGCCGTTGGGTCATGTGTCTCGGCGTATACATTGTTGGCAGCCAAAGTAAAATCTGGTGCCATGTCGGTTACGAAGTACAAACCGATAATCAGAGTGACGAGACCTACTATTAATGTTTTCAATACATTACCCTTAGTGAAAGGTAATACCATAGGAAACAAGTAGAACATACCAGCCAAAGAAGCTAATGGCAGGAATTGGTTACCCGGGAGAAATACTGCCAATGCCAGACTGACAGGAATTAAGATAACCGATACTACCAAGGTCGTAGGGTGTCCGATAACCAATGCAGGACTCATACCGATGTTTATCTTCTTGCCATTAAATTTGGCTTTCACCAATTCGGATGTCTTTTCAGATATAGGTTTCAATCCTTCAATGAACAAAGAAGTAATACGAGGAATAAGTTCCATTACAGCTCCCATTGTAATGCCTAAGAAAAGTATTTTCTTAATATCCAACTGTGCAGCCCATCCAATCAACATACCTACAATGACACCCAATACCAACGGTTCACCTATCACACCGAATTTCTTTTTCATTCCTTCGGCATCAATGTCTAATTTGGAGAAACCCGGTATTTTGTCCAGTGCTTTATTGATGACAATGGCAAAAGGCATAAAACTTTGGCAGAACGGTTGAGGAATAGATATTCCATCTAAATCATAGTATTTTTGGAACTTCTCAGCAGTAAGGTCTGCACAAACCAGCGTAATAACATAACAGATAATAGCGGCAAAATACCCCCATGCCAAATTTTCACCTGTAACAAAGTATGCCACAGCACCAATAAAAGCAAAATGCCAATAGTTCCATAAATCGATATTTATTGTTCGTGTAGTCTTGGTGATGAGCATTAAAAAATTAATACCTAAGCATATAGGTATTATTAGCGCACCTACAGCTGTATTATAAGCAACAGCGGCAGCGGCAGGCCATCCCATATCGAACACGTTTAGTTGCAGGTGATATAAATCGGATATGGTTTTTAAAGGATTGTCAAAATTAGTTGTCAACAGAGCTGTGACTACTCCTAAACCCACAAAACCGACTCCGACGAATAGGCCCGACTTCAGAGCCTTACTGAATTTCATCCTAATGCACATGCCAATGATTGTAAAGATTATTGGCATCATAACAGCTGCTCCTAAACCGAGGATGTACTTGAAAACTTGTTCCATTCTTTATGCGTGTTAAATTGGTAATTGATTATGTTTTACAATAGTATGTATTAAAAACTGGGGTCAAAAATAAGACCTTTTATTAATTAATCAAACTGGAAAAGCATAATATTTAGTAAAAAGGACGATTTTAGACAAATTTGCTCGTTATCGTGCACAAAATTACTCGTTTCCGTACACGAAAACCAAATAATCTACCTTCTGTACTGAAAAGTACACACTTGTTTAGTAAGAATACGCTATTTTTGTTTCGTAAATAAAGAATAGGTCTAATACCCAAAATGAACAATTTCATGAAAAAGATTTTTATTTGTAAATTATTTGTATCTGGCTTGTTACTGATATTATCCTTAGGAATTTCTTTAGGGGTATCTGCGCAACGTGTAAGTAAGGAACTACCTTGGTCAGTGCGTATGGTAGAGTCTGAAATGATTCGTTGGCCTGAATCCTGGCAGCTTGATTTTCAGCCAAAATTGAAATGGGACTATTGTCATGGACTGGAACTTCAATCCATGCTGGATGTGTACGACCGTTATGGTGATAAGAAAATTTATGATTATGCTTTGGCATACGCCGATACGATGGTCAATAACGATGGGACCATTAAGATGTACAAGTTGCAGGAATATAGTTTGGATCGTGTGAACTCCGGTAAATTTCTATTCCGTATTTATGAGCAAACCAAGGATGATAAGTATAAGAAAGCACTCGCCCTGCTACGCAGCCAGTTCGATGGGCAGCCTCGGAATGCCGATGGCGGCTTTTGGCATAAGAAAATTTATCCAAATCAGGTTTGGCTGGATGGTGTCTATATGGGAGCGCCTTTCTATGCGGAATATGCTTTCCGTAATAATGAAGTGAATGTTTATGCAGACGTTATCAACCAGTTTTTGATGGCGGCCCGCCATACCTATGATGCGAAAAATGATTTATATCGTCATGCTTGCGATGTAAGCCATAAAGAACGTTGGGCGGATCCTGTGACCGGACAGTCAAAACATAGCTGGGGACGTGCTATGGGATGGTATGCTATGGCATTTGTAGATGCACTGGATTTTATTCCGAAACATGAGGCGGGACGTGACTCCATGCTGATTATTTTCAATAAAATAGCTTCGCAAGTGAAACGTTTGCAAGATATGAAAACAGGTTTATGGTATCAAGTATTGGATAAGAGTGGTGCAGAAGGTAATTATTTGGAGTCATCTTGTTCTGCCATGTTTGTGTATGCTCTGTTTAAAGGTGTACGTAAAGGATATATTGATAAATCTTATCTGGATGTAGCAATTAAGGGATATAAAGGAATTCTTGATAATTTCATAGAAGTGGATAAAGATGGTATAGTGACCATAACCAAAGCCTGTGCTGTTGCCGGATTAGGTGGAAAGGTATATCGTTCAGGTGATTACAACTATTATATCAATGAAACTATCCGTAATAATGATCCCAAAGCCGTGGGGCCTTTTATTTTGGGAAGTTTGGAATGGGAGCGTCTTCAGGAGGTAAAAGAAGTGATAAATCAGAAATGAAGGATAGAATAAGGATCTTGGCTGTCTGTATAATGATTGTGTCATGTGGCGTTGTTTCCCTGTCCGCAGCCAATCAGTGGAAAGATACATTGGTAGTGTCGCGTGACGGTTCGGGCGATTATCGTTCATTGAATGAAGCCATGGAGGGAATTCGTGCTTTTATGGATTATAAAGTGACGGTATTTATCAAGAACGGACTTTATAAGGAGAAGGTGGTTATCCCCTCATGGTTGCAAAACATAGATTTCATCGGTGAAGATACGGAGAATACGATTATTACGTACGATGACCATGCCAATATCAATAAGATGGGTACGTTCCGTACTTATACGGTAAAGGTAGAAGGTAACGGTATTATCTTCAAGAATTTAACGATTGAGAATAATGCAGCGCAATTAGGACAGGCCGTGGCGCTTCATACAGAAGGTGATCGTCTGGTATTCATTAATTGCCGTCTTTTGGGAAATCAGGATACCATCTATACGGGGCTTGAGGGTACTCGTCTTTATTTTTTTAATTGTTATATAGAAGGTACTACCGATTTTATATTCGGTTCTTCTACCGCTTTATTCGATAATTGCACGCTCCATAGCAAGAAAAATTCATATATCACGGCGGCATCTACTCCTGCCAATGTGGAAGTGGGATATGTTTTCAAGAATTGTACTTTGACGGCAGCGCCAGGTGTAGATAAGGTTTATCTGGGACGTCCGTGGCGTCCGTATGCTGCAACTGTATTCATTGATTGTGAAATGGGGAAACACATCTGCCCGGCAGGCTGGGACAACTGGCGTAATGCAGAGAATGAGAAAACGGCACGTTATGCCGAATATGGTAATAAAGGTGAAGGTGCCGCAAATGTCGGTCGCGTACAATGGGCAAAGCAACTTTCAAAGAAAGAAGTGGCCAAATACAATGATTTGAAGTATATATTTAGGATTTGTAATGAATGGATACCGGAAGGAAGATAAATAGTCATTCAGGGGCATAACGCCCCTGAATGACTATTTATCTTTTCAAAAAATCCTCCCTCATCGGGCTGAAGCAGTCAATCAGTACCCCTGCTTCCAAACAGACACATCCGTGTACTGCATCCGGTTCCATATAAATGCCGTCTCCCGCTGAAACGATTTGTTTTTCGCCGTTGACGGTAAATTCAAACTTGCCGCTGGCAACATATGTTGTCTGCGTGTGATAATGTGTATGGGGTGTGCCGACTGCTCCCTGCTCGAACTTTACTTTTACGAGCATTACTTGGCCATCATAACCCATGATCTGACGAACGACGCCTTCACCGGCAGGTTCCCATACTTTCTCGTTTTCGAGAATGAATGTATTACTTCTTGTCTTTTGCATTTTGTGTAGAATCTATAAATAAGTGTGGCAAATATAGTAAAAAACATAAGTTTGAAAACCATGAAAAATAAATTGTTTCTGCTACTTGTAGCATTCTTTTTGTTTTCCGCGTTCAAAGCGGACAAACCGATTGTTACGATCTTTATGATTGGCGATTCGACAATGTCGAATAAATCGCTCACAGGAGGAAATCCCGAGAGAGGATGGGGCCATGTGTTGCCCGGTTTCTTTTCCGAAGACATCCGGATAGACAATCATGCCATGAATGGTCGTAGTTCCAAGAGTTTTATCGACGAAGGGCGATGGGATAAAGTACTTTCTCTGATAAGGAAAGGAGATTATGTATTCATCCAGTTCGGGCATAATGATGAAAAACCCGCTGCCGACCGCCATACAGATCCCGGAACTACCTTCGATGCCAATCTGCGTAAATTTGTGAATGAAACACGGGCCAAGGGTGGCATTCCTGTTTTGTTCAATTCCATTGTACGCCGTAATTTTGGAACGGCTGATGAAAAGGCTGTAGCACAGGCAATCATCCAAGATGATATCCGTAAAGGAATAAATCCCGATGCCAAACGTGAAGCATCGCAGACTCCATCTCCTGAGAAAGGTGATAAGTTGATAGATACACATGGAGCTTATCTGGACTCTCCGCGTAATGTGGCAAAAGAGTTGGACGTTCCTTTTATAGATATGAATAAGTTGACTCATGATTTGGTGGAAGGTATGGGACCGGAAGAATCGAAGAAACTTTTTATGTGGGTTCCCGCCGATGTAGTTCCTGCCATGCCTAAGGGACGTGAAGACAATACACACTTGAATGTACATGGTGCCCGTGTCGTTGCCGGGCTGGCTGTGGATGCCATTGCCAAAGTAGTACCGGAACTGGCTAAGTATGTATGTCATTATGATTTTGTAGTGGCACAGGATGGTAGCGGTGATTTCTTCACGGTACAGGAGGCGATTGATGCCGTTCCTGATTTTCGCAAGAACAAACGTACCACTATCTTGGTGCGCAAAGGGGTATATAAGGAAAAATTGATAATTCCTGAGAGTAAGATAAATATCTCGCTGATAGGTCAGGAAGGTGCTGTGGTTTCGTTTGATGATTATGCCCGTAAGCTCAATGTCTTTGGTGAAGAGAAAAGTACTTCCGGTTCTTCTTCCTGCTATATCTATGCCCCCGATTTCTATGCGGAGAACATAACTTTTGAAAATACGGCAGGACCTGTGGGACAGGCTGTAGCTTGCTTTGTCAGCGCTGACCGCGTATATTTCAAAAAATGCCGTTTTCTTGGTTTCCAGGATACGCTTTATACTTACGGAAAGGGATGTCGCCAATATTATGAAGATTGCTACATAGAAGGAACTGTCGATTTTATTTTCGGTTGGTCTGTGGCGGTATTCAACCGTTGCCGTATTCACAGTAAAGGAGATGGTTACGTCACTGCACCTTCTACCGATAAGGGTCAGAGATATGGTTATGTATTTCAAGATTGTAAGTTGACGGCTGATGACGATGTGCAGAAAGTATATCTTTCCCGCCCGTGGCGACCTTATGCGCAGGCTGTATACGTTCATTGTGACATGGGCAAGCATATTCTTCCGGCAGGTTGGCATAATTGGGGGAAGAAAGAAGCGGAGAAAACAGTTTTCTATGCCGAGTATGGTAGTTATGGCGCAGGTTCCAATTCTAAAACACGTGCGCCATTCTCACATCAACTCAAAAGTGGAAAAGGCTATGAGATTGAAACCGTACTTGCGGGGGACGATGGTTGGAATCCGGTGAAGAATGGTAATGGGCTGATAGAGATAAAACGATAAAAACATTTGCCAAAATATAAATCTGCGTCTTCTGTGGCGTATGTAAAATTTAGACATGCTATAATGAAACGAATCTTATTATCTGTTGTTTTCCTGATCTCTCTGACACTTTCAGTTTCAGCAGAGAATTATCCTTACCGTAGCGATGTGCTTTGGGTGGCCGTACCCGATCATGCCGATTGGTTGTATAAAACGGGAGAAGAAGCGACTGTAGAAATACAGTTCTATAAATATGGCATCCCTCAGAATGGAGTGACGGTAACTTATGAACTTGGTGGCGACATGATGCCCGCCGATACCAAAGGTTCTGTTGTCCTGAAAGCTGGTAAAGCCGTAATCGCTGTCGGTACCATGAAACAACCGGGATTTCGCGATTGCCGTTTGCAGGCAACTATCGGAGGTAAGACCTATAGACACCATGTGAAGGTCGGTTTCTCGCCCGAGAAATTACAGCCTTATACACAACTACCTGCCGATTTCAAAGAATTCTGGGAGAAAAACAAAACTGAAGCAACTAAATATCCCTTGAATTTTACAAAGAAATGGGTAGAAAAGTATTCTACTGACAAGATAGATTGCTATCTCGTGAAACTACAACTTAATAATCGTGGGCAAAGCATCTACGGATACCTCACTTGTCCCAAGAACATGACGAAAGCCGCTTGTCCCGTGGTTCTCTGTCCTCCGGGAGCAGGTATAAAGACTATAAAAGAACCATTGCGGCATAAATATTATGCCGAGCAGGGTTGTATTCGTTTTGAAATGGAGATTCATGGTTTGAATCCAGAAATGACGGAAACCGAATTTAAGGAAATCAGCAATGCTTTTAATGGCAGGGAGAACGGATATCTGTCCAATGGGTTGGATAACCGTGACAATTATTATATGAAACGTGTGTATCTGGCATGTGTTCGCAGTATCGATTTCCTTACGTCGTTACCGGAGTGGGATGGTAAGAACGTTATCGTTCAGGGTGGTAGCCAGGGTGGTGCATTAGCCTTGGTAACCACCGGACTGGATGAACGTGTCACTGCGTGTGTTGCCAACCATCCTGCTCTCTGTGATATGGCTGGATATAAGGTCGGACGTGCCGGAGGTTATCCCCATTTTTTCCGTGTAGGTGGTATGGATACTCCCGATAAACTCAAAACAATGGCATATTATGATGTCGTGAATTTTGCAAGGCAGATAAGAGTACCTACTTATCTTACCTGGGGATACAATGACGATACATGTCCGCCTACTACGAGCTATATTGTGTACAATCTGTTGAATTGTCCGAAAGAAGCCCTTGTCACTCCAATCAATGAACATTGGACGTCAGAAGATACGGAATATGGACATTTAGTCTGGATTAAAAAACATCTTAAATAAGAGGTTGACAGATATATAGATGCCTTGCGAGGGATATAAAGATCTGTCATGATAAGTCTATATATCTGTCGTGATAAATCTATATATTCCTCGCGACAGATTATTATATCCCTCAGAATTATTTTCTTTCTCCTTCAAGAGGACTGGTAAGAAACCATTTATTGAAGAATTCCAGCGTTTCTCTTTGCATATATTTGTTAAAGAAATGCTTCTCCTCCCATATCTTGGTCACAAGCCTGTCTTCTGCATCTTGACTCTTCCACACGGCACGCATGGTCTGATACGCATCCTTCACCCCATCCACCGGAAAGAGTTTGTCTTTACTTCCATTGAAGAACAGTGTAGGTTTCGGGCAGGCGATACTTGCCGTATGCGGATAATCGAGATAACGTCTCAGATTGGGAATGAGCATCGAATAGGCCGATCCGCCTTTGTTTTGATTATTGGTGAGAGACATCAGGTATTCAGTGGTGTTCATCCAGCAAACAGATGCCGAAGCTTTGATACAATCGGTAAGGGCTGCAAGCATCCACGAACGATAAGCTCCCATAGAAAACCCCAGACACCCTACTCTTTCTTTGTCAACCATAGGCAACGAAGCCAGAAACTCAGCGCTGCGTACATCATCTATATTGATGAAAGCCCCCCAAGAAGCCCCCATCTGCAGGAAGTTGGAAGCTAACGCCTGCTGTACTTCATAATTTGTACCCTCTTTTCGCCCACGCTCTCCCCAAAATAAGGCATCTATGGCCAATACCACATATCCGTTCTGTGCAAAATAATCACCGATATATTCTCCGTCGTAACAACGTATTACCCAGTCTCCGGCATCCGTTAAGACCTCCGGCGACACTCCGAATGGACGAATCATCTTCTCTTTCCCAATTGAAAAATGGGCACCGTGGTCGTGAAGCATGACGATAGCGGGAAAAGGACCCTTACCTGCAGGAACCAGCAGATAGGCTGGTATGCTATACCAATCCGAGACATTAAACCGGATTTTACGGGCTTCGTAGCCATTTCGTTGTTCTGTTGCGACGAGTGTCATATTGTATTTTCCGGGAGCAGGCGGTAAATTCTGCATGCATTCCATTACAATGTTACGTGCATTCGTCTTCCACTGTTTGAAATCTTTTATAGAAGAGTTTCCCCATGCTTCGGGGTAGGTGAGTTGTTGCTTGAGTTGTTCGTAGAAAACCGGCATGTTTTTGAGAATTCCATAGGGGATTGTATCAGACTGGGCCGAAATGGGACTATTTACTGACAGAAATAAGATGAAAAAGAAGATAAACTGTTTCATATTTGGTACTTAAAATAAAAACAAAGATACTGGATTTTTCATTGAAATATGTATCTTTACCGCATAGAATAGATCCATTATGAAAAGAATCTTATATCTGATTGCCAGTTTAGTATGTGCGCTGTCGGCCAAATCTCAGCCCGACTGTTTTTTTACTCATTATTCATCAGAAGACGGACTTTCCCAAAATACCGTTATGAGTATTTTGCAGGACAGAAAAGGTAATATGTGGTTTTCTACCTGGGACGGAATTAATAAATTCGACGGGTATACTTTTAGAACCTATAAAGCAAAGTTGGATAACCAGATCGATTTGACGAACAACCGCATTGATCAGATGTTTGAAGATGAATACGGTTTTCTCTGGATGCAGACATACGATAACCACGTCTATCGTTTTGATCCTCGTTCGGAAGTATTCGAACGAGTACCTGCCACGGAGAAAGACGGTGCCGCAGCCACCGTTGCCACTATTAAAATATTGCCTTGTGGTTCCGTCTGGTTACTTACGGAGAAAGAGGGTGCTATCCGAATAAAGACAAACCCTGAGACATATCGCCTGACGACAGACTGGTATTCTGAAAAGAACGGTTCTTTGCAAGCTACGTTTATACATAATGTATTCGAAGATCTTTCAGGAAATGAATGGTTGTTGACTAATAACGGATTGACAATGTTTCCGGCGGGAAGCAAACAATCCGTATCTTATTTTGTAGAAGCGTCCAAACAGGAAACTTCTGCCGGGCAGCTCTTTTATGCTGCTCAGGAACACAATGACGAGATATTCTTTGGTTCGGGTAGTGGACGCGTATGGCGTTATCAGAAGAAAGACGGACAATTCCGGCTACTTCAGTTGCCCGTTTCTTCAAGGATTGTAGCTATCCGGAAATTGAATGAACAGGAAATGGTGATTGTAACCGCCACGGATGGTTTCTTTATTTACAAATTCCAATCCAAGACGACGGAACATTTTGAAGCGTCCCATCTGCCTAAAGTGCCGATTCGTTCCGTTTATGTGGATAGAACTTCGGAAATATGGTTTGAGCAAGAAATTTCCGGTACGGTGGCCCATTTCAATCCGAAAACAAAGGTACTGAAAACAGAAGTTATCAAGGTGGAACCTACCAGTACCGATCGTTCACGTCCGGCTTTTCATGTACATGAGGATATTTACGGTACGGTATGGGTACATCCATATGGCGGTGGCTTTTCGCGTTTTGATAAGGAAAGTAATCGTTTGTGTCCTTTCTATAATGGACTGACTGATGCAAATTGGCGTTTCTCCAACAAAATTCATTCCGCTTTTTCTGACAGACAAGGTAATCTGTGGATGTGTACACATTCCAAAGGATTGGAAAAGGTAACTTTCCGCCCTTCTCAGTTTAGGATGGTTACGCCCGAGCCCCATCGGTATGAGTCGCTGAGTAATGAAGTACGTGCTCTTTGTGAGGATAAAGAGCATAACCTATGGGTGGGGCTGAAGGATAGTAAACTGCGTGTCTACGATAGAAATCATAAAGAGCTCGGCTATCTCACTGAGGCAGGAACGGTATCCCGTACAGGTACTCCACTGATAGGAAATGTGTATTTTATCCGGCAAGACAGCAAGAACAATCTTTGGATTGCCACTAAGGGTGACGGACTGGTGAAAGCGGAGCCGCAAGGGGCAATGCGTTATAAGCTGACTCGTTATCAATATCGTAAGGATGACATCTACAGTCTGAGTGACGACAATGTGTATTGCGTTTACGAAGACATACGTGGCCGCATTTGGATAGCGACTTTTGCTGGTGGCGTGAATTACTTGACGCGTAATCAGGGAGGAAGGGAAATCTTTGTCAATCATCGTAATAACCTTAAGGGCTATCCCATTGATGACTGTTATAAAGCTCGTTTCATAACCGGCGATCATCAAGGGAATATCTGGATAGGTACTACCGTAGGTGCTTTGATGGTAAATGCGGACTTTAAATCTCCAGAGGATGCGGTGTTCCATCATTTTGTACGTGTTACAGATGATGTTAATAGCTTGAGTAATAATGATGTACATTGGATAATCTCTACTCGAAAAAAGGAACTCTATTTGGCTACTTTTGGTGGCGGACTGAATAAATTGATGTCTATTGACGAAAATGGCCACGCCATGTTCAAATCCTATTGTGTACAGAACGGTTTACCTTCAGATGTGTTACTCTCTATACGTGAGGACGCTAAGGGTAATCTTTGGATGAGTACCGAAAATGGTGTCAGCAAGTTTATTCCTGCGGAAGAAAAGTTTGAGAATTATGTGGACAAGCGTATATCCTTTCAGGTCAGGTTCAGTGAAGCGGCTTCAGCCTATACTTCGTGGGGGAATATCATGTTTGGGGCGAGTGATGGCATTTTTGTTTTCAATCCAGACTCCATCCGTAAAAGTAGTTATATCCCCCCGATTGTGTTCTCTAAGCTGCTGGTTGCCAATGAAAATGTACTGCCTGGAGAAGGCTCGGTATTGCAGAAGGCATTAGATGATACGCGCGAGTTGAAACTTTCTCATAAGGAGAATATTTTTACGATACAGTTTGCCGCGCTTGACTATACGGCACCTTTCGAGATACAGTATGCTTATACTCTGGATGGATTTGAGAAGGCATGGAATTATGTGGGCAAACAGCGTATGGCTACCTATACTAACTTGCCGAAAGGGCACTATGTTTTTAAGGTACGTTCTACTAATGCTGATGGAGTATGGACGGAAAATACGCGTTTACTCGATATCGAAATTCTTCCCTCTTTCTGGGAAACTCCATTTGCTTACTTCCTATATGTATTGTTCATTGTGCTGATTATCGTAACTGCCGTTTATATCTTGTTTACTATCTATCGTTTGAAGCATCGGGTATTTATGGAGCAACAAATGACGGATATGAAGTTGCGCTTCTTTACGGATATTTCTCATGAACTGCGTACTCCATTAACGTTGATTTCCGGTCCGGTAGAATATGTGTTGGAGAATGCTTCGCTTCCGGCAGATGCCCGTGAGCAGTTGCAGGTGGTGGAGCGGAACACGAACCGTATGTTGCGTTTGATTAACCAGATACTCGATTTTCGTAAAATACAGAATAAGAAAATGAAAATGCTGGTACAACGCATTGAGGTGGTGGCGTATACCCGTAAGATTATGGAGAATTTCGATTCCGTAGCTGATGAACATCAGATTGATTTCTTGTTTGAGACGGAGAAAGAAGAACTCTATTTGTGGGTAGATGTCGATAAGTACGAGAAAATTGTCTTTAATCTATTGTCTAATGCCTTTAAATATACATCAAATGGAAAGATGATAAAAGTCTTTATCCATGAGGATGAAAATACTGTTTCAATTGGTGTACAAGACCAAGGTATCGGTATTGCGGATAGCAAGAAGAACTCTATTTTCATACGTTTTGAGAATTTGGTGGATCGTAATTTATTCAATCAGTCCAGTACAGGTATTGGTTTGTCACTGGTGAAGGAGTTGGTTGAAATGCATAAAGCTTTGATTTCAGTGGATAGCCAGTTGGGAGAGGGAAGTTGTTTTAAGGTTGATTTCCAGAAAGGTAAGGAACATTATGATGATTCTGTTGAGTTTATGCAGGATGATGCTACCGCCGGAATGGAGGTAGCCAAACCTGTTGGTAATCAGGATGAGATGGCTCATGACCATATGGAGGAAGAAAAAACGCCTGAAGGAGAAGAAATGGGAAACTCTAAAGGTGTCATGCTTTTGGTGGAAGATAATTCGGAATTAAGACTCTTCCTGCGTAGTATCTTTTCCTCAGAATATCGTGTCGTAGAGGCGGGGAATGGTATGGAGGGGTGGAGTAAGGCATTGAAGTTCCTGCCTGATATCATTATCAGTGACGTGATGATGCCGGAAAAGGATGGTATAGCTATGACCCGTGAGCTACGTGCTGACATGACTACCAGCCACATTCCTGTTGTCCTTTTGACTGCCAAAACCTCCATCGAAAGTAAATTGGAGGGATTGGAATATGGAGCGGACGATTATATAACCAAGCCTTTCAGTGCCACCTATCTGAAAGCACGTGTGAAAAATCTACTGACGCAACGGAAAAAGTTGCAAGCTCTGTATCGTGAAGATCTGATGCCTGCCGGTGTCGCTTCTTTGCCGGAGGAAGATACAGAGGACAAGAAAGCACCGATTATGTCCTCCAACGACCGTAAATTCATGGATAAACTTCTGGAGCTGATGGAGAAGAATATGGATAACGGAGATTTGGTAGTCGATGATTTAGTACAGGAATTAGCTGTCAGCCGTTCGGTTTTCTTTAAGAAATTGAAAACGCTGACTGGTTTGGCACCTATCGAATTTATCAAGGATATGCGTATAAACCGTGCCGTGCAGTTGATAGAAACCGGTGAGTATTCCATGACACAAATATCATATATGGTGGGTATCAATGATCCGCGTTACTTCAGCAAGTGTTTCAAGAACAAGATGGGAATGACACCGACGGAATATCGGGATAAGGTATTGAAACAGTAAGCGCTATTTGGATTGGAGAATCTTCTGTTAATTTTGCCTATATTGATCTTCATATCTCCAATTATAGAGAGTTCTGAAGAAAAAAAGGAAGGGGATGAGTAACACATCCCCTTCCTGCGTTAATGTTAAATATTTCTGATTATTTGATCCAACGTGGATCTCCTATCTTTTTATCAATCATATCTTCATTAGATATAGAGAAATCACCATTAGCTGCATCTTTGAATCCAGGATCGGCTTCAGTTGCAAATGATGCAAAGTCAGCCTTATGAGAGTTTGTCCACAGATTAGGTGAATTAAAGTAGAAAATATTCTTGATATCCTCATCAGCTTTCAGCTTATCGGCTCGTCCCCATGTTCCTGAATTAGCATTTGTAGGATTGGCTAATCCAATGTTGGCTGCTAAACAGTTATTGATAATAAGTTTGCTTCCACTCTTTTCTACACGGAATAAACCAGTATTGTTGCTATCATCATTGGTACAGATATTGTAGAATGTACAATATTCAAATGTAACGTCTGCAACGACCTGACAACGGACTAATGAACGTATACCATTACTAATAGTAGTATTTGAAACTGTCAATGATGTCAAGGCACCACCACGTAAATCGAAACCGTCACCTGCATCGTTTGCGATACCATCTATAATACTATTATTGATTGTAATGTTTCCGAATGTACCTTTTTTATTGTTATAAATAATATGCTTTGCCATATTACGGATTTCGCATCCATCGATATTGAGTGTACTTAATTTACCTTGTTCAGCCGTTAATTCTAAAATATTATCAATGGTCTTCTTTCCATCAAAGATTATATTTGATAAAGTTAAAGATGCTATATCACTGGCTACAGTAAAACGCCCATTAATAATAGGTTTAGAACTAGGTTTTAAACCTGCGATCTTAACTGATTTTGTAAGAACATAGTTCTCAATATTGAATTCTCCCGAAACAAGAATAAATGAATCACCTTCTTTTGCTTCATCCAATAGGCTTTTTAAATCATCACCTTCATTAACCGGAATTGCATCACCAAAATCTATAAGAGTTGTAAATTTAATACTACCACGTGTTTTCGTTCCGTTCATTAATTTTGCTGTATATTCTGTTTCACTGGATAAACCTGATATAGTTGCTGCTCCAGCAGATATTTCATCTGCAGTAACAGAATGACTGATATCACCCGGTGTGAGAATAATCTCTGTTGCAGTTTGTCCGGCCGGCCAACGAAGTGTTACTTCCGTAGCTTTTAGATCATCTTCTGCTATACTTTGGAGAATTTGTTCAGCTTCAGTTTCAAATGAGACTCCAGACCATTTTGATTCAACTATATTTTGTCCGATTGCTTTGATACGGACTGAATACTGAGTTTCTCCCATTAATCCCGTGATAGTATAGGGATTTTCTGTTATGTCATTGTAAGTAGCTGCCGGTGTACCTGCAAATTCCAGGTTATCATTGGCAAAAAGCTCAATAGTATATGCATCTGCACCATTAACCTCTTCCCAGCTTAAGCGGACATTCGTTTTATTTTGTACTCTTGCTTGTACATCAGTAGGGGAAAATAAACGAGAGTAAGTCACAGACTTTATTTCGTCATCAACATCTGAGCAGCTTGTGGTCAATGCTAACAAACTTATTCCGCATATAAATGCTATATTTTTTATTCTATTTTTCATACTCATTCGATTGTAAGATTAATAATCATAATCATTGGTTAAAGTTCCGTTACTTGAATCAAGGAATACTTGGAAGATAGGCCAAAATTGTTTGGTATCCGGATCATTGATATAAAGTTGATTGATAAACTTCTGAGTTGTTGCAATATCTTCTTCTTTATCAGAATAGAGCCATGATTTACTACTTGCAAATTTACCTTCATCTATTAATTGTTTTCCTTGTTCGTCAGTATCTCCATGATTAAGACCATACACAACGTATGTATCTGCATCATTGTTTTGAGCATCTAAGCCATCATTATAATAAAGTTTGGTAGGAAGATCGGCGTATTCACCGGTACGGTTAGTCAGGCGAACCATTTTTTCTTTAGTTTCTTTCATTTTTTCACCTAACTTGTTCCAACGGATCAAATCAACTTTACGAAGTGCTTCACCGGCAAATTCAAATTTACGTTGCTCTACAATTTCGTTGAAAAATGCTTCTTTGCTTGCACTTGCGGATTCCAAGATGGCAGTTGCTTTTGCAGAAGGGTATGCACGATCTAGAATAGGTTTCAAATATTGAGCTGCATTTGTTGGACTATTTTCCAATTCATTGATAGCTTCTGCTGCCATAAGATAGATGTCTGCATAACGCATGACTTGCCAGTTCATTCCATCATCGTTAGTAGAGGTAACAATACGGTTTAACCATTCAAAACGTATTTTGCCAAAACTCCATCCGCCGAAACATTTATTAAGTGCCTTGATTGCTGTATTGTTTCCTGCATCAGACCATTTGTAGGGTATACAAGTAATATCACGGCGTACGTCTTCTACATCATAATCATAAAATAAGTTAGGAGTTGGACCGTTAATGCCGCCTTTTGCTAATTTAGTCCATTGATTCGCTTTGTCATGCTTTACACCCCAGGTATATATAACACGGCCACGACCATCAGAAAATGGAATTTCCCATATTGATTCCAAACCGGCTGTACAAGATTCACTGCACAATTGACGGAAGTTTTCTTCAAAAGAACCTAATTGATTATATCCTTTGGTAATGATATCTACACATTCATCTTTAGCTATCTTATACATTTCTTGTCTTTGAGCTGCATCTTCTATGTTATATCGGATACCATCCGGATGTTGTGAATAACCGGCAGCAAATAATGCTATACGTGCTCGTAAACCTTTTGCAAATGTCTTACTGACACGTTCAGTCGATTTGGTGTATTTATTCTCATTAGGCCAACCCAAATAGTCTTCTGCTTCAAGTAAATCAGCTAAGATTTGATTAATAACCACCATGCGGTCTGATTTTGGAACATAAATAGTTTCTGTAGTAATAGGTGTGAAACGTGCAGGAACGTCTCCCCAAGCTTTTACTAAATCAAAATAAATGAATGCACGTAAGGTGAGTAGTTCTCCATATAGTTGAGCTAAATTAGTATTAGTTAAGTCACTATTTTTGCGCATTGCGTCAATACCTTTATTGGCACGTTCAATGCCTTCATATAGTTTAGCCCATACATTATTATCTGTATTCATATATTGATTGTCAGGAGTCGCAGTATATGTTACTAAAGATCCCTCTTTATCAGTCTCCACATTATTCATGCCGGAGTTGTTGAATACTTCACAATCCGTATTTACCCCGAAATAAGCGAGATAACGTCCACGGTATGAATTTGTCTCACCAAATGATTGATGAATACCCATTACAGCAGCATCTGCAAGTGCTTCAGTCGTAAAAATGGTAGTCTCATCCATAGATGATTTAGTGGGAGCATCTAGCATATCTTCACATGATGTGAAGAAGTTAGCCGCTAAAATCATTGAAATATATGCTAATTTTTTCATTATTGTCTGTTTTTATGGATTAGAAATTAAGATTTAAGCCTACTACGAATTGACGGCTCTTGGGATATGCGGAATAGTCTACTCCTGGAGTCAAGTTACTACCATTACGGCGTGCGGTAGATACTTCGGGATCATATCCACTATATTTAGTCAAACAAAATACATTATATGCTGTCACATAGAAACGTAAATTGTTGATGCCTACTTTCTTAATTAAACTCTTAGGAAGGGTATAACCTAAAGTTAATGTACTTAGACGGAGGAATGAACCATCTTCAACAGCCCAGTCTGAGAAGATATACTTATTAGTATAAGGAGACCACATTGTGGTATTTTTGTTCATTTCTGCTAATTGAGTCATATCCGTAACCATATTTCCACTTGCGTCTACGTTAGTCCATCGTTTCCCGGTTGCCATTTCTGAAGTCAGGTTACGATATAAATATTTAGAAGTAGTGGTATATTCTATTTTGTTGGCATTATAGATATCATTTCCATAGCTCCAATTAAAGTTTGCAATCAAATCAAAGCCATAGAGACGTGCATTGATATTGAAACCTCCTGTATGCAAAGGATTGGCATCACCAATTACTCGTTTGTCTTTTTCACCATTAGCGTCACCGCTATTATCTAAATCTTTTAACTTCATCATTCCAGGACGTGCTGTACCAACTGCTGTCGAAGTGCTTACTCCCTCTTTTAGAATCCAAGTATCGGTAGCTGCATCATATCTCTCAAAATCAGATACTTCATAACGACCATCGCTTACATAACCATACATTTTACCGACACTACCACCAACTTCTATCCAATAATCTTGGCCGATCTCAGAAGATGCCCAATAAGATTGTGTTAAATCGTTTGACATGGTTTGTAATAATCCCAAAGATTTAATTTTGTTTTTATTGAAGCTTATGTTGGCGCCAATTGTCAAACCAAAGTTCTTTTTATCAACAGCTACCCAATTTACTGATGCTTCAAAACCTTTATTCTCCGTTTCACCCATGTTGCGATATTGGTTATCGTAACCTGTACCGGATACTGGATATAAAATCAATAGATCCTTAGTTGTATTCCAATAAGCTTCTAAAGTACCACTCAGTTTACCGTTCAGCAGAGTGTAATCTAAGCCCAGATTTCTAGTAACAGTTGTTTCCCATTTCAAGTCCGGATTTGACATTGTTTTGGACGGAGCCCAGTAAGAAGTATATCCATTAATCCATGTTGTAGCTTTCGCTTCGTATTCTTGAATTAATTGTCCAGAAGGAATATTATTATTACCGGCAGTACCATAACTGAAACGAAGTTTCAAGTCGTCCAACCATGATTTTGTATTTTCCATAAAAGGTTCTGAAGAAATGCGCCATGCTAAAGCTGCTGATGGAAAATAACCCCATCGATTTCCACGGGCGAATTTAGAAGAACCGTCAGCACGGAAAGTTGCACTGAATAAATATTTACTTGAATAGTCATAGTTGAGACGACCGAAATATGAAAGTAAAATATCATTAGGATCAGAATAATTTGTAATTTCGAATGGAGTACCTTGTGTCATTAAATTGAAACAATTGTCCGCTGTAAATGTCTCAGGGAAACCATGTGAAGTATTTGTAATTTTATTATTCTTTGCTATTACATATTCTTGACCAAGTAAAACATTAAGATGATGTTTTTCTGATTTGAGTAATTTTTCGAAATCATAGTTAACCGTATTCGTATTACGTATCGTATTACGACTTTGGCGAGTTAAAGAAGCTGCTGGTTTACCTTGATTGTTAGATGAAGGTGTATTACGTACGTAATAAGTACTCGGACCATAATATCTGTCTGTATTATAACGATAATCATCGTAACCGAATTCTGTCTTTAAACGTAAATTTTTTATGATCTCCCAAGTAAATGCGGCACCCAAATTATATGTAACGCGTTCTTTACGGGTATCATTATCCACTAGCGAGGTCAAAGGATTAATCAATAAAGAATTAGGTTCTTCATTGTCAGAGTTGAGCTCGTCTGACAAACCTGGAACCGGGAACGGAGTATATTGTACTGCATACTTCAGACGTTTGTCAGTATTTAAAGAACTATTAGCATCATTGGCACCGCCACCGTTTATTTTGGTACGTGAGAAACGTGCACTAATATCTATTGATACATTTTTTACAGGTTTATGATTTAGCTTTAAATTGGCATTGTCGCGTTTGAAGTCAGACATTTGCATAATGGCTTTATCATCCATGTGGGAGTAACTGAAAGCATATTTAATTTTGTCATTACCTCCATTAAGGCTGATATTGTGATTGAACGTATGTCCAGTCCGACCGAATGTTAAGTCTTGCCAATCATTGGTGGCCACATTATCATATAGATCCAGATCTTGGAAATTACCGAAATATTTGTTATAATTATCAATTTTATCAGTCAAAAGTCCGAGTTCATATTGCCAATTCGCATAATCTCTGGCAGAAAGTACATCTAACTTATTGGCCACTTTTTTCCAGCTATAATAAGCATTATAACTTACACTCATCTTTCCCTCTTTACCACTTTTGGTTGTTACGATGATTACTCCGTTTGCACCACGTGAACCATAAATGGCTGTGGAAGACGCATCTTTTAAAACAGTGATATCTTCAATGTCTGTAGGGGGGATATCCGAGATACTTTCTACAGGAAAACCATCAACGATAAATAAAGGTTCATTACTTTGTGTAATAGATCCTCCTCCACGTACACGAATTTTCATTTCTGCATCAGGCGAACCTTCTGTAGTAGTAATTTGGACACCGGCCATCTTACCTTGTAATGCCTCTGTCGCAGAAGCTACCGGAACTGCTGCTAATGTTTCTGAGTTTACAGTTGCCACAGAACCTGTCAAGTCTTTTTTCTTAGCAGTACCATATCCGATAACCACAACTTCTTCCAAAGCCTGTGCATCATCAGCTAAAACTACATTGATTGTTTTTTGTCCTTTTACTGCAATTTCTTGTGTGGTCATTCCCACATAAGAAATAACTAAGGTAGCATTAGAGGGAACACTGAGAGAGAAATTACCGTCGATATCGGTAATTGTACCGTTACTGGTATTACCTTTTTGTACTACGGAAGCACCAATAACGGTTTCTCCTGTTTTGTCTGTAACCGTACCCTTCACGGTTACATTCTGCGCTGATACGCTAAGCGATATCACTGCCAGTAATGATAGCAGAAATGCGCGCATGTTTTTCATTTTGTTAGACATCCTTTGCATGTTTATAAATTAAATAAGTGATTTTTTTCTTTAGTGTGTTCGTACACACTGTTAATTGTTTGATGCAAATGTATCGGAATGTAAAATATCAGTTGTGGAATATTTGTTCTTAGGCGTGTATTTTTTGTTTTCTATATGGTATTATAATGTTAAAGCCCGGTCTAATGATGTTATAAAGCAGAATATCCGGAGAAATGTATATTTTTCCCCGGATATTCCACATTAAAAAATAGTGATTATTGATTAATGAGAGACAGAATATCCCCTGCTTTGTCTACGATGTAATTCGGATGAAAGCTTTCCAGTTCAGTACGTGGACGGAAGCCCCATGTAACCCCGCAGGAGGTGACACCGGCATTGAGTGCCGTTTGCATATCTACTCCGGAATCTCCTACGTAGAGTACACTCTCTTTTTCTACTTTAGTTATAGCAAGAATATCTTCCACGATGGTCGGATCCGGTTTCACGTTCACGCCCTCCCGCTGTCCAAATACAGCGATGAAACGAATGCCGGGGAAATAGTGGGCTATCAGCTTTTCGGTGGCCGCCTGGTACTTATTGGAAGCGACGGCTATATGCAATCCTTTTGCCTGCAATTGTTCCAGCAGCCCGGAAATGCCGGGGTAGGGACGGCTCTTGTCTGCATTGTGCACATCATAATAAGGAATAAATTCTGTACGTACACGCAACACATTTTCTTCACTTTTCTCTCCTTCGGGCAGGGCACGTTCAAACAGTTTATTGATTCCGTTACCTACCATAAAATTATAGGCGGATTCTTCGTGTGTGGGATATCCCAATACATGCAGAGCATGGTTTGTACTTTGTGCCAAGTCGGCAATGGTATTCAGTAATGTACCATCTAAATCAAATATTATCAGTCTTTTCATACGTTGTTCCTATTAATTCAATGCAAATATACGCATAAAAAGTGAGATAGATACAGTACTTATTTCTTGGTAATTCTGAACCAGTCTATATCTGCCCAACCTCCATCGTTGGTGACAATGGCAGGACGGGTACAGAACATTCCCACTTTAGTTCCGATCCATTTGCCTTCTTTAGCTTGGAAGGGCTGGCCGAGTGGTTGATACTGTTTTCCGTCGAGACTATAACTGAAGTTACACATCACCATGAGATCGTGTCCTCCTTCACTGCTTTTGATATTCTTTCCATCTGTACTGAATTTCACTCTCAGATAAACCGTATTATCTGCCAAATTCACGCTTCCATTTATTTGTTCTGGTTTGCCTTTGTCGGCATTCTGACAAGAAATCTGTGAAAGAACCAGTCCTTTATCTGTATTCTCTAAGATTAACCCGGCATAGTCCATTCCCATGACAATCAGTCCGGTACGTTCACCTTTGTACTTCTGTATAGGTTTGAAGGTCAACTTCATGGTGGCCGTGAAATTACTGGAAGGGGTTTTCTGTAAAAGCAGATTAGCTACATCCCACAGGTTTTTGTATTCTTTTACTACCGGATAAGAGTATAGACGTATAACACTTCGGTCGCCTGCGCTGTATGCCCACTTCTCATTGATATTGGCATGCCATTGCCATTGCGGAGACAGCGTGTACCCGTCGAATTCGTCACTTTCCTGCGGAGTACAGATGGGATAACATTTGCCGACATCTGGTTTCTTATAGGTCAATACAGGTTCGCCACAGCCGTCACCGTCTTTATCAATACCGATAACAGGCCAGTCGTTCACCCACTTCATGGGTTGCAAGTGTACTAATCGGCCATAAGCACCTACATCTTGAAAGTGTAGAAACCAGTCTTCACCGGTCACGGTATCCACCCATGCACCTTGGTGGGGACCGTTGATCGGGCTGTTTCCCTGTGCCATCACAGTTTTCCATTCGTAAGGACCGTATACATTTTTAGAACGAAGTACTACCTGCCACCCGGTAGGTACACCACCTGCCGGGTGGAAAATGTAGTAATAATCGCCCCGTTTGTAGAACTTCGGACCTTCACAGGTTTCATGTGCCTCGTGACCATCGAAAATGATGCGTGAAGGAGTGATGGCCCGGGTTGCTTCGGCGTTCAGTTCACAGATGGCAATGACACTTTTCAGTTGTGCACGGCTACCGGCATAGGCATGTACCATGTATACTTTACCGTCTTCGTCCCAGAAGGGGCAAGTATCGATGATGCCTTTTCCCGGTTTTACTAGTACAGGTTTGGTCCACGGTCCACTCGGATCTTTGGCTTTTACCATGAAAGCACCTTGGTCGGGATCACCCCAGAAAATGTAGAACTCGCCATTGTGGTGACGGATGGCCGGAGCCCATATACGATTACCGTGTTCCGGTCGTTCGGGCGTTTCGGTGGGAGTTAGTGCGTATGGCACGGCGGCACCTATGATAGTCCAATTCACAAGGTCTTTGGAATGTAGAATTTGGAGACCGGGCAGGCAGTTGAAACTAGAAGAGGTTAGGTAGAAATCATCTCCTACGCGGCAGGCGTCAGGATCGGAGTAATCAGCATAGAGTACCGGATTTTTATATTTCCCGTTTCCCAAATCGGATACCCATACTTCGGATACGTAATTTTTTTCTTGGGCTGTCAGTTGCTTTACATCCACAGGGTGTTCCAACTCTTCTTTCCAATCTCGCATATAAGCAAACCAGGCTTCCGGTGTGGGATAGCCAAATGTTTCCTTGCAGGAAGTGAACATTGTATAGTGATGGAAACGGTCATTGCCCGGTGCAGATATAGTGTAGAGAAAGTTATCTTTATCTTTCACTTCCTTACGAACGTATTTCTGCGGAATATAAGTGGCGATACCCACGGTTTCTTTGGCATATTTCACAGTATCATTTACGGGCCAGTGTCTTCCCCAGCTGCCTATCAATCCCATGTGATCAGAATCAGTGAGAGTCTCGTTACCCATAATATTTTGTACGCCGGTACAGAAAACTTCGTCTTTCAACGGTTCATCGAAGAACGTTTCTACCAATAGGTCGCGATGGCCGGCATAGAGGATATAACGGTTGGTCATATTTAACTCTCTACCCTGATAATTCCAACCCTTTACTTCTATGTCGGTTACGGTACGGACGGGACCGTATGCAAGGATACGTTCAGTGCGAAAAGCTACCGGTTCTATATGGATAGCTTTATTTCCGTCCCAGCCTTTCAGAGTACCGATGCCACAGCTGTTTCCCACCATCAGCACATCATCTCCAAAACCTCGTGCCAGTTGTTCGTCGTTGGGGTAGAATTGGCTTTCTTTGATTTCCAGTCCCTTATGGAATTTCCCATAGGGATCCACGGTCTGTTTGGCATTGAAGTATACACGGTATGCCACAAGTTCGGACTCAAACATCGGACCATGTCCGTATATCATATTATAGAAATTGGTGGTACCCGGTGCTGTGACCGACTGTATGGGAGCGTGTTTTTGTTTCATGGGCTCACGTACCAGTAGTTCGGCAAAAACACGTGTAGGATAATTTTTATCTGTCTTGGTAGAAGATAAGGTGATCGTGAGTTCTTTCTTACTCTGTGCAGGCATGTCGATGACGAATGCCAGTTCGTCGGCTTTCAGATCACTGTTCAAATCGTCCAACTGTGAAGGAACTTCTTTATTACCGTTCATTACTACAGCGGAACGTACCTGGAAACCGGGTTTCAGATCGTTGAGTTTCAGTACGACGGGGGCATCTGTTCTATCTTTGTTCCAAGTGTTACTGACTTCTATGGAAATTGTTCGGGTACTTGTTGGTGATTGTGCGGTAAGTGTACCTGTACATAGCAACAGGAAACCGGCTAAAAAGGTCGTTTTCATGACGTATTGTGTTTAATAGATGAAGATGCAAATTTAAGGTTTTTAATCTGCATTTCAAGAAAACTCTATGTTCTCTGTGATGAATTAGAAATCCAGTGTCTTGCCCTTTGCATCAATCACTGGATATTCCTTTCCTTCTACTTTCAGTTCTTTGGCGTTCTTCACCTTCAGAGTGTTTCCTTTGGTTTCAATACGGATATTCTTCAGAGTTACACCTTGCGCTTGACTGATAATGATACCTTCTTTAGCATCACTGATAATCACATCTTTCACCGTCACATTTTTGATGGGCATTTCAGGCAGGCCATTGAAGAACATGGCACGTCCCGAGCCTTTGCAGATGATGTTTGAAATATGAATGTCGCGGAATGAAGGAGTTTCAACAGTTACCGGTGGAATGGCGGCTTGCATACGGTCTTTCAGCTCTTCTTCCGTTTCTTCGCCTGCACCTTTACCACCATAGAAAAGGTCGAACAACAATGCTTCGTGAGGTATATCAATCATGTGGATATTGTGGATATAAATACCTTCTACCACACCACCACGACCACGGGTACTCTTGAAACGCAAACCTACGTCAGTACCTAGGAAGGTACAATCTGTAACGTAGATATTTTTTACACCACCGGACATTTCACTACCTACTACGAAACCGCCATGTCCATGTAATACAGTGTTGTTCATGACGATTACGTTTTGGCAAGGTTCGCCGCGTTTGCGACCATCTTCATCTTTTCCGGATTTAATACAGATGGCATCATCGCCAGCATCAAAAATATTGTTGATAATCAGTGCATTATTACAAGACTCAAGATCCAAGGCATCACCATTCTGAGAGTACCATGGATTGAATACTTTCACTTGGTTGATAGTGATGTGTTCACAAGACAACGGGTGCAGGCACCAACTCGGGGAGTTCTTGAAAGTGACACCTTCGAGCAGTACTTTCTTGCTCTTGACGATATTCAGTAATACCGGACGCAGCCATGGACGGATTTCATTCCATTCTTCTTCGGTTTCGATACCTTCAGGATTATTGAATTCCTTGCAAGCCAGTGCTCCTTTCAGGGAACCTGCAGTGGGATACCATACGGAATTATCTACTACACCACCTGATTTTACCAACTCGTTCCATTGTCCGGGAGTGAGTTTACTTTGTTTCACAGGACGCCAACTGTCGCCCGAACCATCGAATACGCCATAACCTGTAATAGCAATGTTTTCAACATTCATCGCGGAGATAGGTGATTGGCAACGACGGGTTTCCAGTCCTTCAAACGAAGTTTTGATGATGGGATAGGCATTGAAATCGTCTGTAAATAGTACCAATGCATTCTTTTCGGTATGTAGGTTTACATTACTTAACAGTTGGATAGGGCCTGTCAGCCATAGTCCTTCCGGGATGACGACTTTACCGCCACCTTTGGCATTTACCGCTTTGATGGCATTGTTGATTGCTTGGGTATTCAGAGTGATGCCATCACTTTTGGCGCCGAATTCTAAAATATTGACTGTATAATCGGGGAATGAAGGTTGTTTTACCTTAGGCATATCGAAAGGAAGGTTCTTGTAGATACTTTCGTCTATCAAACTTCCGTTTTGCGCAAATACTGCATGTTGTATGGGTAACAGTGGCAGGGAAAAAACGATGAGCGCAACCAGTTTTTTTATAAATGTGTTCATTCGTGATACTATATTAATTACAAGTTATTAATTACAAATTACGGGTTAATTAAGGAAAGGCGTTTTCATCATATTCGGTTATTGACTTTCAACTATTCACTCTCTGCTTACCACTTTTTTATTATTCTCCCGTAAGCGACTCTCACGAGCAACTTACGAAAGAATTAATAAATAATTCATGTTAACCTAATTCTAACCTTAAATAAATATTATGAAAAAACCTCTTAATTACTGATTGCAAATGTATCGGGCTTTGAATGAAACTATGTGTACTTATTGTTGGTTTTGGTGTATTTTTTGAGGTTTTGGCCTTTTCTTTGCACACTTTCAGGGCTTTTATGCAGAAACTTCGTATCTTTGTGCCGAATTTTAGTAAATAATAGGTATGAGTTACAATTTGTTGAAAGGAAAAAGAGGCATTATATTCGGTGCTCTGAATGAGCAGTCCATTGCCTGGAAAGTAGCAGAAAAAGCAGTAGAAGAAGGTGCGACTATCACCTTATCCAATACACCGGTCGCTGTGCGTATGGGTGAAGTATCGGTTCTTGCCGAGAAACTGAATTGTGAAGTGATTGCGGCTGATGCTACAAGTGTAGAAGATTTGGAAAACGTCTTCAAACGTTCTATGGAAGTGTTGGGTGGTCAGATTGACTTTGTGCTTCACTCCATCGGTATGTCTCCCAATGTACGTAAAAAACGTACTTACGATGATCTTGATTATGACATGTTGGACAAGACGTTGGATATTTCGGCTATCTCTTTCCATAAAATGATACAGGCTGCCAAGAAGATGAACGCTATTGCTGAATATGGTTCGATTTTGGCTTTGAGTTATGTGGCTGCGCAACGTACGTTCTACGGTTACAATGATATGGCGGATGCTAAGGCTTTGTTGGAATCAATCGCTCGTAGTTTCGGTTACATTTACGGTCGCGAACATAATGTACGCGTCAATACTATTTCCCAGTCTCCTACAATGACTACTGCCGGTTCCGGAGTGAAGGGGATGGATAAGTTGTTCGACTTTGCTAATCGTATGTCTCCACTGGGTAATGCTTCGGCTGACGAATGTGCAGACTATTGTATCGTTATGTTTTCTGATCTCACCCGTAAGGTTACCATGCAGAATTTGTATCATGATGGTGGTTTCTCCAGTGTCGGTATGAGCCTTCGTGCTATGGCTACTTATGAAAAGGGGCTGGATGAGTACAAGGACGAGAATGGAAATATCATTTACGGATAATGGAATCTGCTCTTTATCTTTTACCCGTTACTTTGGGTGATACTCCTGTTGAGACGGTCTTACCTTCTTATAATAAGGAGATCATTTCAGGTATCCGCCATTTTATAGTGGAGGATGTGCGTTCGGCACGTCGTTTTCTGAAAAAGGTGGATAGGGAGATAGATATAGATACGCTTACTTTTTACACGTTGAACAAGCATACCTCGCCTGAGGATATCTCCGGATATTTGAAACCTCTTGAAACGGGAAACCCGATGGGGGTGATATCTGAAGCCGGTTGTCCGGCTGTGGCCGATCCGGGAGCGGATGTGGTTGCTATCGCTCAACGTAAAAACCTGAAAGTGGTTCCTTTGGTGGGACCTTCTTCCATTATTATGTCTGTCATGGGGTCGGGTTTCAACGGGCAAAGTTTTGCATTCAACGGTTATTTGCCGATTGAACCTGGTGAACGTGCCAAGAAGTTGAAAATGCTCGAACAGCGTGTGTATGCCGAGAGTCAGACTCAACTTTTCATTGAAACCCCTTATCGAAATAATAAGATGGTAGAGGATATTCTGCATAATTGCCGTCCGCAAACCAAACTTTGTATTGCGGCAAATATTACTTGCGAAGGAGAGTATATCAAAACCAAGACTGTAAAAGAATGGCAAGGGAAAGTGCCCGACCTTTCTAAAATACCTTGTATTTTTCTACTGTATAGGTAGGAGTGAAAGAAGGAATAAAAAAACGAAGGTGTATCAAAAACAAAAAAACACTTACTGTTTGTTTTGGTACCCCCTCTTTTTGACTATTTACGATGATAATATCGTAACTTATTGAACAATAACGCATTAATTAAATCGTGCAAGGCAGGGTTATAGCCCCAAAAGCTATTTAAAGGCAAAATAATCCTTTTTTGGTAGAAACTCCTACTCTACGATGTAGGTTCATGTAGTCCGATTAAGGTCAACTAAGGACAATTAAGGACAACTGATGCCAAATGGACACAATTAAATTAATGCGTTATGTTTTCATTAACAATCAAGGGTAAGGAGAACCCCAAATCTCCCCAGTTAGTCAAACTGGAAATGATTTTCTTCAAAACGGGTTATGCCGGGGTTCCGAAAGTATTAAGCATCACGAGACCATTCAGTGAGTGGGATAACGAAACCCAGTGCTTCACATCTAAGTCGTCCGAGGCGGTAGAGAAAAACAAACGACTGCTCGACCTCAAAACAAAATACCTGAAAGTGGCAGAAGACTGGGGAGCGGAAAACAAATCATGGGCTCCGGTCCAGTGGTCACATCACTTCGATACCCAGCAGCAGAAAAAGCAGGACGTGAAAATTATCTCCGTGGCAAAAGCACTCGATCTTATCATTGAGCAGATAAGGGTCTAAGTATCTCATGATAAGAAGTTTTTAGTGGCTATATTTAAGCCCTTTTTCTGTCCGGAATATTATTTTTGATATATAAGTATCGGGGGAGCCAGAGGTACAAAGCTTTTCATATCATATGCAATTCTGGTCTCCAAAGGAGCTTTCTGGACATCCTTTACATAAAATTTGTCATAAGTAAGTTCCCCTTCTCCGGCAGCTTTTAAAATTCTCTCTACGATAAGATAACGGCATTGCGTATTAAAATACAACCGGTTATCCACCATACAGCTGAAGTCTTCAGAGCGGGTAACCCCTTCTGCATAAAGATAACCTCCCTGATAAATGCCAACATGGGAGTAATCGGGTTTATTAAAGAACCTATTCCACGGCACTTGCGCCTCCGTTCCATATGGGGAGACATTTTTGAAATAACCATGCCCCTGCCAGAGCAAAAGGTTGTTCTTCCTATCTTCAGGGATCGCCGAAACATAATTCACATATTCGTCCGCCAACCTGCCGAAGCCGTGCCCGCCGTATTCATGGCAAACGATATTCCCGAATGTTGCAGTTACCCCGGGTTCCCTGGATACCGGAACCATTGCCACACTTTTGCCGTTACTGATGGTATAGCATGTGCCTGCATATATATCGGCGTTTATGATCACACAAACGGAGGTATTGACCAGATCAGTTTGCGTCATGCCCGGAACCTTCATTGCATATGAAAAAACTTTATCATAATCACATACAATACCAGTTCCCCCCGTAAGCCTGCATGAAAAAGCCGTATTTTTAGCAACACCCTGTATTTGATTGCTGACTCCTGTTTCAGCAGAGAAAGCTCCCACTTTATATACCGTAAAATATTCCCGGTAAGTTCTGTAAGGTTCAATACTGAATAATGCCTCAATCGCCTCATTTACATTCTGATCGAACAAACCACCGAATCTTAAATGTTCAGGCAGATATCCGTCCCCGGTAAAGACCAGTTTAATCGGACTGACTTTTGTACTTTGCTGGTAAATGGTATAACTACCGTCATTATAGGAATCTTTGAACCCGGTTGTAAATTCAACCACATCAGACTCCGTCACACCGTTGGCATAACCGTCGTCCGCTTTCACCTTGTAAAAGTACTTTGTTTCCGGTTTTAAAATATTATTATCTGAGGAAAGAGAGATGGTCGTATTCTCACCTGCAAACCGGGAATCCCAGTTCACTCCATCGACAGAATACAAAACAGTATATTGTATCACATCATTATCGGGATCCGTACTTTTTGTCCAGTTGAATGTCGGAATCAGGGAAACATCAGTTGTATTCGGTGTCAGACCGGATGGTTTTGTCGGCGGATTGTTGTGAGCCGCTTTCTGACTCACAATAACCGGAGCCCACGTTCCGGCATATCCAATCTTTAAAGTATATTCCTGCAGCATACGGACAGGATTGTCCTTCACCGTTATGCTTATCCGGGCATTTCCCTTTCCGGACATGGGAGTGATGCTTTCGATCCACTCCGGCAGATCACTCCCCTGAATTATCCACTTTGTATTTGTAGTAATTTCAAAGGTCTTGGTAGAAGCAACCGAATCCATAAGCAAAGAAGAAGGGGTAGCGGAAAAGGTCAGTGATTTTTGAGAAAGATGTATGGTCGCATATGCCCCTGAACCGCTGATCATTAAATCAGCAACCTTTTCTGCATTTGTTATATTGGGAGCAGCGCTGATAGAAAGTTGGGTTATTCCGGCAGTCCCGTCAGAGGGTGAAACAATAAACCCGGAATTAGTACTCAACGAAGAAGTCCAATTCACATTCGATGTTACATTTACATTGATAACTGTACTATCATTCGGAATATCAATATCCAAAACATCCACCCTTATTTGGGCTTCTTCCTTTTCTTCACTACAAGATATGGCAATACTGAATAAAAGAGAAGAAAGAAACATCTTTAATAAAAAGATCTTTTTCATTGTTATTGTATTTTATTGAGAAGCTGTTAAAATTTCTTGATCTAGCACTCCACAGACACAGCACAATGATTATCTACACATTAGCTCAAAACAATCTCTATCTTTGTGATAATCAATTCTTCAAAGATATTAATAATTACCCGGCTAACCTAACGAATTATATCTATTCCATGAAATTCACAAAAAAAAACACCGGAACCCCGACCAAATCAATGGTTTGAGTTCCGGTGTAGTCTTTTAAGGATACACCTTCGTTTTTTTATTTATGTACCGATAAGAGAGAAAACTCTCTTATCGGTATGACATTTAGAACTTACATACATTCAGTAACTTATCTACCAGATATCCGTCTGTTATCTTCAAGTTGAAAGTCACATTCCGTTTAGCTTTGAGTTTTAGAATGAACAAGTCACCGTCACCTTCCAATGCTTTACGCTCTCCGATGTTTACGAACGTAGGATACAGCGATTTCGTTCCGTTGGTATGGAGTCTGTCATTAGTCAGGTTCTCCATTTCTTTCATGGCTATCGGCTGTACGCTCACAAACTCATAATCGGCAGGATTGTAAGGTAAAGCAAAACTGAGAGCATTTACGAAACGTAGTCCGGAACCTTTTACCAATACTTCTACTATTTCGTCTTTGGCATAAGTACGTTTCGGCGTACTTATGTTGAGACTACCTTCTACTTTTTCACCTCTGACACCGTCGGCACCACCTTCAAGCTGAGTGGCTACGACAGAAATATCATAGGCGTCTATCAGACCGTTACGGTTCAAATCGCCGTTGCTGATGTATCCTTCAAAGTCGGCATCGCCACGTCTCAGGCCGGTATAGTTGGTGTACGAGGTCAGATCGTTTTCATCAATCAATTTGTCGTTATTAATATCGCCCGGCAAGTAACTTTCTGTTCCCGGTACTTTGAATACGTAAATCTCTTGACCGGAACCATAGTTGCCAACGGCTTCAGTGATGCTCATCTTGATGTAGCGTGCAGTTGGTGCTTGGGTAAATGTAAATACCTTCACTTCATTGTTACGTTTCCATTCGAACGCTCCTGCTTCAGTCCAGTTCTCTTTATCCATACTGTAGTAAACAGTACCTTTCAGGATTGTTCCGTTTCCTGCATTTTCACGCGGAAGATAGTGGAACTTCTCAACTTGATTGATTGATTTCAAATCCATAACCAGATCGAACGGTACAGCTTTTTCATTATACTTGGTATGCCACAATTCACCTTCTTCAAAGTCGAACAAGCGGCGGAGTGAACGGCCTTGGTTGGCAGCGGTAGTTTCACCCGTAATGCCATGGAGGGCAAATTCCAACGGATCTTTCTTGGTAGTAGCACTGAATGTTGACCAATCGGAATATCCATCCTTATTCACTGCACGTATTTTGAAGTCGTATGTAGTTTCCACTTTCAGTCCTTCAAACAACAATTCCGTATCCTTGATGGTACTATAGTTCATACCGTCGAACTCTATCTCGTAATAGTCGGCATTGTCTATCTTGTTCCAGGTAGGTTTCAGAGTATAAGCAGCTGTATTCTCTTCACTTACCTTAGCCTTAGGAGCGGTCAGAGAGCCGGTACTTGTCTTGGTGTTGTCAGTCGGAGCAAACACAAACCCATCAATCTTCAATGTTGTACGATTTACAGTGATGTCCGTAGCAGCCAACTTGACGAGTAGCTGTGGGTTCTTAATGATAACTTCTTTCTCAAACTCGCTACCTTTGGTAGCAAATTTGTTCAAATTAGGTTGAGCGTCATAGAAATAGACGTTTTCTTTTTGGAGGAACTCATCCATACTTTTGGCTTCGGTAAGTTTCAACTTGTTCTTACCGATGGTTGCCGAAACCTTCTTGGGCCTTTGGGTCACATTGACTTTGAACTCGGTAACTTTCTCTTTTACAAAGCCGTTGAAATCACCCTGAGTCGGTTGAATAGTAATTGTAACATCACCTTTCGGACCAACGGCAGACTCTATCAAAGTGCTTGCACCCTTACCTGCACGATATTCTTCAGTGATACCGTCATCGTCATATTCAGTAAATGTGCTTTGTCCGTATGGATAGAGTTCGTATATACGCAGGTTTTTGGCTGTTTCATTGACGTTATTGTTGGGGGACGTCATGGGTATGATTGCCCCGTTTTTCACGAATACGGGGAGTTTCCAAAGCGGTGAAGTAAAGTTGTTGATGATACGTCCACCCTGATATAATTCACCGGAGAAATAATCTACCCATTCACCTTCGGGCAGGTAAATACCGTTGCGGATATCGTTGCCTTGTGCATCAGCTTTGGTAGCCTGATAAATAGGAGCTATCAAGAAATATGGGCCATATAGGAACTGATATTGCGTTGCTTTCCCCAACGTATAAGGATTAGGATATTCAAGGAACATAGCTCTAATCATTGGCAGACCGTCAACAGCCTCTTTTGCTATACTGTATGTATATGGCATGATTTCCGATTTCATTTTCAGATACCAGCGGTTGATGGAAGTAACAGGTTCACCCAGTGCATGAGGATACTTCTCATTAGCTCCCCAACCATCCATATTCAGTTGCATAGGGGTAAAGGTTTTCCATTGGAAATCTCTGGTATTTACTATTGGATTTTTTCCACCGAAAATACCATCCATATCAGAGCAGATATTAGGATTACCCGATAATCCCGAACCTATATAAGTCGGAATGTGAAAACGTATATATTCCCAAACGCCACCGGTTTGGTCGCCCGACCATATACCTGCATAGCGCTGTGTACCTGCCCAGCCATCGAGAGAAATGATGAAAGGACGAGCGTCGTTACCATAGTAGGTCATGATTTGTGCCACGTCTGTAATACCATTCAGTCCGAAGGAGTATCCGGATCCTACCCATGCTACGTCCGTTTTCAATACACGTACACCGGCATCACGTACCTCTTTCACGATATCTCTTTGCAACAAAGCGCTGATACCTGCTTTAGGATGTAAGTCAGATTGAGTCCACAAACCGATTTCCACACCATTCTTATGAGCATATCCTGCCAGTTCTTTCAGGTTTTGTATGTTTCCATCCAGTGTTTCCGTCTGACCGTAACCGGCTCCATAACCATCGTTAGGTAAGAGCCAGCCCAGAGGCATATCATGGTTCTTATAGCGGTCTATCACGGCACGTGCCGAGAATTGATAATTATTTTTTTCTCCATTCAGCGATTCTTTGATACCACCGTTGTCCTTCTGACTTTCTTTATAACGTTTTCCGTCTTCAAATAGAATTCCGTTCTCGTCTTCTTTCCAGTAGTCACGGTTATAGGCATTCAGGTGCCCTTGATAGAAACCGAATTTCGGAAGCAATACAGGGTTGCCGGTCAGTTGATAGAAATCATTCAGTAAAGGTACGGCACCTTCATTAACCATGACAAAGATATCCAGATAGTTTGTCTGATGAAATAGTTTCACAATATTCTTTTCTTCTCTTCCGAAGTCATAAACTCCTCTTTTGAAGGTGTGCCACATCAAGCCATAACCATTCGTTGACCAATAGAATGGATTAGGAGATGCTACACCTCCGTCTGTCCAGCTGTTTTGGTTTTCAATGGATATGGTTTTACCTTTATGTGAGAATCGCCCGTTCTGTACACCACCTCCATAGAAATACTCCTGTGGATGTTCTTTAAATTTCAAGGTGACTCTTTCTTTATCGAAAATAATAGGCTCTGCTTCTTCCAGTACGGTAGCGCCGGTTGTCAGATTGATGACCTTCATCAATGCGGTGCTCTTGTTTAATTGTACTTCAATCTTTCCGGTAATAATGGATACGGAACCATCGCTGTTTTTAATATCCAGTTGGGATACATTTTTGCGGGGTTGGCTTACCAAAATTTTAGCTTCAGGCTTGGCTTCCGGGTCACGGAGTATGCCACCTGTATTGTCCTGGAAGATTCTGAAGATGTTTTCTCCATAGAAATCAAGAGTCATACGCTGTTGATTGGCGAATAATACTTCTACTGTGGTAGGGTTGATTTTCGTTACGCTAAGGATTTGGCTTTGTTGCTGGGCAACTTCCGCATGGATTTTTTCTCTACCTGCAGCATTTACAACTGGGCACGACAGTACCATTGATAGGAGGAAGGTATATGATAATGCCTTCAGTCTCCTATAGTGACCAAATGATTTGTTCATGTTTTTTTTCTAAAAATTTATATATAAGGTTATGTGTGCAAAGATATTGGGATTTTTAAACCAGCCCAAATTGTAGCTATGTTTTTTTTATGTTTTCTTTTTAGTAAGCTGTATATTTATCCATTAGTGTCTTTATATTCTTCTCTTATGTTAATAATAGCTTTAATATGTTCGAATTCATATTCAAAACAGCTACTGAAGAAATTACGGTATAAATTATGTTCTATCTGCTGGAAAGTCCAAAGTTTTCCACCTTTAAAGTTTTTATTACATAATATAGAATCATTATCCAAATCGAGGGTAAAGAGATAAATCAGTCGGTTAGTGACTTCATTTTCGAAGGGATACATCAGGTTGAAGTGCAAATTTTGGCGCGGAGCCGTGGGAAGTGTTTGCTGTAACATTCTTTCAACACCTTGTTCCAATGTTTCACCATAAAGGAGATAACTCTCCATGAGTAAATCTATTCTTCCTTTCTCAAGCGAGGAACATTGTGGGCGTGGCAGAAGATACAACATGCCATGTGAAGTTACTGCAATACGGATAACCGGGTTTATATAGCCATTTTTATGGTTTATGGCTTCAGAGGCTATTGCTTTTCCCAAGACATTTCCTTTTTTGTCGACTATCGGTACAAAAACCGTGTATCTCATTACCTTATTGAAATAGTAGATACCGAATTGGTTGAACAGGATACTTAAAATGAATACACAAGGAGGAATGATGTGGAATAATATATAGCGGAGGGTATCTCCCATCGGGTGACTTATCAAAACAGAGATAATGATGATAAAAAAATGCAGGGAACTGATAATCAGTAATACACGTGCTGAAACAATTGCGGCTTCGGCTCCTTGGGCAAAAAACTGCTTGCAACATTTATGGGTTTGTGAGGCATGATAGTTCAGAAAACGTTTCCGGTTGAGAAAGATAACCAGTGGTGGAATAATGGCGCTGATTTCCAAAGTAAACGGAGACATTTCCTTAGGGCAATAATTCGGAATAATAAAAGTCGTTATAGTCAGCAACAATAACATTCCGGTTGTACTGTAAAGAATGATTTTAGGAACATGTATACTTTTACTTGTCCAGATAGTGAAACTGTAGAATATTCCCACACCGGTACCGGTGTAGATTGCTATGTCTTGATCTATGAATTCGCATAGTAAAATGGATATAATAACAGGAATATATCCTAATGACATATTGAATTGAGATGATAGAACTCTTTGCCGACCCATTATTGTATTATTTTGTCGTTTTCTCTAATTAACAATCAGCTATAGCTAAATGTTCTTTATTTCATCTTTTTTTGTATGTAAATGGTTGATTTATCGGCATGATAGGAAGAACGGACCAGCGGGGCACTTTCTACCTGTACAAATCCTTTTTCTAATCCAATCTGTTTGTAAATGTTAAATTGAGTGGGAGTCACATACTCTGCCACAGGATAGTGTTTGTGTGTAGGTTGCAGATATTGTCCGATTGTCAGAATGTGGCAACCCACTTGGCGTAAATCATTCATCAGTTCTTCTACTTCCGTCGGGGTTTCTCCCAGTCCGACCATAATGCCCGATTTGGTCGTAGTACCGCTTTCTGCAATTTGGCGTAGCACTTCAAGGCTTGTTTCATAACGGGCGGCACTGCGCACCAACGGACTGATACGTTTTACGGTTTCCATGTTGTGGGAGATAATTTCCGGCCGGGCGTCGATCACTTGTGCAACAAGCTCATGTCGTCCCTGGAAATCGGGTATCAACACTTCTACGGTAGTTTCCGGATTGAGGCGTTTGATTTCGCGGATGGTTTGCGTCCAATGTGTAGCACCGAGGTCAGGCAGGTCATCCCTGTCTACTGAGGTGATGACTGCATGCGAGAGTTTCATTAAAGCTATGGACTCTGCTACGTGGGTAGGTTCTTGCGGATCGAGCGGCAGGGGTTTCCCGGTTTGTGTATTGCAGAACTTGCAACAGCGGGTGCAAATATTGCCGCCAATCATAAAAGTGGCAGTACCTCTGCTCCAGCACTCCCCCATATTGGGGCAGCGTCCGCTGCTGCAAATAGTATGCAGGCAGTGCGATTCTACAATACGCTTAGTTTCGGTATAACGTTCGTTCGCTCCGATACTTATTTTAAGCCATTCCGGTTTAGGCACTCTGTTTGTCATAGTGATATCAGATAAATGGAAACTGTCATTTTAATTCCCTGTCAAAGAAATTTGTTAATTTCGTATACAGGTGCAAGCGTGTATTACCCCCATAAATACTGTGGTTACGGTTCGTATACACTTGCATATCGAATTGCTTTCCAAGTTGTACCAGATGTTCTGCATATTCCGCGCAATTCTGGAAGTGTACATTGTCATCAGCCATTCCATGAACTAATAGCAGGTTACCATTCAACTTATGGGCACGGTTGAAAGCGGAAGCAGCTTTGTATCCTTCTGCATTTTCTTTCGGAGTACGCATAAAGCGTTCCCCGTATACCGTATCATAATAATTCCAGTCCGTAACGGCGGCAACGGCTACTCCGGCTTTAAATACCGGTGTACCTTCACTCATGCTCATGATAGTCATATATCCGCCAAAGCTCCATCCCCAGATGCCGATGCGATTTTTGTCTACATAAGGCAGACCTCCCAGATAAAGAGCTGTTTCTACCTGGTCTTTGGCTTCTTTCACGCCAAGGTTCAGATAGGTGCATTTAGCAAATTCTGCACCGCGTCCACCTGTTCCTCGTCCGTCTACACAAACCACAATATAACCCTGCGATGCCATATATGTTTCCCAGCTGACGCCGAATTTGTCAAGTACCTGCTGTGATCCCGGGCCACTATATTGGAACATGATGACCGGATACTTCTTATTGGCCGAGAAATCAGTCGGTTTCATCATCCAGCCATTCAGCTTAGTACCCTCTGAGGTCTGGAAATTGAAGAATTCTTTTTTCGGCATGGCATATCCGTCAATTCTCTGTTTCAGGGCGGCATTATCGACTAGAGTAGTCAATGTCTTACCTGTATTGTCGTTCAGCGTGATAACAGTAGGTGTATCCACACTGGAGTAGCGGTTCATAAAATACTTCATGTCCGTACTGAATTGCGCGCTATTCGTTCCTGTCTTGTCGGACAACTTGCTTTTCTTTCCTTTACGGTCAATCTTGTACACAGCACTACGCATAGGGCTTTCTTCGTTGCTGGTGTAATAAAAACTACCATCCTCAGGGTCATAACCCAGAAAATCCTGCACCTCATACGAGCCGGAAGTTACCTGTTTCAACAGATTACCGCTGATACTGTACCAATACAAATGATTGTATCCGCTCTTTTCGCTCATAAAACTGAAATTCTCAGGATAGAAGATAATATTGTCGAACACATTCTCCCGGATGTATGTATCGCTTTCGTCGCGCAAAGCCAGTTTGCAAACGGTGCTGCGAGGGTCGGCAAGATACAGGTCGAATCGGTTTTGATGGCGGTTCAAGGTCATGATAGCCAGTTTATTCTCGTCTTGCGTAAAGCGGATACGAGGAATATATCCGTCTTCATCCAGCGGAACATTTATTTTACGGGTCACTTTAGACTTGATATCGAAAGTATGGACAGATACTTTAGAATTGACTTCGCCCGTTTTGGGATATTTATAGGTATATTCTCCCGGATATTTTTCATAAAGAGCAATGTGAGGCTTTTCTCCGGCAAAAACGGGGAAAGAGTAGGAAGGCACTTCGCGCTCATCGAAACGGATGAATGCCAGCATCTTACTGTCGGGACTGAACTCCAAAGCACGATTGAAAGAGAATTCCTCCTCGTATACCCAGTCGGGAATTCCGTTCAAAACTTCATTACGTTTACCGTCTTCCGTAACTTGGCTTTCACTGTTGCCATAAAGCAGTTTCACGAGAAAAATATTGTTATCGCGTACAAAAGCTACCTGATTGCCATCCGGCGAAAAAACAGGTACCTGCTGCGGTCCTCCGTCAGAGAGTTTTTCTACGACATTATTGATTTTTCCGTCCAGATTACGTTTTAGGCTATATATGTAATGTACAGCTGTATATGAACGACGGTAAATAGGAGTCGTTTCCGTGGCGATGAGCAGTTTGCTGCCATCGGGAGAGAAACTGTAACTGTCGAATTTCTTGAATGGACACTCACGGGCGGTGGTAGCGTCAAAAAGTACCTCTACCGGTTTACCGGTCTTGAAAGAATATTTGATAATCTGTGTCCGGTCGGCATTTATTTGGGAATAATGCTCACCGTCTCCCGGAATGGGAATAACACCGGAAATATTTTCAGGAGAGAATTTACCGGATACGATTTCTTTTAAGTCGAGTGGTTTGCCACCTTGCGCAAAACCGGTCAAGGCGTAGAAGCATAAAAGAAGTACAATACTTATCTTTTTCATATCATAGTTTTTTTATATTATTCAAACGGTTGATAATTCGGAACAAATATACGATAATGATAAGAAATAGCGAAGTACCGGCTTGTTTTTATTTGAGCGAACGCCTGAACAAGAAAAGCATGATGATGAGTGAAACTATCATCAGATACGGATATAACTTGATACCATCAGCACTTCGCGCTATAATTCCCATCAGGCCATTCATTGCGGTCTGTCCTACCAGAGCTATGGCGAGCGCTACACTGAAAGCCGTTCCCGACAAAGAAGGATAACGGTTACCGATAAGACTTAATATGACAGGATAGGTTGCCGATAATCCGGCACCCACTATTGTCATGCCGATGGCTGCCCTGATAAAGTCCGGTGAAAATATCAGCAGGCCGAAGCCGGCGGCAGTCAGGACAAGGCTGTAAGGCAACACCTTTTCCGGTTTTACTTTCTTGAAGATAACGACCTGAAGTATACGTGCTACCGTCAATCCCACCATCATGCAAGTCAGTGCCAGCAATGCGCGGTCGGCGGGGATATCTGTCGCCTTTCCAAAGTAACTTGTTGACCAGTTGTTACAGACCCCCTCAATGCCGCTTTGGAAAAACAGAATGAAGCTGAGCAGCAACAAACTACTCTCTTTCAGTAATCCCAATCCTTCTTTTATGGGAAAACCCTGTGCCTGTTTCGGTGCGGGGAAACGTATGGGGATACAGAACAGGATAGCTGCCAGCATGATAACACCGATACCTTGTAAAATCACTTCGTAGGTGAAATGTTCCGATAAGATGCCCAGTAACATGGGGATACCCAATGCGCCCAGTCCGTAGAACATGCCCAGGAAGCTAAGCCGGGAACCCTTTTCCGCGTCTTCCGAGATATCGGCCACTAATGCGTTCGTTTCTCCATTCAGAATACCTCCACCCAGTCCTATTCCGATGATGGAAGCTTGTAACATGGGAATGTTTTCGAAGAAAGCAAGTCCTTCCATACCCAGCAATACAATGACACAACCGGGCACGAGCAATGCCTTATGCCCGAAACGGTCTACGATAGGACCGAAAATCAGTGATCCCACCAACATGCCGAGTGGCAGGAATGTTACAAGCGAAACGGTATGCAAGCTGTTTAAACCTAATTTGATAACCAGCGACGGTAATACCGAACCCAATGTAATCATTGAAACGCCGAAAAAACACATTCCGATACAAGCGGCTATGAAGACCAAATTTTTATGATAGTTATTCATTATATCAGTTGATTGGTTAAGGTTACATGCAAAGCTATGAATTTATTTTATTTTATTTCGAACAAAAGCACTACTTTTGCTTCATAATAGACAGATTTATGAACATCACACCTCTTTACAATGAGTTTCCTTTGTTTCTGAAGCGTTATTTCCCGTACAAAGTACAGAAGATATCGTTGAACGCCGGTTTTACATGTCCCAACCGGGATGGCAGTAAAGGATATGGCGGTTGTACCTATTGCAACAACCAGACCTTTAATCCCGATTATTGCCGGACGGAAAAGCCGGTTGCACAACAACTGGAAGAGGGCAAACAGTTCTTTGCCCACAAATATCCGGAAATGAAATATCTCGCATACTTTCAGGCCTATACCAATACGTATGGCGAACTGGAAGCCTTGAAACGGAAGTATGAGGAGGCTCTGTCCGTAGATGATGTGGTCGGGTTGGTCATCGGTACCCGTCCCGATTGTATGCCCGATGAATTGCTTCATTATCTGGAGGAAATCAATAAACACACTTTCCTTTTGATAGAGTATGGTATTGAAAGTACCCATGACGAAACACTTCGTCGCATCAACCGGGGGCACACGTTTCAAACCACTGTTGATGCGGTAGAACGTACAGCCTCCTGCGGCATTCTTACCGGCGGGCATGTCATCTTGGGATTGCCGGGCGAAACGCATCCCGCTATCGTATCCCAGGCGGCCGCGATGTCGCGTCTTCCCCTCACCACGCTGAAAATGCACCAATTGCAACTGATACGCGGCACCCGCATGGCATGGGAGTATGAACAGCATCCCGAAGATTTCCATCTGTTTGATGTCGAAGAATATATCGACCTCGTAATAGATTACGTCGAACACCTGCGTCCCGACTTGGTATTGGAACGGTTTGTATCCCAATCTCCCAAAGAATTATTGATTGCACCGGATTGGGGACTAAAAAATTATGAATTTAACCATCGGGTACAAAAAAGAATGAAAGAACTCGGCGCTTATCAAGGAAAGAAATATGAAATGTGAGAAAAAAGACTTATTTTTGCCGACGTTAGAATATGGAATCAATCTAAATTAGAGAAAAAACAATGAACCCAAAAACAGTGATAAAAGGAAAAATCCACTACGTGGGAGTGAATGATCGTAATAAACATTTGTTTGAAGGTATGTGGCCATTGCCTTACGGAGTTTCTTACAACTCTTACCTGATAGACGATGAAACTGTGGCTCTGATCGATACCGTAGATATTTGTTACTTTGAAGTATATCTTCGTAAAATAAAGAGCATCATTGGCGAACGTCCCATCCAATACCTTATCATCAACCACATGGAACCGGATCATTCAGGCTCTATCCGTCTGATAAAGCAACACTATCCGGATATTGTCATTGTCGGTAACAAACAGACTTTCGGCATGATTGAAGGTTTCTATGGCGTGACGGGTGAACAATACTTGGTGAAAGAGGATGATTTTCTGGCTTTAGGCCATCACAAACTACGTTTCTATATGACCCCGATGGTGCATTGGCCCGAAACGATGATGACATTTGACGAAACCGAGGGGGTACTTTTCTCCGGTGACGGTTTCGGCTGTTTCGGAACGCTTGACGGCGGTTTCCTCGATACCCGCATAAATTTGGATAAATATTGGGACGAAATGGTTCGTTACTATTCCAATATCGTCGGCAAATATGGTTCTCCGGTACAGAAGGCGTTGGCAAAGTTGGGTGGCTTGCCCATCTCTACTATCTGTTCCACGCACGGGCCGGTATGGACGGACAATATCGCCAAGGTTATCGGCATTTATGATAAATTGAGCCGTTATGCCGCCGAAGAAGGTGTAGTCATTGCATACGGTTCCATGTATGGCAATACGGAGCAGATGGCCGAAGCTATTGCGGCGGAATTATCAGTGCAAGGCATCAAAAACATTGTGCTGCATAATGTAGCCAAAAGCAATCCTTCTTATATCATAGCCGATATATTCAGATATAGAGGTTTGATAATCGGTAGCCCTACTTACAGTAATCAGATATTTCCCGAAGTAGAATCCTTGTTGTCCAAGATACTGGTGCGCGAAGTGAAAGGCCGTTATCTGGGCTATTTCGGCTCTTTCTGCTGGGCAGGTGCTGCCGTGAAGCGTATGGGTGAATTTGCGGAAAAGAGTAAGTTCGAAATCATAGGTGACCCTGTAGAAATGAAGCAGGCTATGAAAGACATTACTTACGAACAATGTGAAAACCTTGCGCGTGCCATGGCGGAGCGTTTGAAGAAAGACAGGAAGTAATTGTAAAATTACTGACTTCGTAACTCTTAACTCTTAATTAACAAAACGTTATTAACCTAATAAAAACAATCACATGAGACTAATCATTCAACCGGATTACCAATCCGTATCACAGTGGGCGGCACATTATGTAGCTGCGAAAATCAAGGCCGCCAATCCGACACCCGAGAAACCGTTTGTACTTGGATGCCCCACCGGTTCTTCCCCTCTGGGCATGTATAAGGCGTTAATCGACCTCAACAAGAAAGGTATCGTATCTTTCAAGAATGTGGTCACTTTCAATATGGACGAGTACGTAGGTCTTCCGCAGGAACACCCGGAAAGCTATTATTCTTTCATGTGGAACAATTTCTTCAGCCACATCGACATCAAACCCGAGAATACCAATATCCTGAATGGTAATGCCGCCGACCTTGATGCGGAATGTGCCCGTTATGAAGAAAAAATCAAGTCATACGGTGGTATAGACCTCTTCATGGGTGGAATCGGTCCCGACGGCCATATCGCTTTCAACGAACCGGGTTCTTCCCTGACTTCACGTACCCGCCAGAAGACGCTGACTACCGATACTATCATCGCCAATTCCCGTTTCTTCGACAACGATGTAAACAAGGTGCCCAAGACTTCATTGACAGTTGGTGTAGGTACTGTGCTCAGTGCCAAGGAAGTGATGATTATCGTGAACGGCCATAACAAAGCCCGTGCCCTTTATCATGCGGTAGAAGGTCCTGTAATGCAGATGTGGACAATCAGTGCTTTGCAAATGCACGAAAAAGGTATCATCGTTTGTGATGATGCCGCTACAGTAGAATTGAAAGTCGGCACTTACCGTTACTTCAAGGATATCGAAGCCGACCATTTGGATCCGGAAGCTTTGCTGAAATAACAGAGATTGATCATATCGAATAATGGCGCCTGCCTTTCTTGGGAACGAGGAAGGCAGGCGTTGTTTTATCAGCCCCCTGTTTTTATCAGTTCATTCCACATATAGTTTCTTTATTTCCAGAGTAAAGCGAAAAGATATTTCTTCTTCATTCTAAACTTCCTTTTTATTGCTTGCAAACTTTTCTTTTATTTAGAATATATTTTGTCCACTGTATGCGAACAGATAAACTTAGACTAAGAATTACCATTCTTAATCTAAGTTTATCTGTTCGCAGCTTGCGAATATAAAATTTTATGGATAAAGAAAAAGTTTGCAAGCAATAAAAAGGAAGTTTAGAATGAAGAAATATCGATTTTGTTAAGTAGACCTCTGTGTCCTCTAATTGGTATTTGTAATCCGGAAGATATAATTTATCTCATTTGTGTATTCTTTCTTCTTGATTTTCATTATTTTTGTTTAATGATAAATCGGATTGTATGGATATTTGGAATAAGAAGAAACGTTCTGCTGTCATGGCGAAGATACGAAGTCGGGATACGAAACCGGAATGGATTGTACGTCGCCACCTTTTCTCGCGCGGCTATCGCTATCGCAAGAATGTGAAGGGATTGCCGGGTACGCCGGACATCGTGTTACGTAAGTATGGTATTGTGATTTTCATACATGGGTGTTTCTGGCATGGGCATGAAGTAGATGGGCATATCCCGCATTCTAACAGTGATTTTTGGCGAAAGAAGATTGAACGTAATAAGTTACGTGATACACGCGACAAGGAAGCACTGAAACAAATGGGCTGGCGGGTAATGACTGTGTGGGAATGCCAGTTGAAACCCACAGTGAGGACACAGACACTATTGGAAATAGAGTACCACATCAATCACACGTTTTTGAAACAGTTTAAGCCGAAAATACCACGGTTTTATGACAATGGAGAGCATGAAGAAACTTCAGATATGGTCGCTGAAGGCGAAGTGGAATATGGGAGGAAGTAGTACCGGAAAGATGATGTGGCAAAAAAAACTCTTTGCAAATGCACGATTTAAAATAATGCTCCAAATCTTACAGAAAAGATGTAACTTTGCAGATAAACTTAAAATATAGAGAACAGCATTATGACAGAAGAACAAAAAAAAGCAATTATAGAAAGTGGGAAGAATTATTTCCGTACTTCCATCATACCAAATCATATCAAGAATCTTCAGAAACTGCGACTAAAGGATTTTGATATCAATCCATTTCTCATCAACTATCTTGCGGCTTTCTTGTGTGGAGACACTACATCACAGTCAATGGCGAAAGCTCTCGTTTATCCTCGTATCCTTGGAACAAGTGTAAATACAAGTTTCGGACAGAACATCCAGATATTCGTATCCCAACTCGCACAAGTTGCAGGTTGTGCGTCGGGTATTGATGGGATTGACATCGAGTTTATCGATGCACTTGATGGCAGAAAGAAATACTGTCAATGTAAGGCTGGACCGCAGACGATCAATAAGGACGATGTGGATACCATATTGGGACATTTCAAACGTCTCATCGGTAAGGCTCGTCTCGACCGGATACCTTTGCAAATGGACGATATGATTGTAGGAGTACTGTATGGTGAAAGAATTTCTGCCAATTACAAGACCGTAGCGACAACCTATCCAGTATATTGCGGCGCGGAGTTTTGGGAACACATTACCGGTGACAAGACTTTCTACTATCAGCTTGCTAAAGCGTTCGGTGAAGTGGTTGAGGAAGATGGTATTGACGGGAGCTCTCTTATCATGAAAAAGGTAGAGGATATTGCTGGAGAAATCACAGAAAAGGGCGGTTTATAAATATGGAGTTTATATCAGAAAATAATTTTGCGGCTTTGGTCGGAACATCCAATGCAACTGTTCAAAAATGGGCAGAAAAAGGTGTTTATCCTTCACATTTAGAAAACGGCATAAAAGGTTTTTATCTTGAAGAACTTAAGGCTGTTCCTGAGGTGAAGGAAATGCTGTATGGCTGTTGGGATGAAGAGCAGAATACATATCCACTCCGTGAGTACACATCCGTAGAACTTTTTGCAGGTGGCGGTGGCCTTGCTCTTGGAATGTCCTTGGCCGGTTTCAGCCATATATTGCTTAACGAATTTGACAAAGCCGCTTGTAATACGCTTCGTACGAATCGTCCGAAATGGAATGTAATAGAAGGAGATGTGCGTAATATTGATTTTACTCCACTCCGCGACAAGGTTGATTTCTTGTCAGGAGGGTTTCCTTGTCAGGCTTTTTCTTATGCAGGCAAGCAAGGAGGGTTCAGTGATACACGGGGTACACTTTTCTTTGAATTGGCAAGGGCGGTAAAGGAAATCCGTCCGAAAGTGTTTATGGGCGAGAATGTTAAAGGATTGACCTCTCATGACAATGGGCGGACTTTCAATACCATTAAGAATACTATTGCAGAATTGGGCTATACCCTCGTAGAGCCTCGTGTGTTGAAAGCTATCATGTATCAGGTTCCACAAAAGCGTGAGCGGCTTATCCTGATTGCTATCCGAAACGATTTGGCTGAAAAGGTGAGTTTCCATTGGCCGTCGCCTTATATGCAAGTGCTTACGCTGAAAGATGCACTTTATAAAAGTGTGATATATGATACTGATGTACCGAAATCGGAAGGTGTAAAATATCCATTAAAGAAACAAAAAGTACTCGACTTGGTTCCACAAGGTGGTGACTGGCGTAGTCTTCCGGAAGATGTCGCCAAGGAGTATATGGGGGGAAGTTGGTTTCTGGGTGGAGGTAAAACAGGAATGGCGCGTCGCCTTTCTCTTGACGAACCCTCATTGACACTCACGTGCTCTCCTTGCCAAAAGCAAACCGAACGTTGCCATCCATTGGAAACACGCCCATTGACTGTAAGGGAATATGCCAGGATTCAGACATTTCCGGATAATTGGCTTTTTGCGGGAACAATGGGCGATAAATATAAACAAATAGGTAATGCTGTACCAGTAAATCTTGCATGGGCGGTAGGGCGTTCGCTGATTAGACTATTTAACGACATACAAACCATAGAACCAACCGAAACGTATGATTGCTCAGAGGCTGTTGCACAAATTATCGGGCATATAAAAAAAGATAATCCCCCAAAGGCTTTTGACGTAAAAGTCGAGAGGGTGAAGAAAAACAAAGCCAAGATAAAGCAATTGAACTTCTACGACTTATTTACGGAATATCCAGATGGTATCGTTTCAAGTATAGTAAAGGAAGCACCACCTGAAGGATATAGAAAGTCATGTAAAATAGATATGAGCAAAAATGTATTGATTTGTCTTGTGAAGAAAGACAATATCAGTAAATATCTTGACAAGATCGCGACTGTTTATTATACAGGGAAGAGATTTCCATCTACTGTAGAACTGGATAAATTGTGTTATTTTGTTCCTTATCTAAGCGGCCGGGGGATACGTGACCTTTACAGGATAAAAGTAGCTCGTGTCGGAACGAGAAAAGAGGGAGAAACAGGCAACAATCCTAATGATTACAGATTGGTTTTTGAGATTGAGTATATTAAGCCGCTATTTGCTGAATACAAGCAATTGTCACTCGAAATTTGGCACACGTACACTGATATGATATTAGGAGAATTAACGAATGTGATGAAGTAAGTTTATATACACCTTTTAATCCTGTATTATATCGTGTAAAGAGTGACAGCATTTATCAATAGGAATTATATACCGGATTTACTTGCATCCTCTTGCGTTGCATTTTATAATGTTTATGAAAATGACCAGTCGTTTTGTGTACCGTATTATGTAGACAAAATAATGTGTTTTCAAAAATGGATTTCGATATGAATATTTGTTTTCAAGAAAGAAATTGATTTTAATGTGTTTCAGAAAAAATCTATTTTTCTATTAACTTTGTCAAAAAATAGATTTATAGTAACTATGAAAAATAAAATCATTGTAGTACTACTGATATTGGCGGTTGTTATAACTGTTATACTTGTTTTTGTCTGGCGGAAAAATAACGTGGAGCGCTGGAATGAGGTAGCTTGTGAAACATTTAAAGAAGCTTTGAATGAAGATTTGAAAAGTCGGAGTGATTTGAAAGTTGAATGTCATGGAGGAAGGGAATTGATGTCAGTAGCCACAAAAAATCCGAAGAATGTATTTGTTACGAGTCAGTATGGCAGGAGAGAATACAAAATAGATTCTTGTAAACATGTAAATAATGTGACATTTGATGGGAAAATGCGAAGTGTTCATAGTATTGTTTTGGAAAAATATCCTTTAGATAGTGATACTATAGAGGCTATATGGAAACGTTGTCTGAGTGATCAAAACATAATGGCATCGACAGGAGTTCGCATTTCTGTTACAGATTTGGACTATCATACTACTTCTGAATTTTCAAAAACATTTGGGCATAAATCCTTAAAAGATAGTTTAGTCTCTTGCTATGTTGGATATCGATGTGAAGTAGAAGTTACAGGTTTCATAAATTATGCTTGGTTAAGTAATATGGCGTTTGAAGACATTTTTGTATTTGTAGTTCCATTATTGATAATTGTAATCTTATATGTTATTGGTTTCCTCTTTAGAGATAAAATTGAAAAGTATTTTATGAAAGAAGTACCGGTTATTGTACAAAAGGAAGTACCTGTAATTATCGAAAAGGAAATACCTGTAATTATCGAAAAGGAAATACTGGTTGTTACAACAGAACAAAATCAGTTTCATATTTATAGATTACCGGATGGAACTCTTTTCAATTTTGATGATTCCTCATTGAAAAATGATGGACATAGAGAGCATTTGTCTAATCAAAATAAAACTTTATTGAGGGCTTTCGTTGAAGCAGAAAGTAATAGACTCACTTTTAGTGAAATTATGTCTCTGTTATGGCCAAAAGGAAATGGAACACCGGATACTGTACATCAAGTTGTTTCACGTCTGCGTTCTATTTTAGAAAAAGTCTCTAAAATGACTTTGATTAATGAAGACTGTGCTTATCAACTAAAATCCCCCATTTCATCGAAGAATAATAGCGTTTTGTAGGTATAAGGGATGGGCTGACAATTGCTGACAATAGGAAAAAATACTGTGTTGTCAGCAATTGTCAGCTTTATAATGTTTCGTTATATGAATATTTCGGTAATTTTGCAATTGTGAGATAAACAAATAGTAGAACACTAAAAACAATTATGCAATGAAAATAAAATTGAGCATTATTAGCCTTTTGCTGATTATTACGGTATTCATTTATTCTAATTCCCAAAAAGAGGGAATGAATAATTTGTTGTTAGAAAATATTGAAGCTTTGGCGGACGAAGAATATGACAGTACCGCTAAGTGTTATGAAAGAGGTTCGGTTGATTGCCCCTATACAGATATTAAAGTAAAATATGTAATGGAAGGATATAGTCTTGAAGGTCTTTATTAACATAATCCTGTTCTTCCTTTTAATTTCGTGTACCTCACCGTCTCGACAGAAAAATCCTGTTTATGCAGAATTTCCTCATACGAAGGAGCTGAAAGCGAAGGAGATATTTCTGGATACTGCTGTGTTCCGTTATCCTTTTCGTATACGTATAGAAAATGAGTTGGCTGTTGTGCTTGACTTGCATGGTATGGATCATTTTTTTCAAGTGTTCCGTTATCCTGAGTTCCGCTATATCGCATCATTTGGTGAGTGTGGTGATTCACCCAAAGATATGCTTTCTGCCGAAAATATCCGATGGAATGGGCAATCTTTGTGGGCATTGGATGCCAATAAGAGTGAATTAACTAGGTTTGTGTTCTTTGAATCCGGTGACTCACTGCTTCGTGATGAAGCGGTGTCACTGGACAAGAAGATCCTTCGTGCTTTGGACTTTTCGCAATACGACGATTCAACCTTTATTATCCCCGATTATTCCGGTGATAATCGTTTTTGCATGGTTAGCCGTAAAGGAGAGCTGCTTCGTAAGTTTGGCAGTATGCCTACTGCGAATGAAGATGCTCTGGCACATTCACGACCTGCCTTGGCGCAAGCATGGCGCAGTTTCATTGATTACAATCCTCGTAATGGCGTTCTTGCTGCCGTTACCCAATTGGGTGAAGTCCTTGAAATTTATAATTTAAAAGATACTACCCATATTGTCCGTATCGGTCCGCATGGGGAACCGGAATTTAAGGTGTCCAGAGGTTATGGCATACCGGTCGGTATCATGGGCTTTAGTGATATAAAGGTGACTGACAAAGCTATCTATGCAGTCTTTCATGGACGTACTTTCAAGGAATTGTCACGGCAACCCAAAGGAAAAGAAGTAGACGGCGGGCAATACATCTATGTCTTCAGTCTGCAAGGCGAACCTCTGATGAAATATGTCTTGGACCGTTATATCTATGGCATTTCGGTAGATGAGGAGCGGGGCATTATTACGGCTACGGACGTGAATAGTGATGAGCCTATAATAGAATTCTCAATGTGAGAAAGAGATAAATAAATGATTGTTTAACTGGGGGAAGGGAACTGGCAGGTTTGACATATTTTGTTTACAGCAAAGCCAACCTGTCATGTTCCCTGACTTATAAAATTATACGCCGATGCAAATATAGTGTTTTTAAGCTACAGTAAGGAATTGAAATGAACTAAGTTTGTTTTGATTCAATGAGCATTTATTGTTCTTATAAATAATTGAAAAACTAACATTAAAAAAATGAACATGAAAAAATTATTAAAATATACATTTATAACAGTATTTGTTGCAATTGGAGGATATGGCGTTTATACTAGTCAGACAGTAAATGAAGTGTCTGACTTGGTACTGGCTAATATTGAAGCATTGGCTGATGATACAGAGAGTAGTGGTGGCTATAATTATGTATATTATCCTGTTCCAGGAGATGCTAATTATGGCTATACAAAATGTGTATGCTCAGGGAGTGGTAGCTTAAGTTGTTGCTAATATGAATTAGAATTGAATCATTTTTAGTTATAGAAATGATTCAATTCTTAATAATAATATAAGTATGATTAGAATTGTATATGTCGTTTTTTTACTTCTATTTGTCTCATGCAGTACAAGTAATAAAGAAGTGGAGTCGGTGATAGTTGATTTTTCAGAAGAAAGTTCTTTATCTGCATCAGATTTATTGTCTGTTTCTTATGTAAAGTTAGAGACAGGTGATGATTATTTATTGGCGGGTGGTAATCAATGTACTAATGTTGGAGATCGTTATATTCTATTGGATAATATTATGGCGAGAACTCTTTATGCTTTCAATTTAGATGGAAGTTTTGTACAACAAATTGGTAAAAAAGGAAATGGACCTGGTGAGTATATTAACCCTTTTGAGTATTCAGTAAATGAACGGGATAAAACTCTTTCTGTTATTGATATTGAACAACAAAAGATAATTGTCTATAGTTTGGCTGACTTTCGCTTTTTGTCTGAGAAAAAAATGCCATTTTATAGTGATTATATGGAACAATTACCAAATGGTGATTATGTATGGTATAATAAGTTGGCATCGGATGCTTCAGATTCCTATGTTTTTATAACAGATAAGGATTTAAATATAAAGAAGAGTTTCATTCCTATTGATTTTTCAAGTGGATATTCCTTGGGTACGAGCCGAAAGTTGTATAAGCAAGGTGATGAAGTAAGCTTATATACACCTTTTAATCCTGTATTATATCGTGTAAAGAGTGACAGCATTTATCCTGCTTTTCAGTTCAAGTTTGGAGAAAAGAAATTACCACCCATAGATTTTTTAAAAGAAAAGTCTGCTAATAATAAGAATTACATACCGGATTTATTAGAATCACCCTACGTTGCATTTTATAATGTTTATGAAAGTGACCAGTTGCTATGTGTGCCATATTATATGGATAAAACAATGTATTTTGGGTTTTATGATAAAAAGAAGAACATTTCATATAATTTTTCTCAAGATAAACTTCAATCAGAACTTCAAATAGGGGCTTTTAGCTCTCCGATAGGAGTAACTCAGGATGGTTCTTTTATTTCTTTACTTCGTCCGGGATTACTTTTGCAGTTACAGGAAAAGGGGAATAAAATAAATGATGAGTTGATACAATTGCTGAATGAATCAACAGAAGAAGATAATCCAATTCTGCTAATTTATTCATTGAAGAAATAGAATAAATACTTTTGACTCTTGAATATTCTTGATTAAGTAAATAGAAACTTATTTTGAAATGAAAATTTTAGTGCTGATAGTTGCGGTGATTTGTCTTTTTTCTTGTAACGGAATAAAGAAAGATAAGATTAATCATCTAGTGCAAGAATGGAGTAGTAAGCAAATAACATATCCTGATATTATGCATTTTACTATATTAGGAGCTGATACAAATTTTTTGCCAAAAAGTGAATATAAAATTATATCCTATATTGACTCAACAGGATGTACAAGCTGTAAACTGAGACTGTCACAATGGAAGGAGTTTATTAATCAACTAGACTCTTTAGGGAATTTCCCAATTTTATTTTTTATGTATCCTAAAAGTCAAAATGAATTGAATTATATCTTGAAACGAAATCATTTTGATTATCCTGTTTGTATTGATGAAAATGATTCTTTCAATAAATTAAATCACTTTCCATCAGATATGATGTTTCAAACTTTCTTACTTGATAAAAATGATAAAGTGGTAGCTATCGGTAATCCTGTTCATAATCCTAAAATAAAGGAACTTTATTTGAATATTATCCAAGGTAAGAAAGACGTTGAAGGTGAGAAAACCTTGAGAACGGAAATAACAATTAAAGAACCAATAATCTCATTGGGACACTTTAATTGGAAAGAAGAAAAGAAAACTGCGTTTAAGATAGAAAATACAGGAAAGTATCCATTAATTATCAATGATGTAACCACTTCCTGTGGGTGTACATCTGTTGATTATTCAAAAGAACCTGTCCGTCCCGGAGATAGTATTTTCCTGCAAGTTACTTATAAGGCAGATCATCCGGAACATTTTGACAAGACGATAACGGTATATTGCAATGCCAATTCCTCGTTGGTTCATTTGAAGATTATGGGGGATGCCGAGTAGAATTAGATCTATATAATTGGAATGATGGGACGTGTGGGTTACAACATACTGATGCCGATATTGACCGTATTGCTGATTTCATGCAGCAGTATGGAAGATAAGCGTCTGGACTTCTGTCTACAAGCGGCGGATAGTAATGCGGAAGAATTGAAAATAGTGCTGAAACATTATGAGAAAGAACCGGAGAAGCTGAAGGCTGCCCGATTTTTATTATCGAACATGTTGTATAATTATGCCTACACGGATGGAGAGATAGATAGTTTGAAACGGGTTTTGACGATGGCTATACCACAACAGGAAACCCTCTCAAAGGAGATAAGGGATAAATGGAAAGGTACACGCTATAACAAAGCGCAGAAAGAGTTTGATGTTCGGAAAATAAAGGCTGATTTATTGATAGAGAATATAGATTTGGCTTTTGAGGTATGGGAACGCCGTCCATGGAGTAAACATTATTCTTTTGAAGATTTCTGTGATTATATTCTTCCTTATCGATTGGATAATGAGCCTTTGGAGCGATGGCGGAAGTTATATTATGATCGCTACGCTAGTATGCTTGATTCGTTATATCAAGGTACGGATGTAGTGAAGGCTGCTGAGTTGCTGCATGATTATATCAAGAAAGAAGGATTTGCTCATAACCGTGATTTTGCACTTCCTCATTTTGGAGCTCTTTTTCTATGGAAAAACCGTATTGGATATTGCCGGGACAAAACGGATTTGTTGTGTTATGCAATGAGGGCTGCCGGGATACCTGTAGCGTCGGACTCTTATTTTGTATCTAATACATATGTAGGAAATCATAATTGGGTAGCTTTGATAGATACGACCGGACAAACAATTCCTTTTGAGTTTGAGCAGGATAAGGACATTGTACGTGATTTGATTGATGCCCGTAAGCGTGGCAAGGTATATCGTAAGATGTATTCCATGCAACCTGAAAAAATTGAGGGGCAGTATGAGGATAAAGAACTTTATGCTCGCTTCAGGCAGCCTTATTTGAAAGACGTGACAGCGGAATATCGGTCTGTTGATAGGTTGGAGACGAATATTGTCAATAACGGAAAGGAAAAGTATGCTTATCTGTCGGTGTTTGACGGTAGCAAATTTGATCCGATTGATGTGACGAGAGCTGGAAAAGACAGAGCGGTATTCCGTAATGTGGAACCGGATATGTTATATCAGGTCACTTTTTATCGGCAGGGGGAGTTTGTACCTGCCGGAGAACCTTTTTGGTTGGATGGAACGTTGTCTGTGCGGTATTTCCGACCGGATGAACAACATCGGATTACGGTATGTCTTAACCGTAAGTTTCCTGACAGTAGAGTGAAAAAGTATCTTGAAACGGCTGTAGGGGTATGTATAGAAGGTGCCAATCGGAAAGACTTTAGAGATGCCGAACTTTTATGTCAGGTGGCAGACAGTCCTAAAGTGAATTATAATATAGTAAATCTGTCAAAGACGCATGAATATCGCTATATCCGCTATAAGGCCCGGAAAGGACGTTTTTTGCAGTTAGGAGAGTTTGCTGTATTCAGTGATACGATGCAGCAAAATAAATGGATACCTGTAAGTATAGAGGCGGATACGATACTGCCGGAAGAAGAAAAAAGAAAAATAGAGGCGGTAAACGATGGTGATTGGGTCAGCTTTTACAAATCGAAGCGTAGAGGTGAAGCATTGATTTTTGATTTTGGGCAACAGGTGCCGGTACATAGTGTAGTCTATGTCCCGCGAAATGATGATAATTATGTGCGTGCAGGAGATACGTATGAATTATTTTATCAGGATGGAATAAAAGGATGGGTCTCACTTGGCAAGCGGACAGCTACGTCTGTTTGGCTGAAGTATGACAATGTACCCGAGAATGCATTGCTTTGGTTACGAAACCTTACAAGAGGTAAAGAGGAAAGGGCTTTTTATTATGAAGATGGACAACAGGTTTTTCCATAAGATATATGTTGTATGGGCTATGATAGCTATACAGTTATTATGGACCGGATGTACTACGGATGAAGACCGTCGTATAGAGGATACTTTGGTTTTTGCCGGAGACAATCGTGCGGAACTGGAACGGGTACTGGATTACTATAAGGATAGGGGGGATACCTTGAAATGGAAGGCTGCCAGATTTCTGATTGCCAATATGAAGGACAAGTTCGCATATAATGTACCGGAATTGGATAACATCCGGCAGGCGATGATCGATGTGAAGACAAAAAATGCGATTGAGAAAAGATGGAAAAATTTTCCTTATAGGAGTTTGCCTAAAGTATATGATGCGCAGGTTATAACTGCCGATTATCTGATGGAGAATATAGAGCTGGCTTTTGAAGCATGGCGGAGGTATGAGTGGGGTAAATATTATTCTTTTGACGATTTCTGTGAGTATCTGTTACCCTACCGGATAGGGGATGAACCGCTGGAAAAGTGGCGTGGGGAGTATCGTGATTATTTTGTACCGTTGCTGGACTCTTTGTATAGAGGAACGGATGTGATAGAAGCTGCAAGCGCGATGCAACATTATGCGGAACGTGCCGGATACAGGCATAATACAGATTTCAACATGCCGCATCACGGGGCGCTTTCTTTGAGGAAATGCTGGATGGGGACGTGCAGGGAATATTGTGATTATATCATGTATATGTTTCGTACATTGGGAATTCCCGTGACGAGAGACCGGTATAAATATTCACCGGAAATCAGGCAAAGCCATGAATGGAATGCGGTGGAAGACACGACCGGGAGATTTATTCCCATAGAGTTTCATGAATCGGGAGTGAAACGGGATTGGGAAAACAAACGGAGAAAGGGAAAGGTATATCGTACTTGTTTTGCCAGACAAGCGCATCCTGCATTTGGTGGGGATTATTATTTGCGTGATGTGACTGCGGAGTACTTCGGTGGGAATATCGTGAAGGTTCCTATCGAAAAAAATGAAGATGGGTTTATTGCCGTGTTTGCTTTTGAGGGGTGGATGCCTGTGGGGTGTTATGAAAAGGATGGCGGATATGCCCGTATTGAAAATATTGAACCGGAAGCAATCTTTATGCCGGTGGCGAAAGGAAAAGACGGTCTGGTGGAGAATGGTTATCCTTTCATGCTGGAAGGAGGGAAAATCAGGGTATTTAAACCTGATTGTACTAAGAAGGAGAGGGTGAGACTGACCCGGAAGTATCCGGTGACATCTTACATGAAGGATCATTTATACAGAATTAATGGAACTCGTGTGGAAGCCAGTAACCGGCTTGACTTTGAAGATACGGATCTTTTGACGGTGGTGCGAGACAGCGGGTTGTATTTGAAGCGGTATATTGAGCTCCGCCCCAAGAAACGTTATAGGTATTTGAAGCTCAATTTGATAAGAAAAGCGCAACTGGAGATTGCTGAACTGTGCGTATATACTGATACTGCTTTTACAGAAAAATTGCGTTTTGATTTTGTGGAGGATTTGCTACCCACATGCAGCATGCCGGGCCGGGAAATAGATAAGGCGCAGGACGGTGATTGGCTTTCTTTGTTTCAGTCGTATAAGAGAAGTGTTTTCTTAGTGCTGGATTTTGGCAGACCGGTAGAGATAGGTGGCATCTTGTGGATACCGCGTAATGATGATAATTATGTGAAAAGTGGTGATTGCTACGAGTTGCTGTATCAGGATGGAGCGAATGGTTGGGTGTCATTGGGCAGGAAGGTAGCGGAAGATGATTTCATAGAGTTTGATGATGTACCGTCTAATGCTTTGTTGAGATTGCATCATTGTACCAAAGGAGTGGAAGAACAGGTGTTTCTGTGGGAGAGTGGGAAACAACGTTTCTTGGGACATTTAAGATGATTAGGATAATATAATATAATGATAAAAGGAGCGGACAGTGTGAATTTTTATTGGAGCAAAACTTACTGCCCGTTCCATAACCAACTAAGAAAGGAGGTCGAGGCAAAGGTAGATATTTGATTAATAATTAGCAATTTTTTTGCTTATCCGTTGAAATGATAGACACGGGAGAAATATATGTATGTCACCTTTTACATAACCCATATAATAATTAATGTATATGAATAAATTGTATTGTTTTATATTTATTTCATGTCTTTTGAGTGCTTGTGGAAAAAAAAGAGAAATTTCTAAAGAAGGGACTATAATAACATGTGAACAGAAGGATGTGCCGTTACGTATATCTGAATTCTCGGATAAAGCATTTTTGTTACCATTGGAAACCAGTGAAAAGTCTTTGTTTGGTGGAGTTGATAAATTGGTGTTTTACGACAATAAAATATATGTACTGGATCAAAAATATGCAGCAAAGATAATGATATTTGATGCATCAACGGGGAAATTTATTTCAAAAATTGGCACTATCGGTAGTGGCCCGGGAGAATATAAAAGTATATCGGATTTCTCTATTGATGAAGAAAAGAAGAAAATATATGTATTGACTAATCGGCATAAAGTAATAACATATACATTGTTTGGGGATTTCGTTCATGAGAAGAATTTGGGTTTTTATGCAGATAAGATGGAATATGCGAAAGAGCATTTTTATTTTATCTGTAGTGATATAAAAGATGATAATTTGATAATAACGGATGCGAAGTATCATAAATTAATTTCATATTTCTCGCAAAAAGAATATGGAGCTAACCAAAGGATGCTTATTCACCCGTTATATAAAAAAAATGATGAAATATATTATCGAAGATTTTTGGATAATATCGTTTACAAAATAGATAATATCGTTTCATCTGTCTATAAGATAAATTTAGGAAAGAATGAATTACAGTTGGACGGGTTTGATAAATTATCAAAGCAAGAATTATTATTGGAGATGGGAAAATCTTCTTGTCATTTGAAGTATTTTGTAGAGAACGAAGATGTGATTACTTATGTTTATTTTGATAATAATAAGCCCGTCTTTGCTCTGTATGAAAAAGAAAAGAATAAAGGAAACTCGTGTTATTGTGAAACGCTGATTGATGATTATTATGGAATTAATATGCCTTTGTTAGAATATGAGGCTAATGGTAATTGTTTGGTTGCGGTGGTTTCTCCCATAGGTTTGAAGGAACAAATGAATGATGAAGGTAAGAAAATTTTGGAAAGTTATGGAGTTACAGAGGAGTCGAACCCTATATTGTATATTATTCAAACCCATTGAAAATGAAACTAAGATTTTTTATATCTGTATTATTCCTTTTAGTATGTTTTATGTCCTGTCATAATATAAAAAAAGAGAATATTCTTCAGATGGCAGATAATTGGACAGGAAAAATAATGATATTTCCAGAGAGTATGACATATACGGTTCAAGGGGAAAAAATACCAAATGATTCTATGTTTAATACTGAATATACGATTGTTTCCTATGTTGATACTATAGGATGTCTGAGTTGTAAATTACATTTAGATAAATGGAAAATAATAATTCAGGAAATGAATGGAATTACCCCTTCCTTAGTGTCGCCAATCTTAATTTTTCATGTGAATGATATGAAAGAAGCTACATATATGTTGGATCGTTATGAGTTTAATTATCCAATCTGTATTGACACACTTGATATTTTTAATAAAGTAAACCATTTGCTATCAATTCCATCCTTTCAAACCTTTTTATTAGATAAGGATAATAAAATTGTAGCTATAGGTAATCCTGTTTATAATCCTAAAATCAAAGAACTTTATATGAATATAATTCAGGGAAAAGCAGATTTAAATTAGAAACTATAGTATGCATAAGTCGTTTCGTTTACATAAAATCATTGATTGGGGAATAAATATCTTTCTCTGTATCTGTGGCATGGGGCTTTTGTGGCTGGTTATCCAAGTTTTTTGCGTCACATCGTTTCATATACCCAGCGACTCTATGGAACCGGAATTATTGGCAGGTGATGCAATTTTGGTAAACAAGATGAAATATGGTGCACGGCTGTTCAACATCATGGAGGCGGTCAATGACAAACAGGTGAAGATTAAACGTCTGCCGGGACTGGGAGAGGTGGAACGAAATGATGTGGTGGTTTTTAATTATCCCTGCCCTAAGAAGTGGAAACGGATTGAGATGGATGTGATGCAATATTATGTGAAGCGTTGTGTGGCGTTGCCGGGAGATACGTTCCGGATTGTGAACGGAAGATACCGGGTGGATGGCTATCCGCATGAATTGGGGAATGTGGAGGCGCAAGACCGTTTTATGACGATCATTAAGGAACGGCAACTGTCGGACGAGGATACCGGAGTCAGGGCTTATCCGGGGGGGACACAGAAATGGACGGTAAAAAACTTTGGGCCGTTCTATATTCCAAAGGCGGGTGACTGTATTCGGTTGGATAGTGTTACTTTCAGGCTTTATAAGAATGTGATAGAATGGGAACGGCAGGAGAGGTTGAAGTGTAAGAATAATCATGTATATATAGGTGACCGGATACTTTCGGAATATTGTTTCCAGAAGAATTATTACTTCATGGCGGGTGATAAGGTGGAAAACTCTAAAGATTCACGTTATTGGGGATTATTACCCGAAGAATATATTGTAGGTAAAGCTTGTAGAATATGGAAATCGGTAGATGAAAACAGGGGAACCGTAAGATGGGACAGGATATGGAAAACGATAAAATGAAAGTGTGGAGATTTAATGTGGCAGGTGTTCTATTGATTGTTGCCATGTTGCTGTTGCTCTCTTTGGCGAGTATCACTAATTCTGGGTTGGCGGCAGGTGAAACCATCGAGCAATGGATATGGTTTGATAAAATGGCTGTGGTGGCAGCCGGAATTGCCTTATTGATACCTTTTGTGCTGAGGCAGAAGAAATATTTGTATGACTCTGCATATTGTTTGTCGGTGGCATTGATGATTTGGGGTGGTGCAGAGGCTGTTTGGGGGATATGCCAGTTGTATGGGTTTGCAGTTTCGGGGCATTCACGATATGCGCTGACCGGTTCTTTTTTTAATCCGGGTCCGTATGCAGGTTATCTGGCGATGGTGCTGCCCGTGTGTCTATGTCGTACTATGGAATTATGGTATCCGTGGAGGGATATGCCGGAAAAGATTTTGAGAATAGAGAAGTGCATTGCAATAGGAGCAGGGATTTGTATCCTTTGTGTACTCCCTGCCACCATGAGCCGTTCGGCATGGCTGGCAGCCGGGATATCTTGCGTATGTGTGGTTGCCATGGAGAATGGTTGGGGAAGAATTTGGCTTGGAATGTGGAAATGGAAAAGAAAGCGTGCGGTGATGACTGTAATCGGGAGTGTGGCTACGCTGATGTTGGTGTTTTTCCTGATGTTTATGATTAAGCAGGATTCTGCCAAAGGACGGTTGTTTATGTGGAAGATCGCGTGTCGTGCGGTGGTCGAGAAACCTTGGAGCGGGCATGGAGAAGGAAGTTTTGCAGCAGCCTTTGGAGTGGCGCAAGAAAAGTATTTTGCAGGGGAGGAATATAGTCAGTGGGAAGAACATGTGGCGGGAAGTCCGAAGTATGCTTTTAATGAATATCTGAAGGTGACGATTGAATATGGAATACCGGTGACAATTTTGGTATTACTGGTTATAGGTTTTTGTCTGTATTCGGGAATACGCCAGGAGCGCTACGGGGTATGTGCGGCTATAATTTCACTGTTGGTATTTTCTTTTTCATCTTATCCGCTTCAACTTCCGGTATTTCTTGTTACATTAGTTGGCCTGTTACTGGTGTGTGTGATGAATAACAGGTGGACAACTTTGGTGATGATGGCTGTTGTGATAGCTGCATACGGTATATACCGCTTGCCGGATGACCGCAAGATGCTGGATGCCTGCCGGGAAGAGGTGAATGTACGGATGCTTTATCGGGCGGGAGCTTACGAAGCGGCATTGGAAGGTTATGAAAGACTTTATCCTTTGTTGAAAGAGAAAGATAGTTTTATGTTTGAGTATGGGCACTGCCTGCATAAACTGGAAAGATATGAGGATTCTAACCGGATCATGGAAGAAGCGATGAAGGTGAGCAATGATCCGATGATACTGAATATAATAGGTAAGAACTATCAGCAAATGGGAAATTACCGGGCAGCGGAAAATAGGTTTATCCGTGCTATCTGTCGTCTGCCGGGAAGGATATATCCGTATTATCTGTTGGCAAAATTGTATGCAGAACCGGATTTTTGCCAACCGGATAAATTTGAAGAAATGAAACGGATAGTATGGACGAAGACTCCTAAGGTGATGTCTACGGCTATACGGGAAATGAGGGAAGAATTGGAAAAAATAGATATAAGGATACAAAAGTAAGATACCGGTTATCGAATTTAGACAAAGCATGAGACTTTTTTTTAATAGAGAGCGCATTGGTAATTTCTTATTGGCTTTGTGGCATAATAAATAAATCATGAAGACAAAACCGATTATAGGACTATTATTGGCGGTGGCAATATCGGAGGTTGTCCTTGTAAACTATCGATATAAGAATCATTTGGAAGCTTGGAATAAGGTAGCATGTGAAACCTTTGAAGAGGCGTTGTGGGAGGATTTGGAGAATAGAGGAGAACTGAAAGTTAAATATTACGGAAAGAACAGTTTGATTTCCATAGGATCAAAAATTCCCAAAAGTGTATTTGTGATTACGAAAGATGGTAAGAAGGAATATAAGATTGATTCTTGTAAACATGTGAATAACGTAGTCTCTGATCCTCTGATGAGACAGTTATATAGTATTGTGTTAGAAAAGCATCCGATACTATCTGATACGCTGAACACTATTTGGAAGCATCGTCTGAATAGAAAGAACATTGTGGCATCAACGGGAGTGTGTGTCTCTGTTACCGATTTGGATAATCACACTAAATTAGGATTCTCAAAACCTTTTGAAACTAAGCTTTTAAAAGATAGTTTACTTTCCCGCTATGCAGGATATAGATGTGAAATTGAAGTTACGGGTTTTGTAAATCATGCATGGTTCAGTAATATGAATATTAAAGATTATTTCTTTTTCTCTATTCCATTATTAGTAGCTGCAATACTATGTATAGTCGGTATTGTTTTCAAGAATAAAATAAAGAAATGCTTCACAAAAGAAGTGCCCGTGATTATCGAAAAAGAAATACCTGTCATTGTAAAAGATGAAAACGAGACTCATATTTATAAATTAGCGGGGGGAATACTTTTTAATGTTAAAGCATCTTTGTTGAAAAATGGCGATAAGTCTATACAATTGACTCCGCAAGCTAAAAATTTATTGAAGATGTTCATTGAAGCAAAAGATTGCAGACTTGCTAATGATGAAATCATCTCTCACCTTTGGCTCGCTAACGATGGAACATTGGCTAAAGTACATAAATCTGTTGCTCGGTTGCGAGAACAAATAATCGAAATACCGGAAATGAAAATAATTAATGATGATGGTGCATATCGACTTATAATATCCCATTCCATCGAAGAATAATAGGATTTTATAAAGAAAAGGGCATGCCTGACAATATCTGACAATTTTGAAAAATGCTAAATTGTCAGATATTGTCAGGCATAAAATGCTGCGAGATATAAATTGCTTGGTAGTTTTGTACCGTTATTAACACTTAACCAAAATGTTTTATGAAAAAGAAAGTATTGGTTTTTATTTCTTTGATGATTGCCACCATATTTGTTTATTCTTATTCTGACTCAGAAAAAGCGGGATTGAATGCTTTGCTGTTAGAAAATATCGAAGCATTGGCTGATGGAGAATATGATGACACAACTCGGTGTTGGGGTGATGGCTCTGTTGATTGCCCGTATACTGATGTGAAGGTGGAATATGTCTTTGGAGGATATAGCCTTAAGGACCTCTATTGACAATTGCTTTTTTCTTGGTTTTCTGCAAATCTGTATTCAATAGGAAAGCCTTGCTAATGCAAACTTTTCTCTAACAGATATGCTGAAATAGCGAGGAACGACATCTCATTACCACTGTGAATGTAAAGAGCGATGAATCTATGGACGAGTTTAAAATTGTGATATAATTGAAAAAAGAACAGATGGAGAATATTTATTGGAGTAAGTTCTTCTCTCTGTTCCATAACCCATTAAAGAAAGGAGGACGTGGCAAAAATACTATATTTAGATTGATAGAGCAATGAGATTGCTTTTCGTTGAAAGGATATATACGATACTCGTTTTGCAAAAAGAAGTCTGCATTCAGATTTTGAAAAAAAATAATGGAGTAGTTAATTGAGGAGTATTTGCTGTAAAATGAAATATTTTTGCTATGGTATATTAATTTGTGTTATTTTGTTGAATATATTAGGGGCTTGTGTAGATAAAAAAGAACAATATGTTCGGCAATGGTATGGGAAAACTTTATTATTTCCTGATTCCATAGTTTTTAGACTTTTCGCACGAGAGAAAGTGTTTTTTGACTATACGAAAACCAAATATAAATTGGCAGTTTTTATAGGTGATGCAGATTGTATCAGTTGTAAATTAAAAATTGATGATTGGCTACGATTCAAACAAGATTTGGATTCCACATCGTCTGATATAACATTTCTTTTCATAATGAATCCTATTTATCGAAGAGAATTATATACAGTGTTGAAATCTTATAACTTTTCAACGCCAGTATGCATTGATAACAGCAAAGAAATTAGGACACTGAATAATATTCCATTAAATACATTTCATGTTTTTTTGCTTGATTGGGAAAATAAGATTATTGGCGTAGGCGATCCTATAGCGAATATCAAAGTGAGAAATTTATATAAAAAATGTATCTTAACAAAGTAAGTAGATTATGAAGATGAAATATTTGTTAGCTATCGTGCTAGTAGCTTTTACTATGTCTTTTTTTACTCGCCATGAATATAGAGCAGCGGATTTGATATTGGAAAATATCGAAGCTTTTGCTAATGATGAACATGGTGATATAGATTCAACATTGGTGCCATATAGTAAATTGGGTTCAAAAACTATTTATGTAATTCTTGATGGACAAATTTTAACGACACAAGTACCTTGTTGCATGTCGGATACTAGTCCGTTTAGTGGATGTGCTGCTGGATTGGATAATTGTTAGAACAGGTTAAAGAGTTGAGCGAGAAATGAAAAACTGTTTTCGCTCAACTCTTTCTTGCCAATTTAATTTTCACTTCAATAATATATATATATATGAAGCAAATTACAGTAATTTTCCTGTTGCTAATTGTTATAATAAATGTGAGTTCTTGTTCTTCTAAGAAAGTAGATAAGTACAATTCTATAAAGATTGATTTATCATGTCAAGATAACGCATTGTTGGTGTCTTCTTTTATTGATACTGTAAAAACGATTAAGTTGTGTCTTCCTGATCCATATTTCTTTGGAATAGTGACAGATATATTGTTTACAGATTCTTCACTGTTTGTGGTGGATAAAAAACAATGTAATATTTTGCATTTTAAAATGGATGGCACTTTTCTAAATAAAATAGGAAATAAAGGAAAAGCGCCAGGGGAGTTCATCAGTTTGCATCGTTGCTTTATAGGAGATAAGTATATTTATGTTAGTGATATAAATACACGAAGAATTCACTACTATACACATACAGGAGAATATCTTAAGTCTATACAAAGTTCATTTGATTTGGTATATGATGATATTGTTGCGCTTCCAAATGGAAAATTTTTATGTCATGATATACAAGGTAATGAAGGGGAGAGTAAAATTTGGTTAATGAGTGAGGATGGAAAAAAAGAACAAACATTCTTATATCATAAAGCTGTATATCCATATAGTTATACGGAATGGAATACTATCACTACTACTCCTTTTGATGACATATTAAGAATATTTGATCCTATAACAGGTTGTTTTTATGAGTATAATTATCGAACAGAGAAATTGAAAGAATGCGAATGTTTTGTTTCTAATAGAAAAGGATTAGAATCATTTAAAAGTATAGAGACTTTTGAAAATATTGATGCAGAATATGCTTTCCCTTCTTTTGTAATAGAAACTAATAGCTTTTTTTATTCGATATGGACGACTTCTGAATTAATAGGACTACATGTATTATACGAAAAAAAAGAAAAGAATGTTCGAGTTTCAAGGAGACTAAGTATGGATTTTGTAAATTATCCAATGTGTCCACTTCCTGTCTCTACTAACTTGTCAAATGTTATGGTCGGTATTATGACGGATGAATATCCGTTAGAATATTTTCCTGAAAAATATAGATATTGCGTTTCGGAACAAACGGCAATAGTCTATTTGATGGAATTTAGATAACTATAAATTGTGTTGTTATTCAAAAGTAGTAGGGTGAATAGAAATTATGGTTGATTTATGGAGAATTTGGCACATTTTGTTAAAACTGTATGTACAATAATTAGTATAGTCTTATTGTGGTAAGTTGTAATTTTGTCAATCATAAAGAAGAATTAGAGAGTTTTGGGAAGATTTATAACTTGAAACCGAATGATCAACAAGAACTTTTAATCGGATATGGAAGAATGGTAATGGCTGATTTGTTCTTAATAATCGTTTCTTCCAGTCCTGACGATATATGCAAAATCTACGATATACATGATAATAATAAGGAAGTTTGTGTTTATTAAAGGACAGGAAATGGTTCTGGCGGATTTACCAACCGCTATTGACTTTATGCTTGGAATGATGAATTTGAATTAAATAAAATGAATAAACAAATAGTCTTTCCTGATGTAATGCAGTTTACCCTATTAGGAAATGATACAAACTATTTACCGAAAAGTGAATATAAGATTCTATCTACTTCCTGTGGCTGTACTTCCGTTGATTATTTCAAGCAGCCTGTTTCTCCCGGTGATAGTATTTCATTGAAAGTCGCTTATAAAGCAGACCATCCGGAGCACTTTGGCAAAACGATAATCGTGTATTCCAATATGAATCCTTCGTCGGTTCAATTGAAGATAACGGGGGATGCGGAATAGAATCAGTTTTAATATGAAATATATTCGATTGCCTTTATTGATGATGATTTTTTAGAATTTGTATTATTTATTTTACATTCTAATAATAAATACTAATTTTGCAACAATCTTAATTAAAAATAAAATCGCTATGAAAACACAAAATTATCGGTACGTGCTATATATGGTGCTCTTATTGTTGACTGCCTGTTCTGGAATAAAGAAAGAAAAAACTCTTGAGGAAGGTGTAGCAACCGTTCTTCCTGACAATGACAATGAAGTGACCATAGAGGTTTTGAAGCAGCGGGACTTTAATCATGAGTTGGTGAGTAACGGAAAGGTCGTTGCCGGAGGATTGGCGGATTTACGCTTTGAAACAACCGGTATTGTAGCGCATATTTATGTAAAGAATGGTGACTATGTGCGTAAAGGGCAAAAAATTGCCGAACTGGACAAATTTCGCCTGAAGAATAAAACCGCACAGGCTAAGGATGCCTTGGACCGTGCAAAACTGGAGTTGCAGGATGTGCTGATAGGACAGGGATATACGGTGGATGACATAAGTAAAGTACCGGCTGACGTCATGCAACTGGCTCGTACCAAGAGTGGTTACGAACAAAATCTTTCCCAATATGAATTGGCTAAATATGAAGAGGAACATGCTACGTTGGTGGCTCCTTTTGAGGGTGTGGTAGCCAATCTCTTTTCTAAAACTTATAATGCCGCGAATACTTCAGAGGCTTTCTGTACCATTGTCGGTGCACAAAATATGGAAGCTGATTTCACGGTACTGGAAAATGAACTTCCTCTGATAAAGACCGGTGATAAAGTGATTATTACTCCTTATTCTGATGCTGCTTCCGGTTATGAAGGGCGGATTACGCAGATAAATCCGATAGTGGACGACAAGGGAATGGTTAAGGTGAAAGCTGTTGTAAACGGTAAGGGGAGATTGTTCAGTGGCATGAATGTGAGGGTGAATGTGCACCGTTCCTTGGGTAAGCAGTTTGTAATTCCGAAGAGTGCGGTGGTGTTACGTTCGGGTAAACAGGTGGTATTTACTCTGAAGAAGGGCGTTGCCCGGTGGAATTATGTGCAAACCGGATTGGAGAACGCTGATGAATATACATTGGTTACGGGAGCTTCCCAAACGGATAAAATTGAGGAAGGAGACACGATTATCGTAACCGGAAATGTAAATCTGGCGCATGAGGCACCGGTGAAAATAATTACTAATAATTAATTATAAAACTGAGGAGAGAAGGATGGTTGACTTCCTTATACGGAGACCGATTGCCGTGTTGATGGCGTTTACGGCATGTTTCATTGTGGGGCTGGTGACGTATTTCACTTTGCCTGTTTCCCTGTTGCCTGATATTGCTATTCCTGAAATTACGGTACAGGTGTCTGAACAGAATACGTCTGCACGCGAATTGGAAAATACGATAGTAAAACCTTTGCGGCAACAGCTTATCCAGGTGGCGAAGTTGAAAGATATGAATAGTGAAACCCGGGATGGGGCGGGTGTCATCCGCTTGAGTTTTGATTATGGTACGAATACGGATCTTGCTTTTATCGAGGTGAATGAGAAGATTGACGCTGCCATGAACTATCTGCCCAAAGATGCTGATCGCCCTAAGGTGGTGAAAGCGAGTGCTACGGATATTCCTGTGTTTTATGTAAATCTGACTTTGAAGAATGACAGTGCTTATGGGGAAACCGATGAGCGCGCTTTCCTTGATTTATGTGAATTTGCGGAGAATGTCATTAAACGCCGTATAGAACAGCTGACGGAGGTGGCAATGGTAGATGTGACCGGTTTGCTGGAAAGGCAGTTGCAGATTGTGCCCGATCCGGATAAACTGGCGGTACTCGGTGTTTCCATGGAGGATATTGAAAATGCACTGGCTCAGAATAATGTGGAGCCGGGTAGTATGACCGTACGTGACGGGTATTATGAGTATAACATAAAGTTTTCTACTTTGCTGCGTACAGATGAAGATGTCAGGAATATATTTTTGCGTAAAGAGGGACGTATTATCCGTCTGGGTGACTTCTGCCGGATAGGTATTGTACCGGTCAAAGAAAAAGGTGTGTCCATGAGTAACGGCAAGCGTGCGGTGACCTTGGCAGTCATCAAGCAGGCGGACGAGAACATGGACGACATGAAGCAGGCGATTACCGGTACGATGAATTATTTCAAAAGAGTATATCCGGATATTGATTTCAGTATCAGTCGGAACCAGACTGAATTACTGGATTATACGATCTCCAATTTGCAACAGAATTTGTCACTGGGTTTTCTGTTCATTTGTATTGTGGCAGTTTTGTTTTTGGGCGATGTCAAATCACCGTTTATCATCGGATTGAGTATGGTGGTGTCTATTGTTGTCTGTTTCTTGTTTTTCTACCTCTTTAAGATGTCACTCAATATTATTTCTTTATCAGGGTTGATTCTGGCATTAGGTATGATGATTGACAGCAGTATCATTGTTACCGAAAATATTTCTCAGTATCGAGAGCGGGGATACTCCTTGAGACGTGCATGTGTGACAGGGACAAGCGAGGTGATAACGCCGATGCTTAGTTCGTCACTGACTACTATCGCTGTTTTTGTTCCATTGATATTTATGAGTGGCATTGCGGGGGCATTGTTCTATGATCAGGCTTTTTCGGTAACGGTGGGATTGTTGGTCTCTTATTTTACAGGTATCATGTTGTTGCCGGTACTTTACATGTTGGTTTACCGTACGGGAATACGCCGGAAATCTTGGTTGGGCAGGATACGTATTAATAATCCGTTGAAGGAACATACATTGGATCGTTTTTATGATGCAGGAGTCGATTGGGTTTTTTCTCACAAAACGTTGAGTGTCGTTTTCTGTATTGTTTCCGTTCCTCTTTGTGTCTTCCTTTTCTTTTTTATCGGGAAAGAGCGTATGCCTGAAATCGATCAGAATGAATTAATTGTCCGCATAGAATGGAATGAAAATATCCATGTGGATGAAAATCGCCATCGGGTGGATGTCTTGTTTGAAGAGTTGAAGGGGGAAACTGTGGAACAGACTGCATCTGTCGGTCAGCAGGATTATTTGTTGAACCGGGAACAGGCGCTTTCATCTTCTGAGGCTGAATTGTACTTCAAGACAGAAAGCCCTTCGGAGATAAAATCCTTGCAGCAAAAGGTATATCAACGATTGAAAGATGAATATCCCTTGGCGGTGGTTACTTTTATGCCTCCCGAAACGGTTTTTGAGAAGTTGTTTGTAACCGGAGAGGCTGATGTAGTGGCTGAACTTTATGCGCGTAATAAGGAAAAAGCCCCGGTAGCGGAAAAATTGCAAGAATTGGAACGTAGGTTTAATGAACGGACAGGAGTGGCACCGACCGGAATATCTTTTGAAAACCAATTGAATATCAGTGTTCTGCAAGAAAAACTTTTGTTATACAATGTCGCTTATAATGAATTGTACCGGGAGTTGAAAACGGCTTTCAAGGAGAACAGTGTGGCAATGTTGCATTCATACCAGCAATATTTGCCTATCAGTATAGTGGGCGAAGAGAAAACTGTGAATGAGATTTTACGGCAAACTTTGGTACAGACACGTCCGGACAATAAAGGTGAGATAGAATATATTCCTTTACGTGATTTGGTCAGAATCAGTCCGGCAGAAGACCTGAAAACAATTACTGCAGGACGTAATGGAGAATATATTCCTTTCCGTTTTTATGACGTGGAGGATGCGGAACCTTTGATGACGGAAGTAAAGCAGGTAGCGGATACTACCGGAGATTGGGATACTGCTTTTTCCGGTAGTTTCTTTTCCAACCGCCAGATGCTGGACGAACTGGTGATAATCCTTTTCATATCTATCTTATTGATGTATTTCATCCTTGCCGCCCAGTTTGAAAGTTTTGTGCAACCTTTGATCGTTTTGCTGGAAATTCCTGTCGATGTTGCATTTGCCTTGTTGTTGCTGTGGGGGTGTGGGCATACTCTGAATTTGATGTCGGCTATCGGATTGATTGTAACGTGCGGTATTATTATCAATGACTCCATTTTGAAATTGGACGCGATCAATGAACTGCGAAAAGCCGGTATGCCGCTTATGGAGGCCATTCACGAGGCGGGACGGAGAAGGCTTCGTCCTATCATCATGACGTCGCTCACTACGATATTCGCGATGGTTCCTCTGCTATTTTCTTTTGATATGGGGTCAGAGTTACAGAAACCGCTTTCTATTGCGATGATTGGTGCCATGTTTATCGGGACATTGGTCAGCTTATTCATTATTCCGCTGATATATTGGTTCATTTATAAGAAGAAAACTACTTGATATATGAAAAAACTGAATTTTATACTTCTATTGAGTTTATGTTCACTTTATTGTTCTGCTCAACGTCGGATAACACTGGATTTGCAGCAGACTATTTCTATGGCGAACGACAGCTCATTGGAAGCATTCCGTACCAAAAACATGTATTTGTCCGGTTATTGGGAATACCGTACCTATAAGGCAAATCGCTTACCCAGCCTGACGTTGAACATGACTCCGGCACAGTATAACCGTGATATCACCAAACGTTATGACTCGGAACAGGACTTGGATGTGTATCGTAGCCAACAGTCTTTCTATGCATATGGTAATCTGGCTATCCGGCAGAACTTTGACTTGACGGGAGGTACGTTCTATCTGGATACGGAACTGGGGTATATGCGGAGTTTCGGCAGTAATAAATATACTCAATTTACAAGTGTTCCGGTACGTTTGGGGTATTCGCAGAACTTGGTGGGGTACAATCCTTTCCGTTGGGAACGTAAGATTGAGCCTTTGAAGTACGAAAAAGTCAAGAAAGAATATATCTATAATGCAGAACAGGTATCCGAGCAAGCTACCACTTATTTCTTTGCGCTTGCCATGGCGCAGGCGGAATATGATCTGGCAAAAGAAAATGCGATATCTACCGATACTCTTTACCGTATCGGAATGCAACGTTTGAAGATAGCTTCTATCAGCCGGGCAGATTTGTTGACTTTGAAGCTTGATGTGGTGAATGCACGTAATACTTTGCAGAATGCGACCAGTTCTTTGAAACGTGCTATGTTTTCATTGGCTTCTTTCTTAAATCTGGAAAAGAATACGGAGATAAAAGTAAAACTTCCCGGTCGTCCGCAAGCCCTGACTATTCCGGTAGATGAGGCTTTGATGGCTGCACAATCCAACAATCCGGATTTTCTTGAACTCCGGCAGAATGTTCTGGAAGCTGAACAAAAAGTGGATAAGACCCAAAAAGAATCCCGGTTCAATGCCAGTATCAATGCGAGTGTAGGATTCAATCAAGTTGCAGAGAAACTGGGTGGGGCATATCAACATCCCATGCAGCAGGAAATGGTATCTGTCAGTGTCTCTATACCATTGATAGACTGGGGAGTGCGGAAAGGAAAATATAACATGGCGCGTAACAGTCTTAATGTGGTGAAAACTTCTGCCCGCCAAAGTGAAATCAGTATTGAAGAGGAAGTGATAATGACTGTTTCCGATTTCAATGTCCAACAGAGTATGGTGGCAAGTGCCGAAGAAGCGCTCGACCTTTCTGTGTTGGCTTATAATGAAACGCGTCAACGTTTTATTATCGGTAAAGCGGATATCAATAGTCTTACTCTTTCTTTAAACCGTCAACAGGAAGCACAGCGTAATTATATCTCAGCTTTGAAGAATTACTGGCTGTATTATTATAAAATACGGAAACTGACGTTGCATGATTTTGCGACGGGGTTCTCGTTATCGGAAAAATTTGATTATGATAACTGAGAAAACCATGAAATCTGCTTCTTCTTTCACCGTCATTGTTACATTCGTTTGTCTGGCTTTGGTGGGCATCGCTCTGATACCGCTCTTGCCGGTCAAATTGAATCCATCACGTAGCCTGCCGGGCTTTACGGTAAGTTTCAGTATGCCTGGAACATCGTCGCGGGTTATTGAAATGGAGGTGACAAGTAAACTGGAAGCCATGTTGGCACGTATACGGGGAGTGAAGAAATTGAATTCCAACTCGGGTAACGGTTCGGGCAGTATTACTGTGGAACTGGATAAACATGCGGATGTGGATGCTGTCCGCTTCGAGGCCTCTACTGTAATACGGCAGACATGGCCCGGATTGCCTGAGGGGGTCACTTATCCAATTATCCGGATGAAAGTTCCGGATAAAGATGCGGTGCGTCCTTTCATGTCCTTTACATTGAATGCTCCTTCGACCCCGATATTGATACAACAGTATGCAGAAGAGCATATCAAACCACGGTTGGCACAGATTGCCGGTATATATAAAGTGGAACTGAGCGGGGCAACCCCGATGGAATGGAGGTTGGAGTACGATAGTGAACAGTTACGTACACTGGGGGTTACTTTGTCTGATATCAGGGAAGCTGTGAAGCAATATTATCGGAAAGAGTTCCTGGGTACACATAATGTGGATGCAGGAGATGGCAGTGAACAATGGATACGTCTTGCTTTAGTGCCCGACAGGGTTTCAGATCGTTTTGAACCTTCTAAAATAGTCGTGACTACTACTGCGGGAAAGGTAATTCGTCTGGATGAGTTGGTAACTGTAACTCATATTGAAGAATCGCCTCAAAGTTATTACCGTATCAACGGATTGAATTCTATTTATTTGTCTGTAACGGCTGAGGAAACTGCCAATCAATTGCAACTCAGCCATGAGGTTATGGAGGCGATGGAAGATATCAAGACGGTTCTTCCCGCCGGATACGAAGTTCATGCGAGCTACGATGCTACAGAGTACATTCGGGAAGAACTGGATAAGATCTATTTCCGTACCGGATTGACGGTACTTATTCTATTGGTATTTGTGTGGTTGATAACCCGTAAATTGAAGTATCTTTTTCTGATAGTTACCAGTCTGGTTGTGAACATAGCGATTGCACTTATCTTTTATTATCTCTTCGGGTTGGAGATGCAACTCTATTCGTTGGCTGGTATTACGGTTTCGTTGAACCTTGTGATAGACAGTACGATTGTGATGGCCGACCATATTCTCCATCGTCGTAACCTGAAAGCTTTTATGTCTGTATTGGCGGCTACGCTCACCACTATGGGAGCATTGGTCATCATCTTTTTTCTGGATGATAAAATCAGATTGAACTTGCAGGATTTTGCGGCGGTAGTGATTATCAACCTGGCTGTATCTTTGTTGGTATCCTTGTTTTTCGTACCTTCTATGATAGAGAAGATTGGATTGGTGAAACATACGAATTCAAAAAGGTGCGGAAGGAGTATTTTGTCATTCAAGATGAAACAAAGTATGATCGGCATCAGGAAGTTTTTTAAACGTTTTCCGGTTTACTTTACTCGTTGTTATACTGTGCTTATCCGTTTTCTTTGCCGATGGCGATGGGCGGTTTGTATATTGCTATTGTTGGGGTTTGGTTTGCCGGTCTTTTTACTTCCCGAGAAGTTGCAGGGAGAGGGAAAATGGGAAGAGATCTATAATAAAACCATCGGTTCCCACGCGTATAAAGAAACGGTGAAACCCGTTGTAGACAAAGTTTTGGGAGGTGCCTTGCGTCTTTTTGTGCAGAAAGTATATGAAGGCAGTTATTTCACACGCAATGAAGAAGTAGTACTCTATGCCAATGCAAACCTGCCTAATGGAAGTACGTTGGAACAGATGAATACATTGGTAAAACGTATGGAAACTTATCTTAGTGAGTTTAAGGAGATTAAGCAATTCCATACTTCTGTATATAGTCCTCGACGAGCAAGTATCACCGTTTACTTTAAGAAAGAGTATCAAAATAGCGGTTTTCCTTATACTTTAAAAGCTAACATGATAAGTAAGGCATTGAAACTGGGTGGTGGCAGTTGGGGTATTTATGGATTGCAAGACCAAGGATTTAGCAATGATGTGCGCGAGAGTGCGGGTTCTTATCGTGTAAAGATGTATGGTTACAACTATGATGAACTTTATGAATGGGCTGAAAAATTGAAAGCGAAGCTTTTGACGCACCGTCGCATCAAGGAAGTACTCATTAATTCGGAGTTCTCGTGGTGGAAAGATGACTATCAAGAGTTTTATTTCAATCTGAATAAGGAACGTATGATACAGGAAGGGGTTAGTGCACAGAAGTTGTTTGCGGCAGTACAACCTATCTTCGGCAAGAATATGGAAATAGGTTCGGTGTTGACGGAGGAGGGAACAGAAAAGATCAAGCTTTCTTCCCGGCAATCTCACGAATATGATATTTGGGCAATGCAGTTCTTTCCATACGGATCGGATAATGATAAACATTACAAACTTTCGGAACTGACAAGTGTGGAGAAAGGACAAATGCCGCAAGAAATAGCCAAAGAACGGCAACAGTATCGTCTTTGCCTACAGTATGAATATATTGGCTCCAATGAAATGGGAAATAAGATTTTGGAGCGTGACTTGGAAGAGTTTAATTCTATTTTGCCGATGGGGTATACAGCCGAGTCTCAAAGTACTTCATGGGGATGGGGTAAAAAGGATAATAAGCAATATTTGTTTTTGCTAGTGGTGATAGCCATTATTTTCTTTACTACCAGTATATTGTTCAACTCTTTAAAGCAACCACTCGCTATTATCTTCGTTATTCCTGTGTCTTACATTGGAGTATTCCTTACTTTTTACTGGTTCCGTCTGAACTTTGACCAGGGTGGTTTTGCTTCATTTGTGTTGTTATGTGGCATTACGGTGAATGCCAGTATTTATATACTCAATGAATATAACAGTATTCGGCGCCGTTTTCCATGTCTGTCTTCATTACGTGCTTATACCAAAGCGTGGAATGCCAAGGTTGTACCTATCTTCTTAACGGTTATTTCCACTATCTTGGGATTTATTCCTTTCATGGTTGGTATTGAAAAAGAGGCATTTTGGTTTCCATTGGCAGCTGGTACTATTGGTGGATTGGTGATGTCGGTGATAGGTATCTTTTTCTTTCTGCCGGTATTTTGCTTGAAGATAAAAGAACCTAAAAGAAAATGTTCTTAGTCGACGTGGATGTATGAAATGTCTGCAAGAAGCTTGTTATTTTCCACCATCCAAGTATTCTTTTTTGAACATATCAACAAAAAGAAAAAACAGAGAAAGTAGTAATGGACCGAATATAATCCCCATAAAGCCGAATAATGATAAACCGATGACAACTCCGAAGATGGTAATGAGTGGATGGATATCTGCCATCTTCTTTTGGATAATAAAACGTATCAGATTATCCAATTGTGAAATAACAATTGTTCCGAAAAAAGCTAAACCAGCAGCCTGGAGCCAATTTCCTATTAAAGCCATATAAGCGGCAATAGGTATCCATATTAATGCCGTACCTACCATTGGTACAATACTTGCAAAACTTGTAAGAAGTCCTGATAACAGAATATTGGGAGCACCGAATATCCAGTAACCGATCATAGCTACCCCACCTTGTATGATAGCCAATAAAGGGATACCGATGGCATTTGAACGTACAATCAGGTTAATCTCGCGTACTACGTTTTGTGTATTGGCGGCATTAAAAGGCAGAATATCGTCAATGTACTGTTCCATTTTTTTCCCTCCTATCAACATGAAGTAGAGTACAAATACCAATACGAACATATTAACGGCAAAACTGCTGATACCGCCCATTAAAGTCTGACCTATACGTGGAAGAATCGATATTATATAAGAAATGACATCACCACCCAGTATATTGTATCCTGTTTTTTCTTTTATGATTTGGGCGGCTTCTTCAAACGGAGTAATGATTACTTGAGGATCAAGATTGATGTTTTGTAAATTAGTAATTGCCAACCATACTACCAGGGCTAAGGGGACAAGGAAACATAAAATAGCTTCTGCCGTAATGATAGTAGCGGCCAAACTGCGTTTCATCTTTTTTTTCACGGAAAGATAAAACATCTGCTTTCTGACAAGGATATAAATGGTCAATGCTCCCAATAAACCGCCAAGGAAGGGAGTAATTTGCCGGAAGAGGATGAGGCCCAGTCCTAAGATGATAGTTATTAGTGAATATTTCCAGTATTTCTCTTTGGTATTCATAGAGTTCATTGTTTCTTTTGACAAGAAACATTGCAGAAACCGGAAAAGTTTTGTTGTTGATTAAAATTTTATCCTTCGTCGAGCCAGCCTTTCCCTTGACGTACTATTTCGATTTCATCGTTGGTACAATCCACTACGGTAGAACCTTCTGTCCCACCAATTCCTCCGTCAATTACCAAATCCGCAATATTACCGAATTTCTCATCTATCAGTTCGGGATCTGTGATATATTCGATATCTTCATTTTCTTCATGGGGCAGGGTAGTGGTCATGATAGGAGCATTGAGTAACCGGGCTATTTCCTGGATAATAGGATTGTCCGGCATACGTATACCTACTTCTTTCCGATTACGGAATATTTTAGGTAAACGGGTGGTTCCGTTTAGGATAAAAGTAAATGCTCCGGGCAGGTTACGTTTCATTAACTTGAAAGTGTTGTTATTTACTTTGGCATATTCGCTGATACTGCTCAAATCGTAACAGATAATGGAAAGATTATTTTTCTTCGGATCTATTTCCTTAAGCTGACAAATACGTTCGATGGCACGCTCTTTCAATCCATGGCAACCGATGGCATACATAGTGTCAGTGGGATAGATGATGATACCTCCATCATTCAGAATATCTATTACCTGCTGTAAATCTACTGGATTATTATTCTTTTCATAAAGTCTTAGAAGCATGGCAGAATGGGATTTTATTTTAAAAGTAAAATACAAAAGTAGATAATAAGTTTCTTGTAATCAAATGTATAAGGAAGAAATTTATTGAGGGCATGCAAACTTATTTAGCGGAACGCTTTTTACGAAGTTCCTCTGCCACTCTCCATTGTAGCGCTGCTTCCGCTTCTTTTCCAGCCTGCATCAGAGCATCGCCGAAAAGTTCATGAGCACCGGCATGTTCGGGTTTTAAAGTCGTAGCTTTATCCAAATCGGCTATAGCGCCTTCTATTTCTTCAAGTTTAAGACGTAACTTTCCACGATTGTATACGGCTTTAAACTCTGCTGGACGAAGCCGTACGGCACGGTTCAGGCACTCTTCCGCCTCTAAATAATGCTTTTCGTTGAACAAAGTAATCCCTTTTCGTATCCATGCATCCGTATATTCGGGATAAAGTTCCAATGCTTTGTTATAATTGGCAAGTGCGGCACGAACATCATGTGCCTGGGTGATACATTCGTTTCCCATCTGATAATATTCGTGTGCATAATTTTGCAGGCGTTGCCGCTGTTCTTCCATCTCCTGCCTCAGACGTACATTGTCTTCTTTTAATCGGTTAATGATGGTTAGTTTTTTACGGATGAACCGTTGTATTACAGGCTTTTCTATGTCATAACGAGAGTGGATAGCCTTGAAAAATTCGTTCAGGAAGGTTTCAAAGTCACCGTTGTCAAACGCCTTGGAAGCAGCCACATACTGCACATCCGCTTGAGCCTGTTTCAAGGCACGCTCAATAGCCTGGCGGTTATTAAAGCGTTCGGAAAAACTGATAATCTCAGGGCGTACAAATACATCCGCACGGCTGATGGGCTTTTTAAGCTGTATCCCTTCCAAAGAAGTACACCGGCTCAATGCTACATACGTCTGCCCTCCGGCAAATACTCCTCCGGTGAAGTCGATAACCACTCGACTGAAGGTCAGTCCCTGGCTTTTATGTACTGTTATAGCCCAAGCCAGCCGGACCGGATATTGAGTAAAAGTCCCGAGTTCCTCTTCCTCGATTTGTTTTTTTTCTTCGTTGTATTTATATCGGATATTCCGCCACAATTCTCGTTTCACATCACACTCTTTACCATCGTCGGTAATGACATAAAGGGTTTCTTCTATTGGGTCGAAACCACTGATAATTCCGATTGTACCATTTACCCAACGCCGGTCGAAGTCATTTTTGATAAAGATAATTTGTGCTCCCGGTTTCAGGACTAATTCTTTGGAAGTGGGAAGGCTGCTCTCTGGGAAGTCTCCCTGGATTTCACCATAGAAAGTTATCGGTTCGCCGGGTAATTCCGTTAATTTTTTATCGTTAATGAAGTCCACATTGTCACGGCGAGTGGCAAGGGTGATATACATATCTGCTTCCGATTGCTCTATCTGCGTGCCGTAGCGGGTATTGAGCAATTGTAGGTCTGCTGAACCAAGCGTATTGTTACGGATATGGTCTAGAACACTGACGAATACTTTATCCGTTTGTCGGTACACTTTCTGTAACTCGATGGAAACAAGGTCTATTTGATTGAAAACCCGTGCGGAGAAGAAATAAGGAGTAGGATAGAAACGGTTCAGTATCTCTCGTTCATCTCCTTTCACTACAGGCTCCAACTGGAAAACATCACCCACCAGCAGTATTTGTTTTCCACCGAAAGGTTCGCGTAGATTTCTGGAATAAACACGCAGTACCCGGTCTACTGCATCAATGATATCTGCCCGCACCATGGATATCTCATCGATGATGATAAGTTCGAGTTCTTCAAGCAGTTTACGATGAGGTTTGGTATATTTAAAAAATTCATGGATACGTCCGCGTTGCAAACTGAAATTCGGATCATCGGGTAACAGGGGATAGAAAGGAAATTTAAAAAAACTGTGCATGGTACTGCCCCCGGCATTGATAGCCGCGATACCCGTGGGCGCCAGTACCACATGCTTCTTTTTTGTATGCTCGCAAATGTAACGAAGAAAGGTCGATTTTCCCGTACCTGCTTTGCCCGTCAGAAAAACAGACTGGCGGGTATATTGAATAAGGTTCAAGGCGTCTTGAAACTCTTTATTCTGTGTATCGGGAACGAAACTCAAGTTATTTGTTAATTACTGGTTACAAATTACAAGAAAGATGTTATTGACGATTATCTATTATTAGTCAATTATCTTAAAGTGTCTCATTGCATTGGCTATGCCATTATCGTCCACTCCGGTCGTTACATAATCGGCTGCCGCTTTCACGTCATCTTTGGCATTTCCCATTGCAATACCGATACCGGCATGGCGTAGCATACTGATGTCATTACCTCCATCTCCGAAAGCCATCGTTTCTTCCAAACGAATGCCGAAGTGACAGATAATCTCATCTATACCTTTTTGTTTGGTGTTTCCTTTGGCTGTGACGTCCACAAAAGCCGGAAACCATCGTCCTATCTCACAATTGGGGATGGACGGAAGTATTTCTCTTTCTTCCTCTTCTGTTATAAAAGGTGTCATCTGGAAAATTTCTCCGATTTGTAACGCTTCTTCGGGAGTTCGTGCAGGTATCACGTCCACCTTCAGGAAGTCGTGAAAAATCTTTTTTACCAATTCATTGGGGTGACAAACACATATATCGTGTTCACCTACCACAATACAGGGAATATTTTTGGAGGTACAATAATTCATTAATACCTCTATATCCGCAGTAGGAATCGTACTTTTGTAAATCACCTCTTTATCTACGAAACAATAACCACCGTTCATTGTGATGTAACCATCTATTAGTCCGCGATCTTGCAGTGCAGAGAGATTGTTAATGATAGTTCCGGGGCGTCCGGTCGAAATGAATATCTGTATACCTTTGGCTTTGGCGGCAGTCAAAGCTTCAATCGTAGAAACCGGTATTTTATGGGTTTCGAAGCTTACCAAAGTGCCATCAATGTCAAAAAACAAGGCTTTTATCATAAGTGTCTCTTTAATTACTTGTGTGCAAAAGTACTTAAAAAGCGAAGATATTTCGTACTTTTGCAAGCAAATAAATGATAATTTCGGTTTTAGAAAAAACATTAATTTTAGGATTATAATGAAGAAACATTCTTTTAAAGATTGGTTGATAGCCGTCCGCCCATGGTCGTTTCCCGCATCGGCAATGCCGGTAATAGTGACTTTGGCATATTTGTTCTGTATGAAAGAAAACATCGATTGGACAAACGGTATTTGGGCTTTGCTGAATATCATAATCTTTCATGCTGCAGGAAATACATGGAGTGACTATTTCGACCATAAGCGAGGTGTCGATGCTCGGGATACATTCGGTGCTAAAACCCTCACTGCTGAAATGTTTCTCCCGAAAGAAATCTACCGGTTGGCATTGGGGTTGTTGGCGGTTGCTGTAGTTGCTGGTGTCATGCTGATGTTTCGTACTGGACTTCCTTTGTTGTGGATAGGCCTTGGAGGAGTGGCATGTTCTCTTCTTTATCCTCCTTTGAAGTATAATGCACTGGGCGATGTGGTTATTTTTATGGCGTATGCCTTGCTTCCTACATTAGGTACGGTATATGTTGCCACTCTGGCTATCAATTGGGATGTACTCTGGATAGCCATTCCCGTGGGGTTGATTACGGTAGCTATTCTTCATGCCAACAATACGCGTGATATGTACACCGATGCTCGTGCAAATATCAGTACCTTAGCCATGCGATTGGGAGGTAAAGTATCCGTGTTCCTGTATTGTGCCGAAATCCTGTTCCCCTTCGGATGGGTGGCAGGTTGTGTCGCTTCCGGGACTTTCCCCTTGTGGACGCTTCTGGTTTTACTGGCTTTGATACCCGCTATCGGTAATGTACGTGTCATGTCGCAGTATTCCAAGAAAGGGTTTTCTGTCATTGCCAATTTGGATGAGATGACGGCTAAACTTCAATTGTTGTTCAGTCTGATATTCGCTTTATCATTTGTTTTAGCTGCTTTGTTGTCATGAATAAATTAGTTTTTACCATCTTTTTGGCAGCTGTGTTGTGGACGGTTATGTTCTCGCCCTGGACTGCCCCATTTGTCAATTTCTGGTGGATGATGACCGGTTCGGCACTCACCTTGTCTATATTCGCTACTTTGTTCTCTCGTGGCTGGTGGCGAGATGTAAAGTGGAGCCTGTCGAACATTCTGTTGGGCTTTGGCGTTGCCATTGCTTTGTGGTGCGTGTTCTGGATAGGAGATAAAGTTTCTACCTGGATATTCGATTTTGCACGTCCTCAGGTAAACCTGATTTACGGGATGAAAGAAGGGGAGTCTCCCTGGCTACTGACCGCATTGATGTTGTTTCTGATAGGACCTGCCGAAGAAATATTCTGGCGTGGCTATGTACAACGTACTCTTTCCGAGCGTTGGAACCCTAACAAGGGCTTCATGGTGGCAACCACTTTGTATGCTTTGGTACATGCCGGTTCTTGTAACTTTATGCTGGTTATGGCGGCATTGGTGGCCGGTGTGGTATGGGGAGCACTTTACCGCTTTTTCCCAAATCGCTTTGCTGCCATCATACTTTCGCATTCTTTATGGGATGTAGCGGTCTTTATATTTTTCCCGATATAATTAACTCAACCACAGATTACGTAGATTAACTTATATTTTCTCTCATCTTATTTATGTTGACTCTTGTAATCTCTGATGATAAAAATAAACTGATTATGAAGTATAATTTTGATGAACTGATAGAACGTCGCGGCACTGACTCAGTGAAGTGGGACGGAGCGAAAAATGTTTGGGGACGTGATGATTTGCTTGCCATGTGGGTGGCTGATATGGACTTTCGTACTCCTCCTTTCGTAATGGATGCCTTGCGCAAGCGGCTCGAGCATGAAGTGTTGGGGTATACTTTCGCTTGCGAAGAGTGGTATACCTCCATCTGTAACTGGCTGTACAAACGTCATCAATGGGAAATTACCCATGAAATGTTGACTTTTGTACCCGGTATAGTTCGTGGACAAGCTTTTGCTCTGCAATGTTTCACCAATCCGGGAGACAAAGTCATGGTTATGACTCCGGTATATCATCCTTTTTTTCTGGTTACCGAGCGCTTGGGGCGTGAAGTCGTGTATTCTCCGCTTGACTTGTGTGACGGTCAATATCAAATTGATTTCGAACGTTTCAGTCGGGATATTCAAGGTTGTAAAGTACTTATTCTCTGTAATCCCCATAATCCAGGTGGCCGTGTGTGGACTGTAGAAGAATTGCAACGAATAGCCGATATCTGTAAAGAGAGCGGTACGCTGGTTATTTCGGATGAGATACATGCCGATCTGACTCTTCCACCTTATAAACATCATCCTTTTGCCACAGTTTCGGAGAATGCAGCACAAAACTCTTTAACTTTCATGGCGCCTAGCAAGGCTTTTAACATGCCGGGGCTGGGCAGTTCCTATGCCATAACCATCAATACCGATATTCGGCATCGTTTCCAGCAATTTATGGAAGCCGGAGAGTTCTGTGAAGGCCATTTGCTGGCATATATCGGAACTGCCGCTGCTTATATGCAGGGTGAAGAGTGGTTGTCACAGCTGCTTGATTATCTGAAAGACAATATCAATTTTACCGAGAATTACTTAAAAGAACATGTTCCGGGTATCAGTATGATACGTCCGCAAGCATCTTATCTCATTTTTCTGGATTGCCGTGCATTAGGTTTGTCACAAGACGAACTGACAAGGCTTTTTTCTGAAAAAGCCCATCTTGCTTTGAACGACGGTACCATGTTCGGTAAACCTGGCAAAGGCTTTATGCGGTTGAATGTAGGTTGTCCGCGTTCGGTATTACAGCAGGCATTGAACCAGTTGGCTATCGCTGTCAAACAGTGATAAAATACCTCATATAGGTATATATATCTAAATTTATTTTAGCTTGTTGGTAAAAATGCAAAAAAACATACTCTTAATATTAATTAAATATATACCTCCCCTTGATGGCAGACTTAAATAAAACAATATATTTGTGATATTGAAATGATATCAATTAAATTTATGTGATATGGAAGCAAAAGAATTGGATTTCAAAGGTTTTAAGATAAATGGCTTTTTAGCTTTATTTCTCCATCTGGTGGTACTTACAGCTGTGATAATTTTCGGTTTTATCACAAGTATTCCTACACTTGTACTTTCTGTGTTCTTAACTGTTGTATGGTTTATTCTTTTTGCGGGTTATATGCAGTTGGAACCGAATGAAGCTCGGACTATGGTGTTTTTCGGAAAGTATAAAGGTACGTTTAAGGAAACCGGTTTTTTCTGGGTTAATCCATTTCTTGATAAGAAAAAATTGTCGTTGCGTGCGCGAAATCTGGATGTAGAACCTATTAAAGTTAATGATAAAATAGGCAATCCTATATTGATTGGTTTGGTATTGGTCTGGAAATTGAAAGATACCTATAAAGCGATGTTTGAGATTGATTCTCAAACAATGGCGGCATCGGCTTCATCGACAGGTAACGCCAATCAGATTAGTATCGGTAATGCGGTTGCCAATCGTATGAATGCTTTTGAAAATTTCGTGAAGATACAGAGTGATGCTGCTTTACGGCAAGTGGCAGGACAATATGCATACGATGATAACGAGGCTAATACGGAGGAATTGACGCTTCGTTCTGGCGGAGAAGAAATCAATGAACAGTTAGAGCAAAAATTGAATGAGCGTTTGGCTATGGCAGGTATGGAGGTGGTAGAAGCCCGTATCAATTATCTGGCTTATGCTCCTGAGATAGCAGCTGTGATGCTCCGCCGTCAGCAGGCTTCAGCCATTATTACGGCGCGTGAAAAAATTGTGGAAGGAGCGGTTTCTATGGTAAAGATGGCACTTCATAAACTTTCTGAGGAGGAGATTGTTGAACTGGATGAAGAAAAGAAAGCTGCTATGGTTAGCAATTTGTTGGTAGTGCTTTGCGCGGATGAAGCTGCACAGCCGGTTGTAAATGCCGGAACACTGAACCATTAAAGACTAAGAAAATGATAAAGACTCAAAAAGTGTATCGGTGTTTTTTTCTGCTGTGTTTCTTATGGAGTAATGTTTATGGTATCTTTGCGCAAGATGCCAATCGCGTTCGTGCGCAGCATATTTATGAATGGTTTGCAGCAGGGCAGGGCGATAGTATTTATATTGCTTTGAATAAAGAGTTACAAGGAAAATTATCTCCAGTGATGTTCAATGGTACCTTTCGAGAGACGGAGAAAGTTTTCGGCAAGTTACAATCAAAAAGTGAGTGGCAGACGGAAAACGTCCAGGGGGGAACCCTTTATTATTCCGATTTGAAATTTGAACGGTACGATTTCCGTTTTATACTTGCTTTTGATGCGGATGGAGCGATGAATACGATCCGTCTGTCTCCAGTGCCGGCTACTTCTGTTACCCCTTCTGTAGCGTATAATGAAAAGAAGATGTCAGAACGGGATATCACCGTAGGTGCCGAAGGATTTCAACTGCCGGGTACACTGACTGTACCGAAGTTTGCTACCGTTGCCGAGGCACGTAAAGTTCCGTGTATCATTCTGGTACATGGCTCCGGTCCTCACGATCGTGATGAAACCATAGGACCTAATAAACCTTTCCGCGATATTGCCTGGGGATTGGCGGAACGGGGTATTGCTGTTATCCGTTATGACAAGCGTACAAAAACTTATGGGGCTGATTGTGTTCCCGCCGGCCGTGTGCTCGATTATGATACGGAGGTAGTAGATGATGTCCTTTCCGCCGTGGCTTTGGCAAAAACTCTGCCGGAGATTGCATCGGATAGTATCTATGTATTAGGGCATAGTTTAGGAGGGACATTGGCTCCTCGCATAGCCGAACGTTCGAAGGAGTTGGCTGGGATTATTGTTCTTGCCGGATTGGCTCGTCCGTTTGAGGATGCCGTTGAAGAGCAAACTGTTTATATCATGTCTTTGGCGCCTGCTTCAGCTGAAGCCAAAATGCAGTTCGCCGACTTGAAAGAACAATTGAATAATGTAAGAAAATTGGGAACCAATGCTTTTGATGAGCAGATACCTCTGCCCTTGAATTTGCCTCGTTCCTATTGGGAATTTGCCAATGCTTATAAACCGGTGAGTGTAGCTGCCAAACTAAAGCTTCCTATCTTTGTTCTTCAAGGTGAACGCGATTATCAGGTGACCATGGAAGATTTCGCATTCTGGCGTTTTGGCCTATGGCGAAATAAGAATGCCTTTTTCAAGTCTTATCCCAAGTTGAACCATCTTTTGCAAGAAGGAACTGGAAAAGCCACTCCGATGGAATATAGTCGGGCTTCATCTGTTCCGGCTTATGTGTTGAATGATTTAGCGGCATTTGCACACGGAATCCGGAATATGTTTTAGTGTATATCTTTTAATGGGTAATCAAAGAAATAAAGCAATTCAATTGTAATTAGTAAATCATAAAATTAGAAATAAATCGTGGCTAAAAAAGACACTTCAACTAAAAGCTTCGTTCTACGTGTAGATACTGCAACAATGGATGCTATTGAAAAATGGGCAGCCGATGAGTTCCGTAGTACTAACGGACAGCTCCAGTGGATCATCGCTGAGGCTCTCCGGAAGAGTGGGAGGTTGAAGAAAACTAAATCTACTTCTTTTACTGACTCCGAAGAGAAGGAACAAGAGGAATAGACCTTATATTAATTGTTTATTGTATTCTTGTTTTTAAGTACAAACAAAACCGCATGAAATGCGTTTGTTAATCTATTGTCTGTTTGTTACTTTCTTCCCTCCCCAAACACGATGTTGTTTGAACATGGAGTTTTTAGGTAAACACATGTATATATTCATTACCCTACCTAATTGTTGTTGATTTTTATTCTTTTTCATTATTTTTAGGTATTTCCCGTGTTTTCTCTTCCCTCTAACTTTGTCCCAACAAAATTTAAGATAAAAGATGAGAAAATTAACGGGTTTATTTGTTTTGTGTTTTTTACTTTCTACTAATACTTTACTGGCTGACGGATCGGATGAAGTAATCAAGGTAGAAGAGAACACTGAAATTACGGCAAAGAAAGAAAAGAAAGAGACAGCAGCCACAAGTGACGGCTACAAGAAATTCCGTTTCGGTGGATATGGCGAGATGGCTGCAAGTTTTAAGGACTATGGTAACAATCGTTTTTACGGGGGTAATAATGGTAACTCCAAAGATAACCGGAACACCATTTCCATTCCTCGTTTTGTATTAGCATTTGATTATAAATTCAACTCAAAATGGATGCTCGGTGCAGAAATTGAGTTTGAAGCCGGTGGGGTAGGTACGGCATACGAAATTGAGAACTCCGAAAATGGGGAGTATGAAACCGAAGTGGAAAAAGGAGGAGAAGTCGCTCTCGAACAATTCCATATTACTCGATTGATCCATCCGGCTTTCAATGTGCGCGCGGGGCATATTATTGTGCCGGTTGGGTTGACTAATGCCCATCACGAGCCTATCAACTTCTTTGGCGTTTATCGTCCGGAAGGCGAAAGCACTATTTTACCTTCTACCTGGCATGAAAATGGACTCGAGATTTTCGGGTCGTTTGGAAAAGGCTATACAGGTTTCGATTATCAAGCGATGATTGTTGCGGGATTGAACGCTAACGGTTTTGATCGTAACACTTGGGTGGCTGGTGGTAAGCAAGGACTTTTTGAAGTAGATAATTTTACTTCGCCAGGTTATGCGTTTCGTTTGGACTATAAGGGTGTGCCGGGCTTGCGTGTAGGAGGTTCTTTCTATTATTGTGCAGATGCCGGTTCCAACTCCGACAAACTTCAGGATTATTCTACTTTTAAGGTTCCCGTAAGAATTTATACAGCCGATGCCCAATATAAAAATAGGTATGTAACGGCTCGTGCCAATTTTGTTTGGGGAAACTTGGGAAATTCATTGGCAGTCAGTTCGGTGAATACCAAACTCTCTAATAAGTCTCCATATACACGTGTCACTCCTGTCGCCAAAAAGGCGGTCAGTTATGCCGGAGAGGTTGGGGTCAATTTAAGTGCTTTTTTCAAAAGTAATAAAAAAGTCCCGGTGATTTATCCTTTTGCACGCTATGAATATTATAATCCTCAGGAAAAAGGGGAGACAATGCAGGTCATGGAATTGCGTAATAAGGTAAGCATGTGGACAGCCGGCCTGGACTGGTATGCTTTACCCAATCTGGTAGTGAAAGCCGATTATTCAACCAGGCAGATAGGTACAAGCAAGATATTTGGAACCGGACCTTATAATAGTGAAAATGAGTTCTCTATCGGTATAGCTTATATTGGTTGGTTTATTAAGAAATGATTTTATTAACTGTTAATTTTTATAAGATGAAAAAGAATTTATTTTTTGTACCGGTACTGGTTCTGGTACTGGCTCTCGTTGCCTCCTCATGTAGTGATGACGACTCGGATCCGTGGAATGTTGATGAGATAGATTACAACTCATCCACAGCAGATGCGTGGCATAACTATATGAAGAATGTTGCGATGCTTTTGAATGACGATGCTGAAAGTCTGTATAATGCTTGGGCGGTAACCTGGAAAGAAACAGGAAAGTCTTATGCTGAATTATTCAAGACTCATGATGCCAATTTTACATATACAAATGCGGCAAGTTGTGCTCAGGAGATTGTAGAGAAATGTGCGGAGATAGCTAATGAAGTGGGTAGCGCTAAGATAGGTGATCCTTATAACCTATATATTTCCGGACGTGAAAAGGAAGCTCTATATGCTGTGGAGTCTTGGTATAGTTGGCACTCACGCGATGATTATACTAATAATATTTATTCTGTCAGAAACGCTTATTATGGTTCATTGGATGGTACTGTTGCCGGTAATTCTTTTGCAAAAGAAATTGAGGGTACAGCGATGGATATTAAGGTGAGAGCCGCTATCAAAGCAGCTGCAGATGCTATTCAGGCTATTCCTCAGCCATTCCGTAATCATATAAACAGTACTCAGGCTCAGACAGCAATGGAAGCTTGTTCTTCTTTACAGAGACTATTAAGTGAAGTGGAAGAAGAAGGAGGTGGAACAGTGGAAGCAGAAGCTACTAACCTGAAAGATTATGTCGTGAATAATATATCATCAGAAAGACTTGATGCGATAGTTAAGAACTATGTAGATGTGGTAGTTGTCCCGACTTATGAAAAATTGAAAGAAAAAAACAAACTCCTTCTTGATGCAGTGAATTCGTTAGTGGCAAATCCTACCAATACACGTTTTGAGGCTGCTTGTACGGCTTGGTTGAATGCTCGTGAACCATGGGAATTGAGTGAGGCTTTCTTGTTTGGTCCGGTAGATGAGTTAGGACTTGATCCCAATATGGATAGCTGGCCTTTGGATCAGAACGCCATTGTACAGATTATGAAGTCTGCCGATTGGAGTTCTTTGGTTTGGGGAGACGATGACTCTGATGAAGCTATTGAAGCATCTCAGAATGTACGAGGTTTCCATACTTTGGAGTTTCTACTCTTTAAAGATGGAGAAGCCCGTACGGTACCTACAAAATGAGGATTGTTCAATTGGATAATAGATTAGGAGAAGTAAGGGTGAGATTGGAAAATCTCCCTTTGCTTTTTTGGCATGTAGAAATATATTGTTTTAGAAAACAATGCAGATTATGGTAAATCATTTACTGAAATATTCATTCTTGTCTTTTTGCATATTGGCATTTACGGCGTGTGATGAGGACGGAATTGATGTAACGGATGTAACCGTACCCGACGGGTATGCGCTTTCGGCCGGTACATCAACTCTTTTTTTAAACTCATCGGTAGCATACGATACGGAAGCCAATTGGGTGAGTGGAACATATTCTACCCGTTTTACCCGTGGCGACAGGCTTTATGACAACGCCCGTTCAAGTGGTAATGATATAGGTGGTGGTTTAGGACCGGTTTATGCCGGTTATTCTTGTGGAAGTTGTCATCGCAATGCCGGTCGTACCAAGCCTACACTCTGGAGTGAAGGTGGTTCCGGCAGTTCCGGATTTTCCTCGATGCTGGTTTATATCAGCCGTAAAAATGGGGCTTTCTTTCAGGAATATGGACGTGTATTACATGATCAGGCCATTTATGGGGTGAAACCCGAAGGTAAACTGAAAGTAGAATATACTCGTGAGACTTTTCATTTTCCCGACGGTGAAGAATATGAACTTTGCAAACCCAATTATACCATTACTGATTGGTATGCCGATGAGATAGCCCCTGAATATCTTTTCTGTACAGTACGTATTCCATTGCGTCATGTCGGTATGGGGCAGATGATGGCACTTGATCCTAAAGAAATAGAAGCTCTTGCCGCTAAGAGTAATTATCCGGAGTATGGTATTAGCGGTCGTTGCAATTATATAACAGAAAAAGGAGTGTATAGCTTGGGACTGTCCGGCAATAAGGCCCAACATGCCGATTTGACGGTGGAACTGGGCTTCTCCAGCGATATGGGTGTGACGAACAGCCGTTATCCGGAAGAAATCTGTGAGGGGCAGGCACAGGTTAATCAAGGCAGTATGATGGGACTCTCTTACGCTCAGCTCGATGTATCGACCGAGGATATGGAAGATGTAGATTTGTATATGCAGAGCCTTGGTGTGCCGGCTCGCCGTAATGTCAATGATCCACAGGTCATTAAGGGTGAACAGAAATTCTATGAGGCCAAATGTCATCTTTGCCATGTGACAACCCTTCACACTAAACCGCGTGGAACTACTTTATTGATGGGTACAAAGTTACCGTGGCTGGGTAACCAGACTATTCATCCGTATTCCGATTATTTGCTTCATGACATGGGATCTGAAATCATGGGAGTCGGATTGAATGATAATTACGTAAGTGGTTTGGCACGTGGAAATGAATGGCGTACAACACCCTTGTGGGGAATCGGGTTACAGGAAAAAGTGAATGGGCATACATTCTTCCTGCACGATGGACGTGCACGCAATTATGTGGAAGCCATTATGTGGCATGGCGGAGAAGGAGAAGCTTCTAAAAATTTATTTAAGAATATGAGTAAGGAAGACCGTGATGCACTGGTTGCATTCCTGAAATCACTTTGACCCGACAAAAGTGTTAATAAGAAATAAAAAGTATATATAAGTAGTTATGAAGAAATTATTATTTTTAGTTGTACTTGCCGTAATGCCTTTGGGAGCAATGGCACAGCACGAAGAAGATACGGAAAACGGTGTGGTATCTCTGGCAGGAAGAGAAGGGTTTACCATTACAAGCAAGAAAGGAGATTTTGTGTTTAAACCTTACTTACTGGTACAGACCAGTGCCAATCTAAATTGGTATGATGATGAAGGTCTGGACAAAGCTTATAATCAGGATAATTTCGCAAATTCCGGTTTCTCGGTTCCTTATGCTGTACTTGGTTTTACGGGTAAGGCTTTTGGAAAAGTTTCTTTTAACCTGTCAATCAATGCCGCTGCAAGTGGTGGAGCGTTGTTGCAACAAGCTTGGTTCGATATACAGTTCAAGAAAGAAATTGCCTTACGGGTAGGTAAGTTCAAAACGCCTTTTTCGCATGCCTACCTGACTACATTGGGTGAAACTTTACTTCCTCAGTTACCTGTCTCATTGACTTCTTCCGTCATTATGCCCTATTCACTGAATGCCGTGACACCGAATATCGGTACAGGTTTTGATTTGGGTGTGGAACTGCATGGGTTGGTTGGCGATAAGTTGGGTTATGAAATCGGCTTGTTCAACGGAACTGGTATTTCTGTGAATACTGCTTCAAAGACAATCAGCGACGACTGGCATATTCCTTCTTTGCTTTATGCCGGACGGTTGACTTATATGCCTAAAGGAGTGATGCCCGCCACACAAGGTAATCCGAACCGTCTGAATGAAGATAAGATACTGTTCGGATTGTCCGGTTCAATCAATGTGGAAAGTGAGAATGAGAGTACTAACGACACGCGTGTAGGACTGGAATTTGCTATGTTGAAAAATAAGCTTTATTTGGCTGCCGAGGCATACTACATGAATGTCGGTTTTACTAAACGCCAAAAGATCAATGAACATTATAATTATCTGGGTGGGTATGTACAGGGTGGTTACTTCGTGGCGCCCCGTGTGCAATTGGCCGCACGCTATGATGTCTTCAATCGTAATGGTACGGATGATGATGGGTTTTTGAACATGCCGGCTGTTGGCATGAATTATTTCTTCAAGGGATGTAACCTGAAGTTACAGGCAATGTATCAGTATGTTGCCCGTTGGGGACACGATACACAACTCGACCGTGATAATGATAATTTGGGCTTAGCCACCCATTCGGCTACTGTTTTACTTCAGTATACATTCTAAACAAATCAAGGAGAGGATGGTATTATGAATAGGAATATTCTTTTCTTTATGGTTCTTCTTGTAATGGCTTGCTCCTCGTGTGACGAAGGGCGGATTTATGAAGAAGAAACTATTGTAATGGAGGAAGGACGTGTCGTGAAGATGACCGCTGATATCACCGGCATTGATAAATGGGCTCAGGGATATAGTATTGTAATCGCAGGTTTTAATGAGACGAATGAGTATGCGGTTACTTCCGCCAATATTCCTGCGCCTTCCGTAGACGGGGGAACCGTTAGGGTAATCATGTCCGGTATTAGTGATGAGGTAAAGACGTTGGAGATCTGTGCGATCAATAAACTCAGGAAACGTATCGCTACCTTCTCGTCCATTGAAGCCCCGGCTACTACCGATACGATTATCATGAATGTGGGTGCTGTGGATGCCGGTATGTACAGCGCGATACAAAACAGTGTCTTCACTCCGTATTGCGCTACTTGCCACGGGGCGTCTGCCGGTAGCCCGAGTGCCAATCTTAATCTGACGAAAGGTAAGAGTTATGAAGACTTGGTCAATCATCCTTCCATCATTGTTGACGGTAAACTCAGGGTAACTCCGGGCAATGCGGAAGAAAGCGTCCTGTATCAGATATTGAATACAGATATCAGTTCACAATGGGGGATAGACCACTTCCCGATACTTACTCCTTATCCCAATTTGTTGACCTTGATTGACGACTGGATAGATAATGGTGCTACCAAATAACGACTAATTTGATATGGAAATGAGTAACAAGAAACAACAAAAACAAATAGATAATACTTTAATCGAAATCTCTGAATATAAAGTTAAAGGCGGTATTTCGGAGTATCATATCATGATTCACGCCACTCGCCCCGAAGACACATACGAACAGCAACTGAATGCGGTTATCAATACCTATTTCACTTTACTTCAGGAAGAATTGTGTGGAGCTGTTGCCGTCTTTAAGCGTTATTTCCTGAGTGATGCAGCCAATCAGGAAGACCTGTTGCTTGCACTTACTACGGAAAGTTCGGACTGTGCGCTTTCCATTGTGGAGCAACCACCGCTGAACGGAACAAAGATTGCGTTATGGGTCTACTTGCAGGCAGGTGTGCAGACCCGGGTTCTTCACAACGGTTTGTTTGAGGTGAAGCATGGGGCTTACCGTCATTTTTGGAGTGGCAGTGTCTTGAACCGTGCCGCCAATTCAGAATATCAGACCCGTTTGTTGCTGAACGACTATGTGATGCAATTGATGGAACAGGGATGTAAATTGGCCGACAACTGTATCCGTACCTGGTTTTTTGTACAAAACGTGGATGTGAATTATGCCGGAGTGGTGAAAGCCCGCAATGAAGTCTTTGTTACCCAGAACCTGACGGAAAATACGCACTATATAGCCAGTACTGGTATCGGAGGGCGGCATGCCGACCCTAAAGTACTGGTACAGATGGACACATATGCGGTAGATGGTTTGGAGTCCAGACAGATACACTATCTATATGCTCCTACCCACTTGAACCCTACCTACGAATATGGTGTCAGTTTTGAACGTGGCACATACGTCGATTACGGAGACCGCCGCCATGTCTTTATTTCCGGTACGGCAAGTATCAATAACAAGGGTGAGGTTATGTATCCCGGTGATATTCGCAAGCAGACGGAACGGATGTGGGAAAATGTGGAAGCGTTGTTAAAAGAAGCGGAATGTACATTCGAGGATGTGGGACAAATGATTGTTTACTTGCGCGATATAGCGGATTATACAGTGGTAAAGGGAATGTATGATAAACGTTTTCCGGATACCCCGAAAATATTTGTACATGCACCGGTCTGTCGTCCGGGATGGTTGATAGAGATGGAATGTATGGGAGTAAAGACTTGCGGGAATAAGGATTATGCACCGTTTTGACCATACAGTGAAAGAGGGATACCTATTTGTGATGACTATCTCCCTGTATTATACCTAATTTGAGCGATTGCAGGATATCTGCCGATGCTGTATCTTTGCGGTATCAGAGATTTAAAGAATGAATTAGTTAGTCATAATTACGTAACCACTTTTATGAAGATAAAAGGATCCCCGTTTTCCGATGTGATATCGTGAGGCGGGGATTTATTATATATCTTTTGGGACAATAAAGGTTTGGAGTTTCCTCTTGTAGGGAACGCCCGTTTCCCTTAATGGGAATTACAGTTTCCTTTAATGGGAACTGCCGTTTCTCTTCATGGAAACGATGGTTTCCTCGGAGGGAAACGGGCATTTCCTATAAAGGAAACGAAAAAGAAGTAATTATAGGGTATCCTTGATATCTTGAAGTTCTACCAGCTTGTTTACAATTGCGTAAATGGTAAGTCCTGCCGGAGAGTGTATTTGTAGTTTACGGGCGATATTACGGCGGTGGGTGATGACGGTATGAATGGAAAGAAACAGCTTGTCTGCAATGGCTTTGTTCGTCATTCCTTTCACAACACAAGTAATGATTTCCTTTTCGCGTTGGCTCAGTGTCTCTTGTTCATTATCCTTTTCTTCCTCCTCTTCCGTATGCAACAAGTGGTTGATTTTAGAAGTGATGATATCGATATCATCGCAGATAGCGATACTTTCGTCATACTCTTTCAATGCATTGTTTTCGATGACAGAACAAACCAGGGCGATATACTTGATGCCCGATTTTCCATTTTCCGTTTTAAAGGTCTGCAAGTCAAACCATCCTCCGAAAGTAGGATTTACAATAACGATATCGGGAGTATGCAGATGGATATAGTTCTGCAAGGTTTCGGGTGAGGAAACCTCAATGGGGTGTATATTCAGGTTGGGGATGCGTTTTAATACTGCTGTAAGGCCACTTCGCACAATAACCGAAGTTTCTGCAACGACTATTTTCAATGAAGTATTATTGTTCATTTTTCAGTCTCCTTTCTATTTGCGCCACAGCGGGAACAAACATATAATCTTCTACCTGGCAGTGTGAAGCAAGGTCTTGCTCACAGTTGAAGATGTCGAATAAAACGGTATTAAGGAGGTTGTTGTTTTCTTTTTCGGGATAATATTTGATGATGATATTTTTCAGTTCTTTTAGCTTGGTGTCAATTTGATTGTGCTTGCTGGCAAAGGTTGCAATGTCATATTCGTCAGAAAGTTTTCCTTCCAGCAGTTGCTCCACGTAGGTGAATACCGCTTCGTTTTCATATTCCATGTGGCGGCGGACTTCTTTGGCGTATTCATCAAAGAATTTCAAGATAAGGAATGCCACATCATTGTTGTTGCCCGAACAGTCGATGGCTTCAATAAGCTTGCGGCGTATGGCGGGCAGATTGAAATCCAGAAAATAAGTATGTGCCCGCTTCAGGTAGTCCATGAGGGCAGGAATAGAGAACGAATTTTCATCGCTACTATAGGTGTACTGTTCTTCACTGATGAAGTTGGCCACAGCGAGAAAGGTACGATAGTCTACCTGTTGAGCTTCACAGACGTCTTTTACATTCTTATCCCCAAATCCCAATGACAGACCGAAACGGCTCATCACCATTAACAAGGAATAGTTGTCGCAGATGAGGTCGCTCATCTTGTCTGTGGCACTGTATTTATGTTGTTCATTCATTATCGGTTATTATTTGGGTTCTTTATATTCGTGCGCAAAGTAACGGCTTTTCTTTGAAAAGCGCAATCGCAATAAGTAGGTATTTTGCTGATGATAGGACTGTGGAAAATACTGATTGATGATTAAACTAAAACTTTTAGTTCTATTTAACTATGATAATTAGTTTATGAACTAAATTATTTAGTTATTTGCGAAAACAAAAGAAGAATATGAAAGGATTGACTGCAAAAGAGGAAGAGATTATGGGCTTTTTCTGGGAAAAAGGTCCGTTGTTTGTAAAGGAGATGCTGGTGTTCTATGGGGAACCGAAGCCGCATTTCAATACGCTCTCTACAATTGTGCGTGGATTGGAGGATAAAGGTTTTCTGAGTCATCATACATTTGGTAATACATATCAGTATTATGCGGTTGTAAGCGAGGAGGACTTTCGTAAGGGAACACTGAAGAATGTTATCAGTAAATATTTCAATGACTCTTATCTGAGTGCGGTATCTTCATTGGTTAAGGAAGAAGATATTTCTTTGGATGATTTGAAGCGGTTGATAGAGGAGGTTGAGAAAAGCTCGACTGTAAATCAGCGTAATTTTAATCGTAAATAGTAAATTGTCCAATCCTCCAATCGTAAATACTATGGGTACACTCTTTGTATATATACTTAAATCTTCTGTCTGCCTGGCGGTGTTCTATTTGTTTTACCGCCTGTTGCTCAGCCGTGAGACGTTTCATCGGTTCAACCGGTTTGCTTTGCTGGGTATTCTGTTGTTGTCTTGTGTGCTACCCTTGGTGGAGATAAGTGTGGAGCGGCAGACGGAAATACATCATACTATGATGACGCTGGAACAGTGGCTGTTGCTGGCAAATGCTGCGGAAATGGGTACTGTACCGGAACCGGTTCAAGAGATTACCTGGGTACAGGTGGCACTGGCGTTATATCTGCTGGGTATCCTTTTCTTTGCTTTCCGCAATATATATTCGCTGTGTCGGTTATTACTGTTGCTGAGATCGGGTAAAAAAGAGGTTGCCGGTAAGTATATAAATTCCAAAGATAAGGTTACTTTGATTGTCCATGAACGGGATATCGCTCCGTTCAGCTGGATGAAGTATATCGTCATTTCCCGGAAAGATTTAAACGAGAATGGACGTGAAATACTTATACACGAGTTGGCACATATCCACCACCGGCATTCATGGGATTTGCTGGTGGCCGATGTCTGTATTTTCTTCCAATGGTTCAATCCGGCTTCTTGGCTGTTGAAGCAGGAGTTGCAGAACATTCACGAATATGAAGCTGACGAGACGGTAATCAAGGAGGGTGTAGACGCGAAACAATATCAATTATTATTAATAAAAAAAGCTGTTGGCACAAGGCTCTACTCTATGGCCAACAGCTTTAATCACAGTAAACTTAAAAAACGTATCACTATGATGTTAAAAGAAAAGTCAAGTCCGTGGGCACGTTTGAAGTACCTTTATGTACTTCCGTTGGCAGCTGTTGCCGTAACGGCTTTTGCACGTCCCGAAGTCTCCGAAAAAGCAGAGGAGATCTCAAGGACATCGGTTGTGCCCGAGAGAGAACAAGTAAATTCACTCTTTTCTCGTGTACAGGATGTTTCAACCGCCAAAGTTAATGATTTAGCGGAAATTGCTGAAACAAAAGTTGTGAAAAGTAAGGAGGTAACTTCTGTTGTAAGGGTACAACAGGCTGATACTCTGAACCCCCAAAAAGCAAAGAAACAGGATGTGAAAGTAACAATATCGTCTATAACGGCATTGGATAAACCATTGTTGGTGGTTAACGGAAAGGAAATAGATTCTTCTATTTTAGGTGCATTAGATCCTGATAAGATAGATCATATAACCGTATTGAAAGATAAAAAAGCTCTGGAATTATATGGCGAAAAAGGTAAGGATGGCGTTATATTGATTACTCTTAAAAAAGAAAAAAACGACAATAAGGATGTGAGAGTGATAGGTACAGGTGTTACTCCGAAAAAGAATATTTCCGGTTTGCGTGGTATCGTGCTACATTCTTCCGGAGGTGATTTGGTAAACACGGAAGTTTATGTAAATGGCACAAAAGTTGATATGGAAAATAAAGATTTAAACAGTGTGGTGCCTGCCGATAAAATAGAAAGTATCAGCGTGAATAAAAATGGAGATAATAAGGGTGCTATTTATATTGTGACTAAGAAAACAAAAACTTTTGAGGGTACTCTGGTAAAAGGGGAATTCAAGGTAGAAGGGAAAGTTGTAGATACAAAGGGAGAACCCATTATCGGAGCCTCCATCCTTATAGAAGGTACTAACCGGGGAACTGTTACGGATGTTGATGGTAATTTTGTTCTGTCGGCGTCTAAGAATGACGTGCTGGGTGCTTATTATGTAGGTATGCAAACAACGAAGGTAGGAGCAGCTCCAAAAGTAACCATAACGATGAAAAACGAGTGATCGATAACTCGTATTAAAAATATAAAGGGAGTTTCGGATGGTCATATCCGGAACTCCCTTCATATTGAGGTATGCTTGGATGTTTTTTTGATACATATCTAATAGAAATCGAGAATATATTAATAACTCTTTTACGAATTCTTGTCTTCCTTTGTAGAAGGAGCAAAGTAATATTAGATATGAAAACACATTATATTTTTAAAATTGTTGGTTTAAGTTTTTTTTTAAGTTTGACCGGAATATTGTCCGGCTTTGGGCAGGTCAATGTTGAAAATACATTATGGGATGATGAAGACTTTCTCCTGACTCCTGAGTATGAGGTTGTCAAAAGCGATTCTATTGAATCTATTATTTTTAAATCCTTATCTTACAAAGGGCATCGTAAATCGGTTTTTGCTTACTATGCAACACCGGGTATGTTGGATGGAAATATATCTGGAGATAAAAAACTTCCCGGAATAATTCTGGTACATGGAGGTGGAGGTATGGCCTTCAGGGACTGGGTGGTACAGTGGGCAAAACGTGGATATGCTGCTCTTGCTTTGGATACGCGGGGCAATGGTGCCGACAAAAAGCATATTGCGGGAGGGTTTGAGGAAAAAGGAGGAGAAACTCCTTATTTCGATGTTACATTACCATTGAAAGAGCAGTGGCTTTATCAAGCGGTGGGGGATGTGATAAAAGCGCATACTTTATTGTTAAGTTTCCCTGAGGTGGACAAAAAACGTACTGCCATTACGGGGATTAGTTGGGGAGGAGTATTGACCTGTATCGTATCTTCGCTGGATGCTCGTTTTAAAGTAGCTGTTCCTGTTTATGGATGTGGTTTCTTGGGCGAAAGCGGGCGTATGAAACAACAATTGGATGCGCTTGCGGAAAAGGATAGAGACACATGGCTGGCTCAATATGATCCTTCTGTATATTTATCCCGGATGAAACGGCCTATCTTATTTCTGAACGGAACTAATGATGTACATTTCTATTTATCTTCGATGACCCGCAGTGCCGCATTGGCAAAGAAATCTCGTTTGTTGATAAAACGCGGGTTGAGACATAGCCATAAATATGGATGGAGTAATGAAGAAATAAGTGCCTTTGTCAACCAGTACTTGGGTAAGGAGGGAGCTCTTCCCTGTATCAGGAAAGAAAGTATAGGAAATGGGGTAGTAAAAGGGCAGGTGAGTTCTCCTGTATCTATAGAGAAAGTTACATTATATTATACAACAAGCGAAGGCGCAGTTGCCGATACATATCATTGGAGATCTGTCTCCGGTGATTTATATGGCAGAAATTGGGAAGTAACCGTACCGGATGGGGCTAAAATCTGGTTTGTCAATTTGACGGATACCAGAGGATATCAAATATCCGGTAAAGTATACAGACGGTGATTGTCTGTTTTTTCATTTTATCTCCCTCTTTTCAAATAAACTCTGTTTTTTAGGGACATCTTATTGGAAAACCTTATTTTTGCGTCAACATCTCAATCTTTGTATTATGATAAAACAGATCTTGTTGTTGACTATTACGATTGCATGCTGGATTGAACCTGTATCGGCCTGTACTTCTGCTGTGATTTCCGGTAAGATAACTCCTGACGGTCGTCCTCTCTTGTGGAAGAATCGGGATACGGATTTTCTTCAAAATAGTGTGAAGTATTTTTCAGGGGAGCGTTATCCGTTTATTGCCATAGTCAATAGTGTGGAAGATGACCCGACAGATGTATGGATCGGTACAAACTCGGCAGGTTTTTCTGTAATGAATACGCAGTCTTATAATCTGGTCGACATAAAGCCCGGTGAAGAACGGGGAGAGGCGAACGGACGAGTGATGCGCCGTGCATTGGAGATTTGTGCTACTGTGGAAGATTTCCGCCATTTTTTGGATACTATTACGAAACCCAGTATGATTGAAGCTAACTTTGGCGTGATTGATGCTGAAGGTGGTGCGGCAATGTTCGAGGTAGATTATTATAAATATGTGATGTTTGATGCCAATGAACCGAAGGATGCTCCTTGTGGTTACATTGCACGTACAAACTTTTCTTTTTCGGGTAAAGTGAATGAGGGAGCTGGCTATGTACGCTTTATGCAGGAAGACAAGGTGTTACTACCGGCTTCGGCTACCAGACAGATCACTCCGCAATGGATATTCAATGAGCTGTCCCGTTCTTTTGCCAATCCGTTATTGGGTATTGACCTGAAAACTGGGGAATTCAATCGTCCCAAAACGACGGGCTGGTTTGTTGACCAGGATTTCATTGCCCGTGGCAGTACGGCAAGTTCTGTTGTCGTACAAGGAGTAAAGTCTGGTGAAAAACCTGAATTCACTACGATGTGGACAATATTGGGATATCCTCCTACCGGGGTGGCAATGCCTGTATGGTTGAAAGGAGCTGATAAGAATCTGCCGAAACTGCTTGTTCGCGATGAGACTGAGAAAGTTTCTCTTTTGGGTAATTGGTCGGTAATATTGGCAGGTGATGTGTTTTCTTATGGACAAGGTATGGGGAGTAACCGTTATATGAATTGGGAGAAATTGTATAATACGGAGAAAAACGGTTATATGCAGTTGCTTGCCCCTATAGAAGAAAACGTTTTTCAACGTACTCAATCTTTGTTGAAAACATGGCGTGAGAGTGGAAGTATTGATATAAAAAGTATGCAGTCGTTCTATAATGTAATGGATGATTTTATCAGTACGAAATACGCGGAACTATTTGAACTTTAATTTATTCATATTAATTATTTCTACATGAAACACAAATTTATGATTGGGGTTTCCATCCTTTGCCTGGGATTGGCTGGAAATCTACATGCGCAAAACAAGAAAATGTATCAAAAAGGGTGGATAGACTTCAACAAAAATGGAGTGAAGGATATCTATGAGGACCCGAATCAACCGGTGGAGAAACGTGTTGCCGACTTGCTCTCGCAAATGACGGTGGAAGAGAAAACTTGCCAGTTGGCTACTCTTTATGGTTATGGGCGAGTATTGAAAGACTCTCTGCCGACTGCCAACTGGAAAAATGAGATTTGGAAAGATGGTATAGCCAATATTGATGAAATGTTGAATGGGGTAGGTAAGAAGGCTTCACGGGTGCCCGATTTACTGTATCCTTTCAGTAATCATGCCGAAGCCATTAATATTGTGCAACGTTGGTTCGTGGAAGAAACTCGTTTGGGAATTCCTGTGGATTTCAGTAACGAAGGTATTCATGGCTTGAACCATACAAAGGCAACTCCATTGCCGGCTCCTATCGCAATTGGAAGTACCTGGAACAAGGAACTTGTTTATCAGGCGGGAAGTATTGCCGGAGAAGAGGCTAAGGCATTGGGATATACCAATGTGTATGCTCCTATTCTTGATGTGGTACGTGATCCGCGTTGGGGACGTACTTTGGAATGCTATGGAGAAGATCCTTATCTGATCGCTGCATTAGGAACACAAATGGTAAATGGTATCCAGTCTCATGGCGTGGCTTCTACCTTAAAACATTATGCTGTTTACAGTGTGCCTAAAGGAGGGCGCGATGGCAATTGTCGTACTGACCCTCATGTGGCTCCACGAGAACTGCATCAGTTATTTTTGTATCCTTTCAAGAAGGTTATTCAGAATGCGCATCCAATGGGAGTGATGAGTAGTTATAATGACTGGGATGGTGTACCCGTATCTGCCAGTTATTATTTTCTGACAGAATTGCTTCGTGAGGAGTATGGCTTTGATGGTTATGTGGTTAGCGACAGTGAGGCTGTAGAGTTTGTAAAGACTAAACATCATGTGGCGGATACATATGATGAGGCTGTACGTCAAGTATTGGAAGCTGGTTTGAATGTGCGTACGCATTTTACCAAACCTTCTGATTTTATTATGCCGGTTCGCCGACTTCTGGAGGAGAAGAAAATCTCGATGGCTACCATTGACAAGCGGGTGGCAGAGGTGCTGAGTGTAAAATTCCGTTTGGGATTGTTTGACCATCCATACGTAGTGGATACAAAAGCTTCCGACAAGGTGGGAGGTGTAGACCGGAATATGGATTTTGTGAAGAAGATGCAACAGCAGGCTTTGGTTCTTTTGAAGAATGAAAATAACTTTCTTCCGCTGGATAAACAGCAGGTAAAGAAAGTGTTGGTAACCGGTCCTTTGGCGGATGAGGATAACTTTATGACCAGCCGTTATGGCCCTAATAGGTTGGAAACTGTGACTGTACTGGCAGGTTTACGTAATTATCTTAAAGGTACTGCTGAAGTGAATTATGTCAAAGGATGCGATATCGTAGATGCCGGATGGCCCTCAACGGAAATATTGCCTGTTCCCATGAACGAACAGGAGAAACAAGGAATTGCCGAAGCTGTGGCAAAGGCGAAGGAGAGTGATGTGATTATTGCCGTACTTGGTGAGGATGAATATCGTACGGGTGAAAGTCGTTCTCGTACTTCACTTGATTTGCCGGGACGTCAACAACAATTGTTGGAGGCTTTGCACGCTACCGGAAAACCGGTAGTTCTGGTATTGGTGAATGGACAGCCGCTTACCATTAACTGGGCGGATGCTTATATTCCTGCAATCCTGGAGACGTGGTTCCCTGGTTGTCAGGGTGGAACGGTGATTGCTGAGACATTGTTTGGCGAACATAATCCGGGTGGCAAACTGACGGTTACTTTCCCGAAGAGCGTGGGACAGATTGAACTGAATTTTCCCTTTAAACCGGGTTCACATGGCAAACAACCCAAGTCGGGACCTAATGGCTCCGGTTCGACCCGTGTTATCGGTGAGCTTTATCCATTCGGTTTTGGTTTGAGTTATACTTCTTTTGCTTATTCTAATCTGAAAGTTTCTCCGTTGCAACAACGTACACAGGGAGAATATACCGTAAAGGTGGATATAACGAATACCGGAAAACGGGCAGGTGATGAAATTGTACAGTTGTATATACGTGATAAGGTAAGTAGCGTAATTGCTTACGACTCAGAATTAAGAGGCTTTGAGCGTATATCCCTTCAACCGGGTGAAACGAAACAGGTGACGTTTACTTTGAAGCCTGAGGATTTACAATTGTTGGATCGTAATATGAACTGGACGGTAGAACCGGGTGACTTTGAAATACTGGTTGGTGCTTCCAGCCAGGATATCCGACTGAAAGAAACGATTACAGCATTGCCTTGATGTCTTGTGCAAAAGTACGATAGGTTTGAGAAAGGAAAATCTATTACAGTAGTCCTTATAACTGCGAACGGAGGTACATCAGTATCTCCGTTTCTTGTTCCGGATGAAACCAATGAATGTCTTGATCCCGTTTAAACCATGTCATTTGTTTGCGGGAATAGATACGGGAGTTCTGCTGTATCTTTTCAATGGCAAAGGGCAATGTCCACTCACCGTCGAGGTACTTGAATATTTCCTTATAACCTACGGTATTCAGTGAATTTAGTGTTCGATATGGATAGACGCGACGTGCTTCTTCTACCAAACCGTCTGTTATCATTTGTTCTACCCGACGGTTGATGCGCTGGTAAAGTTCTTCTCGGTCGCGTGTAAGTCCGATTTTGATGATACGGAAAGAACGTTCTTTTTTTTGTTGGGTACGAAAGGAGGTATAAGTTTTTCCCGTCATATAACAGATTTCCAACGCATGAACGACACGTTTGGGATTCTTTAGATCTACAATTTTATAATATTCAGGATCGAGTAGCTTTAGTTCGGAACATAGTCTTTCCAGTCCTTCCGTTTCATATTTGTATAACATCAGTTGGCGAGTCTCGGTGTCCACGGTCGGTATGTCGTCAATACCTTTACAGATAGCATCTACATACATCATTGAACCACCTGTCAGTAATACAGTATCATGTTCCGTGAATAGAGTTCCCAAGAGTTGTAGTGCTTCAGCTTCATATTGGGCGGCACTATAGTAATCTGTCAACTTAAGGGTGCCGACGAAATAATGCTGCACTCGTTGTAACTGTTCGTGAGTAGGAGCGGCTGTACCTATCTTCAAGTCTGCATAGAGTTGTCTGGAATCGGCAGAGACTATGCAGGTATGGAATTGTTCTGCCAATCGAAGGCTTAGTTCTGTTTTGCCTACTCCGGTAGGACCGATAAGTACTATCAACGTTTTCATACGTAAAAATGATTTAGGCACGGATTATACGGATACACACGGCTTTATTTTGATATCCGTGAAATCCGTGTAATCCGTGCCTAAATATAGATTTATAACTTTAACGATTTTTTTTATTGGAATTCTTAACTTTCAACAGAATTAGAATTTATCTTCTTCGTAAGGAATCTCTCCGGTACCATCATCCAAACCACCGAAACCTTCTTTATCGAAGTCTTCCATGTCGAAATCCTGATCGCCATAAAAATTCTCATCCAGATCAAGTGAACCGTTGTTAGCGGTCATTTCTTCAAAGTCAATCGTTTGCTTAGGAGCTTCACCTTCTTTCTTTGTACATTTGGCACCGGTCATTTCTTTACCGGTGATAATCTCGGAAAGTTCGATAAAGAAACAACGTTCTGTCATATAATCGAAGACATAAAGCAACTTCTGCTTTTCATCTTCTACCAGCTCGCTGATTGGGGTTTCTTTCATTACCCAACTATCCATTTCAGGATTATCGTCCATTTCTTCAAGGGTGATTTCCTTCTCTTTTTCCCAGTCATCATCGCAGATGAAGAAAGACGTCATCTGATCATTGGTGTAACCCACTGATTTTAGGATAGCTTCGTGAAAATCGTAGAATGTAGCTTCCGGGTCTATTTGTATTTCTCTTACGAAGTCATCTACTTCGTCGGAGATGATTGTAAATCTATATATCATAATATTAATTTTTTTTTATTTTCCTGCGGGGATAATACCACGAGTTGATTTGCGTATGAAATCTACAATATAACTTATTTCGGGAGTTATTTCCATTTCGTCTTCAATCTTTTTCAGAGCATCTGTATTGTTCAGACCGCTTTGATAGATAATACGGTACGCATTATGGATGCTTTCGATAGTCTCATTGGAGAAACCACGACGACGTAATCCTACAATGTTGATACCGGCATAACAAATCGGTTCCCGTCCTGCTATGATGTATGGAGGGATATCTTTGCTAAAACGGCAGCCACCTTGTATCATACCATATCCTGCCACATGGCAAAACTGGTGCATCAATACGTTGGCACTGATAATAGCATTGTCGTCTATAACTATTTCACCTGCCATTTTGGTGGAATTACCTATGATACAATAGTTACCTATAATTGCATCATGCGCTACGTGAACACTTTCCATCAATAGGTTATTGTTGCCAACAATCGTTCTTCCTTTGGCAGCCGTTCCCCGATTGATGGTCACATTCTCACGGATAATGTTGTTGTCACCTATTTCAGCAGTACTTTCTTCTCCTCTGAACTTCAGGTCTTGTGGAATGGCACCTATCACCGCTCCAGGGAAGATCGTATTTCCATTACCGATACGTGTACCGTATAGAATGTTGGCATTAGCCATGATCTTATTGTTATCACCGATTACCACATTCTTGTCAATGAAAACAAAAGGAGCAATCTCTACGTTTTCCCCGATTTGGGCTTCGGGATGAATATACGCTAAGGGACTTATCATAATTAATTTACTTGTTTTTTACTATTTGTGCCATAAATTCTGCTTCGCAAACTACTTTTTCGCCTACAAATACATAACCTTTCATGGTAGAAATACCTCGACGGATGGGAGCCAGTAATTCAACGCGGAAAATCAATGTATCTCCCGGTACTACTTTCTGACGGAATTTTACACCGTCAATCTTCATAAAATAGGTAGAATAACGTTCTGGTTCGTCCACAGAGTTCAACACGAGCAAACCACCAGTCTGTGCCATGGCCTCTACCTGCAATACACCCGGCATTACCGGTTCTTGCGGGAAATGCCCCTGAAAGAAAGGTTCGTTTCCTGTTACATTTTTAATACCTACTATATAATTGGCGCCGATTTCAATCACTTTATCTACCAATTGGAATGGGTAGCGGTGAGGCAACAATTCACGAATACGGTTTACATCCATAACCGGTTCACGATTGCAGTCATAAGTAGGAGCCTGTATTTCATGCAAACGGATTTCCTTACGCATCTGGCGGGCAAACTTATTGTTGATGGTATGTCCTGGACGAGTTGCAATTATACGTCCTTTGATGGGTTTACCTATCAGGGCCAAATCACCGATGACATCCAATAATTTGTGACGTGCACATTCATTAGGCCATACTAACGGTTTATGGTTGATGTAGCCCAACTGCTTGGCATTCATGTGAGGAACACCCATAACATCGGCAAGTTTATCGTATGCATCTTGTTCCATTTCGCGTTCGTAGATTACGATGGCATTATCTAAGTCACCCCCTTTGATGAGACCGGCTTGCAACAACGGTTCTATTTCGCGTACGAATACAAAGGTACGGCTGGCCGCTACTTCATCTTTGAATTTTGCCATATCTTCCAGAGTGGCAAATTGGTTGGGGATGATGGTAGAATCATACGATACCAATACATTCAAACTAAAATTCTCGTCCGGTAATACGATGATGGAAGAACCGGTTGCATCGTCGCGGAATTCAATTTTGGATTTGATAATATAGAAATCTTTAACGGCATTTTGTTCTACTGTACCTACGCGTTCTATTTCACTGACATAATATTGGGCACTTCCATCTAAAATCGGGAATTCCGGTCCGTTTACCTGGATTAGGCAGTTATCTATACCCAATGCATAAAGGGCTGCCATACCGTGCTCAATGGTACTTACTTTTACTCCGTTTTTGGAGAGTACGGTGCCACGAGTCGTTTCTGTCACATTATCAGCTACCGCATCGATGATCGGTTGTCCTTCCACATCGATACGTTGAATTTTATATCCGTGATTATCTGGAGCAGGATTAAAAGTAACGATCAGGTCAAGTCCCGTATGAAGACCTTTCCCACTGAGTGAAAAGCTATCTTTCAGAGTCTTTTGTTTCAACATTGGTTACTTATTTAATTGTTGTTTCAATTCATTTAATTCTTTACGGAGTGCATTCAGTTCAAAATACATATCGGGTAACTTGCGGAATACGGATTGTGACTTGAAGTAAGGTTTCATCTCCATAGGTGGTGTGCCAATAAGTTGACTACCTTCCTTGATACTACTGGGAACACCCGATTGTGCACCAAGGTTCACTTTATTTCCAATATGGATATGACCTGCTACGCCAACTTGGCCACCAAGCATACACCATTCTCCCACTTTGGTAGAACCTGCAATACCTACTTGAGCTGCCATTACAGTGTGTGAACCTATTTCGTCATTATGAGCCACTTGTACTAAATTGTCAAGTTTTACACCGCTATGTACAATGGTTGCTCCCATTGTGGCACGATCTACACAAGTATTCGCACCGATTTCTACATTATCTTCCAGTATTGTGATACCGATTTGGGGGATTTTTTCATAACCTTCGGGAGTAGGAGCAAAACCGAAACCGTCTGCTCCGATAACGCAACCGGCATGCAAAATACAACGATTACCTACACGACAGTCGTGATAGATGGTAGCATTGGCATAAATAATACAATCATTACCTACTTTGGCACCACTTCCAATAGTGACGTGAGGATGTATCACCGTATTATCTCCGACTTCTGCATATTCGCCGACACAAGCAAACGGAGCAATGTAAACATCCTTTCCTATCTTAGCTGTTTCAGCAACGAAAGCACGTGAATCGATACCCACACGCTTGGGTTTACTTTGTTCATAAAGATTGAGCAATTTGGCAAGGCTTTCATAGGCATTATCTACCTTTATAAGAGTTGCTTTCACCTCTTGTTCGGGAACAAAATCCTTGTTTACTAACACGATACTCGACCGCGTTTCGTATATATACGGGGTATATTTGGGATTGGAGAGGAAAGAGATTGCTCCAGGTATTCCTTCTTCGATCTTAGCGAAGGTGTGCACGGTTGCATTCTCATCCCCAACGATTTCTCCTTGGATAAATGTTGCAATTTGTTTAGCAGAGAACTCCATGTCTTATTATTGTTAGATGGTTTCAAAACACAAATAACGGACTTTTTTTTTATATTTCCTTGTCCTACGATGAATATTTTATACTTGCTTATGCAAACGTTGGTAACATAAGTAGTACTTTTTTACCTTTTTCGATAGTAAAGAGATATTGAGCATATCCGATGCTTCTGCAATATTCTTGATGGAACCATCATTATAGAGAATATCAATACTGTCATCTGCGGGGTCATACATATTCTTTTCGATGCTGGGGGTAGAGATGAAATATCTCGCTTCGGAGAGAGGAATGTTCAGTTGTTCACTGATTTGTAAAGTCAGCTCTTTTTTCCGTTCTTCGCTGATAGGTTCAGCAGAAATTTCCACTTTGAAGATATTACGGTTAATCATACCTAAGCTTAGGGTAGATAATACTTTATCGGTATGTGAACTCCATACTTTCAATGCTGTCCAGATATCGTTATCGTCCAGTTGGATGAAATATTCCAAACAATCGGGGGTGTTATAGAATGTATTCCGGTTGATATCGTTGTAAAGGAAAAATCTCAGGGCAGGAGGTGCAAACAGTTCTACACCTTGACTTGCCAGCTCCTTAGCGCGTAACAGGGTACTGATAAGCATTTTTTCGTATGCTACCGAAGTCTTATGAAGATATACTTGCCAGTACATCAGGCGGCGGGCTGTGAGGAAATTCTCAATGGAATAGATACCTTTAGACTCCACTACAAGATGATCATCTTTTACATCAAGCATCTTGATGATACGTGCCGAACCAATATTACCCTCTGTGACACCAGTGTAGAAACTGTCACGGCGCAGATAGTCGAGCCGGTCCATATCCAACTGACCGCTTACCAATTGGTGGAGGAAACGTTTGGGATATTCATCTTTGAAGATTTGGATGGCAAGAGTTAGTTGCCCGTTCATTTCCTTGTTGATCCGTTCCATCAACATTAGGGAAATATCTTCATGGGATACACCGCGGACGATCGTATCTTCCAATACATGAGAGAAAGGACCATGCCCAATATCATGCATCAGGATAGCTGCCTGGACGGCTTCCGCTTCACTGTCGAAGATAAAGTTTCCTTTACTGGCAAGGTTTTGAATAGCTTCACTCATCAGATAGAAAGCTCCTAGAGAATGTTGAAACCGCGTGTGCTGCGCACCCGGATATACAACAGATGACAAACCCACCTGCTTGATACGGTTTAAACGTTGTAGAAGGGGATGCCGTACGATATCATACAACAACCCCTTTGGAATATTGATGAACCCGAAAACTGGGTCATTTATGATTTTTCTTTCGAACACGTTGTTATTGGTTAACAGTTGATTAGCAACTTTTCCATTTGTGCTTGTACTTCTTGTGCGGCTTTGCGGCTGGCAGCGGCAAAGTTCTCTGTCTTATCCACATAGATGATACCACGGCTAGAGTTTACAATCAGTCCGCAGGTTTTATTCATACCATATTTGCAAACTTCTTCCAAAGAACCACCTTGTGCACCGATACCTGGAACCAGCAGGAAGTGTTCGGGAGCAATCTTGCGGATATCTTCGAATGCACGACCTTGTGTAGCACCTACTACATACATCATTTGTTCGTCATTTGCCCATTCTTGTGATTTGCGCAGAACTTTTTCAAAAAGACGTTCGCCGTTTTTATCTTCTGTCAATTGGAAATCGTGAGAACCTTTATTACTGGTGAGTGCAAGCAAAATGACCCACTTTCCTTCGTAAGTGAGGAATGGGGTAACACTGTCTTCGCCCATATAAGGTGCTACGGTTACTGAATCGATATCCAGTTCTTCGAAAAATGTACGGGCATACATAACGGATGTATTTCCTATATCCCCACGCTTGGCATCGGCAATAATAAATTGATCGGGATAGTTCTGTTTGATGTAATTTACCGTCTTTTCAAAAGCAATCCAACCTTTTACCCCCATGCTTTCATAGAAAGCGAGATTTGGTTTGTAGGCAATACAGAGGTCGGCGGTTGCATCGATTATCGCCTTATTGAAAACGAAGATGGGATCCTCTTCCTTCAATAAGTGTTCGGGGATTTTTTTGATGTCTGTATCCAAACCTACGCAAAGAAATGATCTTTTGCGTTTGATATTTTCAAAAAGTTCTTGTTTATTCATCTCGGATATTTTTTTATGTTTATTTCTTGAATAAGTAGCCGTTGATACTCAACCTGATATCTTTATCTTCCTGTTCGTCGTATGCTATAGAGAAACTGGTGAGTATAAACAGTTTTTTGTTGGAATTACATTTGAATTGGGTTGGTCGCATTTCACCGTATCTATATTCATCAAGTTCTTTAAGTGTTTTGAGGTCGATATAAACCGTATCATTCTCGTTACCTGTTTGCAGACCGAGAGAGACAGGTAATACTCCTGTTTTCACATATTTAAGTGGAATTTTGATATTCCTGTCTGACTTGTTTACATCTTTTGGTATAGCTATAAAGCGATTATATCCATTGGGAATTTCAATACTTGTCAGTGGAAGTGCTTGTCCGTTGTATGATACATAGGTACCTGCATTATTTTCTTTATTGGTTACGCCTTCATAGTGATACTTGGTGGTATAGAATGAAACATCTTTTTCCACAAGATTAGCGATTGTTTTTCGTCCGAACAAATCGTCGATGTATAGGAACTTATCATTCACTTCCATGGCAGTTTTCTCGGAGAGTGATGCCAGCCAGTTATTGTAGTCTTCACGTGAAAGAGGAAGTTGTGCGTTACAAGTCTGTTTTAACTTTTCTTCCAATTCAGTACGGATAGCATTCTTGGTTATACTTGCATAATTAATGGGAAATGCTGATGTCAACAGGAAGAGGATAGCAAACGATATAGGTATCCAGTTGATGCGACGTGCTTTCGTTAAGATAAGCCCGATACAAACAATGTAGAACCAGATATTGAGAGTGATAAGATATAAACGGTTTATGGTAATGCCATAATCATTGAAGCGGCGTATGATCCCTACCGTCATCAACATCAGCAGTGGCAATACAAGTGTTGGAAGCCAACGTGCAATGTGTTCGTCAGTCCGTTTCGCATCTCCTATACGGGTAGGATATAAACCGAACTCGATGGCAATACATCCTGCCATCAGTGTTACTACCAACCATGATACCCAGCCGATGGGTAACTCCCAATTGGAAAGGATACGTGCGGTGTAAATATAGAGAACCAGTAAATATCCTCCGATGAGTGGCAGGAACAAAAAACGTATAATGCCATTCAGAAAATCTAACGATTGCGGTTGCCGATTATGTTTGCTTTCACCTTGGGGCAACATACCGAGGAAAAGTAATGTAGGAAGCAGAACACTACATATGATAAAGATATAAGCATAGCATTTCCCACTTACATTTACATCAAAAAGCATATGGAGGGAGAGTACCAACAGACTTATTCCGCCGCTCATGATGTAACCTACAATATTGGCTGTGATGAATGAGGTTATTGTGTTCAAGGCGAAGTTCCAACTTGGAATGTCGTTTTTCTCCTTAAAAAAAGAGAGAAAGAATATAGAAAACCATAGCGTGAGGATAGCGGCAACGTGTGCTATACCTAGTTCTACATAGGTTTGTTCAGAAGAATAATGGTAAAGAAACAGAGCATCGGCAATGAGTAGTGTATTGGCTACTATTTGTATGGTTACTTTCTTGATTATACCTTGCATCTCTTCATGCCACAGATGCAGAGTGAGTGAAAGTAATGTGCCGATAGAGAGGTAATATCCCCAGATAAATAGCCTTTTTCTGTCTCCATCCATATCGGTAGCAACCAGATAGATGAGAAAGGCAGACAGCGCAAACACAAAGCAAACAGTTATCGGAAAGCGTTTCATGCAATTTTGAAATGCTTCTGCTAAAGTATGGAATACTCTTTGTAATAAGTGCCCTTTCATATGTAGTATTTTAAGGCTTTGTTTTATAATTCGCTCTCTTTTAATCTTTCCGCATTCTCCGCCACTATTAAATGGTCAATACAATCTTGAATATCCCCATCCATAAAAGCTGCAAGGTTATAGATCGTATAATTGATACGGTGGTCGGTAATGCGGCCTTGTGGATAATTATAGGTACGGATTTTTGCCGAACGGTCACCAGTAGAAACCATCGTCTTACGTTTGGAAGCGATGTCGTCGATGTATTTCTGATGCTCCTTGTCGTAGATGAACGTACGTAGGCGGGAGAGCGCACGCTCCTTGTTTTTGGGCTGATCGCGCGTTTCGGTACATTCGATGAGAATTTCCTCGACAACGCCAGTATTGGGGTTTTTCCAGTTATAACGCAAACGTACACCGGATTCTACCTTATTTACGTTTTGACCGCCGGCACCACCACTTCGGAAGGTGTCCCACTTGATTTCACCTTCATTGATGATGACATCAAATTCTTCTGCTTCGGGCAATACAGCTACAGAGGCGGCGGAGGTATGTACACGTCCTTGAGTTTCGGTGGCAGGTACACGTTGTACACGATGTACCCCTGACTCATATTTCAACGTACCATATACGTTATCACCGGTTACTGAACAGATTATTTCCTTGAAACCGCCAGCTGCACCTTCATTGGCACTGGAAATTTCCATTTTCCAACCTTTTGTTTCACAATATTTGGTATACATGCGGAAGAGGTCACCTGCAAATATGGCAGCTTCATCTCCCCCCGTACCTCCACGAATTTCAAGAATTGCATTACGGCTGTCTTGCGGATCGGCAGGAACAAGTAGTAGCTTTATCTGTTCTTCCAGTTCTGGTTGGCGTGCTTGGCAAGTATCAAGTTCTTCACGTGCCATTTCGCGCATTTCAGGGTCTGTTTCATTAACGATGATTTCCTTGGCTTCCTCAATGCCGCCCAATACTAGCATGTACTCCTTACGAGCATTCATCAGGTCGCCAAGTTCCTTATATTCTTTAGTAAGTTTCACATAGCGCTTTTGGTCGGCAATCACTGCCGGGTCGGTAATCAAGGTCGATACTTCTTCAAATCGAGCTACAAGTCCATCTAATTTTTCAAGTAAGGTACTGTTATCTGCCACTTTATCGCACTTTTAATATCTGAATTCTCCGAATTCACTCTTTATAACCAATTCTTTTTTATTACTTTCTTCAATGTGTCCCACTATTTGAGCATCAATGTTGAAGTTCTTACTGATAGCGATTACTTCTTCCGCATGTTCGGGTGAGAGGTAAACTTCGAGACGATGTCCCATATTAAATACCTTGTACATTTCACTCCAATCCGTATCACTTTGCTCCTTGATGGTCTTGAATAAAGGTGGAACAGGGAAAAGATTATCCTTCACTACACGGCAATTATCACCTATAAAGTGTAATACTTTAGTTTGCGCACCACCCGAGCAATGTACCATGCCATGAATTTCGGGACGAAGTGCATCAAGTAATTTTTTTACTACCGGTGCATATGTACGAGTAGGGGAGAGTACTAGCTTACCTGCGTCTAACGGACTATCTTCTACATTATCCGTTAAATTCAATTTACCGCTGTAAATCAGTTCATCGGGTACTGCTTTATCATAACTTTCAGGATATTTTTCAGCTAGATATTTGGCAAACACATCGTGACGAGCACTAGTCAAGCCGTTACTACCCATTCCACCGTTATATTCTTTCTCGTAAGTTGCCTGTCCGTATGAAGCCAGACCTACAATCGCATCTCCCGGACGGATATTTGCATTATTGATAACGTCAGAACGTCTCATGCGGCAAGTTACTGTAGAGTCTACGATAATGGTACGTACCAAATCGCCTACGTCTGCTGTTTCACCCCCCGTTGCATAAACACCTACTCCCATTTCACGGAGTTCGGCAAGCAATTCGTCCGTACCGTTGATAATGGCAGAGATAACTTCACCGGGAACAAGTAGTTTGTTACGTCCTATAGTAGAAGAAACCAAGATATTATCCACTGCACCTACGCAAAGTAGGTCATCTATATTCATAATTAGTGCGTCCTGAGCAATACCTTTCCATACTGAAATATCACCTGTCTCTTTCCAGTAAATGTATGCCAGACTGGATTTTGTACCTGCTCCGTCGGCGTGCATAATATTACAATACTCAGGGTCTCCCCCCAAAATATCAGGGATGATTTTACAGAAAGCCTGTGGAAAAATACCTTTATCAATGTTTTTGATGGCGTTGTGCACATCTTCCTTTGATGCGCTGACACCCCGCATCATGTATCGTTGATTACTCATGAGATATGTATGTTTATTATCAATTGATTGTGCAAAGATACATCTAATCTTCTACAACACAAAGCGAGACACAAAGTTTCTCGTCTTTGTACCTCGCTTGTAAAAGGAATATTTGAGACGTTAAAACTGCACTTGCGGAGCCTGATCGGTACCTTCGGCTGCTTCAAAGTAAACACGCTTTTCAAAGCCGAAAAGACCAGCAAGAATGTTCTTTGGGAAACGGCGAATGGCTGTATTGAAGTTCTTCGCTGCATTGTTGAAGTTGGTACGGGCTACGTTGATACGGTTTTCCGTACCTTCCAGTTGTGCTTGTAATTCCAGAAAGTTCTGATTAGCTTTCAAATCCGGATAATTCTCACTGATGGCAAGCAACTTTCCAAGAGCAGAAGTTACTACACCTTGGGCTTTTTGATATTCAGCTAACTTTTCTGGAGTCAAGTTGTCGGCATCAATCGTGATTTGAGTGGCTTTACTACGTGCTTTCACAACACCTTCAAGAGTCTCTTTTTCATGTGAGGCATATCCTTTGACCGTATTTACGAGATTAGGTATCAGGTCGGCACGGCGTTGATATTGAGTTTCAACATTAGACCATTGTCCACTGACATTTTCGTCCATAGTGACAAGACTATTGTAACTACTTACACCCCATATTGCGAGAAGGGCTATAACTACAAGGATGATAATGGTTGATTTCTTCATTTTCTTTTTTGTTAAGTGATTATATAATTTTATTACTTTAATAAATGGAAATTTAGAAGCGCGAACCAGCGCCTCCACCTCCACCTATACCTCCTCCGAAACTACCACCACTAAAACCTCCGCCTCCACCGCCGAAACCTCCGCCGAAGATAACGGGACCTCCACCACCACCGCCACGATAATTTTCGTCATACGATTGTTGGCGACGCACTATCTGGTGTCCGCAATTACGACAGGTATAAATAACGTCTTCCGTTTTCACTCCGTTGTTACGTGAAATGAGGGTACTACCACTACGTTGTAATTTATGTTGTCCACAGTTTGGACATTTATTAATTGCACGTGCTTTAAAAAAAGCGGCTATTATGGAGATGATTATGATACCTATTAAGATTAGGGTTAACACTATTGAGTTGTTTTCCTCGTCTCCGGTTGTATCGTTTTCCATACTTCCCTCTAACCGGGCACAAACAGCACGTATACCTATCACCATACCCGCATCCCAATTTCCATCTTTCAAATAAGGAATCATATATTGTGTTTGGATACGTTTGCAGATGGCATCGGGCAGATCACCTTCCAAACCATATCCGGTATAAAACTGGATACAACGTTGATCAGTTACGAGTAAAATGACCAATCCATTGTTCGTTTCTTTTTTCCCAACACCCCATTCATTGAGCAACCGGTGTGAAAAGTCGAAACAATCTTCATTACCGATTGATGGAACTACAGCAACTACTGTTTCAATTCCTGTCTGTTGTTCCAATATGTATAACATACGGTCTATACTATCACATACTGTTGTTGAGAGAATACCGGCAGGATTACAAACATAACGTGTTTTATCTTGAAGGTGTACTTTAGGGATATTTCGAGTAGTATAGATATGTTGTGCCTGCAAAGAAATAAGTAGACACAAAAAGAATACTATGGAGGTAATTCGTTTCATATTGTTAATAATTGTCGTGGCGAAGATAGAAAAAATCGCATCAATAGATGTATTTTTCTACGAATTTCTTCACTCGTTCGGTGTATTCCTGAGGATGGTCTTTATAAGACATAGCATGAGTTGAACCGGGAACAATCCATAGTTCTTTAGGTTCTGATTTTATTTCATATAGTGGATAAACCATCCAAGTAGGCACATACGTATCTGCATCGCCATGAATAAAAAGCATGGGAAGTTTACATTTCTTTATTTGTTCTAGTGAGGATGCCTCCTGAAAATTCCACCCATATTTGACGTCGCATAACAAACTAGTAGTATACATCAGAGGGAAAGCCGGTAATCCGAACATATCTTTTAGTTGATAGGCAAATTCATCCCATACACTGGTGTAACCGCAGTCTTCTATAAAACATTTCACGAAATCACGTTGAGACTCACCAGATACCATCATAGTAGTTGCAGCTCCCATGGAAATTCCATGTATCACCATTTGTGTACTTTGAGGTACGTTAGTACGTATACTATCTATTTCTGCTTCATATCGTTTTTTAAAGATATCATTGGCTATATTCATCCAGCTTAATACGTCTAGTCGGTCTTTCCATCCCATCTGAATTGCTGGACCTTCACTTAATCCCTGATCTTGCAGGTCGGGGAGTAATATGTTGTATTTTAGATTCTTGTTATAAAGATAACCTATCATCAACATGCGGATGGCATCATCCGTATAGCCATGCACAATAACAGCTGTCTTGTCGGTAGGTTCAGGCGCAGCGGCAAAAATAGCGTGTAACTGTCGACCTTCAGGATTGATGATAAATGTATCCCGCAAAGCACCGACTGTCTGTAAACTGTCTAACCACGGCTTGATTTGAGGGTACTCGCTAAGCATATATTTGTAGGAACCGGAAATATCTTTTCCTTTATTATGTTCGGGGGTCAAAGAGAAACCGAGCATATAGAAACTTCCACCGACAATTACAATAATAATAAGTACCAATAGTCCGACAAGACTGTATTTAATTTTTTTTCCCATAAGAAGATATTGTTATTTATTCCAAATCTTCCATGCAGCAAAGGCTTGTAATAACAGCATCTCGAGTCCATTCTTAGTGATGGCACCTTGTGCTGCACCTTTCTTCATGAAAAGTGTTTCATTTGGATTATATAACAAATCGTAGAGTAAATGGTTGGAAGTAAGTGACTCATAAGGGATATTAGGGCAAAAATCGACTTTGGGGAACATACCAACAGGAGTACAGTTTACTATAACTGTATGTGTTGTTATGATCTCTGGAGTTAATTCTTCATAAGTTAGGAACTTGTCGTCTTTCTTAGTACGTGAAACAAATGTACTCTCGATTCCAAGATTTGTTAAACCGCGATATACAGCTTTCGATGCTCCACCTGTACCGAGTATTAATGCTTTTTTGTGATACGGTTGCAACAAAGGTTCAATAGATTGAGTGAAACCGATAATATCCGAATTATATCCTACGAGTTTAACTCTTCCTTTGGGGAGACGAATAATCTTAATAACATTGACCGCACCTATTTTAGCGGTATCTTTGTCTAACTCATCAAGGAAAGGGATGACTTGTTCCTTATAAGGAATAGTTACGTTGAGTCCACAGAGGTTGGGATTTTCCTCTATTACTTCCATAAAATCGTTGATACTGGGAATTTCGAAATTTACATATTCAGCATCAATATTTTCTGCTTTAAATTTCTCATTGAAATATCCGATGGAAAACGAATGTTTCAACGGGTAACCGATTAAACCATATTTTTGCATATTCAATGTGTGTTAAAAGGGGGATTAGTAGCTATTTCTTTGCGATATATAAAGTACATATTCCGAAAGTTAACCGTTTGAAATACACTTCACCAAATCCTACTCTATGTATAACTTTTTGCATAACTTCTCCTTGTGGAAATGCGCGAATGCTTTTTGGAAGGTAAGTATAGGCACTATTATCTTTCGAAATACATTTACCGAGGAACGGAATGACGACCTTGGAATAAACGGTGAAGAGTTGCTTCATCGGAAAACGGTCTGGGGTAGAAAGTTCCAAAATGACGAGATGACCACCAGGCACTAACACACGGTATATTTCAGAGAGCCCTTTGTCTAATCCATCAAAATTGCGGATACCAAACGCTACGGTTACAGCATCGAAACTTTCATCGGCAAATGAGAGAGAGGTGCAATCCTCCCGGACAAAAAAGATTTTGTCCGAAAGGTGCGCCTGTTTTACTTTTTCACGACCCACATTCATCATACCTTCGGAAATATCAGTACCGATCAAGGTAGTTGGCTGCAATTCACGGCAGGCAAGAATGGCAAAATCTCCGGTTCCGGTAGCTACGTCCATGATACGTTGCGGATGAAAAGGTCTGAGTGCATTAACCGCTTTTCTACGCCAACTACGATCGATACCCATAGATAAGGTATGATTCAGTTTATCATAAGCAGGAGCGATATTGTCAAACATTTCTTCGACTTGTTCACTCTTCTTTCCTTCCTTACCGTAAGGCTTGATATGTTCCTGCGGGTAGTTCATGTTACTATTTTAAGTATCCCATTACGTTTTTCTCAATTCTTTCAGCAATATTGTTAGTGTCTTCCTTTACGAACTTTTCACCGGTAATGTGTTCGTATAACTCGATGTAACGGTCACTGATAGAAGTAACGATTTCATCGGTCATTTCAGGAACTTGTTGACCTGCTTTCCCTTGGAAACCATTGTCCATTAACCATTCACGTACGAATTCTTTAGATAGTTGTTTCTGAGGTTCACCTTTAGTAAAACGTTCTTCGTATCCTTCCGAATAGAAGTAACGGCTGGAATCGGGAGTGTGAATTTCGTCCATCAAATAAATTTTTCCATTGTGTTTACCGAATTCATACTTTGTATCTACCAATATCAAACCACGTTCTGCTGCGATTTCAGTACCATGGTTGAAAAGTGCTATTGTATATTTTTCGAGGATGGCATATTCTTCAGGAGTGGCTAATCCTTTAGCTAGAATATCTTCCTTGGAGATATCAGCATCATGTTCACCTATTTCTGCCTTAGTAGTTGGAGTAATGATAGGTTCGGGGAATTTTTGGTTTTCTTTCATGCCTTCGGGCAATTTCACACCACAGATTTCGCGAACACCGCTTTTGTAGGCACGCCATGCGCTACCACAAAGATAACCGCGTACAATCATTTCTATAGGGAATCCTTCGCACATCACACCTACCGTCACCATTGGATCTGGAGTAGCCATTTTCCAATTAGGACAAATATCAGTTGTAGCATCCAGGAACTTAGCTGCAATTTGGTTCAGCATTTGTCCTTTGAAAGGAATACCTTTTGGTAAGACTACGTCAAAAGCAGAGATACGGTCAGTGGCAACCATAACTAACTTTTCACCATTGATGTTGTACACATCACGTACTTTTCCGTGATATACACTTTTTTGTCCCGGAAAATTGAAATCTGTTTTAGTTAATGCTTTCATTTTTCTTATTTTATAAAGTTCATGTAATATCTTATTCTATAATTGGTCATCCGAACTCTTGTTTCATTTTTTATTTTCTGTTTTTATTTTTCTCGTTCGGCTTTCGTTTCCTTATCAAAGCGTTCGTAAGCTTCTACAATCTGAGTAACAAGTTTATGTCTTACAATATCTTTTTTGTTCAACTCGATGAAACTGATACCTTTTACTCCCTTTAAAATCTTTAAGGCTTGTATTAATCCGGATGTTTGCGATTGTGGTAAATCAATCTGCGTCATATCTCCCGTTACAATCATTTTGGTATTCATGCCCATACGGGTGAGGAACATTTTGATTTGTTGGGTAGTAGTATTCTGTGCTTCATCCAGAATAACAACGGCATCATTCAATGTTCGTCCACGCATAAAAGCTAGAGGTGCGATCTGGATAATGTTCAGTTCCATGTATTCTTTCAGTTTTGCAGCAGGTATCATATCTTGCAAGGCATCATAGAGAGGTTGTAGGTATGGATCTATCTTGTCTTTCATATCACCAGGTAAGAAACCGAGTTTCTCTCCGGCTTCTACTGCTGGGCGGCTAAGAATGATTTTCTTAATTTCTTTATTTTTCAGTGCCCGGACCGCAAGTGCGATGGCGGTATAAGTTTTACCTGATCCGGCGGGACCAATGGCAAATAACATATCGTTCTTTGCAAATCCCTCTACCAGTTTCAACTGGTTTTCGCTACGAGGGATAATAGGTTTTCCGGTTACACTGAAAACTATAACATTACCGGATTTTTCAGCCTGCGGTGCATTGCCTTTGATAATATCTATAATTACTTCCTCTTTTAGTGAATTATATTCGGCGCAATATTTTTCCAGTTTAATGATATTCTCTTCGAATGCACACATTTCCTCTTCGTCTCCCAACACTTTAATAACGTTACCTCGGGCAACAATGCGGAGTTTGGGATACAAGGCTTTAATCAATTGCATATTAGCGTTGTTTACGCCATAAAAGATAACCGGGTCGATATCCTCAAGAACAATCAGTTTTTCTATCATTGATATGCTTTAAAGTTCAATTCGTTTTTTAGGTGAAACGTTTTGCAAATGTAATGAAACGTTTGGATACTTAAGCTGTTACTCATGTTATTTTTTCTGTTATTCAAAGTACTGAATAACACCTCCATCTGAAGATGCATATTTTCTTAATAACTCCTGTATCATTTCAGCAGCTTCTTTCAATCCGTTTTCTCCACTGTATCCGTTTACAATAGCAAGAATGTGTCGTGTTTCCAGTTCCATTTTTGTACGTTCGTTGTCACTAGTGGGTGTACCGATACCTCCGACGCTGTCACGGTAAACGGGTAGTCCCTCAATGTTCAGTACTCCACGTCCGATACCTTCGAAAGGTTCTTCTGCACGACCTATACCAAGTTTGAGGTCATTCCCTTGTATTTTATCTGCATCAAATCCACCGATAGAGTAACCGGTACGTAGAGATACAAGGTTGATGAGATCTACAAGTGTGTCAATTTGATAAAGAGCAATTCCCTTCATCAGACGTCGGCGTAACGCCTCGGCAGAAGGACGATAACGGCTAGGGTCTTTCCCGCAAAGTTTATAGGCTTCACGGGTGGCAGCAATAGCATACTGTAGTTTGATATCATCAGTCTGAGTGGTAGAAGTCAGTTCTTGAGTAAATTCATCAATTTCTTCCCACAGTCCTTTACTGAACGTTGTATTGATAACTTCTGCATAGACAGCTACTCCTTTGAAACTAGGACAAATTTTCTTTATTTCTTCTGATATTTTAATATTATACATAATTTTTCCCTTTTTATTCTTTTATCATGATACCCGACAAGATACGTCCGGAATGTATACCCAATCTTCGTGCCGAGAAAAACTCTTTGTATTCTGTATAAGTACAGATACCTGCCGTTTCAATTTGTACGGAAGGCACACCGAAATCTAATAGCTGAAGTCGATTGGCCGCCCATAAGTCTATGTGATATTTATGTGTTTCAGGTCTCCATTCTGAAATATATTCCATGGAAAAACCATTTTTACGGAATGTTTCGTATACCTCGTAACCCACTTCAAAAGCTTGTAGAGAAATGCCGGGACCTATACAGGCAATGATCTTTTTACTATCTGTTTTATAGAGTACTTGCATTTTTTCAAGTACATGCCCCAAAATATAATTTACTGTTCCTCTCCATCCGGCATGTACGGCGGCTACTACTTGATGTTCTGTATCATAGAGTAATATAGGAATACAGTCTGCTGTAGAAATACAGATACAACAGCCCGGTTCACGAGTGATCAGTGCATCGATGTCTTGCAGTAGGATATGACGTTCCCTTTCACTGGCTTGTAGGAATTTCTTATCGATAACTTGCGACTGTACACCGTGTGTTTGAAAAGGGATAATCAATTCTTTAGGGCGTTGGGGAAGTGAGGAACATAATATATCCTGATTTTGTTTGACGCATTCTGTATCATCTCCTGTATAGGGGGTACAGTTAAAAGTAGCATAATTTCCTTCACTGCATCCACCCCAACGAGTAGTTACAAAACAAGAAATGCCGGAATATGGAGTAAGTATTTCATATCCCAACATTTTTCTATCCTTTGTGAGAGAAATCATTTTTCGTTTTCCTCCCACTCCTCTTCGTATTCAAAGTCTTTCAAATCTTCAATATCTTCATCCGTATCAATACTCTCATAACTGAGATCCTCATCTTCTCCTTCCTCTGCAAGTTCCTGTTGAAGATGTCTCATGTCTTTGGCACGATGAGCAATACTTTCTACTTTACCTTCTATCTTATTGCTTTCACTATTCAGCTCTTCCCAAAGAATATCTTTTAATATCGTGATACCCATACCCGAAATGGCTGAGATAAACACGTGTGGAACTCCTTCAGGCAGAGTAGGCTCTATTTCATCTATCAGCTCCTGATCCAACATATCGCATTTGGTAATAGCAAGTACGCGTTGTTTGTCAAGCATTTCGGGATTGAAACTCTTTAGCTCGTTTAACAGAATCTCGTATTCCCGGCGGATGTCATCGCTGTCGGCAGGTACCATAAATAATAACAGGGAATTGCGTTCGATATGACGTAGGAAACGTAACCCCAATCCACGACCTTCGCTGGCTCCTTCTATAATACCTGGGATGTCTGCCATCACAAACGACTGTTGATCGCGATGGGATACGATTCCCAGACTAGGTTCCATTGTTGTGAAAGGATAATTGGCTATCTTGGGTTTCGCAGATGATACAGCGGAAAGTAATGTTGATTTTCCTGCATTGGGAAAACCTACCAAACCAACATCTGCCAGTAACTTTAGCTCCATGATAATAGTCATTTCTTGCATCGGTTCACCTGGCTGTGCGAAACGAGGGGCTTGACGGGTAGGGGTCTTAAAATGCCAATTTCCTAATCCACCACGTCCTCCTTTCAACAAAATAATTTCTTGCCCATGTTCTGTGACGTCACATATATATTCACCGGTTTCAGCATTGTAGACTACTGTGCCACAGGGCACTTCTATTACTTTGTCTTCACCGTCTTTTCCGAAACTGCGATTTTTAGATCCGGACTCGCCATGACCTGCCATGATGTGGCGATCATAGCGTAAATGCAACAGAGTCCAATAGTTACGATTTCCCCGAAGTATAATATGACCTCCTCGTCCTCCGTCACCTCCGTCGGGTCCGCCGTTGGGACAATATTTTTCACGTCTCAAGTGTGTGGAACCTCTTCCGCCCTTACCAGAGCGACAATATATTTTTACGTAATCAACAAAATTTGATTCTGCCATATTCTTCTAATATTTAGGATAATGAATGCAAAATTAGTGATTTTGCCTGATACGCTCAAAACTTTTGCGATTATTCACTAACTTTGATGCGAAATGAATAATCATATATATATGAATAGAACATTTTTGACCGGATGGATAGCAGTTGGTGTAGTAGCTCATTTGCAGGAAATAAATGCCACAGAATTACAGAAAGAGGAAGAACAACATCCTAATATATTGTTTATTTTAAGTGATGATCATACCTCCCAGGCATGGGGAATTTATGATGGAATACTTTCTCAATATGTGCAAAACTCTAATATTCGTAGGCTGGCAGCTGAAGGTGTGGTATTGGATAATTGTTTTTGTACCAATTCTATTTCCTCTCCTAGTCGTGCCAGTATCCTGACGGGGTTGTATAGTCATCGTAATGGACTTTATACACTTGCTGATTCATTGGATACCTCTATTCCTACCTTGGCAACTGTACTTCGCGACAATGGCTACGCAACTGGATTAGTGGGAAAATGGCATATCAAGTCACAACCACAGGGCTTTGATTACTATTCCATTTTTTATGATCAGGGAGAATATCGTGATCCGACTTTTATTGAAAGTACTGATCCTTGGCCGGGAAATAGAAACTTTGGTGAACGGCTCATCGGTTTCTCTACAGACTTGGTAACAGAGAAGGCAATTAGTTGGATAAAAAAACAGAAAAGTGAAAAGCCTTTTTTGATGTGTTGCCATTTTAAAGCAACTCATGAACCTTACGATTATCCAGTACGTATGGAACATTTATATGACGGAGTTACCTTTCCTGAACCGGAGAACTTGTTGGATTGGGGACCGGAAACTAATGGTCGATCTTTTGTAGGGCAGACTCTGGAAGAGTTGGGCTACCGTTGGAAAATGGCTTCAAAAGATCCTGATAAGTGGTGGTGCCGTTATCCGGGTTTACCTTTCAATACCGAAGGTATGCAGCGAACTGTTGCTCGAAAGGCTATTTATCAAAAGTTTATTCGTGACTATATGCGTTGTGGGGCTACTATTGATGACAATATAGGTAAACTACTACAAACACTTGACGATATGGGTATTGCTGAAAATACCATTGTTATTTATGTTTCCGACCAAGGATATTTTCTAGGCGAACATGGTTTCTTTGATAAACGTATGTTCTATGAGGAAACTGCCCGGATGCCTTTCGTTATTCGCTATCCTAAAGTTGTTCCTGCTGGTAAACGATTGAAAGACTTGGTGTTGAATATTGACTTTGCACCTACCTTAGCCGACTTTGCCGGAGTGAAGATGGAGGGGGTACAAGGACGTAGTTTTGTCCGTAATTTGCAAGGAGAGACTCCAGCAGATTGGCGTGAGGAAATCTATTATCGTTATTGGACTAACCATGCTGTTCGTCCGGCACACATGGCCGTTCGCTCAGATCGATATAAGCTTATTTTATATTATGGTCGTAATCTTGATATGACCGATACGGAAAAATTTGAATTTACTCCTGCATGGGATTTTTATGATTTAGAAAAGGATCCGCACGAAAATCATAATCTTTATGATGATCCACAATATGCTCCTATCATTAAACAGATGAAAAAAGACCTGCATAGGTTACGTAATGAAATGGGAGATACAGATGATCGATATCCTGAAATGCAGGATTTATTTAAATTATGAAGCTAGTATAAAATTATTTAGGCACGGATTATACAAACTATCGTAGAAAAATATAAATTGATCTGTGGTTTAGCGTGTAATTCGTGCCTAAAGAAAATGGTAATTGAGTTATGGTACTTTTCTATCAGTTTTTTATTTTACTGCGTCGATAGCTTTGCAGATTTCTGCTGTAATAGTTTCTAAATTTCCCAAACCGTTGATGTGAGCATAAAGTTTTTCATTCTTGTACCAATCAATCAGAGGGGCAGTTTGTGAGTGATAAACAGTAAGACGTTTCTTGATGGTTTCTTCATTGTCGTCAGCGCGGCCTGATTCTTTTCCACGTTTGATGAGACGAGTCATCAATTCGTCTTCAGGTACGTCAAGGTCAAGCATAATATTAACATTCTGATTACGTTCAGCAAGCATTTTTTTTAATGCTTCAGCTTGGGCGATGGTACGGGGAAAACCATCAAAGATAACACCTTTACTCTCTTTGAAGCTATCCAGAGTACTTGCTAGAATATCGATTATCAATTCATCCGGTAACAATTGACCTTGGTCAATGTAACCTTTTGCTGTTTTACCGAGTTCTGTTCCATTCTTTATCTCTGCACGGAGTACATCACCCGTAGAAATGTGATTGATACCGTATTTCTCTACAATCTTTTCACTTTGTGTCCCCTTTCCTGAACCGGGAGCACCAAAAATTACAATGTTCAACATTTGTTTAGTTCTTATTTAATGATTTATTGTTTGATACTTATTCTTCGATAACAGTGTAAATGTCTGGGTAGTTACGTCCAAAGCCATCATAATCCAATCCGTAGCCTACGATAAAGTCATTAGGTATATTCATAGCAACGTATTCAATGTTTAAGTCTACTTTTAGCTTTTCCGGTTTTACCAATAATGAAGCAATATGGATTTCTTTGGGATTTCGGGTACCGAGTGTCTCCAGTAAACGCTGCATGGTAAGTCCTGTGTCTACAATGTCCTCTACAATGACTACCGTACGATCGGTAAGATCTTCATTTATTCCGATAACTTCTTTTATTACCCCTGTAGAGGATACTCCTTGGTAAGATGCTAATTTAACAAATGAAATTTCGCAAGGGATATTAATTCTCTTCAATAAATCGGCAGTAAACATAAACGAACCGTTCAAAACACTGAGAAACAAAGGATTTTTCCCAGCTAAATCGCGATTTATTTCGTTTGCGACACGGGTCACTTCTTTTAGTATTTGCTGCTCTTTGATAGAGACTGTAAATAGCTTATCTTTTATTTGTATGGTATCCATAGGCGGGATGTTTTAGAAAGTTGGCGCAAAAATACTATTTTTCCAATCATCCACCAAAGAATGTATAAATACTTTCTTAGGTTCTATGTATCTGTATAGCTTTTTAAATAACTAAATATAATTCAGGTCAAAGTTAATATATCGTTCTCGAAAGATGGTATCCATGATGTGGGCTTTTCTTTTCAGCATTCAAAATATAGGTGAAAAGAGGAACTCTACTTCTTCTTAATTCTTTCTGAATTATGTTTTTTATAAAAAAAGAGCGAATTCTCTGTGGTATATATTGATATTTTTGTAAAATGTAAAGGTGTATTGTCTTTAATTCATGAAAATAGCTTATATTTGTCCCTGTTCCTTTAAAATATAGACTATGAAAAAAGAAATCCTATGTGGACTTATCTCTTGTTCAACTCTCCTTTACGGACAAGTAAAGGATAATTCGGAAATAGTATCTTTAAATAAAGGGTGGACATTTGCGCAATTTGGAACAGATAATTGGCGTTCGGCGATTGTACCGGGTACGGTACATCAGGATTTGTTGCGTCATAAATTATTACCCAATCCTTTCTATGGTACTAATGAAAAGAAAATTCAATGGGTAGAAAGTGAAGACTGGGAATATAAAACTACCTTTCAAGTAACTTCCGAACAGCTCTCTCGGGGAGCGGCACAAATCATTTTTGAAGGACTGGATACGTATGCTGACGTTTTTCTGAATGGTTCATTGTTGCTGAAGTCCGATAATATGTTTGTGGGATATTCTGTTCCTGTAAAGGAAGTGTTGCGAGAAGGAGAAAACAGATTACACATTCTCTTTCATTCTCCCATCAAACAAACGCTTCCTCAATGGAAATCCAACGGCTTTGATTATCCGGCGGATAATGATCATTTTGATAAGCATCTGAGTGTGTTTACCCGTAAGGCTCCTTATAGTTACGGATGGGACTGGGGAATACGAATGGTGACCAGTGGTATTTGGCGTCCGGTTACTTTGAAATTCTATGATATAGCTACGATTGATGATTATCACGTCAAGCAACTTTCATTGACGGATGAAAAAGCGGAACTTTCTAATAACTTGGAGCTAACTAATATATCCGGAAAACAGGAAATAGTGGAAATTACGGTTTCTTATTCTTTAAAAGGAGGAGAAAACACTACGGTAAAACGGTCTGTGACTTTACTTCCCGGAAAAAACAGTATAAATTTGCCGATAACGGTAGAGAAACCCGTACGCTGGATGCCGAATGGCTGGGGAGAGCCTGTATTGTATGACTTTTTTGCACAAGTGATTTGTGATGGAAAGGTGATCGCCGGGAAGCATCATCGTATTGGTTTACGTACAGTGCGTCTAGTGAATGAAAAGGATGAATATGGAGAATCTTATTATTTTGAAGTGAACGGTATCCCTATGTTTGCCAAAGGAGCTGATTATATCCCGAATGATGCCTTACTGCCTGCGATGACTACAGAACGATATCAAACTTTATTTCGTGATATCACAGAAGCGAACATGAATGTAGTTCGTGTCTGGGGAGGAGGTGCTTATGAGGATGATCGCTTCTATGACTTTGCCGATGAGAATGGAGTTTTGGTGTGGCAGGATTTTATGTTCGGTTGTACGACCTATCCGGCCGATCCTACTTTTCTGAAACGTGTATCGCAAGAGGCTGATTATAACATCAAGCGTTTACGTAATCATGCCTGTCTTGCCATGTGGTGCGGTAATAATGAAATTCTAGAGGGATTGAAGTTTTGGGGGTGGCAGTCCCGTTATACCAAAGAAACATACGAACAGTTCTATCGCGATTATAATAAGTTGTTCAGAGAATTACTGCCCGCTAAAGTAAATGAACTGGATAATGATCGTTTCTACATACATACCTCTCCTTATTTTTCTAATTGGGGACGACCTGAATCATGGAATATTGGTGACAGCCATAATTGGGGAATATGGTATGGCAAAAAGCCATTTGAGTCATCCGATACGGAATTGGGACGATTTATGAGTGAATTTGGTTTTCAGTCTTTCCCTGAAATGAAGACAATCGCGACGTTTGCCAATCCGAAAGATTATGAAATAGAGTCTGAGGTAATGAATGCGCATCAGAAGAGTAGTATCGGAAACAGTCTGATACATACTTATATGGAACGTGACTTCATTGTTCCGCAGAAGTTTGAGGATTTTGTATATGTAGGACTTGTCTTGCAAGGGCAGGGTATGCGTTATTGCTTGGAAGCGCATCGTCGCAATCGCCCTTATTGTATGGGAACACTCTATTGGCAACTTAATGATAGCTGGCCGGTCGTTTCTTGGTCGGGTATCGATTATTATGGCAACTGGAAGGCATTGCATTATCAGGCAAAGCGGGCGTTTGAGCCTTTGCTTATCAATGTGGTACATGAAAAGGGCGATTTGAATGTCTATTTGATCTCCGATAAACTGGAAAAACTTTCAGATCTGACACTTACGATGCAATTGGTTGATTTCAGTGGACAGAAGTTAGGCAAGCAACAGATCACAGTAGATGTTCCCGCTAATGTTTCGAAAAAGGTATTTGGTAAGACTATAGAAACATGGGGGAATGAAGATCGGCGTAAAGAGTCTTTCTTATTATTGACATTGAAAGATAAATCCGGACATGAGATGGCTCGAAGAGTACACTTTTTCGGACATACCAAGGATCTGAAATTGCCTGAAACTACAGTGAAATATACAGTGAAATCATTGGATGGCCGTTGTGAGGTGACATTGAACACTCGTCAATTGGCTAAAGATGTATTTGTACAGATACCCATTCAGGGGGCACGGTTCAGTGACAACTTTTTTGATCTGTTACCGGGCGAAACAAAGAAGATCACGATTACTTCACCGGAAATTAGGAAAGGAGACAAACCGGAGATTACAATAAAACATATACGTGAAACTTACTAACACCTTTAAATATTTATGATTATCATGAGAAAACTATTCAAGTTGGCCGGGTTACTGGCAATGACAGGAATATTAGTTTCCTGTTCGAATGAAAAAACAACTGCTAATTACCAGGTAATTCCTCTTCCACAGGAGATCACAGCAGAGTCGGGGGATGAGTTTGTCTTAAATAATGGGACAGAGATTGTTTACCCCGGGGGAAATGAGAAAATGCAACGTAATGCTCAGTATCTTGCCGAATATTTGAAGAAAGCAACCGGTGCCGAATACAAGATAGTAGCTGGTACGAAAGGAAAAGGAAATATCCTTCTGCAACTCGGATTGTCTGCCGAAAAGCCTGAGGCTTATCAACTGAAGGTTACATCGGATGGAGTTACTATTTCAGGGGCAAGTGAAGCCGGGGTGTTCTACGGTATCCAGACTTTGCGTAAATCTATTCCGGTAGTGATGAACAGTAACCCTGTATTGGCTGCTGTTGAAATCAACGATTATCCTCGTTTTGATTATCGTGGCGTACATTTTGATGTAGGACGTCATTTCTTTACTGTTGATGAAGCAAAAAGTTACATTGATATGATGACCTTGCATAATATGAATCGTTTGCATTGGCATCTGACAGAAGATCAGGGATGGCGCTTGGAAATAAAGAAATATCCGTTGTTGACCGAGGTGGGTTCTAAACGTAAGGAAACGGTTATCGGGCGTAACTCTGGTGAATATGACGGTAAACCGTACGGCGGCTTCTATACACAGGAACAAATTAAAGAGGTTGTTGCATACGCTGCTGACAGATATATTACTGTCATTCCAGAAATCGACCTACCAGGGCACATGCAGGCTGCTTTGGCGGCATATCCACACTTGGGTTGTACAGGTGGTCCGTATGAAGTCTGGACACAGTGGGGGGTATCGGATAATGTGCTTTGTGCCGGTAACGATAGTGTACTGACTTTTATAGACGATGTTTTGACGGAAGTGATGGAACTGTTCCCATCCGAGTATATTCATGTAGGGGGCGATGAATGTCCGAAAACGAAGTGGGCGGCTTGCCCTAAGTGTCAAGCCCGTATCAAGGAACTGGGTATTAAAGGTGATGCCAAGCATAGTAAGGAAGAATATCTGCAAAGTTATGTTATCAATCACGCAGAGAAATTTTTAAATGAGCATGGTCGTCAAATCATCGGTTGGGATGAGATCTTGGAAGGTGGACTGGCTCCGAATGCCACAGTAATGTCGTGGCGTGGTGAAAGAGGGGGTATTGAGGCTGCCAAACAGAAACATGATGTTATCATGACTCCGAATACTTATCTCTATTTCGACTATTATCAGACAAAAGATGTAGAGAACGAACCCTTGGGTATTGGTGGATATTTGCCTATCGAACGTGTATATAGTTATGAGCCTATGCCGGCTTCTTTGACTCCTGAAGAACAGAAATATATTGTGGGCGTACAGGCTAATCACTGGTCAGAGTATATACCGACCTTCTCTCATTTGCAATATATGGCATTACCTCGTTGGGCCGCACTTGCTGAAATTCAATGGACCAATCCTGAGAAGAAGAATTATGAAAACTTTCTTTCACGTCTGCCACAGTTGATAAAATTATATGATGCAGAAGGATATAATTATGCTACCCATATATTTGATGTGAAAGCTAATTTTATAGCTAATTCTGCTATCGGTACCGTCGATGTTGTAATGAATACTATTGATGGTACACCTATCTACTATACATTGGATGGTACGGAGCCGACAGTCGCTTCACCCGTAGCCGACAGTATTCTTGTAATCAAGGAAAGTTGTACTCTCAATGCGCTTTCCATTCGTCCTATAGGTAATAGCCGTATGCTGACGGAGAAAGTTCTTTTCAGTAAATCTACCTCGAAACCAACTAAAGCTAATCAGCCGGTAAACAAACAATACGAATTTAATGGGGTCACTACTTTAACTGACGGTTTGAAAGGAAACGGTAATTATAAAACTGGTCGTTGGATTGCTTTTTATCGTAATGATATGGATGTAACTATCGATCTGTTGGAACCGACAGAAATATCAACCGTAGCTTTCACTGCTTGTGTAGAAAAAGGTGATTGGATTTTTGATGCTCGTGGTGTAACTATAGAAATTTCAGAAGATGGCGAGAATTTTACGAAAGTTGCTTCCGAAGACTATCCCGCTATGAAAGAAACCGACCGTAATGGTTTGTATGAACATAAGCTGGCTTTCGATCCGGTAAAAGCACGTTATGTAAGGGTGATAGCTCCTTCAGAGAAATCTATTCCCGATTGGCATGGTGGTAAGGGGCTTCCCGGTTTCTTGTTTGTGGATGAAATTACGATAGATTAAAGGAACTTTATTCTTAGTCCTTCATTAAATTGTGCTACTTATGAAATTGAAAGCTCAATACCTGCAAGGAGCCGTCTGGCTGATACTCCTTGCAGGTTGCGGTACAACAACCGTAAAGACAGATTATGCAGCATACGTCAATCCGTTCATTGGTACGGGAGGGCATGGACATACATTTCCCGGAGCTATTGTACCTAACGGGATGATACAACCCGGCCCTGATACACGTATATATGGTTGGGATGCCTGTTCGGGTTACTATACAGCTGACAGTACTATTAATGGTTTTTCTCATACCCATCTCAGTGGTACGGGATGTGGAGATTATGGAGATATCCTGCTGATGCCTACGGTGGGAGTACAGAAGACGGAACATGTGGCACCGGATACACAGACGTTGGCATACGCTTCCCGTTTTTCGCATGAAAATGAAGTGGCTTCTCCAGGATACTATTCTGTTTTTCTCGATACATATAAGGTGAAGGCCGAACTGACTGCCACCGAGCGTACGGCTTTTCACCGTTATACGTTCCCCGAAAGTACAGAGTCTGGTTTTATTCTCGATCTGGACTATTCTTTACAGGGACAGAAGAACCGTAAATTGGAGTTGGAAATCGTGAATGATTCTACTCTTTGCGGTTATAAAAATACTAACGGATGGGCATGGAAGCATGATGTCTATTTTTATGCCGTATTTTCCAAACCCTTTACTTGTACGATATTGGCCGATTCTGTAGTGTCACTGGATGGTAAGAACATACAACCCATTAAGAAAGCATTACTCCATTTTGCAACGGCGAAGGATGAACAGATATTGGTAAAAATAGCCCTCTCTGCCGTAAATAAGGAAGGAGCACAAAAGAACCTTACTGAAATCCCCGGTTGGGATTTTGAAAGAGTAAAAGCCGATGCTCGGCAGGCATGGAACAACTATCTCTCCAAAATAGATATTGATACGCCGGATGAGCAGCAGAAGACCGTATTTTATACAGCTATGTACCACACCGGAATATCCCCTAATCTTTTTACCGACATTGACGGACGTTATCGAGGGCTGGATCGTGAAATCCATACCGCTGAAACAGGTAAACCGATGTACACCATCTTTTCATTGTGGGATACATTCCGTGCTTTGCATCCGTTACTGACCATCATTGACCCGGAACTGAATACAGGCTTCATCCATGCGTTATTACAACAATATCAGGATGGAGGTATACTGCCGATGTGGGAATTGGCGGGCAACTATACAGGTACAATGATCGGATATAACGCTGTCCCTGTCATTGTAGATGCCTATATGAAAGGTAATCGTGATTTTGATGCGGTTCTGGCGCTTAAAGCTTGCCTTCGTAGTGCGGAGTATGATACCTTGTCTCCGATTGCAACTACTAATTATTTGAAGAAGAACGCTCTGATGCCAATATCCAAATATTATAAAAATACATTGGGCTATATTCCTTGTGATAAAGAACATGAATCGGTGGCCAAAGCGCTGGAGTATGCATACGATGACTGGTGTATCAGTCTGCTTGCCGGTTCTTTGGGTGATACGGTTACACAACATCGTTATCAAAAACTGGCTAAGGCATATAAACATTATTTTGATCCTACAGTTCGTTTTATGCGTGGAAAAAATTCTGAGGGACAATGGCGTACTCCTTTTAATCCCCGTTCCAGTAATCACCGTGAAGATGACTATTGTGAAGGTACTGCCTGGCAATGGACTTGGTTCGTACCCCATGATATAGACGGATTGGTTGAATTAATGGGAGGACGTGAAGGATTTATCAGTAAACTCGATTCTTTGTTTACGGCAGATTCTTCTTTGGAAGGTAGTTTGGTGTCAGCAGACATATCGGGACTTATCGGACAATATGCGCACGGAAACGAACCGAGCCATCATATTATCCATCTGTATAATTATGTGGAGCAGCCTTGGAAAGCTCAGGCATTGGTGGATAGCGTATTGCGTACTCAGTATTTTAATGATCCGAACGGGCTTTCGGGAAATGAAGATTGCGGACAGATGTCGGCATGGTATATTATGAACTCTATGGGATTTTATCAGCCTTGTCCCGGACGTATCGAATACTCTATCGGACGACCGTTGTTTAATACCGTGACAATCAAACTACCCGCTGGAAAGATGTTCCGTATCGTTGCTAAGAATAATGCGTTGGAAAATAAGTACATTGAATCTGCTACGTTGAACGGACAGCCATTGGATAGGCCGTTCTTCACCCATGATCAATTAATGGAAGGAGGAACATTGGAACTGATGATGACTGATAAACCGACCCGTTGGGGGACGAAATAATACAGTTAACAGAAATATATGCTGAAAATCAACTACGTAATTTGTGTATTATTGCTTGCCGTCCTCTGGTTGGGTGGCGGCATTGCAATGGCACAATCCATCATTCCTGTACCGCTGAAAGTGAAGCAGAGAAACGGAACTTTCTGTATCTCTAAAGAAACCCAATTATATACAAATCTGAAAGGAGAGGAGAAAAAAAAACTGGCTGCTTATCTGTCTACATTTCCTGTTTCATTCTGTAAAGAATTTAAAGGAAAGAAAACTACACGTAAGAATGTGATAATCCTGCAAAAAACTGGGAATGTTATTCCTGTTTCCGAAGGTTATACGTTGCAAGTCACTCCTGAACAGATTCTTATCCGTTCTGTTAGTGATGCCGGATTATTCTACGGATTACAGACATTGCTGCAATTGACCGAACCTGCCGGTGATGCAAGCTGGAAAGTAACTTCTATCGAGGTGGAAGATGCTCCGCAGTTTGATTACCGGGGACTGATGCTCGATGTTTCCCGCCATTTCCGTAGTAAAGATTTTGTTAAGAAACAGATAGATGTCTTGGCGCGCTACAAACTGAACCGTCTGCACTTGCACTTGACGGATGCTGCGGGATGGAGAATTGAGATCAAAAAATATCCGCGTCTTACCGGATTTGCCGCCTGGCGGCCGGAAGCTAATTGGAAAAAATGGTGGCTTGCCAAGGATGGACGCAAATACTGTGAAGAGTCCGACCCTCGTGCCCAAGGTGGATATTATACTCAGGATGATATCCGTGAATTAGTACAATATGCCGCCGAACGTCACATCACGGTTATTCCGGAGATAGAAATGCCGGCACATTCAGAAGAAGTTCTTGCGGCATATCCTGAACTCTCTTGTTCGGGCGAGCCTTATAAAAGTGCTGACTTCTGTGTGGGTAATGAGAAGACTTTCTCCTTTCTTGAAGATGTGTTGACCGAAGTGATGGAACTTTTCCCCTCGGAATATATTCATGTAGGCGGTGATGAAGCGGGCAAAGCTGCCTGGAAAACTTGTTCCAGGTGCGGTAAGCGCATGCAGGACGAAGGACTTAAAAATGTGGATGAGTTGCAAAGTTATCTTATTCACCGCATTGAAGTGTTCCTGAATAAACATGGTCGTAAACTGCTGGGATGGGACGAAATCATGGAAGGTGGTTTGGCGCCTAATGCCACCGTGATGTCATGGCGGGGAGAAGAAGGTGGTATTGAAGCCGTAAAAGCCGGACATCGTGCCATTATGACTCCTGGAGCTTATTGTTATATCGATCAGTATCAAGATGCTCCCTATTCGCAACCCGAAGCTATTGGCGGATATCTGCCCCTGTCGAAAATTTATTCCTATAACCCGTTGCCCGTTGCCTTGACAGACGAGGAAGCTGAACTCATTTATGGTGTACAGGCTAATCTTTGGTCTGAATACATTCAGACCGATGAACATTGTGAGTATATGATTTATCCGCGCATGCTAGCTTTGGCTGAAGTAGGATGGAGCAATCCTGCCCACAAATCGTATACCGATTTCCACTGCCGTGCTCTGAAAGAAGTGGATTGGCTTCAATCACAAGGATATCATACGTTCTCCTTGAAAGATGAAATCGGTGATCGTCCGGAGACTTTACAACCGGTCGACCATTTGGCTTTAGGTAAACCCGTGAAATACAATGTCCCTTATAACCAGTCCTATTCTGCGCAGGGAGACAAAACCCTTACTGATGGAAAACGGGGAAGTTGGACATATTCTGACGGAGCGTGGCAGGGGTTTATCTCGCGCGATCGTCTGGATGTAACCATAGACCTTGAAACCGAAATGGAAATTCATTCCGTCAGTGCGGATTTTATTCAGGTAGTGGGACCTGAAGTCTTCTTACCGGGCGAAATTATTATTTCCGTTTCTTCCGATGGCATGAACTTCAGTGAACTGACGCATTTTGTCCATGAAAGCTCGAAGTCGGAAGTTTTCACCTTTAAGAATTTGGGCTGGAAAGGAGATGCCCGTGCACGATACGTACGTTTTCGGGCCCATGCTGATAAAAACTTCGGTGGTTGGGTTTTCACAGATGAAATTATTATAAAATAAAAAGAAAGAGGATTTATGCAGATGAGTATGAAAAAACGATTTTTATATTGGGTATTTCTTGTATTCCCCGTTGTTTCCGTTGGGGCTCAAGGTTCTGCTACATCGCCTGTGGATTATGTAAACCCTTTTGTGGGAACTACTAATTATGGGACTACAAATCCTGGAGCAGTTTGTCCGCAAGGTATGATGTCTGTAGTTCCTTTCAATGTGATGGGAACTGTCGATGGGAATATTGATAAGGATAGCCGATGGTGGTCTACTCCCTACGAATATAAGAATACATATTTTACGGGATATTCCCATGTCAACCTGAGTGGTGTGGGATGTCCGGAATTAGGTTCTTTATTACTGATGCCCACTGCCGGTGCTTTGAATGTTGATTATCTCCAATATGGTAGCGGTTATAAAGATGAGCAGGCTTCTCCGGGATATTATTCCAATTATCTCACTAAGTATGGCATTAAAACGGAGGTGACGGCTACCCCTCGCACAGGTCGTGCGCGTTTCATCTTTCCTGCCGGACAAGGGAATATTCTCTTGAACTTGGGCGAGGGATTAACGAACGAAACGGGTGCCACGGTTCGTTTTGTAAACGATCGGGAGATAGAAGGCAGCAAGTTGTTGGGGTCTTTCTGTTATAATCCCAATGCGGTTTTTCCCGTCTATTTTGTGATGCGTATCGACAAATCCCCGAAAACACGTGGCTATTGGAAACAAATGCGTCCCATGACAGTTGAGGCACAATGGGATGTTACTTCTGGTAAACGTAAGATTTATACTTCATATACCAAAGAAATGAGTGGGGATGATATCGGTACTTGGTTCACTTTCGATACCACGGAAGGAGAAGTGATAGAAGTCAGTATGGGGGTATCTTTCGTGAGTATTGCCAATGCCCGTCAAAATCTGGAAGTAGAGCAGGAGGGAAGAAACTTTGAACAGATACATACTGCCGCCCGTCAAGCATGGAATAAGGACTTGAACCGTATTCTTGTAGAAGGTGGAACGGAAGAACAACGTCGTGTGTTCTATACGTCCATGTATCATTTCCTGATTCATCCCAATATCCTGCAAGACATCAACGGACAATATCCTGCAATGGAAAGTAACGAGATACGTACAGTCAAAGGAAACCGTTATACGGTTTTCTCTCTTTGGGATACTTATCGCAATGTACATCAGTTGATGACGCTTGTGTTCCCCGATCGTCAGTTGGATATGGTTCGTACTATGATTGATATGTACCACGAACATGGATGGTTGCCTAAATGGGAACTTTATGGACGCGAGACATTAACGATGGAAGGTGACCCTTCTATCCCGGTGATTGTGGATACATGGATGAAAGGATTGCGTGACTTTGATGTGGAGACGGCATACGAAGCCATGTATAAATCGGCTACGACTCCTGGAAAAGATAACCTGATGCGTCCCGATGCGGACGATTATTTCTCATTGGGTTATATTCCTTTGCGTGAGCAATATGATAACTCGGTGTCTCATGCGTTGGAGTATTATATTGCTGATTATGCGTTATCCCGCTTAGCTTTGGCCTTGGGCAAAAAGGAGGATGCACGCCTTTTCTATGATCGTTCGTTGGGATATCGCCATTATTATAGTAAGGAATTCGGAACCTTACGTCCTTTGTTGCCCGATGGTACGTTCTATTCTCCTTTTAATCCGATGGAAGGGGCTAACTTTGCGCCGAGTCCCGGTTTCCACGAAGGTAATGCCTGGAACTATACTTTCTATGTACCTCATGATATTGTCGGACTTACTCACTTGATGGGAGGAAAAAAGAACTTTGTGAATAAGCTGCAGAAGATTTTTGATGAGGGACTGTATGATCCGGCGAATGAACCGGACATTGCTTACCCGTATCTTTTCAGCTATTTCCGTGGGGAGGAATGGCGTACACAGAAGCAGGTAAAAGATTTATTGGCACGCTACTTTACTTCTCGGCCGAATGGCATTCCGGGAAATGATGACACAGGTACGATGTCTGCCTGGGCTATTTTCAGTATGATGGGATTTTATCCCGATTGTCCCGGTATACCCGAATATACGCTTACTGTTCCGACATTCGATAAAATAACCATTCAACTCGATCCTCGCTATTATAAAGAAAAACAATTGGTTATTCGCACTGTTCGTCCGGTTGCGGATGCCGGATATATAAAAGAGGTGAAGCTGAATGGTAAACGGCATACCGGTTTTCGTATTATGCACGATGAATTGATACATGCCGGAGATATTGAATTTATATTAACCCGATAGTATATCATGAGAAGAAGAATTAAGATTTTGACAACCTTCTTTTTGGCTTTGTCATTCATAGCCAATGCGCAGGTACGTACAGAGCAAACCTTTGAAAAAGGCTGGAAATTCACTCGCGATGATAACCCGGAATTCAGCCGGGAGGTTTATAATGATGCTGAATGGCAATCGGTCGTTGTACCTCACGACTGGGCTATCTATGGTCCTTTCAGTATAAACAACGATAAACAGAATGTCGCTATCAGCCAGGATGGGCAAAAGGAAGCGATGGAACATGCCGGACGTACCGGTGGCTTACCTTTTGTAGGGGTAGGGTGGTATCGTCTGAACTTTGACGCTCCTGCCTTTGCACACGGTAAAGAGGCAACTCTTGTTTTTGATGGAGCCATGAGTCATGCCCGTGTCTACATCAATGGTCGGGAAGCCGGATTTTGGCCGTATGGCTATAATTCTTTCTATGTGGATGCTACTTCCTATCTGAAAGCAGGTGAAACAAATACCCTGGCTGTTCGTCTGGAAAACAAAAACGAGTCATCACGTTGGTATCCCGGTGCCGGACTTTACCGGAATGTGCATCTCGTAGTCAATGAAGATGCCCATATCCCTACGTGGGGTACACAACTGACCACTCCTGTTGTGAGGAAGGAGTATGCGAAGGTTAACCTCAAAACTAATCTGTCAGTACCTGCCGGTAAGTCGTTTACCGATTATCGCGTTGTTACCGAACTGAAGGATCGTAACGGTAAAGTGATCTCTACCAATGAAATGCAAGGAACAAAATTTGATGGGAATACCTTTAGCCAAGACTTTGTGGTGACTATGCCGATGCTTTGGTCACCTGACACTCCGGTTTTATATGCTGCTGTGACAAAAATCTATGAAGGTAATACACTGAAAGACGAATATACCACTCCTTTTGGTATTCGTTCCATTGAAATCATTCCCAATAAAGGTTTCTATCTGAATGGAGAACGGACTGTTTTTAAGGGGGTATGCAATCATCACGATCTCGGTCCTTTGGGGGGAATAGCCAATGAAGCCGGTATCCGCCGTCAGATACGTATCTTGAAGGATATGGGATGTAACGCTATTCGTACTTCCCATAATATGCCTGCTCCCGAACTGATCCGTGCCTGTGATGAGATGGGGATGATGGTGATGGCGGAGTCTTTTGATGAATGGAAAGCCGCAAAAGTACAAAATGGTTATCATAAATTCTTTGACGAATGGGTAGAAAAGGATTTAACGAACTTGATCCATCAGTATCGCAACAACCCGAGTGTCGTGATGTGGTGCATCGGTAATGAAGTACCCGACCAATGGAATGGTAATCGTGGACCGAAACTCTCTCGCCTCTTACAGGACATTTGCCATCGTGAAGACCCCACTCGTCCGGTTACTCAGGGTATGGATGCTCCTGATGCCGTTGTGAACAACAATATGGCTGCCGTGATGGATGTTGCGGGATTTAATTACCGTCCGCATAAATATCAGGAGAATTATAAAAAATTACCCCAACAGATTATTCTGGGCAGTGAAACGGCTTCTACTGTCAGTTCTCGCGGAGTTTATAAATTCCCGGTAGAACGACACTCCATGCAGAAGTATCCCGACCACCAGTCTTCTTCGTATGATGTGGAACATTGCGGCTGGTCCAATCTTCCGGAGGATGATTTTATCCAACATGAGGATTTGCCTTACTGTATCGGTGAGTTTGTGTGGACGGGTTTTGATTATTTGGGAGAACCTACTCCTTACTATACCGACTGGCCCAGCCATTCGTCTCTATTCGGTATCATTGACCTTGCGGGGCTGCCAAAAGACCGCTATTACCTCTATCGCAGCCATTGGAATAAGAACGAAGAGACGTTGCACATTCTTCCGCATTGGAACTGGGAGGGACGTGAAGGTGAAGTGACTCCGGTTTTTGTATATACCAACTATCCGTCTGCCGAACTGTTTATTAACGGTAAGAGCCAGGGCAAACGTACCAAAGACTTGTCTGTTACGATCGATAACAGTGCCGACTCCACTTCTGTGGCTCACTTTAAGCGTCAACAACGTTACCGCCTGATGTGGATGGATACGAAATATGAGCCGGGCACGGTGAAAGTAGTAGCATACGATAAAAACGGTAAAGCTGTCGCAGAAAAGGAGATACATACCGCCGGACGTCCGCATCACATCGAGTTAATTCCTGATCGCAGTGAGATTAAAGCTGACGGCAAAGACTTGTCTTTTGTTACGGTTAAGGTTGTTGATAAAGATGGAAACCTTTGTCCGCTGGCAGAGAATGAAATCAGCTTTAAGGTGAAAGGTACCGGAACTTATCGTGCCGGAGCCAATGGCAATCCTGCTTCGCTCGAAGCATTCCAGACTCCGAAGATGAAAGTTTTCAGTGGTATGATGACTGCTATCGTGGCTTCTACCGAGAAACCGGGTACAATTGTGCTCGAAGCGACCGGTAAAGGTCTTGGAAAAGGTGTATTGAGGTTGGAAAGTAAATAACTCTCAGATTCAGCTTTTATAGAAACGTTCGTTTCCGCTTATAGGGAACTATAGTTTCCCTTCATGGGAACGACGGTTTCTCTCTAAAGAAACGACAGTTCCCTTTAATGGGAACGCTCGTTTCCACTAATGGAAACTGCTGTTCCTTACAACGAAACGGAGTGTAGTGTTTATGTCTGAAAAGAAAAACGCTTTAGGTAAAGAAGACTTTATCTAAAGCGTTTGAGATTGTCAGCTGTGAGAGGAACTTGTCAATGAAAGTCCTTACTGGTAGACTGTCTTGTATCCGTCTGTCTGATGTAGAGCGGAGTTATTGGTCAATGTTATTTTGTCTATCGGCCACAACAAACGTTTGGGATGTTGAGGATCTGCGGTAGTATATTTAAATACATATTCGTTTCCGAAACGACGTAAATCATACCAGCGTTTGCCTTCAAATAGAAATTCTTTGTATCTCTCTCTCAACAGTACTTCGTCAATGCCATCATTGTCACCTGGATAGTTAGGATAACCGATAGTGGCTTCATCATAATTATCTGCATATGCACGTTTCCGGATGTCGTTAATTTCACTGGTCGGGTCACCGTTGGTCAATGATTTGGCTTCTGCGGTAAGCAGAAGCAGGTCTGCATAACGGTAGATGGGGAAGTCATCTCCCATGTAACGCGTGGTAGTGCCTTTAGGATTTAGCCCTTGGTATTTGTAGGGGAAACAGCCTTTATAGGCATGGTCTGTTTCGGTTGAATAAACTGCCTTGACGGTAACATCGCGACGGGTGTCCATTGCATCAAAATCATTATAAACTTGCGGTTTCAGCGGATAAAATATACGACCGCCAAAGTTAATAATGGAAGCATCGAAATTGGTACCTGTTTCCATATCATATTGATTTTTGATTACTTCATTTGCAGGCATAAATCCGTCACGCCATTTGCTGTTGAATAATTCATATTCGTTTTCTCCATGGTGGATCACGAAGATCATTTCTTTATTAGCCTTGTTGTCATAGTCGAAGACATTGGCATATCCGTCTTCTATCAGGCCTAAGTCCGGTAAGTTGGTCTTGATGTCGTTCAGCGCTTTCAAGGCTTCTTGGGCATCTGCCTGACCACCTTCCATCTGACGGCTCGACCATAAGAAGACTTCTGCTTTCAGCATTAAAGTGGCGGCCTTGGACCAATAGCTCTTCTTTTCGCGGAAGTTATAATCGTTACCAAAGTTATCGATAGATGATTGGATGTCTTTTTTGATATTGGTCATTACTTCTGAAGCAGAATTTACAGGACGCGCAAGATTGCCAATTTCAAACCCAGTACTAGGATCTTCGTTCCAGATTACATTACCCCAGGAACGGAGCAGATGGAAATAATAGAAGGCACGCAGGCCATACATTTCACCTAAATAATAAGAACGCTCTTTAGCAGATAATATATCAGTGTCGAGTGCCTTGCTGATGAATAAATTGATCTGGTTGATATTGGTGTACAAACCGGCATAGTTTTCTAATCCCGGATTGTCTTCATCCAGCATATTCAGGCAATATAGTGAAGTTACACTTTCTATACTGAAAGATTGTTCGTCTGAATAGTGCCCGCAGCGTAATTCACCCAAAGTGAATAAGTTTGGCAAATCTTTTCTTAATTGAGAGTGTACGCCACGTACAAAGGCAGAGTAGTGCCCTTCATTTTTCCACATGTTCTGGTCAGTAAGGCTACTCACCGGTTCTGTGTCAAGGCAGCTGGTCAATGCAAAGAGTGAACAAGCTACAATTACAAGTGATTTTATTTTATTTTTCATAATCAATTTCTTTTTAATTAAGTCTATTAGAACGATACAGACAAGCCTAACAGGAGGGTTCTTGGAGTGGGATAACGACCACCGTCAACACCCAGCCAGCGTAAGGGAGCTTCGGGAGATATGCCGGAATAACCGGTGATGTAGAACAAGTTCTGTCCTGTTACGTATACGGAAGCATTGGTCATGTGTGCTTTGGAGATCCATTCAAGTGGTAACTTCCAGCTTAATGTCAATTCGCGGCATGCCAGATAGTCTCCTTTTTCGTAGAAACGGGAACTGTTGTTCTGGAGAGCGTGGCTGCCACCACCGTTACTGCGGTAGATGTTGCGGTGTGAGTAGTCGGCATAATCTGCATAATCGCATCTTGGCAAATCGGTGTCAGGATTTTCCGGGGTCCAGGTCTTCAAACCTTCTTTGATGATATTCTTGAAACCTACGGCTTGTCCCAAAGAACGTGCTGCCACTTCATTGAAAATGGTATGTCCGACGGCGTAGTCAAAACGTGCGTATAAGGATACGTTCTTGTATGAGAGGGTAGTAGAGAAACCACCGGTCCATTTGGGATATACATTGCCAATTTTTTCACGGTCTAATGAATTGATGGTTTTGTTACCGTCTTTATCGTCCCACAGTACATCACCCGGCATGATGGGTTTCCAATTACCCTTACCGGCATATTCTGCGGCTTTGTTTGGACCGTATAGGTGTGCTATTTCGTCAATGTAGTCACCAGCCAGGCGTTTTACTTCTTCTTCATCACGTAAGATTTTTACTTGCTTGTAAGCGTAGATGTCTCCCAAAGGTTGCCCTTCCTGATAACCTCCTACCCATACGATTTTTCCCTGGGCGGGATCGTAAATCTGAGAACCTCCCTGACGGTTGTTTTCAGTTCCGTTGTATGGTAGTTTTATGATCTTGTTCTTGACGTATGAAGTGTTGAAAGATAAATCCCAGTTGAAACCTTTGGGATTACGGATGAGGTTTACGTTGGCTTCTACTTCAAAACCGGTGTTGCGCAGTGAACCTAAGTTGGTTTTGAAACTACCGAAACCTGTATAACCCGGTAAGTCGAGGTCTGTCAGTAAGTCGGAAGTGGTACGGCTGTAATAGTCTAAAATCAAGTTGTAACGGTTGTTCATAAATCCTAAATCCAAACCGACTTCGATAGATTTACTCTTTTCCCATCTCAACTTAGAGTTGATGACCCCTGTATTTTGAATACCTACAGAGCCATTGTAGGCAGTGGTAGAAGAATAGACGCCGTATACATCGTAGTTACCGATACCGTTGACATTACCGTTGATACCATAAGAAACACGAGGTTTGATAGTAGAAACGATATCTGCCAGTTTACTGTCTTTATAGAAAGCCTCTTCATGGATATTCCATCCGGCTGATACACCGGGGAAGAAACCCCAACGGTTGTCTGAAAGTTTGGAAATACCATCGTAACGCATTACTGCGGTAAACAAATAGCGATGTTCGTAGTCGTAAGTCAGACGGCCGAAATAAGACATGATACGGTAATCTGTCCGATTTGAATAAGCGTCTCTTCCTTCTTTACTTGTAACGTTCAGGGTTGGGATGTCATCGAATTCCGAACCTTTTCCGCTACCTTTCATTTGTAAATAGTCATATTGAAAATATTCGCCGCCAGCCAGTACGGAAAGGTTATGTTTTTCTTTGTAAGTGTCGGTATATTCTAACTGGACACTATGTTGCTGCTGGATAGTACGTTCGTAGTTAGTCGAAGCGTAACGTTCTTTATTTGTCTTTCCGTTGGAGTCATTGTTCCAGAAATCCTGGTAAGACTTGTTGAACGTTTCGTTGGTATAATCATTGTAATATACGGAGCTGTTTTCTCTTAAGAATAATTTATTCTTTATGATTTCAAGATCTGCACCGATGTTCAGTGTAGTACGCCGTGTATTATTGTTGTTGATAAATCTGTCTAACCAGTAGAGTGGGTTACCGTCACGTTTACCGTAACCATAAGCCGGAGTACCGTCTTCATTAAACGGATTCCAGGTAGGCTCGATACTTTGCATACGTTCGAACATATCCGATTCATCGTCATAATACATGAATGGTGATTTTGCGGTAGAGAAGTTCACGCCGCCTTTAATGTTTAATATAGGCAGAACCTTATAGTTGCCGTTTAATGTACCACTGAAACGTTCATATTTGGTTCCACGTAATACACCATCTTCAGAATAATATCCCAAAGAAGCGGAAAAAGTACCGTTGTCATTTCCACCGTTGAAACTCAAGAAATGATCTTGGGTAAATGATGGGTTTTTGTAAGCGGCATCTCTCAGCTGGGTTCCATAGTCCTTGAATGCTATCATCTTGCCACTTACAGGATCTTTCATCTGCTGCCAACCTTGTTTTAGAAGGTCTTCATTGCCTTCCAGCCACTTTACGCTGAAGTTTCCGTTTTCCGGACCATATCCACGTTGAGTGTTACTCAATTGGCCTGAATAGTTGGCTCCCATACGGGCATAAGTCAAATATTCTTCAGCATTCATATATTCGTATCCGAAGCGTGCGAAGTTCATACCGGCTTTAAATTTGTAGGAAACTTGTGTATGGCCGGCTTTACCTTTCTTGGTGGTGATTAAGATAACACCATTGTTTGCACGTGCACCGTAAATGGCTGTTGAGGCTGCATCCTTCAGAACTTGCATAGATTCGATATCGGATGCGTTTACATCGTTTAAGGAGCGGATGACTCCATCCACAACAACCAGAGGAGAACCCGGTGTACCTTCGATGGTGGCACCACCACGGAGTACGATACTAGGAGAACTACCTGGTGAACCGGAAGTATTGGTAACGCGCAGACCACTGACAGAACCTTGCAATGCTGTTGCCGCATTAGCTACCGCTGCATTTTCCAATACTTTATTGTCTACTTTGGAAATGGAAGTGGTCATTGTAGAACGTTTTTGTTTCACTCCATAACCTACTACTACAACTTCTTCCAGCATTTCGGAATCTTCTTTTAAAAGGATGTTTAAAGGTTGACCGTCCCATTTTACTTCTATAGTTTGGTAACCGACGAAAGAAACCTGAATAATTTCTCCCTTTTTAACATCGGGAATTGAGAAGTCACCGTCCAGTCCGGTAATAGTACCATTGGTCGTTCCTTTTACTACCACAGATGCACCGATTACGGTTTCGCCTGTGGCATCTTTTACGATACCCTTACAAATACCACTCTGTTGAGAGGCTTGTACACCATCCATACTTGGAGTGGCCACTGCGTGTGTAAATCCTCCTAATAAAAAACCGAGGAACAACACCACGCTGAATGATCTAAGGTGTTTGAACATAAAGGTTAAATTTTAATAGTTAAGAATAAGATAAGATATTATGTTGTTTTAAATAATTAAAGAATTATATATGTAATCTATTTATTAATAATTATGTATTTATTTAATATGTTTATTAATTGATCCTCGTTGATTTTTAAACCAATTTTAAGGTTTTACCGCCGTAAAAGTAATATTAATTATGATGTTGTACAATTTTTCGACTAAAAAAACTCTGTTTGCCTCTAATATTTAACATATTAATATTTTTATAGATTGAAATAATGGAAAAAATAATGATAGCTTTAAAAGCAAAAGGTTAACTATAATTAGCGAAATGTGAGATTTATAATAAAAAAAAGATTGATTATTATGTCTTGTATTACTAAAATTGCTATCTTTACGTCGCACATTAATATATAAGAACTATGAAGCGATTATTATTATTATTATCTTTTATCGGGAGTGTTTTTTTATCGGTCTATGCTGCTGATACGGTTTATGTTCGTGAAACACAAATTCCTATCCTTATTGAGCGTCAGGATAATGTTCTCTATTATCTCCGGCTCGATGCCCGTGACAGTCATCAGTTGGATGAAATAGTCCTGAACTTTGAGGATGGGACTAACTTAGTGGATATTCAAGCTGTGAAGTTGTATTATGGAGGTACTGAGAGCCGTAATATCATGAGTAAAAATCGTTTTGCGCCGATGGGTTATATGACTAATTTTACACCCGGTAAGACGATGGCTGCCCTACCTTCTTATTCTATATTAAAGTCGGAAGTTAAAAAGCCGGAGCAGAAAGTCGTGTTAGAAGGAAAACAGAACTTATATCCAGGTATCAATTATTTCTGGATCAGTTTGCAGATGAAGCCGACTACTCCTTTAACGGATAAGTTGAAGGTGAAATTGACTTCTGTATCTTTGGATGGGGTATCTGCCCCTATTAATGTAGTTTCTGCGGATGATATAGAGCATCGTATGGGTACAGGTGTACGTCATGCAGGGGATGATGGAGTTGCTGCCTATCGTATTCCGGGGTTAGTAACAACGAAGAAAGGGACGCTACTGTCAGTGTACGATGTCCGTTATAATAACAGTGTGGATTTGCAGGAACATGTTGACATAGGCTTGAGCCGCAGTATAGATGGTGGACAAAGCTGGGAAAAGATGAGAATTCCTTTGGCGTTTGGTGAAGACGGTGGGCTTCCGAGTGCACAAAATGGAGTAGGAGATCCGGCAATATTGGTAAATGATAAAGATAATAGTATCTGGATTATCGCTTTATGGACACATGGAATGGGAAATCAACGTGCATTCTTCCATTCGGTAGAAGGTATGGATAAAGAGCATACGGGGCAACTGGTATTGGCTAAGAGTACGGATGATGGTAAAACATGGTCTGCCCCGATAAATATTACCAAACAGGTGAAACATCCTTCCTGGCGCCTTCTTTTCCAAGGTCCCGGTCGCGGAATTACCATGCAAGATGGTACTTTGGTGTTTCCTATACAGTTTGTAGATTCGGCTGGAATGCCGCATGCCGGTGTCATGTACAGCAAAGACAGTGGCAAGAACTGGAAAATACATAATCCTGCTCGTAGCAATACCACCGAAGCTCAGGTCGTGGAAATAGAACCGGGGATACTGATGCTGAATATGCGTGATAATCGTGGGGGGAGTCGTGCTGTTTGTATCACTAAAGATTTGGGTGAAACTTGGATTGAACACCCGTCTTCACGCAGTGCATTGCGTGAACCGGTTTGTATGGCAAGCCTTATCAGCGTGAAGGCAAAAGATAATTGCCTGAAGAGAGATATTTTGCTTTTCTCAAATCCGGATACCACCAAAGGACGGCACCATATTACTATCAAGGCGAGTCTGGATAATGGAGTGACGTGGTTGCCCGAACATCAGATAATGTTGGATGAAGATGAGAGTTGGGGATATTCCTGCTTAACGATGGTTGATGCTGAAACAGTAGGTATTTTATATGAGAGTAGTGTGGCACAAATGACTTTCCAAACTGTAAAATTGAAGGATCTTATTCGTTGAACTTGATAAAAACTACTATATACATTATATTATATACTATGAAGAAATTTTTTTATTCATTTTTTTGTATTCTTATTCTCCTGCTCGGTTTCGGGTTAGATAATGCAAATGCTCAAGAAGAATTGTCTGTCCCTCATTCTGAAGATGTAGCTTGGAATAGAATTCCTCAGAAATTGTATGCTACTTGGACTACAACGAACAATCAAGTAGATAAGTTTGGCTGTCCGTCTACTTCCGGCTTGGTAAAACGGTTGACGCTGACCGGTTGGCGAGGTGAGCGTTGCCGTGGCACGTATGGCGGAAGTCCCTTTATGGAGTAAAGAACATTTAATGCCATGCGTCCGTTGATGGAGCGTTTGGCAAAGGCCGGACAGCGTGGCATTACGGTTTCTGTGACCCATAAACCCTGGAATGGGCAAACTTATGATTATTTTGAAAATATGATAACTGAAATCCGTCGGGTAGATGGTTCATGGATATACGATTTTACTTTGTTCGATCGTTGGATAGAATTTATGACATCTTGTGGGGTCGGTCCTTATATCTATTGTTATTCTGTCATTCCTTGGAATTTGACTTTCCGGTATTATGATCAGGGTACAAACTCCATGGTTGACCGTAAATTCAATGTGAATGATTCTGCTTTTGATGATTATTGGGTATCTAAATTAAGTGTATTTGCAGCGCACTTGAAGTCGAAAGGTTGGTTTGACCATACTGTTATCGCGATGGATGAGCGTCCAACTGAAAGTATGAAAGCTGCTTTACGTGTGATACGAAAAGCTGATCCGGACTTCAAGATCTCCTTGGTAGGAACTTATCATGAGGAGTTGGATGATGAAATCTATGATTATTGTATTGGATATAACGATAAATATCCTGAAGGTGCGATAGATGCCCGTCGCGCTAAAGGTAAAATAACTACTTTCTATACTTGCTGTACGGAGCCTTTCCCTAATACCTTTACTTTCTCACAACCTGTCGAAGCGACTTCTTTTGCTTTGATTGCTGAAGAACGGAACTTAGACGGATATTTGCGTTGGGCATACAATAGTTGGGTAAAATCGCCTTTTCAGGATAGCCGTTTTACTGCTTGGGCGGGAGGTGATACTTACATCGTATATCCGGAGAATAATTCTTCGGTACGTTTTGAAAAGTTGATTGAAGGTATACAGATGTTTGAGAAAGTACAGTTGTTGAAAGCTGAGGACAAACATAGTCGGAATATACGTAACTTACTGCAACCGTTTGCTTATGATCGCATCAATAAAATTGATTTACAGAAAAATATCAATAGACTGAGTGAGTATTTAAATAAATAAGAATACTAAAAATGGTAGAGTGATAAGGTGATGATGGGACGCTGCTCTGACAGTACATCTGTATAGTTAGAAAAATAGTCGCATAGTCATGTTATTGCTCTATCACTTTAAAATTATCATTTACTTGTTTTTGCCCTGTATCTTTCTTCCTGGATTTTTTGTACCTTTGTTCGTGATTTAATTCAATGACTTGTAATGAAAAAGATTTTTCCTACTACCAGGATAAAAGGACTGGATACATACACTATAGAAAATGAACCGATTGCTTCTATCGATCTGATGGAGCGTGTTTCTCAGGCATTGGTAAGGAGTATTTCTGAACGCTGGAATTCGGATACTCCTTTTATGGTTTTTGCCGGACCGGGGAATAATGGTGGAGATGCATTGGCAGTGTCTCGTCTATTGGCTGAAAAAGGATATAAACTAGAAGTTTACCTGTTTAATACTAAAGGCTCTTTATCACCGGATTGTGAAATAAACAAGGAACGATTAGTGAATGTTGCGGGAGTAGATTTGCATGAAGTGACTTCTCAATTTGTACCTCCGATGTTGACTGAAGAGCATATTGTGATTGATGGTCTGTTTGGTAGTGGGTTGAATAAGGCTTTGAGTGGTGGTTTTGCTGCTGTGGTAAAATATATTAATGCTTCGTCTGCTAAAGTGATTTCTATTGATATTCCGTCTGGATTGATGGGAGAAGATAATACTTATAATGTACAAGCTAATATTATTCGTGCTGATTTGACTTTGAGCTTGCAATTACCGAAATTGTCGTTCCTTTTTGCTGAAAATGAAGCATATGTCGGTGAATGGGAATTATTGGATATCGGACTGAGTGAGGAGGGCATTAAAGATACGGAGACTGATTTCTATCTGTTGGAAAACGAAGATATGTCAGAACTATTGAAACCTCGTGATAAATTTGCGCACAAAGGGAACTTCGGTCGTGCTTTATTGATAGCAGGTTCACAGGGTATGGCGGGAGCTTCGGTACTTGCAGCTCGTGCCTGTTTGCGCTCTGGAGTAGGCTTGTTGACTGTACATGTACCTTTTTGCAATAATTTTATAGTACAGACTTCTGTGCCTGAGGCTATGACAGAACTAGATATCAGTGAAATTTGTTTCACTTTACCCACAGATACGGATGATTATCAGGCAGTAGGTATCGGTCCGGGTTTGGGAAGATTTATTGAAACCGAATCCGCTCTGTTTGAACAGATTGATTCTTGTCAAACCCCAATGGTAGTAGATGCTGATGCTTTAAATATTTTGGGAGAACGTCGTAGTTATATCGGACGTTTGCCTAAAGGTAGTATTCTGACACCACATCCCAAAGAGTTGGAGCGTTTGGTTGGTAAATGTCAAAATTCTTATGAGCGATTGATGAAAGCACGTGAACTGGCAAAAACAGCTGGAGTACATATTATCTTGAAAGGTGCCTATTCTGCAGTAATTACCCCTGAAGGAAAATGTTATTTCAATCCAACAGGAAATCCGGGGATGGCAACGGGAGGTAGTGGTGATGTACTTACCGGAGTAACATTGGCTCTTTTGGCACAAGGCTATAAAACCGAAATAGCCGCCTTGTTGGCTACATACGTGCATGGATTGGCAGGAGATATTGCCTGTAAGAAGCAGGGAACAATAAGTATGACGGCAGGAGATATCGTTAGTTGTTTGCCGTTGGCATGGAGGATGTTGGAAGAGTAACGTCTCCCTACACCTTGTCACTTTATAGCTTTTTTATTTTCTTGTCGTAATATGGAAGCATCCTTGTTTCAGCTCATATTTGATGTAGCATTTGTCTGCTTTCTTCAGATCGCGTAAAACTTCAGATAAAACAAGCTTTAGAGTATCTGCACTTACATCTTGTAATGGGCGACCGTCTTCATCTTCTATTTTTTGAAAACGTTTCCAACTGACATCAAACGTAGTACCATAGGAATGAGCAGAGTTGGCTGATGCATTACCATTACGGCGACGTAGGCGCTTAACGTCATCTTGGGTGCGAAGGACAGAGGTCACGATGACCTTGTTCGGATTTAAACCTTTGGCAACTAATGAATCGAGAAAATTACTTCCAATGGTATCCAGTAAAGATGCTGCTCCGGGAATAAGAAAGGGAATAGAGTGGGTCAATGAATCGACTGCATACAGTTCATTTGTCGTGATATGTTTTAGCTTTTCTTTCATTTTCTCTGCTTCTTCGCGTGAGACGAGTGGACGGATACCGACAACTTTAGCTATATTCAGATGCTTTTCATTCAAATCTCCGAAAGAGCGTCTATAACTGATAACTCCATGGATATTATGTGGCTCGTTCAATTTGAGTGACATATCTTTTTTTTTACATCCGGTAAGAGTGGAAGTGAATACGATACCGGCTAATAATATGAAGGAAAGAATGCGGTGGTTATAATGTATCTTCATTTCTAATTTATGTAGATTAGTGTAATTTGTGGTGAAATCTCTTGCAAAGATAAACTAAACCCTTGAAACTATCAGAATAGATTACTGCTTTTTGCGTGGCTTTTCATACCTTTTTGTAAGATGGGTTGTACCTTAGCATAAAAAAACATCAAGCTTATTTTATTCTGCCTTTGGTTTACACTATCTTTGTACCGTTTTTATACTTCAAAAGAAATCAGAAAGAGAACGTGCAACGATATTTCATTTATTTGGCTTATGACGGTACAGCCTATCATGGTTGGCAAATTCAACCCAATGGGGTGAGTGTACAGGAATGTTTGCTGAAAGCACTTGCAACCTTATTACGTCGTGAAGTAGAAGTTGTAGGGGCTGGACGTACGGATGCCGGTGTACATGCTTCTCTGATGATAGCTCATTTTGATAGTGAAGTACCTTTGGATACCACTTTTATGGCCGATAAGCTGAATCGTCTTCTGCCTCCCGATATTTCTGTTTATCGTTTGCGGCCGGTAGTACCTGAAGCACATGCTCGTTTTGATGCTACATCGCGTATGTATAAGTACTACGTTACGACTTCCAAGATACCTTTTGACCGTCAATATCGTTGCCGCCTTTTTCAAGTTCCCGACTTTGAACGTATGAATGAAGCAGCGCAGACATTGTTTGATTACACCGACTTTACCAGTTTCAGCAAGCTGCATACGGATGTCAAAACCAATAATTGCAAGATAATGCATGCCGCCTGGACTCAGATTGACGAAGTCACCTGGGTATTTACCATCCGCGCCGACCGTTTTTTGCGTAATATGGTGCGGGCTATCGTAGGTACTCTGCTCGAAGTAGGTCGTGGTAAACTCACGGTTGAGGACTTTCGCCGTATCATTGAACAAAAAGACCGTTGCCGGGCCGGAACTTCTGTCCCCGGAAATGCGTTGTTTTTGGTAGATGTAACCTATCCTGAAGAAATATTTTTAATGAATAATGGACAATCATCAACTATCAATTATTAATTAATCGAATGTGGTTATTACTTGCTTTTCTCTCAGCGGCGTTGCTGGGGTTCTATGATGCCTTTAAGAAGCAGTCGCTCCGTGATAATGCTGTGCTTCCCGTTTTATTCCTGAACACAATATTTTCGAGTTTGGTATTTCTTCCGTTCATATTGATTTCTGCTTTTATGCCTTCGGTCTTAGGAGGTACGATGTTTGATGTTCCTGTTGTGGGATGGGAAGTACATAAATATATTGTTATTAAATCTTTTATCGTACTTTCTTCTTGGATATTCGGCTATTTTGGTATGAAACATTTACCACTTACTATTGTCGGCCCGATAAATGCAACACGTCCTGTAATGGTGTTAGTGGGTGCGATGCTGGTTTTCGGTGAAAGATTGAATTTATATCAATGGATTGGTGTGATGCTTGCCGTATTGTCTTTTTTTATGCTGAGTCGTTCCGGGAAGAAAGAAGGCATTGACTTCAAGCATAACAAATGGATCTTTTTTATTGTACTTGCCGCAATAACTGGAGCTGTCAGTGGACTATATGATAAATATCTGATGAAACAGTTCAATCCGATGTTGGTACAATCTTGGTATAATGTATATCAGGTGTTTATCATGTGCCCCATCATTCTTCTGTTATGGTATCCCAAACGGAAAGAGAGCACGTCATTCCGTTGGGACTGGACTATCATTTGTATATCTATTTTTCTTTGTGTGGCAGACTTTGCGTATTTCTATGCATTGAGTTATCAAGATTCTATGATTTCTATTATTTCTATGGTGCGTCGTGGTAGTGTAGTAGTATCTTTCCTTTTTGGTGCTCTTTTTTTCCGTGAAAAGAATTTAAAAAGTAAAGCCATCGACCTCATTTTGGTGTTGATTGGAATGTTCTTCCTATATTTGGGGAATAAATAAAATTTCATATTGTTATGGCAGAGGATTTCTACATCAGTCAGGGCACCAAAGAAGATAAATATCTTATTCTACTTCCTCAAATAAATGGCTTGCTTACTGGCGAAGAGGATTTAATAGCCAATTTGGCAAATGTGTCGGCTGCACTGAAAGAGACTTTCGGCTTTTTATGGGTGGGGTTTTATCTTGTGAAGGGAGAAGAGTTGGTTCTTGGTCCTTTTCAAGGACCGATAGCCTGCACGCGCATTCGTAAAGGGCGTGGAGTTTGTGGAACGGCGTGGGCGAAAGCTGAAACTTTGGTTGTATCTGATGTTGATGCGTTTCCTGGACACATAGCATGTAGCTCGCTGTCCCGGTCAGAAATTGTAGTTCCACTTGTTGGTCCGGATGGTGAGGTATGGGGTGTTCTTGATGTAGATAGTGAGAAATTGAATAGCTTCAACGAAATAGATGTGCGCTTTCTGGAGAAATTATGTACTTGGTTGTGAAATTTCAATTTGTAGTTGATAATATGTAATGAATGAAATAATGAAAAAGTCGATAATCTTTTTGTTTTTAACTACTATATGGATATGTTCTTTGCAGGCTCAACAGGCGAAGAGTTATTTTATCAATATGCCTGATTCTATGAGTCCACTGCTTACATCCGTCAATCGTGCAGATTGTATAGATTTTCTAGAGAGTAAAATGAAAGCGGAAGTAACCAATCGTTTTGGCGGTAAATCAGAGATGACGGAATTGACTCCCGATTATATCCATATGCAGATGACCCCTCAGAGTACCTGGCAGATGAAATTACTTGCTGTGAATGATAGTACAAAGATTATATGTACTGTTTCTACTGTTGGTGCTCCAGCTTGTGATAGTGATGTTCATTTCTATACTACTGATTGGAAAGAGTTACCTACCGGAGCTTATCTGCCCATACTTCCTGTGATGGATGACTTCATAATGGATGCCCCTGATACGGTAGATCTTTATGATTATCAGGATGCTCGGCGTCAGGCAGATATGTTGTTGATGAAAGCTGATCTTTCTGCAAAAGATATTACGTTGACTTTTACCTTTACAACTCCTGATTATATAGAAAAAACAACGGCAGAAAAACTAAAACCATTTCTCCGCCGTCCTGTGATTTATGTTTGGAAAGAGGGAAAATTTATAGTCCCATAACCTTCACTCTATCACTTTACTTTAATTCTGTCAAATCCTTCTCCGTATACTCCAATGACTGCACTCTGTGATACGAATGCATTGGGATCTATATCCTTTATTAATCGGAAAATAATAGTGGATTCCCGTTTCTTGGCGAGAATGAATAACATTTTTATTTCTTTTCCCGTATAAAAACCGGAGGCGTTGATTACAGTAGCGCCTCTATGAGGATATACTTGGATGTGTTTAGCAATTTCTTCGTACTTATCACTGATAATGAAAAACTGTACCGATTGGCGGGCACTGTTCACTACTTGGTCAAGCACAAAGCTGCAGATATACAGGGTGACGTATCCATATACTACTTTTTCCCAATCCTTCAGCACAAAGTAACTAGATGATATAATTATCAGGTCGCAGATTAACATTACTCTACCCAGTGTGATGTCGCGATACTTATTGATAATTGCTGCAATAATATCCGTTCCTCCAGTACTGCCGTTGTTGGAGAATGCGATTCCGATACCACCTCCACAGAAAGATGCACCGATGACACAGGCCATGAAAGGTTGGTCATGTAATAATTGTACGCCTATGGTCAGTTTTTGGATGAGTGACAAAAAAAACGTTAGCGTAAATACGGCAAAGATAGTTTTGATACTGAATTTCCACCCTAAAATTCGGATAGCAAGTAGTAACAATAAGAAGTTGATGGCGAAATAGGCGTATTGTACAGGTAGTCCTGTTGCGAAATAGACAATGGAAGCAATACCTGGCACACCGCCTGTAGTAATGTCATTAGGCAGTAAGAATACTGTCCATCCGATACCATACATAACCATGCCTACGGCAATCATTAAATAATCTCTCAGTTCACGAAATGTGTTCTGTCGAGAAGGAATTATTACATTCATTTGTAGTTTGTTATTAATCATTTAAAATCGGCTGCAAAGATAAGGTTTTTTTTATCAAGGTATTCTTTGCGAGGCGTTACTTTCTTTGTTTCTTACTTTTGAAAAAAATAACTACTTATGCAACCAAAGTATTTTTTCTTACGTCTAATAAATAAAAAATAGAAATATGAAACTGAATAAAATAATGAAATTGAATTATTCAATGGATGAAATCCGTATTAAAGTAGAGGAATATATAAAAAATGTGGGTCAGGTAGTTGGTCGTCCTGTGCTTATAACCTATTATGTGATGATTGCTGAAACTACTCCTAAAAGTGAACGGACAAATATAATGTTTGCCTTAATCGCTATAGTATTTCCTACCAGTATAGATGATGTCTTGGGGCAAATCTTTATGATGGGTAAGGGGATTGCAGCTGTCTATGCTTATAGGAAAGTAAAAAAGTATATTACTCCTCAGATAAAAGATAGGGTGGAGGCTAAGTTGGATGAGTGGTTTCATAATAACGTAACTGAATTGAAACCTGTTTATTGGATCAATGAATAAACCTGAGGGGTAAATTTATAAATTGTAATCTTTGTCTCCAAATTAATTGCTTATGGAGTTAAATGGTTATCACCTTCTTCTTCCTGAAGGAACTTTGGATTACTTTGATCTTGTTGATGTGAAGGAAAGCGTGAATGAAGTTTTCATATATCTTGAGGAGAGGAATCAGATCCCCGAGAAGTATGCTGTTCAAGAAACAGAAAGTAAAGGGTTTTATGAGCCTATTGTTGTTCAAGACTTTCCTCTTCGTGGCAAGAAAGTCTTTTTGAACCTCCTTCGTCGTCGTTGGATTTTGAAGAGCAGCAATGGTATATTTCCCGCAACTGGCGTATGGTGGCTGAGGGTACTCGATTGACGCAAGACTTTGCGTCCTTTTTAAAAGAACTATATTGATAATTATCCGATCAGTTGCAAGCTATTGGGTACTTTATATGGCGTTGATGGGGATTTATTTGAACGTCAATATCGCCCATTTAAGTGATTACCTACACTGGGATCAGCTTTCTCACGCAGAGAACTGGCTCCTGTTTGAGAAGAACCTTGGTGCCTACGTCTGCATCGACAAAGTGGCTCTATCCCGTGGAGAATTCTATGCTGTGTTGATTAATAAAGAGGTTCACAGTGGTAAAGGCAGTATTATTGGTATCATTAAAGGTACGGATGTTTGCACGGTTAACTCTGTCCTGCTTAAACTTTCGCGTCGTCGCCGCTACCAGGTGCGTGAGATAACATTGGATATGCCTCCCAATATGGAACAGATTGCTCGGACTTGCTTCCCTGCTGCCAAACGGGTTACGGATCGTTTCCATGCACAGAAATTAGTGTATGAAGCGGTTCAGGAGATACGTGTGAAAGCTCGCTGGGAGGATTTGGACGAAGAGTCCATACAGATAGCTTACGCAAAGGCCTGCGGAAAGATGTATCATGCGCCCGTTTTCGCTAATGGAGATACAAGAAAACAGTTACCGGCAAGGAGTATTTATCTGCTTTACAAAAAAGAATCGCTATGGACTCAGTCTCAAAGGATACGGGCCGAGATTCTATTTAAAGAATATCCCGATATAAAGAAAGGATATTATATGGCCATGCGGTTAGGATCAATCTATCATCAGTGTAAGTTTAAAGATATGGCTTTGACAAGGCTTGCAAGGTGGTATGATGAAGTAGACAAATCGGGGTTCCTCACCTTTGGAAGGGTAGCGCGCTCTATACAAACGCACTATCTGAATATAATAAACTTCTTTGAAAGAAGGGCTACCAATGCAGCAGCAGAATCATTTAATGCTAAAATCAAAGCGTTCAGAGCACAGTTCAGAGGAGTAAGAGATAAAGCATTTTTCTTGTACAGACTCGCTAAATTATATGCATAAAAACGAAATCCCTCAGATTCTTACGTTGATCCGGAAAATGATGTAACAGCGTAACAAAAATAAGAAATCCTGATAGTAATATCAGGATTTCTCTTAAGAGCGGAAGACGGGGCTCAAACCCGCGACCCTCAGCTTGGAAGGCTAATGCTCTATCAACTGAGCTACTTCCGCAATTTTTTGTGGGCAAAGATGGATTCGAACCACCGAAGGCGTAAGCCAGCAGATTTACAGTCTGCCCCATTTGGCCACTCTGGTATTTGCCCTTTTGCACTTTGAAATCTATCTCAATTCTCTCATTGAGTAGCTTTGTTTCTCAATTGCGGTGCAAAGATACGACTATTTTTGTAAACTCCAAGCAAAATCTATCATTTTTATTGCAGTAATTGCACATTCATCACCTTTATTACCAAGTTTGCCACCTGCACGGTCTTCGGCTTGTTCCATTGTGTTGGTAGTAATTAAACCGTAAATTACTGGTACATCGCCACTTGCATTCAATTGGGTAATTCCTTGGGTTGCTCCCATGCAAACATAGTCAAAATGTGGGGTGTCTCCACGAACTACACAACCAATTGCAATAACGGCATCTACTTCGCTGTATTCGATAATTTGATTGGCGCCAAAAGTCAATTCGAAACTTCCAGGGACTGTTTTTATTAGGATATTCTCGTCTTTGGCTCCATGTTTTTTTAATGTATCAACGGCGCCTTTCAAAAGAGCACCGGTTATATTGTAGTTCCATTCGGAAACTACGATGCCGAATTTCATATCTTCAGCATTAGGAACGGAATTAAAATCATAATCCGAAAGGTTATGGTAAGCTGTTGCCATGATATTCTAAATTAAGAATTAAAAATTGAATGTGGAATAAAAAAGACACAAATTATACGGAATTCACGGTTTAGACATATCCGTGTTTATCCGTGTAATCTGTGTCTATAATATGGTGTGTATACTAAAATCTGAATTACTTCTTCAACAGTTTGGCTTGTTCGATGTACTTATCGATATCCATTGCCTGATAAGAACGGAAGTATTTATCCTTAATAGCAGTATATGCTTTGATAGCATCATCATATTTACCTTGTTTTACCAGGATTTCTCCGGCTTGTTTCAAGTAGATAGGACTAAGTGAATTATTATTTGCTTCATCAGCGGCTTTCAACAACATAGAAGCTGCTTTATCGAGCTGACCTAACTGAGCGTAGCAGTTACCCATAGCACCTTTCATGGCAGGAGCTACCATCTGATCGTCGCCACTGAAACTATCCAATGCTTTCACAGCTTCTTCATATTTACCGAGGTGAGCGTAACAGATCCCTGCGTATGCTTTTGCAAGATTAGCAGCATCCGTACCACTGTATTGATCTGCAATTTTGAGGAAACCTACATAACCGATACTATCACCATTCAAAGCTTCTGCGTATGCATCTGCTTCAAAATATTGTTGTCCCTGGAACAAAGCAGCTTGTGCTTTTTCTTCACGAGGTGCAGCATAAAGGTTTTTGTACATTACTATACCGGCTATGATAATAATTATAGCTAAAATTACACCGATGATAGTTTTTTTGTTCTTAATGAGAAATGCCTCAGATTGTGTGAGTGCGTCTTCCACGTTTAAGGCGTCGTTCTTCTTGTTCTGTTCTGCCATTTTTATATATTCTTTTTGTTATTATTCGTATATAGTTAATTCGACTCGCAAAAGTAAGTTTTTTATGGCTATCAAAGAAATTTAGCGGCATCTTTTTTTATTTTACATCCGAAAACCCCGAAATTCTTCCTATTTTTGCAAGCTAACATATCGTTGCTATATGATACTGAAACGTATATCCATACTCAATTATAAGAATTTGGAACAGGTAGAGCTTTCTTTTTCTCCTAAGCTGAATTGTTTTTTCGGACAGAACGGCATGGGGAAAACGAACCTGTTGGATACTGTTTACTTCCTTTCTTTCTGTAAAAGTGCAGGTAATCCTGTCGATTCACAGAACATTAGGCATGAAGCTGATTTTTTCGTTATTCAGGGATTTTATGAAGCTGCTGATGGTACCCCTGAAGAAATTTATTGTGGAATGAAACGACGGCAGAAGAAACAGTTCAAACGGAATAAAAAAGAATATACCCGTTTGTCTGACCATATAGGTTTTATACCTTTGGTGATGGTGTCACCTGCTGATGCAGTATTGATAGCTGGAGGAAGTGATGAACGTCGTCGGTTTATGGATGTAGTGATTTCCCAGTATGATAAAGAGTATTTGGATGCATTGATACGATATAACAAAGCTTTGATGCAACGAAATATTTTGTTGAAGAGCGAAACGCCGGTAGAAGAAGAACTTTTTCTGGTGTGGGAAGAAATGATGGCACAGACGGGAGAAATTGTATTTCGTAAACGTGAGCAGTTTGTACGGGAGTTTATTCCCATTTTCCAGTCTTTTTATTCTTTTATATCTCAAGATAAAGAGAAAGTTGATTTGACCTACGATTCTCATGCGCGTAATGTTTCCTTGTTGGAGGTTTTGAAGGAAAGTCGTACACGCGATCAGATAATGGGATACTCGCTTCGTGGTGTACACAAGGACGAACTGAATATGCTACTTGGGGATTTTCCTATTAAGCGAGAAGGTTCACAAGGACAGAATAAAACTTATCTTGTGGCCTTGAAGTTGGCGCAGTTTGATTTCCTGAAGCGTACAGGAACTACCATACCATTACTGTTACTCGATGATATTTTTGATAAACTGGATGCTTCGCGAGTGGAACAAATTATCAAGTTGGTGGCTGGTGATAACTTTGGTGAGATCTTTATAACAGATACAAACCGAGAACATTTGGATCGTATTTTGCATAAAGTGGGTAGTGACTATAAAATGTTTCGCGTAGAACAAGGTGTTGTGTCGGAAATGGATATCATTGCCGAGAATGAGGAGGTTGAAGAATGAAACGGAATGATGCGGAACAGATTGGTAAATTGATACGGACTTTTCTTCGTCAGGAAAGCCTGGAATCGCCTCTGAATGAACGGCGGCTCATCAATTCGTGGGGAGAAGTACTCGGTCCCACCATTGCTTCTTATACTCGGGAACTTTATATTAAGAACCAGATACTCTATGTACATCTGACATCTGCTGCTCTACGTCAGGAATTGATGATGGGGAGAGAACTGTTGGTACATAATTTAAATCGTCATGTGGGGGCACAGGTAATTACGAATATCATATTTAGGTAGAACGAATTGTTACTTCAATATTATGCTAGTAAATTATCATTTATCTTTTTTTCATCATTAACTTATCTGTCCTCTTAATTTTTAACGTCTCTAGTTCTTTTATGGCTCGGGCATAGTAAACAGGAATTTCCAAATCCAGATTACAATGCGCATCCATTCCGATGATGGCAGTACAGCCTTCATTAGCGGCAATATGCCAAAATTCCGGACAAGGATAAGTAGTTATTCCATGAGCTTCATTGTAAGCGACATATCCGATGTTATATTCCAGTGGTATATTGAGACGTGCGGCGGCACGGCAGATGTGACGGCTGACGGATGTACAATGATGGTCAAATCTGAGATACGAACGCATAAACAGATCTGGATGGGCGAGACAACAATATAAACCACTTTCCATACCTTCTATAGCACTTTCTTCATAGAGGTCGAGCATGTCTCGGTTGTTGGTATGATGTCCAAAATAAGGGAATTTTTCGTCTGTGTGATAATGATGATTACCGAAAATAATATAATCCAGTTGATATTTTTTGATTTGTTCTTTCAACCAGGGGATATAGTCAGGGAAATACTCACATTCAAGTCCTATCTTAATATCGATTTGTTCGTGGTATTTCTCACGAAGTACTTGTATACTGTTCACATAATCAGGTAATTCTTCGGGGAGCATTCTCATATCAGCTACATAGTGAGTACGATATTTCCACGGAGTATGGTCTGAAAAACCGAGAACCTGAAAGCCACCTTTAATGGCGCTACGGACATAATCTTCGTCACTTCCTGTGGCATGCATGCAGCGGGTGGTATGAGTGTGATAATTAGTTTTCATTGTAAGTTATGATTTCATCCATACGGATGTCGAACGATTCCGCAGGAACTTCTTCTACGATTTGAAATGGAAAACAAATACCGGCTTTGTAAGCCGAAGGAATATGGGGTAACAAACGATCATAATATCCTTTACCACGCCCCAACCGGTTACCTTTAGTGTCAAAAGCCACACCGGGGACTACGATAAGGTCAATCAAGGCATAGTTGGTAAATAATTCTCCCATGGGCTCCTTGATGCCAAACGCACCCTGAACAAGTTCTTCAGGAGTCGTATATTTACGTACTTCCAGCTCATTGCCTACTACTACCGGGAGTAATATCTGTTTTTTACTGCTCCATTTCCGGATAAATTCATGCGTATCCACTTCATCTTTCAATGAGTGGTAAAGCAACACAGTATGTGCTGTCCTGAAAGCCGGATGTGTTTCAAGGGCGGCAAGTATCTTAGCAGACTGTAACTGAAGCGTAACGGTAGAGTTGTGAAGGGTTCTCAACAGAGCTATACGCTTGCGCAGTTCTTTTTTTCTTTCCATCATCTTTCTTCTCTTCTTCCTGACTGGTTTGTTGCGGTGCTTTTGGGAAAGCATCGTTGTTTTCAAGAACCTCCAGTGCTTTTTTCACAGTAGCGTCACTTTCATTGGCATATCGGATATAAGATTCTTTTCCTAAAATATTATAGATAATATTACCATAAAGATTTCTTTCTAATAATTTATAAGAACGATGTATCAACAGATTACGCCTTTTGATGCCTTTGGAGTCAGCAAAACGTATGAACTGTTCCACGATACCCTGATGACGTAGATATTTCAATAAATCCTGCTCATTATCAAATTCACTCAGTTTAGCACGATTGTGGTCAGTATATTGGAAGCTGAATTGTATTAACAATCCCTTGTTGCTCACTTCTATCAGATAGGAAGATATACCGGTAGTATCTTGCGGAACGAATATATCCGGCATAATACCGCCTCCACCATAAACGGGGCGTCCCAAACCTGTGGAATAACGCAGGTTCTCATCAAGTTTGATACTATCTTTGGAGAAGAACTCACCATGCTCATAGCGAGTAAGCCAGTCCATTTCATATTTACTGTCCTTACCACTTTCATAGGGACGTTGTATACATCGTCCCGACGGAGTGTAATAACGTGCGATGGTCAGGCGGATGGCGGAACCATCACTGAAGTCGATAGGTTGTTGAACCAATCCCTTACCGAAAGAACGGCGTCCTACGATCGTTCCACGGTCATTATCCTGAATGGCACCGGCAAAGATTTCGCTGGCTGAAGCGGAGCCTTCATCCACCAATACCACGAGTGGCATTTTTTGGCAACTGCCTGTCCCGTTGGCATATTCTTCCATGCGAGGATATTTACGGCCGTGTGTATAAACTATCAGTTTGCCTTCGGGCAGGAATTCATTTACCATTCGGGTAGCGGCTTCCATATAACCACCGGTATTACCACGCAGGTCGATGATAAGTCCTTTACACTTTTGATGGCTCAATTGGGCAATCGCATTCAGTAGTTCGATGTGAGAAGTGCGGCCAAATTTACTGACCTGTATATAGCCGAAATCATCGTTAATCATATAAGCCGCATCAATCGTGTTCTGTGGGATGTCACCACGGGTGATGGTGAAGTCCAGTAACTCTTTCTCGGTGGCACGTTTCACACCCAGTTTGACTTGTGAACCTTTCGGACCTTTCAGGTTACGCATGGCCTTTTCATTCGTAAGTCCTATACCGGCGAACAGGCTATCATTCACCGTCACGATACGGTCACCTGCCATCAGTCCCACTTTTTCGGAAGGACCTCCCTGAACTACGCTGTTTACGTGTATGGTGTCCTCCTGTATGGTAAACTGGATGCCGATACCGCTAAAACTACCTTCTAGTTCAGAGTTCACTTCTTCCAGTTTCTGTGCCGGAATATAAGTGGAGTGGGGGTCAAGCTCTGCCAATATCTGTGGCATGGCTTTTTCAACCAAGTCTGTCATGTTGACACTATCCACATATTGGTCATCAACAACACGTAGCAAGGCATTTAGCTTGTTGGATGAACCATTGATGATCCCCAAACGGTTTCCTGCAAAATGTCTGGCATAAAACGTTCCGATAAGAATACCCGCCACTACGCTGATTGCAATGATAAGTGGGGTAAAGCGGGAAGAGTTTTTTGTACCCATGATATTTATTTACGATTTAACGATTTACGATTTGGCTTCGCTCAAAACATCTCTTATTATTTATTAATGTGTAGTTTCGATTGAAGTTATTATTAACCTACAATTATCAACTCTTAATTATCAACAGCAACAAACACGACCTCAATTCCTGCGCGCTTCAACAGTTCGATACCGTCTTCCAAACGGTATTTCTCTGAATAGACTACACGCTTGATACCTGCCTGGATGATAAGTTTGGCGCATTCTATGCAGGGAGAAGCAGTGACGTACATGGTAGCACCGTTACTGCTGTTATTAGAACGGGCTATCTTGGTGATGGCGTTGGCTTCGGCATGTAGCACGTAGGGCTTTGTTACATTGTTTTCATCTTCACATACGTTCTCAAACCCCGAAGGAGTACCATTATAACCGTCGGAGATAATCATTTTATCTTTGACAATTAATGCACCTACTTGGCGGCGTTTACAATATGAGTTTTCTGCCCAGATACTTGCCATGCGTACATAACGCTTGTCCAATGCTTCTTGTTTGATTTTTGTGGAGTCGTCCATGTCTTTATTATATCGTTTCTGTGTTTATTGAGCAGTAAATCCCATGACCTTGGTTGTATTCTCGTCTTTAAAGTAAAGGGTTAATGATTTAGAATCGCCTTCATATTTAAAAACCTTCAACAAGCCTGCCATGAATGCTTTGGCAAGTTTGTCAGTTTCAGCTCCGGTTACTTTTCCATTAAGAGTCAGTGAACGTGTCTTCCCATCAACTTTCACGGAAGCGTCTTCAATGTTTGCCCTAATGCCATGCGCTTTTGCCGTACCGGTAATTTCTCCATTCACTTCGACTATGTCAAAACTTAAAGTGAAGTTTCCTTGTTGCTTGAGGGCTTCAAGGCTGTTTTCTTTTTCTTTGTCACTGCTCCACAAACCGTTGTAGAACTGTTCTTTACCATTTTCTGTTGTAAGCCGGGCTAGTTTCCAAGTTTTTCCATTGAAAATTTCAGCCACGTCGTCTTCATCGTTACAGGTACTGAACGTGAGGAGTACGGCAAGCATCAGCAGGCAACAGCCGATGGATTTCATGTGAATTATCTTTTTCATTTCTTTATTCCGTTTCTGATTAATAATGCGTCAATAGTCGGCTCTTGTCCACGGAAGCGTTTGTAGAGCGTCATCGGATGCTCTGTACCTCCCTTGGAAAGAATATTTTTACGGAAAGACTCGGCCACTTCCTGATTGAAGATACCTTTTTGCTTGAATAGCGAGAAAGCGTCGGCATCCAACACTTCTGCCCATTTATAGCTATAATATCCGGCAGAATATCCTCCGGCAAATATATGTGAGAATTGGGTACTCATACAAGTCTCTTCCACTGTGGGAAGTATTTGCGCTTTATCCCATGCTTTCTTCTCGTATGCTCTCACGTCTCCTTCGAATGGAGTATTGCGAGTATACCATGCCATGTCGAGAAGGCTGAAACTGATTTGTCGTAGACAGGCGTATGCCACATTGAAGTTAGAAGAATCAACAATGCGTTGTACTAGTTCGTCTGGGATGAGTTCTCCTGTCAGGTAGTGGCGGGCAAAGGTATGCAGGAATTCTTTCTCGATGGCAAAGTTTTCCATAAGTTGAGAAGGAAGTTCAACAAAATCCCAATATACATTGGTTCCGCTGAGACTGTGGTAAGTAGTATCCGCAAACATTTCGTGCAAGCTGTGCCCGAATTCGTGAAGAAAAGTCTCTACCTCGCTAAAAGTCAGCAAAGCCGGTTTGCTTTGTGTCGGCTTGGTGAAGTTCATAACGATGGAAACGTGGGGGCGGCTGTTCTTTCCCGTTTTTCCCTCTATCCATTGGCCTTTGTAACTTGTCATCCAAGCGCCCGACCGTTTACCGGCTCTGGGATGGAAATCCGTATAGAGCACGGCAAGATATTTCCCGTCTTTGTCGAAAACCTCGTAAGCATCTACATCTTTGTGGTAGACAGGAATATCCGGGTTCTTTTTGAATGTGATGCCATACAGTTTGGTTGCCAAGCCAAACACGCCTTCCTTCACTTGGTTCAGTTCAAAGTAAGGGCGGAGCATTTCGTCATTGATGTTGAATTTTCGGTCTTTCAACTTATGGGAGTAGTATACCCAGTCCCAAGGCATCAGGATAAAATCTTCTCCTTGTTCCTGGCGCGCCAATATCTGTACCTCGGCATATTCTTTCCGAGCAGTCGGAGTATATGCATCCAGCAATTGGTTCAGCAGCTTGTAAACAGACTCGCTGTTTTTTGCCATACGTTCCACCAGATTATATTCGGCAAAATTATCGTAACCCAGTAACTGCGCAATCTCCAGGTGTATATTGGCTATCTTCTTCACGATTTCCAGATTATTGCAGGCATTGTCATGCGTACACTTCGTATTGTAAGCCATATACAACTCATGGCGCAAGTTCCGGTTGTCGGCATATGTCATGAAAGGTCCGTAGCTGGGGGCTTGCAAGGTAAACACCCATCCTTCGATACCCTTTTCCCGTGCCGTCTCGGCAGCGGCATCCATAGCGCTTTCAGGCAGACCGGATAATTGGGATTGTTCGGTTAAGACAAGTTCATAATCGTTCGTCTCTTTCAGATTGTTTTCGCTGAATTGTAGGGTCAGGAGGCTGAGTTCCTTACATAGCCCGCGATACTTCTCTTTGGCTTCTCCCTGTAAGTTCGCACCGTTTCTGACGAAACCATTGTAGGTGTCCTCCAGTAACTTGGCTTGTTCCGGATCGAGTTTTTCCTTATCTCTCTGCTCATAAACAGTCTTGATACGTTCAAATAATTTTTCGTTTAAACTGATGTTGTTTTCATGCTCGCTCATCAGCGGCATGATTTCTTTGGCAAGTTCTTGCAGCTCATCACTGGTCTCGGCGCTGAGCAGGTTACCGAAAACCGTATTGACGTGTTGGAGCAATTCTCCTGATTCTTCGTATGCCAATACGGTATTGGCAAAAGTCGGGGTGTCAGGGTTGCCGGTGATGGCATTTATTTCGGCATTTTGTAGACGAATACCTTCCCGGATGGCAGGCTCGTAATGTTCGGTCTTAATTCGATCGAAAGGAACAGTTTCGTGTGGGGCTGTATATTTTTCAAAGAAAGGATTTGAGGTATGTATCTTATTCATATTATTAACTTAAAAGTATTCTAATTGCAAAAGTGCAAAAAAAATAGGCGACTTCGATAGAAGTCGCCTATTTTTTATTATTTTCTAACTGTATATTAGCAGTTAACTGAT